>Ga0209253_10004857_pt1 | contig 11672 bp, 11 predicted proteins | sample FrelakmetBRP12BR_FD_187145 | JGI IMG/M metagenome (GOLD analysis project Ga0209253, IMG submission 187145) | Freshwater lake sediment microbial communities from the University of Notre Dame, USA, for methane emissions studies - BRP12 BR (SPAdes)... | ecosystem: Environmental > Aquatic >...
CGGCACGGCCGCCATGTCCACCGGCACCCAGTCGCTGGCCATCGCACGGCCCTCGCTGTCGTTCTGCCCGCCGCGCAGGTTCAGCGCGTAGACGGCGCCGGAATACGGCCCCTCGACGCGGATGCCGCCGGAGCCGTTGCTCATCGGCGTTTCGATGCGCGAGATCGCGACATACGCAAGCCGGTCGCGGGCGTTCACCGCCGTGCCTTCCATCTTGGTGAAGCCTAGACTGCCGCCCTGCAGCGCCGCATAGCGGTGCGTCTCCAGGAACGCCGCCGCCTTGTCCATGCCGGGCTTCAGCCGCACCCAGTTGAACTTGCCCTCGTACGGAACCCGCGTGTAGCCGGGCTCCTGCGGTTCGGCCCTTCTGACGTCCATGATGTCGGCAGCCCTGATGCCGCCGTCGACCAGCGCCTCGATCTCGCGGCTCGCGGCCGCGCCGAGCCTGATCCACGCCAGCCGCGCCGCGCCCGGCCCTTTGCCGGAGGTCTGCTCCCACTTCGCCACGTACAGCGCGCCGCTGGAAAGATCGCGCGGGCGATCGGCGATGAACATGAACAGGCCGCCGTTGTCCCAGTCGTCGCCCATCAGCACGGTGCGCTCGTCGGGCATCACCCGCGCCACCTCGTGCGAGATGCGGCCGAGGCAGTAGTGCTTGCGCACGGTGCCGGTGCCGTCGGGGCGCACGGTGACCTCGGGCACGTGGCCGTAGCGGTAGGGATTGGCTCTGTCCGCATCGCCGTAGAGATTGCGGCTGAAACCTCGGAACCAGCTGCTGGATGCGGCAGTGGTCGCATCGGGTTCGAACTCTTCGCTCGACAGGTGGGTGTTCCACGGCGACAGGGTGGCGCCGCAGGTGGTCCACAGGCCGTGCACGGGCGAGGTATCGACGTTGTGGTACCTGACCAGGCGCAGGTGGCCGTCGGCCGGGTCCTGGTCGAGCGTCAACACCGCAATCGGCGACGGCAACGGGGCCTTGAGGTTGATGCCACTCTGGTCGCGCGAGATGTACTCGAACTGCACCACCGCGAACACCGCGTTGCCCTTCAGGCCCGGTACCGCCGCATTGGCGAGCGTGAGCAGCGACATGCCGTCCGGGCAGTCGGAGAAGAATGGCCGCTCGCGGCCGGACACCGAGCGGTCGACGATCGGCCGGTTGTCGATGTCGTAGCAACCACCGGCCACGATCTCGCCGCTGCGGCCGTCGGGCACACGGTCGCCGGTGATGAACAACGGCTGGTAGGCGAGCTTCCAGGCGCGGCGGCTGCCGTCGGCCAGCGTCACTTCGAGCCCCGATCTGACTGTGACTGTGGCCATCTCCGCCGGGTTGGCGAGGCTGGGCGCCGTCATTGGCGTGAAGCGCGTGCGGCTGATGCGGGCGTTGGGTGCCGCAGGCGGGCTGGCGCCGGCGAGCGAGGGGGCCAGCGGCAGCATCGGCATGCCGGCAAGCAGTTGCAGCGCCCGGCGGCGGGAGGTGGGATCGCGGTGCTGCATGAACGGGGTAGGTGCGTCGTAGCGGCGAAGGCCGAATGCTGCACGATCTGCGGGCGCGATGCCCGCGCCGGCGGGGAGTTGGGCATCATGGCGACCTTTGTGCAAGCCCGCCCGCCCCTCAGATGAGAAAAGCAAGTGCCGGACTGCTCTTGTACCGCCGCGCCGCGAGTGGGCTCGAGGTGCTGCTCGTGCACCCCGGCGGGCCGTACTGGGCGCGCAAGGACATGGGCGCATGGTCGATTCCCAAGGGCGAGATCGAGCCCGGCGAGGAAGCGCTCGCTGCGGCGAAGCGCGAGTTCGAGGAGGAAACCGGAGCATCCGTCGAGGGCGAATTCCTGCCCCTGTCGTCGGTGAAGCTGCGCAGCGGCAAGGTGGTGCATGCGTGGGCGATCGAGGCCGACTTCGACGCGGCTGGCCTGCGCAGCAACCTGTTCTCGATGGAATGGCCGCCGAAGTCCGGCCAGCAACGCGAGTTTCCCGAGGCCGACCGTGCCGAGTGGCTCAACATCGACGCGGCGCGGGTGAAGATCCACCCCGGGCAGGCACCGCTGCTCGATCACCTGCTTGCCCGCCTGTGGGCCGAGGAGGGTCGCCGATGAAGCAGGATCGGCCCGCCGCTGCCCTGGCGGCCGATTCGCTGATCCTTGCCATCGACCAGGGTACGCATGCCAGCCGGGCGCTCGTGCTCGATGTGCGCGGCCAGATCGTGGCCCATGGCGAGAAGGAGATCGGCCTCACGCGCCCGCAGGCGGACTGGGCCGAGCAGGATGGCGAGGAGGTCGTCGCCTCGGTGCACGCGGCGATCGCGCGGGCGCTTGCGGCGCTCGGCCCGCGCGTGCGCCACCTCTCCGTGGCGGGGCTGTCGAGCCAGCGGGCGAGCGCGGTGTGCTGGGACCGCGTGAGCGGAGCGCCGCTGTCGCCGATCTTCAGCTGGCAGGACCGGCGCATGCACGCCTGGATCGATGCGTTGCAGGCGCACGCCGACGACGTTCATCGCAAGACCGGGCTGTTCCTGTCGCCGCACTACGGCGCCAGCAAGTTGCGCTGGGCGCTCGACCATCTGCCGGCGGTCAGGCAGGCGCTCGAGGCGGGCCGGCTGGCCTGGGGGCCGATGGTGAGTTATCTCGCCTTCCGCCTGCTCAAGGAGCGGCCGCTGCTGGCCGACCCGCAGTGCGCGGCGCGCACACAGTTGTGGAACCTGCATACGCGCGATTGGGACGCGGAACTGCTGCGCCTGTTCGGCCTGCCCGAGGGCTGCCTGCCGCAGAGCGCACTGACCTGCCAGCGGTGGGGCATGCTGGCCTCGGGCGGCGTGGAGGTGCCGCTCACGGCGGTCAACGGCGACCAGTCGGCGGCGGTGTTTGCCTTCGGCTGGCCGCAAGCGGAGTCCGCTTACATCAACATCGGCACCAGCGCGTTCGTGCAGCGGGCGCTGATGCACGCCCCGGGCCATGTGCCGCGCCAGCTGACGGGGATCATCCTCGCCGACGGCGCCACCACCGTGTACATGGTCGAGGGCAACGTCAACGGTGCCGGCGCCGGGCTGCAGTGGCTGGCGGCGCAACTGGGCATCGACGACCTGACGGCACGGCTGCCCGATTGGCTCGAGCGTCCGGCGCCTTCGCTGCTGTTCGTGAACGGCGTCGCCGGACTCGGCGGGCCGTTCTGGCAGGCCCGATTCGATTCGCGCTTTGTCGGCGACGGCGCCGCCGAACCGTGGCAGAAGGCGGTTGCGCTCGCCGAGAGCATCGCCTTCCTGCTGCAGGCGAACGTCGAGCACATGGCGCCTTACGTGCCGCCGCTCGAGCGCATCCGCGTCAGCGGCGGCGTCTCCCGGCTCGACGGTCTGTGCCGCCGGCTCGCCTCGCTCAACGGCGTGCCGGTGCACCGGCGCGACGACCCGGAAGCAAGCGCGCGCGGCATCGCCTACCTGGCCGCCGGCCGCCCGTTGCACTGGCAAGCCGGCGCAGGCGAGGACCTCTTCGAAGCGCAGGACGATGCGGGTCTGCGCGAACGCTACCGGCGCTGGCGCGCACTGATGGCCGAAGCCACTGGCGTGTAGCGTCGATACAAGAGCAGTTCTTCCAATGTGACGCGCTCAGTGCAGGACTTCTGATGCGCCGCATGTCGGCCGTTGCGATGAGCGCAACAATGCCATCGGCCGGCGGCAATCGTGCCGGCGTTCCCAGTGCAAAGGAGTAACGATGGCCACGCGTCGCACGACGATGAGAAGCCGCTCGGGCACCAAGCTGTATGCCGTGCGTGACAAGGGCGGAAAGTTCAAGGACATCCAGAGCTACAAGAAGGCACATGCGGCCGACCTGAAGCGCACCTCGAAGGCCGAGGCGGGCGCCCGGGAGACGCTGGTGGCGATGGAGAAGAAGGTCGAGAAGGCGGCGAAGAAGGCCGTCAAGACGGTGCGCGCCAAGCTGGACGAGGCCCGCACCAACAAGAAAGTGGTCGCGATGGAGAAGAAGGTCGGGCGCGCTGCCAGGAAGGCCGCCAGGACCGTTCGTACCTCGCTGACCGATGCGGTGGCCGCCGTCAAGCGCGCGGCGAAGAAGGTGGTCAAGCAGGCCTCGGCCGCCAAGCCGGCGGCGAAGAAAGTGGTGAGGAAGGCCGCGGGCAAGGCCCCGGCCAAGCGGGCCGCGAAGAAGGCCTGAGCAGCGGGCGGGTGGCAGCTGACCGGGGCGCGCGCCCCGGCGCTGCCATGCGGCGGCCGGTCGAACATCGGCCAGACCGGAGCGGCCGCAGCCTGACTTGTTTGTGGAGCGGAACTGCAGTTCGCCGCGGGGTGCGGTGTCTGTCGCCCGCGGAAGGAGCGCGAGATGCGAGGTTTCCTGATCGATCCGGTGGCGCGGAGCATCGAAGCCGTGGACATCGCCGGCGGGGTCGACGGCGTGCGCCAGCTGATCGGCTTTGCGACAGTCGATTCCGACGAGATCGACGAGAACGGCGACCGCCTGTTCTTCGACGAGGCGTGCTTCATCCGCAGCGCGCCCGGCGCGCCGCGCTTCCGGCTCGACAACCTGGCGCCGGTGGCCGGCAAGGGCGTCGTCGTCGGCTCCTCGGCGCAGGGCAAGGAACTGGGCGACGCCGTGATTGCGGTGGCGGCGCTGCAGCGGCGCGTGACGTTCGGCTGAACCGGCGCCGGCGCTGCCGCCGGCGGGTTACCCTGTCGCCGAGATCCCGTAGAGCGGGCTACCGATGAGGCGAATCCTCGCCGTGCTGCTGGCCGCTCCCTTCTTCCTGCACGAGGTCATGGCAGCACCCAGCCCGACGAACCTTGCCGTCGAGACGGCCGCCTGGCGCATCGTCAACGACGGCGTCATGGGCGGCGCTTCGACATCGCGCGTGAGCCGCGCCGGCGAGGCGCTGCGCTTTGCCGGCGAAATCAGCCTCGCCAACAACGGCGGCTTTGCGTCGATGCGACGGCCGTTCGACGCGGCAGCGCTCGGCACTGATGCGGCCGGCTTCGCGCTGCAGGTGCGCGGCGACGGCAACCGCTACCGGCTGCGCGTGTACACGCGCGATGCAGCCACCGGCGGCGAGCAATGGTTTGCCTATCACGCGGTGTTCGACACGCGCGAGGGCGAGGTTACCGCCGTGCAGTTGCGCTGGCCGCAGTTCACGGCGAGCTTGCGCGGCCGGTCGGTTGCGGACGCGCCATCGATTCGCTTCGCCGACGTGATCGGCATCGGCCTGATGCTGACCAAGGACGGCCATCGCGCCGGCCACGGGCCGTTTGCGCTCGAACTGCTGCGCATCGAGCCGCTGGCGCGCTGATACAGGACAACGATCCGTCCTGCAGCGCAGCGCGGCGCTCAGACCTTGCCGATGAAATCCCGCTTGCCCAGCTCGACGCCGGCGTGGCGCAGGATGTCGTAGGCGGTGGCGGCGTGGAAGAAGAAGTTGGGCAGCACTGAGTGCGCCAGGTACGGCAGGCCGGCGTACTGAACCGGCTCGCCGCGGATCGTGATCGTGACCGTGCGCGTTTCGGCGCCTTCGAAGCGCGCCGGATCGAAGCTCTGCACGAACTCGATCGTGCGCGCGATGCGTTGCTGCAGTTCGGCGATCGTGGCTTCGTTGTCTTCCCACTGCGGCGGCTCCTCGCCGGCCAGTCGCGCGACCGCGCCCTTGGCAAAGTCGCAGGCGATGCGCACCTGCCTCGTCAGCGGGAACATGTCCGGCGCCAGGCGCATCGCCAGCAGCACCGCCGGATCGACTTTCTTCTGCTCGGCATAGGCGGCGCCCTTATCGAGGATCGCCGACAGGTTGCCGAGCGTCTTGACGAACACCGGCACGCTGAACGTGTACATCGAAGCCTTCATCGGTTGCCTCCTACTTCTTCTTGCGTTTGCGCAGCGCCAGCATGGTGCCGCGGCAGTCCTTGGCGCCGCACAGGCAGCGGTACTGCTTCTTCAGCGTCGGCGTGATCCGCTCCTCGATGACGAGCCCGTAGTCATAGAACAGTTCCTCGCCGGCCTTGATGTCGCGCAGCGCCTCGATGAAGACGCGGCCTTCGTCTTCCTCCGTTTCGCAGTTCGGGGCGCAGGAGTGATTGATCCAGCGCGCGGCGTTGCCGTTCACGTTGGCGTCGATGATCCGCTTGCCGTCGTCGAGCGAGAAGAAGAAGGTGTGGTTGGGGTCGTCCGGATCCGACGGCGGCCGGCGGTCGGCCTCGCGCCACTTGATCACCTCCCCCTTGTACTCGACGATCCGCTCGCCCTTCTTCAGGTTGCGGCCGGCGTAGACGCCGCGGCCGTGGATGCGCGAAGTGCGGACGATGATCCTGGGTTTGCGGGTCGTCTTGCTGGCGGCGGGCATTCGGTGGCGGGGAGCGGTCGATGAGGCGCGCAAGTATGCCCGAACTCCATGATGCAGCCGGCCACTGCTGTGATGCGACCTGCGGCGGCAGTGACGACGCTGCGCGCCGATGAAGCCATCATCGCCCGCGCAGCCACCGTCGCAGCAGCCGAAGGCTGCATCACCGGTGTTTCTCGATCTGCCCGATCAATTCCGCCGCCTGCGCCGCGTAGCTGCCGCCGAACAGGTTGGCGTGGTTGAGCACGTGGTAAAGCTGGTACAGGGGCAGCCGATCTTCGGTGCCCGAGACCGGCGGCGAGGCTTCGGCATACGCGCGATGGAAGCGCTCCGGAAAGCCGCCGAACAGGCGCGTCATCGCCAGATCCGTTTCGGCGTCGCCGTAGTAGCTCGCCGGGTCGAAGACCACCGGCGCGCCGCCGTGGTCGAAGGCCAGGTTGCCGCGCCACAGGTCGCCGTGCAACAGGCCTGGCGGCGGCGCATGGCCGGCCAGCAGCGCGTCGCTCGCCCGGCAGGCCACCTCGTCGAGCGCGGCCAGTGGCCACAGGCGATTGGCGCGGGCGAGCGCGAACTGCGGCCGCAGCCGCTGCTCGCGAAAGAACTCAGCCCAGTTCACCGAGGGAAAGTTGTGCTGGGCACTGGCGCCGATGCTGTTCTCGCGCGACCAGCCGTGGCTCGCCTGCACGCAGGCGTGCATGGCCGCCAGTTGCCGGCCGGCAGCGGCCCAGTCGCCTTCATCAACAAGATCGATCCACTCGAGCAGCAGGTAGCCCGCGTCATCGACGACATCCTGCGCGAACACCTGCGGCACGCGCAGGGTGCGCGTGGCGGCGATCTCCGCCAGGGCCAGCGCCTCGGCATCGAACGGGTGCGCGCGTGCGCCGATCTTCAGGAACGCCCGCTGCGCGGCGCTTTCGACGCGATACGCCGCCGCGATGTCGCTGCCGCCGATGGCATGCAGCGCCCGCACCGGCCCGAGGCCGGCGGCATGCAGCGCCGCCTCGGCGATGGCCCGGCCCCGATCAGCCACGTCAGGTCAGTCCGAGCTGGCTCTTCAGCTCCTCGAGCGTGCGCACCTTCAGCACGTCGAGCAGGTTGTTGAACTGGTCGGTCCACAGCGAAAACTCGGGCACCGGCTCGAGCGGCTCGGCGCGGGTCGCGATCTGCGGAACGTCGAGCACGCCGGCCTCGCGTGCCAGCAGCACCCAGTCGGTGCTCGAGGCCGTGCGGTCGTCCTCGGGCGAGTCCGATACCAGCCGCGCGGTCAGGCCGGTGGCCTGGGCGATATTGGCCAGTACCGGCTTCAGGTCGAGGAAGCGGTTGGAGATGTGGATGGCGATGATGCCGTCGGCGGCGATGTGCCGCGCGTACAGCTCGATCGCCTCGCGCGTGATCAGGTGCACCGGGATCGAGTCGCTGGAGAAGGCGTCGATGGCGAGCACGTCGTAGCCGCGCGGCCCGGCGCGCTTCAGCTCACGCTCGAGCGACAGCCGCGCGTCGCCGATCTCGAAGTCGAGCTTCGCCTTGGTCGATCCGAGGTAGCTGAAGTGGCGCTTCGCCACTTCGAGCACCTGCGGATCGAGCTCGTAGAAGCGCAGTTCGTCGCCGGCGCGCCCGTAGGCCGACAGGGTCCCCACGCCAAGGCCGACGAAGCCAAGCCGCACCGGCCCCTTCGCCTGCTTCGCGGCGATGGCCAGGCCGATGCCGGAGGTCCGCACGTAGTAGGTGCCGGGCTCGAGCCGGTCCTCCGCCTGGGTGAACTGCTCGCCGTGCAGGATCACGCCGTGCAGCAGGCGGCGCAGTTGCTGGTCGCCGCTGCCGGCCTCGCGCACGCGCAGCGTGCCATGGAAGCTGCGCTGCATGACGATCGTGCCTTCCTTGAGGAAATCAACGTAGTGCCAGCCGGAGTAGGCGGTCGCGGCGCTGGCCACCAGTGCCGGCCCGATCAGCGTGCGGCTGCCCAGTACCAGCCAGCTGGCCAGGGCGGCAAGCGCAAAGAGCGCCAGCGGCAGTTCGAAGTAGGCGGGAAAGACGCGCGGCGCCAGCAGCCCGACCGCCATGCCGCCGAGCGCGCCGCCGGCCGACAGCGTGAGATAGAAGTGGGTGAGGTAGCGCGGCGCGGGCTTGGCGTGCGCCAGCTCGCCGTGACAGAACATGCAGGTGAAGAACAGGCCCACGCAGTACAGCGGCACCGCCACGCCGATGTCGAGCACGCCGCGGCTCGCCGACAGGCCCCAGCTCATCGCCACCGCGAGCACCAGGGTCGGGAACAGCCACCAGCGCCGCTCGTACCAGCCGCGGCCGCCGCGGCCCTCGAAGGCGAGCACGAAGGTCAGCAGGTACAGCGTCAGCGGCAGCACCCACAGGAACGGCACCGAGGCGATGTTCTGCGTGATGTGCGAGGTCGCCGCCAGCAGCAGCACCGAGCCGAGCGTGGAAAGCGCAAGCCACAGCGCGTAGTCGCCGATGCCGGGCGCGACATCGGTCGATGGCCGCGCCGCTGTCGAAGCATCGGCGGCAGCCAGCGGCTCGCCGGCGCGGGCCGACAGGGCGCGCTGCACCTGCCATGCCGTGACGGCGCAGGCAGCCGCGAACACCGCGTAGGCGACGCTCCAGGCGTGCGCCTGCATGAGCGAAGGCGCGAACGGCTCGATCAGGAACGGGAACGCCAGCAGGCCGAGCAGGGAGCCGAAATTCGACAGCGCGAACAGCCGATAGACCGTCTTCTCGGGGTAGCGGTGCGCGATCCAGCGCTGCAGCAGCGGGCCGGTGGAGGAGAGCAGAAAGTACGGCAAACCGATCGTGGCAGCGAGCAGCCACAGGATGGCCAGCGCTGCGTCCTCCTCGCCGCCCGGCTTGAAGGCTTCGCGCGCGACGATCGGCAGGAAGACGAGGCTCGCGAGGAGCAGGCCGATGTGGATGCGCGCCTGGTTGCGGGCACTGGCGCGGCTGGTCAGCGCGTGCGCGTACGCGTAGCCGCCGAGCAGCACCACCTGGAAGAACACCATGCAGGTGGTCCACACCGCTGAGGTGCCGCCGAACCACGGCAGGATCTGCTTGGCGATGATCGGCTGGACCAGGAACAGCAGGAACGCGGACAGCGCGATGGTGACGGCGACGAGCGGCATCGGGAGATGTTTCGAGAGAATGTGCCGATCGCCGGGGCATCACCGCGCTGTGCGTCCGACCGGCGGCGCGCGATTCTCTCACGTCGATCCGTGCATTCAGGCGTGGGCGCGGCGGCGCAGGCGCCTGCGCCGGGCACACGCCGTGGCCGCGGCGGGTTCAGCCGCGCGCAGCGGCGAGCGCCTGGCGCGCGCCGGCGAGCAGCCAGATCACATCGGCGGCCAGCGCAACGAGGGTGAAGCCGCGCGCCGTGAACTTCCGCGCCTCTTCGGCACTGCCGGCGAAGATGCCGGCGCACTTGCCCTGCGCCTGCGCTGCGGCCAGCACGCGGTCGATCGCCTGCTGCACGTCGGCATGGCCGCTGTCACCGAGATGGCCGAGGCTCGCCGCCAGGTCGGCCGGGCCGACAAACAGCGCATCGACGCCGTCGACCGCGGCAATCATGCCACTGGCCGCGACGCCGGCCGCCGATTCGATCTGCACGATCGCGCAGGCGTCCGCATTGGCGTGGTGCACATAGTCGGGCAGCAGGCCGAAACGCGCCGCGCGAACGACCCCCGCGACGCCGCGAACGCCCCCGTTGCCCGGCTGCGGGTAGCGCATCGAGGCGACTGCCCGGCGCGCATCGTCGGCACTGGCCACCATCGGAAAGAGCAGCGTCGCGCTGCCGGCATCGAGCGCGCGCTTGGCGAGCGGCGCCGCGTTCTCCGCCACGCGCACGATGGGCTGGCTGCCGCCGGCGGCGATCGCCTGCAGCAGTGCCACGGTGTCCATCGTGTCGGCGGGCGAGTGTTCGCCATCGACGACAAGGAAATCGAAACCGGCGCAGGCCAGCGCCTCGGCGGCCATCGGCGAGGCCAGTGACAGCCAGCAGCCGAACAGCCGCTCGCCTGCTGCCAGGCGCTGCTTCAGGGGATTGGTCATTTGCGCAGCCACCACAGGATGAGCGAGATCACAGCGCAGATGAGCAGTCCGCTGGTGAGCGGAAAGAAGAAGCTGAAGCCGTCACGCTCGATGCGCAGGTCGCCGGGCAGGCGGCCGAGCGGCAGCTTCGACAGCCACGGCCACGTCAACCCGATCACGAGCAGGACGATGCCGGTAACGATCAGCGCGCGCTGCATGCGGTCCGCATCAGCGTTGCACGCCAGCGCTTCATCGGCGCGGCGTCACCTTGCGCGTGCCGGTCGCCTTCTTCGCGCCGGCGCGCTTCGCCGGCGCGGCGCGCTTGGCGGCCTTCGCCGACGGCGCCGCCCTGGCAGGCGCAGTCGTTGCAGCCCTGGCCGTCTTCGCCGTCTTCGCCGTCTTCACCGCCGACGCGCGCCTTGCTGCCGCGGGCGCAGGCTCCCCAGCGGTAACGACCGTCGCCTTGGCGCCGACCTTCCTGGCACGCGGTTCGAACTCGAAGCCGACCTTGCCTTCGTCGGCCTTCCAGACCAGGAAGGCGGCGAACTTGCGTCGCGTTCGGTTCGACACGAAGTTGCGCAGGATGTCGGTGCGGCCGCCGTCGAGCAGCTTTCTCATCTGCTCGGGCTCGATCGTCTGCTGCAGGATCACTCGTCCGGAACGGAAATCGCAGCTGCGCTCGCCGGAAACGGCGTTCTCGCAAACGTACGACATCGGCTGCTCGAACACACGCCCGCTGCACTTCGGGCATTTGCCCAGCGGCGTCAGTGCGGAAAGATCGACGGCCTCGCCCGCTTCGCCGTCGGCGCCCGGCGCGTTGCCGAAGTCGAACTCCAGCTTGTGCTCGGGCGGCACCAGCTTCAGAGCCGCGGAAAATGGCCGGCCGATCTTGCTGCGGAAGCCGGCAAGCGGGCCGATGCGCTTCTCGCGCAGCAGCGCCTCGACCTCGGTCACTTCGAAAAACCTGCTGCCGGGGTGCTTGCTGATCGAGAACTCGCACTTGCTGCAGGCGAAGCGGCGGTAGTTCTCCCTGACCACGGCGCCACAGCGCGGGCAGGGCGTTTTCAGCGTGACGTAGTCGCCCGGCACCTCGCCGCGCTCGGCGCCCTTGCGGATGCGCTCGACGGTGTCGCGCGTCATGTCCTCGATCTCGCGCATGAAGGCCTCGCGCTTGAGCTTGCCGCGCTCCATCTGCGCCAGCTTGAACTCCCACTCGCCGGTGAGCTCCGGCAGGTCGAGCGCGTCCACACCGAAGCCGCGCAGCGCGCGCAGCAGCTGGAACGCCTTGGCGGTCGGGTGCAGTTCCTTGCCTTCGCGGGCCAGGT
>Ga0209253_10004858_pt1 | contig 11672 bp, 7 predicted proteins | sample FrelakmetBRP12BR_FD_187145 | JGI IMG/M metagenome (GOLD analysis project Ga0209253, IMG submission 187145) | Freshwater lake sediment microbial communities from the University of Notre Dame, USA, for methane emissions studies - BRP12 BR (SPAdes)... | ecosystem: Environmental > Aquatic >...
GACTTCGAAGAGTTCGGTGACGAGTCTGTTTATGTCTCTTGGGCGTGTGAGTATTTTTGAGCGGATGACATCCAAATCTGCGTCTGGAGCGATTTCCTTCACTCCCAATGCTGCCAGTATTTCCTCGGGTTCTCTTTCCGAGGGAGCAGACGGAAGTTCTCTAGGCGAGACTTCCTGTCCGAACTTATCCATGATGAGAGATGCCTTGACCTCAGTCGTCAACCGTTCCTCTCCTTGAAGCTTAATCACGCTACAGTCCTTTGCTTGGGAGTCCGCAGGTTGGTTGGGCTTGTACTTTTGGTTCGTAAGAATGACTTCCTGCACTTTGCTTTCAACTTTGACCGAGTAGGCGCACTTGCGATAGTAGTCAATCATATACCTGCCACTGATCTTGACATAGGGTTCATAGTACTTGTCGATGGAAACGAGTTGAATCTCTCCCGGTTTAGGCTTCATAAATCCAAATCTGGTGAACAGCTGCGCCTTGAGCTTCTCCCCAATCGTTTCTATTACAGTTGACTCAATGCGAGTCTCATAAACAACAGTGCTTCTTTCTGCTATTCTCTCACGAGATGGTGCAGTTCCAGCTGATACAACTATCTTCTCATCAGATACAGCTTCGGTCAACACTACGCCCTCAACCACATCTGAGTTCTGCGAGTAATATAGATTATGAACTAGGAAAATGAATCATTGGTAAACTCCTAACGCATGTTTGTTGTCAAATGAGTGTTCCTGGCGCCCCATACAACACTATAGCTGCGATCTTGTCGCGCGCGCTATTATTCTGTACTAACACAAACATGAGATTCTCTAATTTCTATTTCTAGATAAGGAAAAATCCTGGAAATTCCATTTCTTCACCCCTATTTGGAATTTAGAAATTAGAAATCCAAACGTTACCCTGAAACACAAACATGCGAATGATGATCGATCAGACTCGTCGTGCGCTCTAGGAGCGCGTCATTCTATGATGTTCCCACGTAAGCATAGATTCTTGTTACATTCATTGCCTTGATTGTGGCGTAGCGACAATAGCCATCAACAAGCTGAGTGCCTTCTTTTCTTACTATCAAGGGCGAAATGACCACACCACCCATGTTTATGGATTCTAGAAGTTCTTGACTCCTTTCTGCAAGGCTTCTTGAAAACACATAGCCTGTCTGCGGGTCTGCATAATTCATTATTCCAGGATTTAACTTGATTCTGGAAATGTCTATGATTTCCAATTTCCATTTGCGCTTTGCCAGACTCTTCAGCCATGGGTCATTTTTTGGGTCTCGATGCTCGCTTCTTGCATCTTCATCCCACTCCTTCCTAATCTCAGTGTTAGTAAAATCATGAATTGCCTCAGGATCTTCAATCACCCAGTACGTTATGCCTTCAAGTCTACGAATAGGAGTGCTCAAAGACTATCAAAACCTTCCAGACCATTATCTTTTGATTTTTTCTTATATTATACTATCATATTAGGAATTTTGAAAAGATAGAGGACAAGAGGCGCCGCACAAACAGCAATCATAATGTTACTACAATAGAGAGGCTTGAGAGAGGTTAGTAGTAGTGCGCACGAAGTGCGCGGAATTCAGATGTTATTCTGCTAATTCTGATCTTGCGACAGGTTACAGTCCCCCGCACTGATCTGTTCGGTAGGAGATTCTCAAGGCGCGCGTTCAGCTCTCTCTTTTGTTTGAGGTTGTACGCCTTTGGTTTGGGCTATTTTTGCGATCGCCACTGCGCCCGACAGTATGCTATTGTTAAGGAAAGTCAGTTCTTTTCCGGAGTCCAATGCAATTACGGTGTGAAGCGGGGTCAATTCTTTGACAACTCCTTCTTCATTCATGTATGTGCTGACTACTCTGTCTCCAATGGCATACGGGAGTCTGCTGAGCGATTTGGCCTCGTGTTTGTGGACGGCAATCAAGAGTACTGCGCCTGATGCTATTGCGCTGTTTGGGATCGACATCTGCCCCACATCGGTTCCTATTCTTGTAACTAGGGCGGTCATGTCTATTATTCTTCCTGGAACATTGTTTACCAAAACGACATCGCCTACCTTGAAACTGTGGGTCGTAAAAACAAGTGCGCCTGAAAAGACTCCGCCGACGAAGGTAGATATGATTAAGCCTATGGTGATCGTGGCTATACCTGCGCCTGCTAGCAGGCTTTCTGGTGAAACTCCGAGCGTGTTCAACACCCCAAAGCTCATCACAAGAACTGCTATTGCTCCCATGGAAAACTGCAGAAGTGTGGCGGCTTGAGCTCCCATGCGCGCAGCCATAAACGGCTTTGCCCGCTGCAAGAACAGCAGTATTACTAGCCAAAAACCGACGATTAGGATGATTCGGAAGGTCTCTCTTGAGAAGGCAAACAGGTTTATCGGCGCGGCCACGAATATGTCAGAAAGATAGACTGTGCCAGAGCCCAAGACAATCAGAAAAGTCAGGACAATAGCGAACTTCTTGAAAGAATCTATTAAACCAACCAACCAAGTCACCTTCAAAGCAGTTACTGATAATTGTGCTTCTATAGTTTTCTCAACACGCGCTTAGAAACCCTTTTTCTTCTAGCTTGTCAGAATTTGGAAACTGGAAACCCGATCGTTACCTTGAAACGCAAACACAAGCAAATGAATAATGATAGACAAATAGCAGTTATGTTGTTACTACAATAGAGTTTCAAGGAGGCTAGTAGTAGTGCGCACGAAGTGCGCGGAATTTAGATGTCTTCACACTATTTTTGGTTTTGCGGAAAAGTTATAGCTGAACTGACTTAACTGCTTGGATTGGTGAGTTGAGTTGCTTGAAGGCAAGAACGTGAATCTGAGAATCGTGGAAAGAGAGGATTTGCCGTTGTTGATAGATTGGAATAGCAATTCTGAGTTTTATGGCGAATACAGTCCTCTTCGGCAGTTGTCCAAAACAGAATGGGAGAAGAGATACGACAATCTCACCGCTGATACCAAATGGTTCTTCATAGAGAAAAAAGATGGTACGAAAATCGGGGAGATAGGTCACTCTATGTTCGGAAAACTCTTAGAAATATACTATTATCTCGGTACAAGTGAAAGAGGAAAAGGCTACGGTACTGAGGCTATAATGATTATGGTTGACTATTTGTTCCTTTCAAGAGAACTGATGCGTGTTCAGGCTACTGCTGATGTGAGTAATATCGCTTCTCAGAGGGTTCTTGAAAAGAACGGGTTCACGAAAGAAGGGATAATCCGAAAGAGTGGTTTCAACCGAGGAAAATGGTGTGACGATTGTCTGTATAGCATCCTCAGAGAAGAATGGAAAGAACCAAAAATACTAACAAAGACAACCTGAGAAAGTTGGGATAAAGCTTTGCCAGAAGCCAAAAGTATGGCTTGCACAGACGACACTAGAATAGCCTTTATCTGAGAACGAAAACAGACGACAAGTGTGGCTGTCTTGAAGATTAGGGCAGTTCTGTTTGATCTAGGCGATACTCTGGTAAAGACTTGGATCCCTGAAGTGACATACCAGAATGTTCTAGCTTCTCTGGGAATCGACAGGTCAATTGAGGAGTTAGAAAAAGCCATTGCGAAAACAGAGGAAGAATTCAAAGAATCCAACTACAGATCACGGTATGGCAAGGTCTCTTACACAGAATATTGGGAAAGATGGGATGCACAGGTTCTCACACGCCTAGGAATCTCTGGAGAAGAGAATCTAGCGAAGCAGGTAAAAGCAAGATGGTTTGATCACGCAAACTGTATCACTTATCCTGACACCATAGTAACTCTAAACAGACTAAAGCAGATGGGCTTGAAATTGGGATTGATTTCAACTGCTTATGAAGAAGACATTGATGCTATTCTGGAAAAAGCAGGGATAGCGAAAGCACTCTTTGACACAGTGGTCGGAGTCAACACGATAAAGAAGGAGAAGCCTCACCCTGAAGTCTTCAGACATGCTCTCAGCAAATTGAATGTTGAACCAAGTGAAACTCTTTTTGTTGGAGACCACATTGACAATGATTACAAAGGAGCGAGAGCAGTAGGCATACATGCACTCCTCATTGAAAGAGAACGCAGAAGCACAGAAGATGCCTCTGATCTTGAGAGAATCAGAAGCCTTCAAGAGATCTTCAAGCTCATAGGCTAGGTTTGTCTAACTACAAAGTGGGAAATGGGACAAGTCATAAGAACTGAAACAGGAGACACAGAGTCTGGTGAATCGAGTTGCTTGAAGGAAAAAAAGTGAATCTGAGGATTATGGATAAAGAGGATTTGCCACTGTTTGCAGAGTGGTTTAACAAGCCTGAGGTATACGGTGAATACAATCCTCTGCACCAGATGTCCAAAACAGAGACAGAAAAGATGCTTGAGAACCCTCTTGAACTGAAGCCTTTCATAGTGGAGAAAAAGGATGGAAGCAAGATTGGTTTTGTGGCTCATTTTTATGTCCTCCACCCTGCAGGAAAGCTGTTGGAAATAGGCTATTCTCTAGTCCCAAACGAAAGAGGAAAAGGTTACTGCACAGAGGCTGTAGAGATTATGTTGGACTACCTGTTTCTATCTAGGGAAACAATGCGTATTCAAGCTTGCACAGATACGAGAAATCTTGCTTCTCAGAAGGTTTTGGAGAAAGCAGGTTTCAAGAAAGAAGGAACAATGAGAAAGTACCTTTTCATCAGAGGACAACTAAGAGATTCTATTGTCTACAGCATTCTCAGGGAAGAATGGAAGGAACCGAAGACACTAACAAAGGCAACTTGAGAAATTGGGATAAGACTTTACCCTTGTGTGTGTCCATGTAGTGCGCGCGGGGTTAAGTGGGTTTCTGAAGCATGTCATGCCGTTGCATGCTGGCTGTGACGATGGTCTAGGAAGTAATCCTTGGCTTGCCTTGACTGAAAATAGGCTATTAGGGCCATGTTCACGAAAACAGCCAATCCAGCCATAATAGTCAGATTCTCACCTCTGAACATCAGCCAGGCCAAGCAGCAATAGTGTGCAGCTGAATACATCCAGACCGCTATTGACAGATGCCAGATGTACCATTCTCCCCGAAACATTCCGACTGAAGCAACAAAAGAAATGCCGGAAAGCAGTAAAGAGCTGAACAGTACAAGCCAATAGGAGATTGGCGGACTGCCGTACACGCCGGCGTGACCCATACTACCAAGTGCTGTCCATACTGTGGCAAAGAGGAAAGCGCCCGCTGCGCCCAGCATGGTCAGGGCTGCTGCAACAGTCACGCCGAGAGGAGTCCTTCCCACTGAACCACCAAACTAGACACAGTGCGCGCATACCCGATAAGACTTTACCCCAACACAAAAGCACCAAACATATAACATAGATCTTCCCCTCGCATTGCCTCGGGTGCAAACGCAAGGAGCAACAAACACAATCTTGTTCTATATGTTGATCGAGAATTGGTCGAAAAGACTCGTAGACTTGGCTTCAACTTATCAAAGACCTTCGAGAACACGTTGAAACAGCTAATCAACACCTACTCAAACGTCAATTCGCTGAACAACAGTGAAAACAGCAAGGTTCAGGGTTGTTGGTGGGCCGGACCGGACTCATACCCAAATGGGGCCAAGTCCCAGAACTCTTAGCTCACACTATGCGTGCGCGTGGAGCTGCCCGTCCCCAAACCCAATCAGGTTCAAGACCTACGCGCGCTTGTAGCTTTGGTCGTCAGGCCTAGGATCTTACCTTCTCTTCTGCGCGCGCTAATACCTTCGATATGGGGTGGACAGCCCACCTCTAGTATAGTAAGAGATGGACTCGACGCGCGCGACGCATCGATCGATCGCTCCCCGTAAGAGAAACTCTTTCATATTGCGCACAGCCAACTACTATTGAACGATAATGCCGCCAGATCAGAACTTTAGGAATGCGATGGAACGCACGCAGGAAATGGAAGCAAACTTCAATTGGGCTGAGGCGGCAGAATCGTACAAGCAAATATCCCGTATGGCTGACTCAGATACACAAGCAGCAGAGATCTGGGAGAAAATAGGCTTTTGCTTTGGCCGTGCTTCCACTCAAGCAGATACGCTCGAGAAATTCCGTGAACTTGGACAGCGAGCGGTCGAATCCTATGACCAAGCCGCCCGACTCTTTGAAAATGATGCCAACACTGTTAACCTAGCCAGAAACAAACTCTGCAGAATGTTGTCTGCATACCTGCAGTCGTGGATTGCAACATCAACAGCTGAGAAAAAGATGTCCCTGGATGAAAGCATTGAATTGGGAAGAAGCTGTCTTGTCGCCTGCGAGAACTTGGACCTCAAGGTGGATTACGCAAGAGTGTGCAGCGATCTATTGTTGATTCTACTCGAAAGACTGTACATTTCATCTGACTCAGAAGAAATGAGAAAAATCGCTCAGACAGGAACGGAGTACGCCGAGAAGGCGATAGCAGCCTTGTCAAAGGCAGACAATAAGCGCCAATTGTTAAAAGCGTATTATGCAGGCAGTCTGCAAAGCTGGTACGCAGCTAACATTGCAGAGCAAGAAGAAAGAAGAAACGAACTTGTCCGGAGAAGCTTGGACTACGCTAACAACGCCCTGAATCTCTCCAAGGAAATCAACGACCCATACGGCTCAGCTATGTCATTCTGGGCAGCCTCAGCCTGCACACTCTTGTTCACCGAAAAAGCAGAATTATCTCTCGAATACGCGTATGGAATGCTTAAAGATGGCACGACCCTCAGAGACAACTATCTCAAAGGCGTTGCCTCTTACCTGATCGCCTTCGCTGCAAACTGGATGACCGTCAGAGAGGAGGACCCAATCAAGAGGAGAGAAAGCCGCGAGAAGACAATGAAACATGCTGAAGATGCTGTGCGTTTTCTCAAGATCACTTGTCAGGACTACTTTGTTGCAGAAACGTGCCTATACTACGCTGAAAGCTACTCAGCCAAAGCCCGAGACGCTGACCCAGGTGAAAAGCGAATTCTACTTGAAAAGGCTGTGAGCATTGGTCGTTTGGGTTTAGAGCACGCAACCCTCTCAGGTTCTCCCGATGCCAGAGGCTCAACACTTCATGCCTTGAGCAAGGCACTCCAATTCATGTCCAGCCTTGAGACGAAGACCAGTGAGAAAAGGACACTACTTGTGGAAGCCCTCACCTACCGAGAGCAATACAACAGTATCGTCGAGAAAGCCTTTTCCTCCAACGATTGGACCCGAGGAGTTGGAAAAAGCTACGAAGGCCTCACAAAGGCCGAACTGGCGAAAACAGAGGCGGTTCTAGACCGAAGGAAGAGCCTACTCGAAAGCTCTCTCAAGGACATGGAAGAAGGAGTGGCAAGATGCAGAAAAACCATCTTGTTAAGGCCGATTCCAACATTAATCACAGTCGTGGGAACGTTTGAAGAAGGGCTAGGTTGGATACTGGGCGAGCTGTACCTCCTTACCAAGGAACGGGAGAACCTCATCAAAGCGATCGGAGTCTACGATAGCGCAGCAAGCGACTTCAGAAAGGCGAACATGTCAAATCGTGCTGCCGAAGCCTACTGGAAAGCAGCTAAGACCTCAGATTCTCTCGGCGAACTTGAGAGGGCGACAAAATACTTCGAAAGCGCAGTGTCTGAGTACACTGAAGCCGCCAAAAAGATACCACAATTCTCAAGATTCTATGAAGACTATGCCTCTTACATGAAAGCATGGAGCATGATCGAAAAAGCCAAAATTGAGCATAGGCACGAGGAGTACTCTGAGGCGGCGATCAACTACAAAAAGGCTTCGGAACTCACCAGCCAAACGAGAATTTGGAAGTACTTGGCTACAAACTTCAACGCGTGGTCTGCAATGGAACATGCAGAGCATCTAAGCAGAAAGGAAACAAGTGACGAATCAATAAAGGCCTTCAGACGAGCGGTCATGCTTTTCCTAAAATCGAAAGAAGCTCTGGAAAGGGAAACAAGCAACATCAAAGACAACGACGAGAAACAAAAGGCAATTGAGCTCTCAAATGCTTCAACTCTCAAAAAGGAGTACTGCATCGCCAGAATTGACGTGGAAGAAGCGAGGATCCTCGACCTAGAAGGAGACTACGCACAAAGCGCAGAAAAGTACGGTTCGGCAGCTTCCGCGTTTGAGGAATTGACTGAGAAAACCCAGATCGACAGCGAGCAAGAGGAGACGAAGGCGATTGCATTCATGTGCCGCGCCTGGCAGACAATGAAGATGGCTGACAGAAGAGTCACACCTAAGCTGTACCATGAGGCTTCCGACCTCTTCCTGAAAGCAAAGGAGCACAGCACAGGAGAGAGAACAAACTTGCTCGCTCTAGGCAATAGTGCCTTCTGCAAAGCCCTACAATATGGAACAGAGTTCGAGGAAACTCGGGAAGAACAGGAGTTCTCAAAGGTGAAGAAATACCTCGAGAGCGCCTCAGGCTATTATCTTAGAGCAGGCTTTGAAAATGCTTCAGAGTGGACGAATGCTACAGAAACGCTCTTCGACGCATACAACTACATGATCGGCGCTGAGATCGAACCAGAGCCAGGCGAAAAAACGAAGAGGTTTCTGTTGGCCGAAAAATGCTTGGAGCGCTCAAGCAAACTCTACGAAGAGGCCGGCTATACAGGGAAAAAGGAAGAAATCCTCAAGATACTTGGGAAAGTGAAGGAGAAACGCGAGTTCACCTTGTCTTTGAAGGACTTGGTTCTAGCTCCGCGGGAGGCTTCAAATACAAGCGCGATGCCTGCGCCGAAAATGGTTGTTGAGGAACCTGTTGGATTAATGAGATTCGAACGGGGACTTATCCAGGCAAATCTAATCGCATCTAAGCAAGACATTAGGGTGGGTGAGGATCTGGTTCTAGAGATTCAGCTCGCAAATCTGGGAAAGAAACCAGCCTTTCTAAAGCAGATAGACGAAATTGTGCCAGACGAACTCGATGTCTCAGTTTCATCCGACACCTACGAAATCAAAGAAGACCATTTGAATATGAAAGGAACGCAGCTTGACCCACTTAAAACTCTTGGATTAACGATTCTTCTGAAGCCACTTGGCAGTGGATCATTCGTGACAAGACCAAGAATCCTCTACACCGACGAAACCGGAAACCAAATGTCATGCGAAGCCGAAAGCATAACAGTCAAGGTCTCTGAGTCGATGCTTTGCGGCCGCGTCCCCACAGGATACTTGGATCTCGACAACCTTCTTTTGGGGGGAATACCAGAAACCTATGCAATTCTGTTGACAGCTCCCAGTTTTGATGAACGAGACCTGCTGGTTCGAAATTTCCTAGAGATCGGAGCAAGAAACTCTGAAACCACACTCTATTTTACCATTGATGCGCACGCAGTAAAGAATCTTGGAAACGAGCTGCCAAAGAATTTCTACGTCTTCATATGCAACCCTCAAGCGGGAACAATCATCAGAAGCCTCCCAACCGTTTTCAAACTCAAAGGTGTGGAAAACCTTACAGAGATCAATATTGCATTAACATCAGCTACACAAGGGATGGAACCTCCATCACAGGGACAGAGAAGGCGCGCCTGTCTTGAGATCGTTTCGGACGTCCTACTGCAACACCGCGCAGTGATTGCACGCCGATGGCTGTCAGCCCTAATTCCAGAACTCAAGTCAAAAGGATTCACTACAATGGCCGTGCTGAATCCACGCATGCACCCTTCAGAAGAAGCTATTGCTATTCAGGATCTTTTTGATGGCGAAATCAGCATGTATGAGAAAGAAACTCGAAAAGGACCAGAGAAATTCCTGAGAGTGAAGAAAATGTTTAACCAGAAATACTTGGACAACGAATTGCCAGTTAGGAAAGAAAGACTACAGCTTCAGAAATAAGCATAGTGACACGCAAAATGATCAATCGATAGACGGATTCGCCTTCTTTTCTCGATCTGATAGAGAAATCTTTCACAAGTCTTATCTTCTTGTGCGGAATAGTGGAGTTCGAGGAATTAGGATGATAAGAAGAAGACTCTCGATTCTGATTCTGGCAATTCTGCTAGCAAGTATGGGAACTCAGGCAGCCTTCATCCAGCCTGCCCGCGCCTCCACGATAATAACCATCGAGGCGAACGGAAGCATTAATCCATCCAGTGCACCGATCATGACATCGGACAACGTAACATATCAGCTGACAGCTAACTTGTCAGGATCAATTGTCATCAGGAAAAGCGGAATAACTTTCGATGGGCGAGGTTTCGCAATCTACGGCAGCGAGGACGAATGGGGATTCATATTGAACAGCACAAGCAACGTAGCGATCGAGAACACGTACATAATAGGACATACGTACGGAATATACGCGCAGTACTCCTACAACATCACTCTGGCTGAAAACAATATAATCAGCAATTTCCATGGAGTCACTTTTGTGGGATCCACAAATAGCTTGATTGCTGCTAACACAATAAGCGGAAGCGCCACTGGAATTCGCTTCTTTAGCTCTTCAGAAAACTTGATTTTCCACAACAACTTCGAAAACAACGGGCTTCAACAGAACCTAACCGCCTCCTCGAATACTTGGAGCCTTGGTTATCCTGGCGGTGGCAACTACTGGAGCGACTACGACGGTACGGACCAGTTCAGCGGATTATACCAGAACATCACAGGGAGCGATGGAATAGGCGACACTCCCTACAATTTCACAGGCAGCAGCGATAGAGATGAGTACCCATTGATGGGACCATTTGGGGGCTCCACAACTATAGGGGAGAACGTAACCTCATTCCCAGCTGACTACGTCGCACTGATCTTCGAGCACGTGACAGGAGAAGGAGTAACGACCGCAAGCCAGAATGATACAGGACCAACACCACCTCCTGGGCAGTTCATAGTGAAGTACTTCAACATAGAGACTACCGCAGAGTACAGCGGCATAATCAGGATTCGAATAGCCTATGATGATCATGGCATGACTCCTGAGCAGGAAGGAAGTTTGAAGCTGTTGCAGTACAATCCGATGATCGGTGACCTTGACCTCAACGGAGCGATTGACATCTTGGATTTGACGGCCATGGGCTCAAAATACGGTCTAAGACAGGGAGAACTTCACTGGAATCCGAAAGCCGACATAGCTGCACCGTATGGCATCATTGACATATTCGACTTAGTCACATGTGCATATCATTATGGTGAACGCGGAAATCCTATTGTCCTTTGGAGTGACATTGCGACTTCCACTGATACAGCAAACAACCTAATCTACGGCGAAACAAGCCACCTTTCAATATTCGGTGTAACGCGAACCAGCTAGCCTTCGGCACGGAAGAATACTTGCAGCCAAACGCGATCGAGTAAGTGTGCCCGAAACGAACCTAATCCGCATGAGCCTTACGCATAGCGTGCGCTGTAGTCGATCGATTTTTCCGCGCGCGCTAAACGCGAGCTTCATCCCCAAAACGAAAAGAGTAGAAGCATGCCCAGACGACACTAGAATAACGCTTATCTGAAAGACTGCTTCTATTCTTCAATGGTATATCAGAAGACGAAAAGCCACGAAAAATGTGGGAGTTCGGGAGATATCTCCTCTGTCTTTATGTCAGACTTGCAGTTCTGGGATTCCACGATTGCCTCTACTGTCCTAGGTTCTCATTTGTTGAACTCAAGCCGCATTATTGTTCTGGTCTTTGAGGTGGAACCGCAATCCGCAAACCCTACCTTCAGAAACATTGAGGCAAGACCGGTGTAAACGACCATATCCTGTTGTTTGTCACTG
>Ga0209253_10004859_pt1 | contig 11670 bp, 6 predicted proteins | sample FrelakmetBRP12BR_FD_187145 | JGI IMG/M metagenome (GOLD analysis project Ga0209253, IMG submission 187145) | Freshwater lake sediment microbial communities from the University of Notre Dame, USA, for methane emissions studies - BRP12 BR (SPAdes)... | ecosystem: Environmental > Aquatic >...
AGCCAGGAGAACAACGTATACGCCCAGATCGGCCTGGTCATGCTGATCGGCCTGGCCGCCAAGAACGCCATCCTGATCGTCGAGTTCGCGAAGATGGAGTACGAGAAGGGGAGGCCCCTGGTGGAGGCGACACTGGAGGGGGCGAAGCTGCGGCTGCGCCCGATCCTGATGACCTCCTTCGCGTTCATCCTCGGCTGCGTGCCGCTGGCGATCGCCAGCGGGGCGGGGGCCGTCTCCCGGCAGGTCATGGGTTCCGCCGTCATCGGCGGGATGACGGCGGCGACCGTCATCGCCATCTTCCTTATCCCGGTGACCTACTACGTGATGGAGCGGTTCGCCATCCGGTTCGGCGGCAAGAAAGAGGGCGCGGAAGGTCCCGCGGCGCCCGTGAAACCTTCCGGGAAGGAGGGGGGCCCCCATGCCTAGATTCGCCATCCTGATCGCGGTCGCCCTGGCATTCGCCGGCTGCACGGTCGGACCCAATTACACCCGCCCGACGGTGGAATCTCCCCCTTCCTGGCGCGTGACGGAAGAGCAGGCGGGAAACGTGGCCGACAACGCCTGGTGGGGGCAGTTCGGCGACCCGGTGCTCGACAACCTGATCCGCGTCGCGCTCCGGGAGAACCTCGACCTGCAGGTCGCCGCAGCGCGGATCGACGAATTCGCGGGGCGGTACGGGTTCGTCCGCGCGGACCTGTACCCCCAGGTCGGGGCCAGCGCGGCGGCGGGGCGCCAGAAAACCACGGAGGAGACCGGAAACATCCTCCCTCCCGGATACAACTCCACCCTGAACAACTACTCGATCGCCCTCAACGCCGGCTGGGAGGTGGATGTCTGGGGCCGGATCCGGCGCGCGACCGAGGCCGCGCGCGCGGAACTCGTCGGGAGCGAGGAGGGGCGCCGCGCCGTCATCCTCTCCCTGGTCGGGTCCGTCGCGGGGTCGTACATCAATCTCCGGGACCTCGACCGGCAACTCGAGATCGCCAAAGAGACGGCGAAATCCAGGGGGGATTCCCTGGCCCTCTTCAAGCTCCGGTTCGAAGGGGGGTTCTCCTCCGAGGTCGAGTACGTCCAGGTGAAGTCCCAGTACGAAGAAGCGATGGCTACGATCCCGGCGATCCAGAAAGCGATCGCCCAGCAGGAAAACGGCCTGAGCGTTCTCCTGGGCAGGAATCCGGGGCCGATCCCGCGGGGAAAGAGCATCGACCAGCTGGCGCTTCCGTCGATCCCCCCGGGTCTTCCCTCGGAACTCCTTTCGCGGCGGCCCGACGTCCTCGCGGCCGAGCAGGCCCTGGTCGCCGCCAACGCCCGGATCGGCGTCGCGAAGGCCGCCTACTACCCTTCCATCAGCCTGACCGGCTTCCTCGGCTTTGCCAGCACAGACCTTTCCAACCTGTTCACCGGGCCGGCGAAGGTCTGGAGCTACGGCGTGCCGGTCGCCGCCCCGATCTTCACCGCGGGGAAGATCGCCGGGGACGTCCAGGCGGCGGAGGCGTTCCAGCGGCAGGCTCTGGCCCAGTACCGACAGGCGATCCAGTTCTCGTTCCGGGAGGTCGACGACGCCCTGGTGGACCGGGCCCGCACGAAGGAGCAGCTTTCGGCCCAGTCGAACCAGGTGAAGGCACTGGAGAAGTACGTGGAACTGGCGAGACTGCGCTTCGACAACGGGTACACCAGCTACCTCGAGGTCCTCGACGCGGAACGTTCGCTGTTCAACGCGCAGCTGTCGTACGCGCAGAACCAGGGGGTCCTCTTCCTGGCCTCGATCAACATATACAAGGCCATGGGCGGGGGCTGGGTGACCGAGGCGGACAGGCTGACCGCCGGGGCGACCGCCTCGCCGCCCGGTGCGGGAGCCGCGGAGTCCACACCCGCCGGGGCCAATGCTCCCCCGGCCGGGAAGTAGGCCGGCGCACCCGCTGCCGTGCAACTCCAGGCGGAGGCCCGAACTTGAATAAGACCATCGACCAGGTCACCCGCCGAATCCGGGACCGCAGCCGTGCGACGCGGGAAGCGTATCTCGAGCGGGTCGAGCGGGCCATCGACCGCCCGCGGGGGGCCGACCGCATGGGTTGCGCCAACGTGGCGCACGCGTTCGCCGCGCTGCCGGGGGAGGACAAGCGGCGCGTGGTGGCCGGGGGCGCGCCGAACATCGGGATCGTCACGGCCTACAACGACATGCTTTCCGCGCACCAGCCCTTCGAGACGTTTCCCGCGGTGATCCGCGACGAGGCGCGCCGGCACGGCGCCGTCGCGCAGGTGGCCGGCGGCGTTCCGGCGATGTGCGACGGCGTGACGCAAGGGTTGCCGGGCATGGAGCTGAGCCTGTTCTCGCGCGACGCCATCGCGATGGGAACGGCCATCGCGCTTTCGCACGACATGTTCGACGCGGCGCTGCTGCTCGGAGTGTGCGACAAGATCGTCCCGGGCCTGCTGATCGGCGCGCTCCACTTCGGCCACCTGCCATGCGTGTTCGTCCCCGCGGGCCCCATGAGCACCGGCCTGGGCAACGCCGAGAAGTCGAAGGTGCGCGAGCGGTTCGCGCAGGGACAGGTGGGGCGCGACCGGCTGCTCGAAGCCGAGTCCGCCGCCTACCACGGCCCGGGCACCTGCACCTTCTACGGCACCGCCAACAGCAACCAGGTGCTGCTGGAGGCGATGGGGCTGCACGTCCCCGGCGCGGCGTTCGTCCACCCGCACACCGGGTTGCGCGAGGCGCTCACGCGCGAGGCGGTGCGCGCCGTGCTGGCGATCACCGCGGGCCCGCGCTTCACGCCGATCGGCAAACTGGTGGACGAGCGCGTGATCGTCAACGCCATGGTCGCGCTGCTCGCCACCGGCGGCTCCACCAACCACCTGATCCACTGGGTGGCGGTCGCACGCGCTGCGGGCATCCGGATCGACTGGACCGATTTCTCCGACCTGTCGAACGCCACGCCCCTGCTCGCCCGCGTCTACCCCAACGGCGAGGCCGACGTGAACCAGTTCCAGGCGGCCGGGGGCCCGGGCTTCGTGATCCGCGAGCTGATCGACTGCGGCTGCATGCACGCCGACGTGGCCGCGGTGTCCGACGGCGGGGTGCGCGCGTACGGCAAGGGGCCGGTCCTCCGCGGGGATGGCGTCGCCTGGAACGCGTTGCCGGATACCAGCCCCGACGAATCGATCGTTCGGACGGCCGCGGCGCCGTTTGCCGCCACCGGGGGCTTGCGGCTCCTGACCGGCAACCTCGGCCGCGCGGTCATCAAGGTGTCGGCCGTGCCGGACGACCGCCACGTCGTCGAGGCGCCGGCCGTCGTATTCGACTCGCAGGAGGAGCTGCAGGCGGCGTTCGCGGCCGGGGGGCTTGCGCGCGACTTCGTCGCGGTCGTGCGCTTCCAGGGCCCGCGCGCCAACGGGATGCCGGAACTGCACAAGCTCACACCGCCGCTTTCCGTTCTGCAGGGTAAGGGGTTCCGGGTGGCGCTCGTCACGGACGGCCGCATGAGCGGAGCCTCCGGCAAGGTGCCCGCCGCGATCCACGTCACCCCCGAGGCACTGTCCGGGGGGCCGCTCGGCAAGGTGCGGTCGGGCGACGTGATTCGGCTCGACGCCGTCGCGGGAACGCTGGATGCGCTCGTGGACGACGCGACGTGGAAGTCGCGCGAAACGGCCGCGATTTCCGCGCGGCAGGCCGACGGCAACGTCCACGGGTTGGGCCGCGAGCTGTTCGGCGGCATGCGCCGCAACGTGCTCACCGCCGAGGAGGGCGCCTGCACCTGGCTGCAGAACGGGGGAGGACCGAATGAACACGCCTGAGCTCGCAACCCACGGCCCGGTGATCCCGGTCATCGTCATCCGGAACCTCGAGGACGCCGTGCCGATGGCGCAGGCGCTTGTCGACGGCGGCGTCCGGGTGCTGGAGGTCACGCTGCGCACCCCGGCCGCGTTGAAATGCATGGAGGCGATCGGCAAGGCCGTGCCGGGCGCCATCGTCGGGGCCGGCACGGTCCGCAGCGTCGACGACGCCCATGCCGCGAAGGCCGCCGGGTGCGCGTTCGCCGTGAGCCCCGGCTACACCGGCGCCATCGGCCAGGCGTGCCGCGGGATCGGCCTGCCCCTGCTGCCCGGCGTGGCGACCGGCAGCGAGGTCATGCAGGCCAATGCCGACGGCTATTATTTCCTCAAGTTCTTTCCCGCGACGGCGGCAGGCGGCATCCCGATGCTCCAGGCGATGGCCGGCCCCTTTCCCGACGTGACGTTCTGCCCCACCGGCGGCATAACCGTCGAGACTGCGCCGCACTTCCTGGCGCTCCCCAACGTCGCGGTGTGCGGCGGTTCGTGGCTCACGCCGGCGGACGCCGTGGCCGCGAAAGACTGGTCGCGCATCACCCGGCTCGCCCGGCAGGCGAGCGCCCTGCGGGGCTGAAAAGCCCCCTCCCGGCGGTATCCCGGCTGCAGCCGGGGCGGTTTCAAACAGGGGATCCCCGGCCCGCGACGCCGCGCATCTCAACCTTCTGCGAGGACCTCCCGCAGCACCCTGCCCAGCTCCGCCATCGGGAACGGCTTCGTGATCCGGCCGCGGAAGCCGTATCGCGAGTAGTCGGACATCACCGGGTCGTTCGAGTACCCGCTGTAGACGATCGCCCGCACCTCCGGGTCGAACGCCGCGAGGTTTCGAAGCGTCTCCAGCCCCCCCATCCCGCCGGGCACGGTGAGGTCCGTGATCACCGCCCGGAACGGGTTCCCCTCCTCCGCAGCCTTCCGGTAGGCGCGGATCGCCTCCTCCCCGTCGGACGTCGCGACGACCTCGTACCCCAGGCTCTTCAGCATCTCCTCCGTGACGGTCCGGATCATCTCCTCGTCGTCCATGAGGAGGATCCTGCCCTCCCCGCACGGGTGCCCTTCTACCGCCGGGGGATCCGCCGGGCGCGACCGGGAAGCGGGGAGGTGGAATTCGAACGTCGTCCCGGTCCCCGGCTCGGATCGCACCGCGATGCAGCCGTCGTGCTTCTTCACGATGGAATACACGGTCGCCAGCCCCAGCCCGCTCCCTTTCCGCTTCGTCGTGAAATACGGGTCGAAGATCCGGCCCAGGTACTCCCGCGGTATCCCGATGCCCTGGTCCGTCACGGAGATCCGGACGTATTTCCCGTTCTTCACCGGGAGGCCGTCCCGGTCTCCGATTTCGGCGTTGGCGGCCGAGACCCGGATCGTGCCTCCCTTCGGCATCGCCTGGTCGGCGTTGATGATCAGGTTGTTGACCACCTGGCTGAACTGCCCCACGTCGACGTCCACCGGCCACAGGTCGCCTGGAAGTTCGAACTCGCACCGGACGTTCGACCCGCGCACCGCGAAGGAGGCCGACTCCTCGATCAGCTCCCCCACCAGGGCCGACTTCCGCACCGGCGCCCCCCCCTTGGAGAAGGTCAGCAGCTGCTGGGTCAGGGTTTGCGCCCGCCGGGAGGCCTTCTCCGCCTCCTCGAGCCGCTGGTGGGCCTTGCCCTGAGGGTCGACGTGCATCTTCGCGAGGGCGACGTTCCCCTGGATGGCGGTGAGGAGGTTGTTGAAGTCGTGCGCGATCCCCCCCGCCAGCACCCCGAGCGAGTCGAGCTTCCGCGCGCGGAAGATCTCGTCCTCCATCCGCTTCCGCTCCGTGATGTCCCGGCAGACCGCCGCCCAGTGGATCGGCTTCCCCGTCTGCACGTCCCGGATGTGGAATGCGTTCAGCTCGACGGGTATCGCATGGCCCGTCCGGAAATGCCGGAGACGGAATTCCCCGGTCCAGTTTTCCGCCCGCTCGACCTCCCCCAGGACCTTCTCCCGGAATTCCGGGAGGTCCTCCGCGAAGAGGTAATCGCTCATCCGGGTGCTCCGCACCTCCTCGGGGCCGTCCAGCCCCACCATCCTGCGGCCGGCGCCGTTCAGGTAGAGGAGCTTCCCGTCCATGGTGGCCATGCCGATCAGGTCCGCGGAGTTCTCGATGAGCGCGACGATCTTGTGGAGTTCCTCCTCGGCGCGGCGCTGGTTCGTGATGTCCCGGACCACCTCGATGCCGGCAACCGGCTTCCCCGAGGCGTCCAACAGGGGGTACGCCGTGATCTCGACGTATCCCACGCCCGTTTCCGTCGGCACCACCTTCTCGATCCGGTGGATCTTCCCGTCCCGGAACGCCATCTCCAGGTGGCAGCCGTCGCATACCCGGTCGCGCTTCAGGTACCCCGCGTAGCAGAATTCGCCGACGTGCCCGCCGACGAGCTCCCGGTGGGCCTGGTTCTGGTACAGGACCCGGAACTCCGTGTCCTGGACGCTGATGCCCTCGCCGATGGCCGAGAGGATCCCCTCGAACCGGACCTTCTCCTCGTTGGCGACCCGCATCGCCTCCCGAAGGTCCTCTTCCACCCGGTTCGGCTCCGCGCGGTTGCGCGTGGTTCCTTCGACGCTCATCCGGTCATCCTCCGCCTCCGGGAGATTTCCCAAGGGATCGTATCGGAATCCACCCCGCCCCGAATCAGGATTTTCCGACAGGGGCGTTGCCCGATAGGATACCATCGAGCCAGCAACCCTACATTCATCGGGGAGGACCTTCCATGAGTCCCGACGCGGGTCACCGGCTCGATCGCGACATCCTCCGGATTCTCCAGTCGTCGAAAAGCGTGGAACGGGAGAATCTCGCCTGGCTCCACGAGAACATGCCGCCGATCTTCTTCCTCACGATGCGCGAGGAGCCCGAGGCGGTCGCGACGCTGTGCCAGCGCCTCCGGGACCTGGACCGGAACCGGCACGTGATCCTCGCGGACCGGGAGAAGGCGCTGATGGTGGCGCGGCAGGATGTGCCGGGCTCCGTCTTCGAGACCCTGCAGGTCCTCGCCCGCCAGGAGATCTCGTACGCCGAGATCGCCCACTCCGAAACCCCCATCCCGGGCGGGGTGCACGACCTCGAGTTGCTGCGGTTCGAGTTCGACCGGAAGACGGACGCGGAGATCGCCTCGGCGGGGCCGGCGGAGATCCCGCCGGCGACCCGACGCAACATCCGGAAGGCCCTGAACGCCTTCTCCCCCGCCGTCCTCGCGAAGGAGCGGGACGAGCTGCTCCGCCTGCTTTGGCTCAACAACCCGGGGTACGTGCGCCTCTCCCCCCCCGACCGGGTCGCGCGGATCCTCTGGCTCTTCCACCAGGCCAGAAGCGCCCAGGGGATCTACGTGGACGTGGAGGACCTGGGGATCACCGACCGGGAAGGGCGGCGGCAGAGCCGCGTCCTTTTCGCCGTGGGGAACCCTCCCCACAAGGATCACCTCGTCCAGCTGGTCGAGGTCTTCAACCGCCTCGACCTTGGCGTGCGGCGGTCGTACACGCTCACGATCAGCACCGGGACCCACCCGTACTTCCTGGGGACGTTCTACGTCGTCCGCCGGGAGGGAGGCACCCTGGAAAAGGATTCGGACCTGTTCCGGCGACTGCGGCGGGAGCTCTACAACACGCAGATCCTGACCACCGGCATGGAGACGTATTCCCAGCTCGTCCTGAACCGGGTGATGACCGGGGAGGAGGCGTCCCTCGTGAACGCCTTCATCGGCTTCTGCCACACCAACCTCGCCCACGGCCAGCCGCACCGGTTCACCCTCGAGGACGTGATTCGCGCGTTCATCACCCAGCCGGAGATGGCGCTCCGGCTCACCCGGCTCTTCGAGCTCCGGTTCGACCCGGAGATCCCGGACCGCGAGCCGTCGTACCGGAAGGCCCTCGCGGAGGCGCGGCGGGAGGTCGACGAGTACAACACGGGGCACAAGCAGCTGGACGACTTCCGCCGCACCATCTTCCGCGCCACCCTATCGTTCATCGGGCGGACCCTCAAAACGAACTTCTTCGTCCCGGAAAAACACGCCCTGGCGTTCCGCCTGGACCCGGCGTACCTGTCCGACCTGGATCCCGTATTCACCTCCGACCTGCCCCCGGAGCGACCGTTCCGCGTCACGTACTTCTTCGGGCGCAACGGCCTGGGGTACCACATCGGCTTCTCGGACATCGCGCGCGGCGGTTGGCGCACCATCTTCACGAAGACGCGGGACGACTACGTCACCGTGGCGAACACGCTGTTCCGGGAGAACTATGTCCTTGCCCACACCCAGCACCTGAAGAACAAGGACATCTACGAGGGCGGCTCCAAGATGGTGGTGGTCATCAACGCCCCCGACCTGCAGACGCCGGAGCGGATGAACCAGCGGCTCTACAAGGTGCAGTACGCCTTCATCAACGCGTTCCTGGACATCTTCGTCACGGAGCGCGGGAAGTCGAAGGACCCGCGCGTGGTGGACTACTACGGCGAGGACGAGCCGATCGAGCTGGGCCCCGACGAGAACATGCACGACTCGATGATCGAGACGATCGCGGAGCTCTCGGTCCGCCGCGGGTACCTGCTGGGGATCGGCATCATGTCCAGCAAGCGGGTCGGGATCAACCACAAGGAGTACGGGGTCACCTCCACGGGGGTCGTGAAGTTCGCGGAGGTGGCGATGCGGGAGGCGGGGATCGACATCGGGAAGGACGCCTTCTCGGTGAAGTTCACGGGCGGACCCAACGGCGACGTGGCGGGCAACGCGATGCGGATCCTCCTCGCGAAGTGCCCGAAGGTCGCCATCCGCCTCGTCCTGGACGGCACGGGGGTGGTGTGCGATTTGAAGGGGCTCGACCGCGGGGAACTGTCCCGGATCGTCCTCTCCGGGGACGTCGACGCCTTCCGCCCGGAGAAGCTGCACCCCGGCGCCTTCCTCCTCTACCGGAACCAGCGGCGCACCGAGGGGCTCCGGGAGCTGTACAAGCGGGCGGACCGGACGGAAGGCGGCGTTGCGCAATCGTGGGTCACGGTGGACGAGTTCTTCAAGGAGTTCGACGGGCTGCTCTTCTCCGTCCCCGCCGACCTCTTCCTCCCCGCCGGGGGCAGGCCCGAGACGGTCGACGGGGGAAACTGGCAGCGGTTCATCCTGGCGGACGGGACGCCCACGGCGAAGGTCATCGTCGAGGGGGCCAACTCCTTCATCACGCCGGCCGCCCGCACGGAACTCCAGAGGCGGGGCGTGGTGCTCCTTCGCGACGCCTCCGCGAACAAGTGCGGCGTGATCTCCTCCTCCTACGAGATCATCGCGAACCTGCTGATGACGGAGAAGGAGTTCCTGCGGAACAAGGAGGAATACGTGAAGGACGTGCTCGCGATCCTGGAGCGGCGCGCCGGAGACGAGGCGGAGCTCATCTTCCGCCGGAAGCGGGAAACACCCGCCCTGTCGTACACGGAGATCTCCGACGCGATCAGCGTGGAGATCAACCGGCATTACGCGCGGCTGTTCGACCACTTCCAGGCGCGGCCGGACCTCCCGCTGTCCAAAACATACCGCAAGGCGCTGCTGGCCCACCTGCCCGGGTTCCTGCGGGAGCGCGCGAAGTACCGCCTGCGGCTTTCGAAGCTTCCGGTGAAGTACCGCTCGGCGATCCTGGCGAGCGAGATCGCCTCCACGATCGTCTATCGCGGCGGGTTCGAGACGAACTTCGAGGCGGACCTGAGGAACTACGTGGGGAAGATATTCGCGTGACGGATGCCCCCGACGAACGCCGGACGAAGGTCCTGGTGCTGAACTCGGGCAGCTCCTCGATCAAGTTCGAGCTCTTCGGCATGGATCCCCTCGCCCGGCTCGCCGAGGGACTGGTGGAGCGGATCGGCGCGTCGGACGTGCGGGACCATCGCGAGGGGTTCGAGCGGGTGCTGCGCGCGATCGCCGGTTCGGGGTCCTTGCGGGACGCGTCCGAACTGTTCGGCATCGGGCACCGGGTCGTCCACGGGGGCGAGGCGTTCCGGGGCGCCGTGCGGATCGACCCCGGGGTGGTGGAGGCCATCCGCTCGCTGATCCCGCTGGCTCCCCTGCACAATCCCGCCAACCTGGAGGGGATCGAGGTGGCCCTCCGGCTGGCCCCGCGCGTCCCCCAGGTGGCGGTGTTCGACACGGCGTTCCACCAGACCGCCCCGCCCCGCGCGTTCCGGTACGCCCTCCCCCGCGAGCACTACACCGTCCACCGGGTGCGGCGGTACGGGTTCCACGGCACATCCCACGCCTACGTCGCCCGCCGGGCGGCGGAGATGGCGGGACTCCCCGCCGCGTCCCTGAACCTCGTCACCCTGCACCTGGGAAACGGCGCCAGCGCGGCTGCGATCCGGGGGGGGATCTGCATCGACACATCCATGGGGATGACGCCGCTGGAGGGACTGGTGATGGGCACCCGGTGCGGCGACCTGGACCCGTCCGTCCCCTACTACCTGTCCCGGGCGACGGGCCGCCCCGCGCAGGAAGTGGAACGGATACTGAACGAGGAGAGCGGGCTCAAGGGATTGTGCGGGGCGGCGGACATGCGGGACGTGCGCCGGATGGAGGCGGACGGGGACCCGGACGCGGCCCTCGCCCTCGAGATGTACGCCTACCGGGTCCGGAAGTACATCGGAGCGTATTTCGCCGCGCTCGGCCGCGTCGACGCCGTGGTCTTCACCGCCGGCGTCGGGGAGAACGACGCCGGGATCCGCGCCCGCGCCTGCGAGGGGCTCTCCCCGCTGGGCATCTCCCTCGACGAGGGGAGAAACCGTTCCGGCAGCCGGGAGGCGAGGGCGATCCACCGGGAGGGCGCCCCCGTTCGCGTCTTCGTCATCCCCACGGACGAGGAGCTGGAGATCGCCCGGCAGACCGTCTCCTGTCTCGGGCAGGAGGGCGGTCAACCGAGGAGCCGGGAACCGTAACCGGGCAGCCGGGGCCACCTTCCCGACAACGCCCCCTCCGCGATCGGGGCGCTCTTTGCGGCCGGTCCCCTACGGGGCCGGTATCGCACCCGCTCAGGTGAACCCGGATCCCGCGGCGCAGGCGTAGCAGTGGTCCCCCGTCGCGATCGGGGCCCCAGGAGGCGGCAACTCCCGGATTTCCGAGACGTGGCGCTTCCGCCCCCCCAGGAAAAGGCCTGCGGCGAGGTTGAAATCGCAATCGTACAGGTACCCGTCCCACGAGACGGAGATCAGCGTCCTGCACATCAGGCCGTCCACCGCGCACGGGTTGAACTTCTCCTCGAGCGTCTTCATGTAGCGGCCGTATTTCCCGGAATCCTCAAGCCACCCGCGGAACCGCCCCAGGGGGGCGTTCGCGAAGGAGTAGAACCGGTTGAACGTGACGCCCCACTTCTTCCGCATGTCCTGGCGGTATTTCCTTTCCGCGGCATCCTGCGGCAATGGGAGGATCGCCCCGTCGGGGTTGGAGACGAGGTCGAGCTCCAGCCCGCTCCCCTCCACGCCGTACCCCGCCGCGTTCAGCTTCCGGAGCACGGCGGCGCCCGCCTCCGCGAAACCCGCCCCCCGCTGGGAATCCGTCCGGGAGGGGTTGGCCGAGGGAAACGACGCGACCAGCACGACCTTCCGGTCGATGCACAGGTCGAGCAGTGTCTCCCGCATCGGACATTCCAGGGCCGTGAGATTGGTGCGCAGCATGAGCCGGGGAGCGAGGGCCGAAAGCCGTTCGATCAGGTGCGGGACGCCTGGCACCATCTCGGGCGCTCCCCCGGTGACGTCGATGACCGGAAAGGGGAACCGGCCCGCCAGTGCGATGACCGCCTCCATCGTTTCGCGGGACATCACCTCCGGGCGATCGGGTCCCGCTTCCAGGTGACAATGCC
>Ga0209253_10004860_pt1 | contig 11670 bp, 7 predicted proteins | sample FrelakmetBRP12BR_FD_187145 | JGI IMG/M metagenome (GOLD analysis project Ga0209253, IMG submission 187145) | Freshwater lake sediment microbial communities from the University of Notre Dame, USA, for methane emissions studies - BRP12 BR (SPAdes)... | ecosystem: Environmental > Aquatic >...
AGGAGGTTTTATGCGAGCTAAGACACTACGAGCAATCAGTTTATGTATCAGCATGGCGCTTTTTCTTTTCCTCGCAGGCCCGGGCTTTTCCGGACAGCAGGTTGAAAAAAAGGCCGCTCCGCAGGGCACGGACCTTCCCATCGAAAACAACCAGATTACCTTAGGGCTGAAAAGCACCCTGATGCTTGGCCTCAAGAACAATCTCGATATTGCCTTCCAGAGCTATACCCCGCAGATCGTCGGCACCGGCATCGAGCGCGCAGAGTCAGTCTATGACACCCGGCTGAGTACTGAATTTAACAAGCAGCAGTCCCGCCAGCAGGTAGGAAATGTTCTTGTCAGCACAGTATCTCGTCCCGTTGTGGGGCAACAGTACTGGAACCTTAACAGCGGGGTGCAGAAAAAATTCACCCCCGGCACTGCCGCGGAATTAAAGCTTACCAACCAGCAGTATGTCTCAGATCTTACAACCGCTGGCCTGATTCCCCAGTACAAGTCGGAGCTGGTTCTTTCCCTCACCCAGCCGCTGCTCAAAGACTTTGGCATTGATATCGGCACCAGCCAGATCAGGATCGCCAATCTCGATCAGCAGATGTCAGCAGAGCAGTTCAGAAAATCGGCCATGGATATCATGTACCGGATAGAGCTTTTTTACTGGAACCTCTATTTCCAGAACCAGGATCTGAAGAGCAAGCAGATTTCACTCAAACTCGCCCAGGACCTTCTGCGGGAGATCAAAATAAAGATAGATGCGGGCACGCTTGCCCCTGTCGAAATATACCAGGCAGAGCAGAATGTGGCGGCGCGGCAGGAGGATATTATTGTTTCAAAGCGGCGCGTACAGGACGCGGAAGATTTTCTTAAATCTGCCCTGAACCTTTATGAAAAGCAACAGTACTGGAACGTGTCAATCATACCGGAGGATAAGCCGGACCTCACCGAGGTGCACCCCCAGCTTGATGAATGCATAAAAGTTGCCCTTGAAAAGCGGCCTGACTTTATAATGTCGAAACTTGACATTAAGGCCACCAACATCCAGGTAAAATACACCAAGAACCAGACCCTGCCCCGCATTGATCTGGTCGGCTCAATCGGCACCAGCGGTATTGCAGGACGCCCAACCTCATCATCCGGCCTTTATGGCGGCATTTTGGACACGCTAATCGGAACGCAGAAGAATCCCTATTCCGGTCACTGGGATGATGTGTATGACTCGTTAGGGAGCAGGGACTATTACAGCTATGTAATCGGCCTCAAACTTGAAATCCCACTCGAGAACAAGCTCGCCCGGAGCAACTACACACAGGCAAAGCTCCAGGAAGCCCAGGCCCTCACCCAACTCAAGCTGAGAGAAGTTAACATTATCAACGAGGTGCGCGACTCGGTGCGCGAAGTGGAAACCAACCTCCAGCGTCAGGTCACGGCCCGGGCAATACTTAAATTCTCCCAGGAAACGCTGGCCGCGGAAACAAAAAAATATGAAGTAGGCATGTCCACGCAGCGCGATGTTCTGGACTTCCAGGACCGGCTGCAGAAGGCCATGAGCAATATGGCGCTGACCGAGTCTGATTACGCACGCTCGGTCTCCAACCTTGCGCGGGTCAAGGGCATACTGTTTGAAGAAAAAGGGCTGACCATGTGAGGAATCGTGCAGAACTTTTTCTTAGAGGAATACACCATGCGCAGGGAAACAGAAAAAATAATGTATAACTTTAATTTTAACGCGGTGGGCTCTTTGATGGGAAAGATACACCGGGCCATGAAGCGCTTCATCGAGGGGCAGATGAAAACCTTTGAAATCACGCCCCCCCAGTTCGAGGTGCTGCTCACCTTGTGGGAGAAGGACGGGCTCGCGCTGAGTGAGCTCGGGAAGATTCTTTCGCGTGACGGCCCCACCATCACCGGCATCATCGACCGCATGGAGCAGAAGCAGCTGGTTAATCGCAAGCGGGATTCATCTGACCGCCGGTGCATTAAGGTGGTTCTCACCCTGAAGGCGTGGGGCCTGAAAGAAGAGATGACCCAGCATCTGCAGGCTTCGCTTAAGGAGATTGCCGGAGACCTGTCTCAGCTTGAAATGAGCCAGCTCGAGAATATACTGACCAAAATGCTCATGAACATCGAACAAAAAATTGTGCCGCGGATACATGGCAAGCTGCATGCGACGCTCTAACAGGCTGATTAAAAACGCCCATCTGCGGCGTTGCGCTCATCCTTCGTCATTGCGACGTACTGTAGAGTACGCCTCATTCCTCACGATTTCGCGCGCCTTGCATATGGATGTTTTTGAGCAGCCTGGGAAAATACTGCTTTTTCAACAACCTGATAGCAAATCATAACCAGCAGGTTCCTACTATGACACAACCCAAACGCTTACTGAGTACCAGTATCTTTATCTGCGGCGTTCTCATCATGACCCTGAATGGATGCGGGAGGCATGACCGGGGTAAAACCGGCCCTGCTGCTGATACTGCCCAGAGCATTTCCGCAGCAGATGTTGTCATGCAGAAGGTTGAGCGCCGTGTTGATATCAATGGCACCCTTGCGCCGTGGGAAGATGCCAACATTTCTTTTGAAGTTGACGGGCGCATCATGGAAGTGCTGGTGGATCTGGGTGACCAGATAAAGAAGGGTGCGGTGCTCGCCATCGTAGAGCAGGAAGAATACGTGTGGAAAAAAGCGCAGGCGGATGCCGAGCTTTCAGCAGCCGAAGCGGACCATAAGCGTTTTAAAACACTGGTAACCAATAATGTTGTTTCCGCGCAAAAACTGGAAGATGTGCGCCGCAGGCTTGATGTTGCCCGTGCGGCGGCGGATCTTGCCCGTAAAAAACTGACCGATACCGTGCTGCGGGCACCGTTTGATGGATCAGTGGGCAAGCGCCTGATTCATGCAGGTGAGTATGTGCGCACCGGGACCCAGGCTTTTTACGTAGTGCGGTTAAATCCGCTCAAATTCAAGGGAGATGTGCCTGAGCGGTACGCCCCAGATGTTAAAGCAGGGGATGCGGTTATTGCCTACCCGGAATCATCAAATGCGACAGCTGTTAACGGCACCATTATACGGGTTGGCCCCAGCGTATATAATGATTCCCGTTCATTTCCGGTTGAAGCAGAGATACCCAATGAGAAGGGTGCTATCAAGCCCGGGAGCTTTGCCCGGCTTTCGATCCTCACCAGGACTATAGAAGATATCCTCACGGTTCCGGAAAATGCGGTCTTCAGCTTTGCCGGCAGCCCGCGGGTTTTTGTGATTGAAAACGGGAAGACGCGGGAGAAGACCGTGGAAACCATAGGGAAAATAAAGGACCGGGTCATGGTGGCCAAAGGCCTGCGCGCGGGAGAAAAGGTTGCCGTCACCGGGGTTGAGCTGCTCTCTGACGGACAGGCAGTAGCAGTCCGCTAAGGACATGAGATTGGACAAAGCATGAATGCACTGGTAATTTTTATACGCAGGCCGGTTCTGGCCTCAATGGTTACCGCACTTCTTCTGGTGCTCGGGCTCTTTTCCTACCGGGTCCTCGGCGTGGACCTCATGCCCAAGATCGAGATACCCGTTGTCACCATCACCACGGTTCTGCGCGGGGCATCGCCCGAGGAGATTGAATCGCAGGTTACCAAGCCCATCGAAGAGGTGGTGAATACCATCGAGGGCATTGATGAGCTGAAGTCAGTGAGCGTTGAAGGCATATCGCGGATCACGATCCGTTTTCTCCTGGAGCGCAGTGTTGCAGAGGCTGCCCAGGATGTGCGCGACAAGGTTGCCACGGTTCTCGGGACGCTGCCGGAGGGAACTGAATCGCCGGTCATCTCCAAGCTTGACTTTGATGCTATTCCCGTCATAACGCTGGCCGTGACCGGGCCACGCAGCATGAAGGAAATATCAGAGATAGCGCGGCTCCAGGTGAAGGAAGCTATTGAAAACGTGAGCGGGGTCGGGGCTGTGCTGCTGGTGGGGAACTGGGTCCGCGCGGTCAATGTGGTGCTGGATCTGGACAAACTGCAGGCCTACGGGATTTCCATCAGCCGCATTAAAGCCGCCCTTGCCACGCAGAATGTGGAAATCCCTTCAGGCCGCATTGACCGGGGCGAAAGCGAGCAGGTGCTGCGGACGCTGGCGCGCATAGAAAAAGTCGAGGACTTTGCCGGGATTGTCGTGACCACCGTCAACGGCCGCCAGATTACCATCGGCGACATCGGCCGCGTCGAAGACTCGGTTGAAGAACCGCGCTCCCTGGCCCGGGTCTGGTCAAAGGGCGATGCCGGCAAGGGCACCGCGGCGGTCTCGCTGGTTATCCAGAAACAGTCCGGAACCAACACCATTGACGTTATCACTAATGTGAAAAAACGGCTCAAAGAGATTGAGCCGACACTGCCGCCAGGGGTCAAGCTTGCTATCGTCGCAGACCAGTCAAAGTTTATCGTTAAATCTATTGATGAACTGCGCCTGCACCTGGTGCTGGGCGGTATCCTTGCTTCTCTTGCCGTGCTGCTCTTCATGCGCAACCTGCGCTCCACCGTCATCGCTGCAGTGGCAATTCCCACCTCCCTTATCGCGACGTTCGCGTTTATGCGGGCGCTCAACTTCACCCTCAATAACATGTCGCTGCTCGGGCTGACCCTTGCAGTAGGAATAGTTATCGATGATGCCATCGTCGTGCTGGAAAACATCTTCCGCCATATGGAGGAGTACGGCAAGGAACGGTTCCAGGCAGCAATAGACGGCCTGCAGGAGATCGGTTTGGCAGTTATGGCGACTACGACCTCGCTGGTCGTCATATTCCTTCCTGTTGCGTTCATGCAGGGCATGGCCGGGAGGTTTTTCTATGAATTCGGGCTCACGGTCGCCTTTGCCATAGCAATTTCTCTGGTTATATCTTTTACCCTGACCCCGATGCTTTCATCCCGGTTCCTGCGCGTAAAGGAACAGAGCGCGGTGTCGAAGCAGAACTTTCTGTGGAAGTCGATTGAGTCGAGCTATGATGCAGCGCTGCAGTGGTCTCTCAGGAACCGGATGCTCACGGTCGCCCTTTCAGTGCTGATGGTTTTATCAATATTCCCGCTCTTAAAACTTCTTGGCACCGACTTTCTTCCGCCGGATGATCGCAGCGAATTCCAGGTGAGCATGATTGTTCCTGCCGGCTCAAGCCTAACGAGTGCTGACGAGCTGTACCGTAAAATTGAGGAAGAGATCCATAAAGTGCCCGGCGTTATTCTAACCCTGGCCCAGATCGGCAGCACCGAGCAGGGCTCGGGAGACTTAACCCAGGGCAGTATCTATGTGAGCATTGTGGACCTTGCCGAGCGGAACTATTCGCAGAAGGAAGTCATGAAAAAGGTGCGTGCGGTTCTTGCACGCTTTCCGGAAGTCAGGTCAAGCGTTAATGACATTGAGGGCATTGCCACCAGCGGACGCCAGAATTATCAGCTCGCATACAATCTTACCGGTCCTGATCTGGAGGCCCTGTTCCGCTATTCAAACAAGGTTGCAAAAGATTTACGGAAAACTCCCGGATTCGTAGACGTTGATACATCACTGGTTGCCCGTCAGCCGGAAGTGCGGGTGAAACTCAACCGGCCCAAGGCAGCAGATCTCGGCATTGCTGCGGCGGACATAGCGCTATCGCTCAGGACCATGGTGGGAGGGGAGCGCGTTACCAAATTTCGCGAGGGGGTTGAGCAGTATGACGTATGGCTGCGGCTTGACCACCGGGACCGAAGCGATGCGGATATTATTTCCCGGCTGCCGTTGTTCGCGCCGAAAGCAGGGCTTGTCCCCTTGAGTCAGGTTGCAGACCTTTCGGAAGGCAGGGGCCCTTCGGAGATCGACCGCTTCAACCGGCAGCGCCTGGTCACCATTTATGCAAACCTGGAAAATCTTGATCTGGGCAGCGCAACACAGCAGGTTGAAGCCATTGTGAAGGGCATGAAGCTTCCGCCCAGCTACACCAGCGCTCTTACCGGACGCGCAAAGCAGATGGGCGAGGGCATACAGAATATGCTCCTTGCTTTCATCCTTGCTTTTGTCTTCATGTATATCGTGCTTGCTGCCCAGTTTGAAAGTTTTCTGCATCCCATTACCATCCTGCTGGCCCTTCCCCTGACCCTGCCGTTTGCCATAGTATCGCTTCTGCTGCTGGGAGAAACTTTGAATATATACAGCCTTCTCGGCGTATTCATGCTCTTTGGCATTGTGAAGAAAAATGGTATCCTGCAGATAGACTATACCAATACGCTGATCTCACGCGGAGTTCCGCTGCGGGAGGCGATTATAGAAGCAAATCATGCCCGGCTTCGCCCCATCCTTATGACCACACTCACCCTCATTGCGGGTATGATCCCCATAGCGCTCGGCACCGGCCCGGGAGCTGCATCACGCGCATCCATGGCGAAAGTTATCATTGGCGGTCAGGCGCTGTCCCTGCTGATAACGCTTCTGATTGTTCCGGTAGCCTATTCACTGTTTGAAGGAGCAAAGGTGCGGCTCGGCATGATAAAGACAAAGCCGGGTGTCATCGACCCCGCCGGTCATGCAATCCTTGATAATCCCGATGCGTAAGATTTATTTATAGAGACTCGCTTTCGGGGAATGAATAAAGGGGATAACATCCCCCCTTATCCCCCTAACCGCAACGAACAGGCCTGAAAAACCGCGCTGCCCCATTCAAGAAAAGGGCTGGCCGGCTGCGTGTCTGTCAAGTCGGATTTTCATAAAAATATTAATCAATTTTGGGCAGCGGCGTGTCCTTGGTCGGCACCGGCAGAATCGGGTATTCAACCCGGGGCTGCACGCCCGTGGTTGCTTTTAAAAAATCGGCGATCTTTTCAATCTCCTGCTGCGTCAGCTTGATTCCCAGCTGCGCCGAGCTCATGATGCCCACGGCCTCCTTCAGGCACCAGACCTTGCCTGAATGGAAATAGGGGGTCGTAAGTTCGATATTGCGAAGCGATGGAGATTTGAATACATACTGATCAGACGTTGAGCCTGTGAGTTTGAAGCGGCCCGTATCGCCTGCGGTGATTTCCGCTTTGGGCTTTTCCATAACGCCGAAGGGGAAATAGCCCGTGCCGCCCATATTGACCCCGCCATGGCAGGCAGCGCAGCCCTTGTTCATGAAAAGCTGCAGCCCGTCTTTCTCATGTGCGGTCAGGGCTTTTTCATCCCCCGTCAGGAATTTGTCAAAGCGGGAGTCGGGCGTGAGCAGCGTTGCCTCGAACGCTTCGATGGCTTTGGCCATGGCGTCGAAGGTCACGGGATCTTTATCGGCGCTGAAGGCTTTCCTGAATCTCTCAGCATACTCCGGCATGCTTTTCAGGGTCTTGACGACATTCTCGGGACTGTTGTTCATCTCAACGGATGCCTGCACCGGCCCCTTGGCCTGCTGCATCAGGTCGGTGGCGCGGCCGTCCCAGAACTGGGCTATGTTGAATACCGAATTGAGTACGGTCGGAGAGTTTCGGCCGCCCTTTTGCCACTTGTGCCCTACGGAGGTCTCCTGAAAATCGGCGCCGCCAAGGCCCAGGTTATGGCAGGTATTGCAGCTGATAAGGCCGCTGCGCGAGAGGCGGGGCTCAAAATAGAGCATTTTGCCGAGTTCAACCTTTTCCGGCGTTACGGGATTGTGGTCGATCGCCGGGGAGGTTTGGGGAATCGGTTTGAACAGGGCCTGCGCCTGCTGCATGACCGGATCAGCCGCTACCGCAGGCAGGGCAATTAAGCAGAAAACAACAAAAAAAGATACGAGCAGCAATAATTTTTTCATGGCATTCTCCCTAAAATACAGTACACTTCCCCTTCTTTAAAAACCAACTGCTTCATTATCGTTTCATTCATGTCACACTCTTGCCAAGCACTACTTTCCCTTTGAAAAGCCTATATGCATAAATGGTATAGCCAATTACAAATGGCATGCCTACCAGGGCGATAATAAGCATAACCGTTAATGTCAACTGTGTTGATGAAGAATTGGAAAGAGTAAGACTCAGGGCCGGATCATTACTTGCCAGAACTAAATTAGGATAGTGAATAGCACCAACAATGCCCCATAGTCCCGCAAATGACACTGAGGACATGAAAAATGCCTGCCCATCTTTGCCTTTGTTTAAAGCTTGCCGTGTGAGAAACCAGGCAGCTACTACTATAAGGCCGGCAGCATACGCGAGCATATTGCCTGCTATGCCGCGCATAAAGATTAAAGCTAAAATAAAGCAGAGAATCAGTAACCCAATAAAAGCAACCCCTATGGTCCGCGCTATGTTCCGCGCATTGTTCTGAAGAGCGCCGGTTGTTTTCATGGCTGCATAGGTGCTGCCCTGCAATAATATGGCTGAAAGCCCTAAAAGACCAACCACTAAAGGAAAGGGGCGCAGCAGGGTAAAGAAATTGCCGGTAAATTCCATCTGTTCATTTAAGGGAATTCCTACCACAACATTTCCCAGCGCTACTCCATAGAGGAGAGACGGCAGGAAGCTTCCGATAACAAATGCCCAGTCCCAGAGCTTTTTTCTTTTTTCATCATAGCTCCGGAATTCCAAAGCTATTGCACGGAAAATAAGCGCAAACAAAACAAGCATGAGCGCCAGATAAAATCCGCTGAATACCGTGGCATAGACATGGGGGAATGCCGCGAACAACGCGCCGCCGCCGGTGAGCAGCCAGACCTCGTTTCCATCCCAGAACGGACCGACAGCATTATACAACACTCTCTTATCCTCGTCTTTTTTAGCAAGAAACGGCACCAGAGAACCTACGCCCAGATCAAAGCCATCGAGAATTGAATAGCCAATCAGCAGGACGCCGATAAGTACGTACCATATATTCTGGAAGAATAGTAAAGCTTCCATCGAACACCTCCTATGCAGAAATACATTATAATTTATTACGTAAAATATTCTTAGTAACCCGGAGCTGTTTTTTCAGCGGGCCCTTTTTTGACTATTTTCACTAATATCCTGATGAATAGTACAAACAGCAAGAGGTAAATGAGGCCAAACATAATCAAAGAAAATAATATCTGCCAGGCAGGAACTACAACCGAAGCGGCATCTGCGGTGCGTAAAACCCGGTACACAGCCCAGGGCTGCCTGCCAACTTCTGCTGCAATCCAGCCGAACTGATTGGCAAGATGGGGCAGCGGAATCGCAAAAAGCATTATTTTTAAAAACCAGGGGGTGTCTCCGATCTTATTCTTAGCAAGTAACACAGCGCCGATAACGGTTATGGCGGCAAACAGCATTCCTAATGAAATCATTATATGATAGGACACAAACGAGAGAAAAACCGGCGGCCATTCATCTGGCGGAAATTCATTGAGACCTTTTACCGTTGCATTGGGATCGAGGTACAGAAATAAACTCAGCATTTTGGGAACGCCAACATACAGATACGTTTTCTGCTTTTCAGCATCCGGGAACCCGAAGAGCGCCAGGGGAGCTCCTGCGGTAGTTTCAAAAAGTGCCTCGAACGCAGCCAGCTTTTCAGGTTGGGTCTTTCCCACCTGTACGGAATGTGCGTGCCCAAGAAACAGCTCTGCTATGGAGGCGATGACTAAGATGATGACCGCAATTTTTAGCGCAGCTTTGGCATACGCTACATCGCGTTTTTTAAGGAGAAACCATGCGCTTATTCCTGCCACGAGAAACACGCCGGTAATCCATCCGGCAACCATGGTATGGACATAGCGAATTATCGTAGAAGGGTTGAGTGCGGCAGCGAAAAAATCCTTTAAAACTGCTCGGCCGCCCTCAATGGCAAACCCGGCCGGTGTTTGCATCCAGGAGTTTGCAATAATAATCCACACCCCGGAAAGATGTGCGCCAAAGAATACTAAAAATGCAGAAGTCCAATACGCCCGTTTCGATACCCGGTTCCTGCCGAAAACGAGAATCCCTATAAAGACCGATTCAAGGAAAAATGCAAACACCCCTTCTGCCGCAAGGGGCGCACCGAAAATATCACCCACCATGCGTGAATAGTTGGACCAGTTCGTGCCAAAGGAAAACTCCATGACAATGCCGGTTGCTGTTCCAATAACAAATACCAGCCCCAGGATCTTTACGAAAAAGTCAGTCAGCTTTTTATAGAGCTCCGCATTTTTTCTCACGTACAGGGTTTCAAAGATTAAGATAATAAGGGTAAGGCCAAAGGTGAGTGGTGGGAACAGGAAGTGAAACCCTACGGTGAAAGCAAACTGGATACGAGATAATAAAACAACATCCATAGTTCATCCCTCCCTATTAGTTACATTACATATTACTGCTGCGTAATTCGGATTCTTTTTTCTGCTGAAAGGCACGAGGGGCAACGTCGCTGGTAAATATATACCGGTGATTATTGTCTGTAAATAAAAATCTTGCCGCAAAATATGGGCAGGTTTATTCGGGCAGAAAACTGCGATGTGATTAAACGGTTGCGGCGTGATGCACGGGCTGACAGGGAATATTCATGCCTTAGCAGTTGTTATTTTTGTATTTTTTCTGCAAGAAAAATTAAAGACATTGGGCAAGAAAGGCGATTTTGAACCCAAACATGTGCATGTGATTGGCGGCGGCGTGATGGGTGGCGATATTGCCGCCTGGTGCGCGCTGCGCGGTTTTAATGTCACGGTACAGGATCAAAAGCCGGAAATGCTCGCGCAAACCATGAAACGTTCGCTCGACATGTTCCAGAAAAAATTCAAAAAAGACAAACGCGCCATTCAGCAATCAATGGATCGGTTAATGGCCGATCACAAAGGTTTTGGCGTTAAACACGCCGACATCATTATCGAAGCGATTTTTGAAGACAAGGATGTGAAACAAAAACTCTATCAAAGCATCGAGCCGCAAATGAAACCCGATGCCATACTCGCCACCAACACATCCAGCATTCCGCTGGAACAACTGGCCACCTGTTTAAAAAACCCCGGTCGTCTTGTTGGTGTGCATTTTTTCAATCCAGTCGCACTCATGCCACTGGTAGAAATTGTGCGTGGCAATAACACAGACGAAGCTGTTGTTAAAAAAGCGCTGGCCTTTGGCAGACAAATCGACAAGTTACCGTTGCCGGTGAAGAGCACCCCTGGCTTTCTGGTCAACCGCATTCTTATGCCCTACTTGCTCGAAGCCGTGGAAATGGTTGGCGAAGGCATAGCACCTGAAGCCATCGACAAAGCTGCCCTGCAATTCGGCATGCCCATGGGCCCGATAGAACTGGCTGACACCGTTGGTTTGGATGTGTGCCGATCAGTCGCAAAAATTTTGTCTGAAACACTCAATGTCAAATTACCGAAAATCATGGACACCATGGTAGATGGTAAAAAACTCGGCAAAAAATCCGGTGAAGGATTTTATAAATGGGTGAAAGGCAAACCCGTTAAAAAGAATAGCGGCAACAGCGGCGATGCCAAAGAATTACAGGATCGTTTAATCATGCGCCTGCTCAACGAAGCCGCCGCTTGCTTGCGTGAAAAAGTTGTAGATGATGCCGACCTCATCGATGCCGGTGTCATCTTCGGCACCGGCTTTGCGCCTTTCCGTGGAGGGCCGATGCATCACATTCATGCCGAAGGCGCGGCGAAAATGTCAGCACGGTTGAATGATTTGAAAAATCGTTATGGTGACAGGTTTGTTGCGGATGCGGCGTGGAGCAAGTTGTAGTGATTCATCAAGACAAGTAAATAAATTTATAAAC
>Ga0209253_10004861_pt1 | contig 11669 bp, 11 predicted proteins | sample FrelakmetBRP12BR_FD_187145 | JGI IMG/M metagenome (GOLD analysis project Ga0209253, IMG submission 187145) | Freshwater lake sediment microbial communities from the University of Notre Dame, USA, for methane emissions studies - BRP12 BR (SPAdes)... | ecosystem: Environmental > Aquatic >...
GAAGCCCCCGGGGGAAGAGGCGAGGGTGTTGGGCGAGGAAGCCCGTCGAAGACTGAGCGGGCACGGTTTCTCGACCGCAGGGAGAGAAGAGCGAAGGATGAGTCGGAGCGAGTTTCCTCGCTGGGGAAACGAGCGGGCTGACGAACCCAAACCTGAGCCTTGACGGGGGGAACCGACGGGACTGGTTCCCCGGGGTGCGGGGGCAGGGGGCGGCTTCATCCCGCCCAGAAGAGGTAGCCTCGATTACCGAGTTGACATGAATAACTGCGTAGCACCCCCTGGAGTTTTACTGCTTCCTATAGCCGCGCTTTGTTGACGCTCGCCCGAATTCGTGATAATTTTGAAATCCTTCAGGCTGAAATGAAATTTATGAGGGTCCTGGCCAACGCTCTCCTCAGCGGGCTGTTTTTCGCCTGCCTCCTTTCTCTTCTTTTCGCCGCCCTGAACATCAACCAAAAAATCACCGTCTCTTTTCTCGGGGAACTGAGTCTGTATTTGAGCCTGTTCTACGGACTGCTCGCCAGCCTACTCTGCATTATCGGATTTTTCATCATCCAGTTTTTGACTGGCAAAAAGGCCCGCATTGCCGTTCCTTCCCCTTCGTTTCTTTCCTTGAGCCTGAGTTTCCTCATCCTCCTCTTTCTCCTGATCTTCAAGGTCAATTATGGCTATTTTTCTTCGTTCTTCGATGCCCGGCTGAGGACTCTTCTCAAGACCCAGATGTGGACTCTTCTTATCATCGCCATCCTGGGGCTGGCGGCTTTTGTCTGCTTTCACCGCATCAACAAAAGGCCTCTTTTTTTCTGGGCATATTTCGTTCTTCTTGTCCCGGGCCTGGTCTTTGCCTTCTCCGAGAGATGGCGCTATCCTCTTGCCCGGCCGGCGGCAGGCCTGTCCTCCCTTGTCGGGAAGAGGATTGAGAGAAGGATAACGATCCTCAGCCTGGAAGGATTGAACTTCGATCTCATGATTCCTCTCATCTCCGAGGCCAAACTACCCAATTTCTCCTGGCTGATCAATAACGGAAGCTCGGGAAGGCTGGTCAATTTCTCGCCCAATGAGCCCGTCACACTCAGCGCCTCTTTCAATACGGGAAAATTTCCATCCAAGCACCGGCAGCTTTCTCTTTTCCGGTACCGGCTGGGAAAAATGAAGGAAGAGATGGAAGTCGTCCCCCGCTTCATCCTCTTCAAACAGCTGGTCCGGATCGGATTTTTGAAGATCTCGCGTTTCCAGCCGGTCTCCCGGGCCAGAGATATCTGGCAGATTTTCGACGGGAACAGGATCGCCTTCATTAAAAAGGATTGGCCTTACGGCTTGGAGACTCCCCGACCCAGCCAAAGAGCGGAGAAGCTCCTGGCCAATTTCTTTAACGACCCCGGGCTCTCGAACGACGCGTATTTCTTACTGGCTAAAAATGCCTTTTTTCGGGATTGTCATTACGAAGAGCTCGCGGCTGACGAAAAAAACCAGCGCCAGCCCCAAATCTTTTCTCTTTTACTCGACGGACTCAGCACGGTCGAGACCTTTTTTTATAAGTACAGCCATCCCCAACAGTTCGGGAGCATCGACCAGGAAAGCCTCGACATGTATGGCTCCGTTATCAATAATTATTATGAATTCTATGATGAAATCATCGGCAAATATCTGACGGGCTTAAAGGGGGATGAGCTCCTGGTTGTGTACTCTCCGCACGGGATCGAGCCTCTTCCCCTCTGGAAAAGACTGATCGAGAGTCTCCTGGGCAATCCTCAAGTCTCGGCTTATCATGAATTTGCCCCGGAAGGAGTGGTCTTCTTCTATGGGAACGGCGTTGTGCGCGGGCACAACCTGGAGGCGATGCAGATTGTGGACCTGGCCCCCACTCTGCTTTATTACCTCGGGCTTCCGGTGGGCAGGGACATGGACGGGACCGTCAGGAGCTCTGTTTTCGTCGGGGAATTCATCCAGGAGAACCCGATCATTTACATTCCTTCTTATGAGGAAATCCAGATTCTCCCGCCTCAATAATAAGCAGATCAGGGGATGATCCGGAGCATCCGGCTCCAGCGGGCCTTGGGAATGAAACTGACGAATTTCTTGAGCCTCTCGCTCAGGCTTGTCCTCAAGTAAGCGTCCCTCTCGGCCCGATAGGAAAAATAAATGAGCCAGGGCTTTCCCTTGATGTTGCTCAGCGGCAGGAAGCTCCAATAGCGGCTGTCCATGCTGTTATCGCGGTTGTCGCCCATGACGAAACATTGGCCGGGCGGAACGACGACCGGACCAAAATTGTCCCTGATCGTATCATCATAGCGATAGTATCCGTTCTTGGAAAGAACCTGGCTGTCGTTATGGACCTTGTAGCTTTCCGAAATGGGCTGGTCGTTGACGTACACCTGCTTGTCCTTGATCTCGATCTTTTCCCCTTCCAGGGCGATGATCCGTTTGACAAAATCCTTGGTCAGTTCCTTGGGATATTTAAACACAACGATGTCGTGCCGCCGCAAATCCCGGCGCGGAAGGATCGCTTTCTCAAGCGAAAAATGGGGGTTGGAATACACGAGTTTGTTGACGAGGAGAAAATCGCCAATGAGGAGAGTCGGCTCCATCGACCCCGTGGGAATCTGAAAAGCTTGAACCACGAAGGTCATGACAAAAAAGACAAAAACGGCGGTCTCGGCGATCAGCTCAAAATATTCGCGAACGACGCTCTTGTCGCGCGGCTTCTTCTCTTTTTTCATAAGTCACCTTTGACGAAGCATCTAATATAGCCAAAAAGCAAATTTTCAGCAAGCCCCTTTTCTTGAAATCGGAGACTCGATTTCCGAGCTTGACAGATTTGCGGAATCGGGCTTTACTTAACTCATGAACCTCACCTTGTTCGGCTACCCCAAAACAGGAAAGACGACCTTTTTTAACCTGCTGACGGGGGCCGGGATCGAGGTGAAGTCCTACGAGGACGGAAAAAAAGAGGCCAATCAGAGGACTTGCTTCATCCCCGACAGCCGGCTGGACCGTCTGGCCGCGCTTTATCCTGAAAAAAAGAAGATCACGGCCACGTTGGAGCTTGTCGACCTGGCCGGCGTCTCCTACGGAGAAGTCAAGAATAGCGCCTATCTCGGCGTTCTTCGCAAAGCGGACGCCCTCATCCACGTTGTCAGAGGGTTCGAAGACCCGCAAATCCCTCATCCCAGGGGAAAAATCAGCCCCAGCGATGATATTTCATTCATGGAAGAGGAACTGATCCTGACCGATCTGATCTCGGTGACGGCCAGGCTAGAGAAATTGGAGAAAGACCTCAAGAAAGCAAAGGATCCGGAGGGAGAAAAAGAAAAAGACCTGCTGATCCTGTTCCGTTCGAGCCTCGAAGACGGAAAACCCATCCGCGAGGTCCACTGTGCGCCGGCTGAAGAAAAGCTGATCCGGAGCTTCGCCTTCCTCAGCCAGAAACCGCTCCTTCACACTATCAATGTCGCTGAGGCGGACATCCCCGCCGTCGAGAACCCCGAAAAAATCTATCCCGCCAAAAAGCCCGGCACAGCGGTCATGGCCTTTTGCGGAAAAATAGAGGCCGAGATCAGCGAGCTGGGGAATGAAGAAAAGGATGTTTTTTTCAGCGAGTACGGCCTCAAGGAGCTCAGTGCCGGGAGATTCTTCAGGACGATCCCGGCTCTCCTGCGGACAATTTCGTTTTTCACGATCGGCAAGAACGAAGTCAGAGCCTGGACTGTCCCGCAGGAATCCAGCGCCGGGCAGGCGGCCGGGGCCATCCATTCCGACATCGAAAAAGGGTTCATCCGGGCCGAGGTCATTTCGTGGGGCAAGCTCGTCGAGTGCGGCTCGCTTCAATCAGCCAAGGACAAGGGCGCCATCCGCCTCGAAGGAAAAGACTACGCCGTCCAGGACGGAGACGTCATCTATTTCCGGTTCGCCTCATGAAAAAGAGCTTTCTGGTCACGTCAAAAGACCCTTCCTCTTCAGCCAGGGCAGGAAAGATCAAGACACCGCACGGAGTTATCGAAACTCCGGCCTTTGCCCCCGTCGCCAGCCAGGGGACGGTCAAAGCCCTGCTTCACAGCCAGGTTGAGAGTTTAGGAGCGCGGGTCATCCTGGTCAATTCCTATCATCTTTATCTCCGGCCCGGTCTCGACACCATCTCCAAGGCCGGCGGCGTCCATTCATTCATTTCCTGGCCCGGGCCGATCATCTCCGATAGCGGGGGGTTCCAGATTTACAGCCTTTCTCCCCTTGTCAAAGTCAGCACCGAAGGCGTCAAATTCTCCTCCCATCTTGACGGGACCAGGATTTTCCTCCGGCCCGAGGATGTGGTGGATATTCAGAAAACGCTGGGAACGGACATCATGATGGCCCTCGACTACTTCCTGCCCTTTCCTTCCACGAACCCCAAAATAAAAGAGGCGGTCAGGATGACATCACTTTGGGCCCGGCGCTCCCGGGACCATTTCGCCGAACAGCCGACGGCCCAGCTTTTGTGGGGCATCAGCCAGGGAAGCGTGTTCTGGGAATTGCGCCGGCAGAGCATCGAGGACTTGCTCGAGATCGGTTTTGACGGTTACGCTTTGGGCGGGCTGGGAATCGGAGAGCCGAAATCAGAGTTCCTGGAGACGCTGGAAAAGGCCGACGCTCTCCTCCCTAAAAATAAGCCCCGCTATCTCATGGGGATAGGCTATATCGAGGATATTCTCGTTGCCGTGGAAAAGGGGATTGATTTTTTTGACTGCGTCCTCCCCACGAGAAATGCCCGCACCGGGACTCTTTTCACGACCCGGGGGAAGATCATCATTAAGAACAAAAAATACGCCCAAGACCAGAGGCCGATCGATGAAAGCTGCGGCTGCTACACCTGCCAGAAATTCTCCCGGTCCTACCTGCGGCATCTGTATGAGAGAGAGGAGATTACTTCAGCGGTCCTTAATACAATCCATAATCTCTATTTTTATCTTGACATCTTCCAAAAAATTAGGCAATCTATTCAATCAAATTCTTTTAAAGAATTTAAGGCTCATCTCGAAAGCCAGATAAAGGAAGACGAACTATGATTTTTGCAGGAATGCTTATGTCACTGCAGGGAGCCCAGCCGGCGCGTCCTCAAGGCACCAGCCTGTTCACCGCTCTGATTCCCTTCATCCTGGTCTTTGTTATTTTCTACCTTTTGATCGTCATGCCGCAGCGAAAAAAACAGAAAAAACACATGACCATGGTCGAACAGCTCAAACCCGGAGATAAAATCGTCACTTCGGGTGGAATTTTTGGGACAGTCATGGGAGTGCACCAGGACCGGATTGAGCTTAAAGTGGCCGCCAACGTTAAAATCGACATCACCAAGAGCTCTGTGGCCGTGATCTTGGGGCCGCAGCAACAGAAAGAAGAATAGACTGGGACTGGGTCTTTTCATTCAGCTCGGATGAGGCAGGGGAAAATAAGCTCAAGATGAAAAAAGCACTGCGCTGGAAAGTTCTCCTCGTCTTGGCGGCATTCGGCCTCGCCGTTTTCCTGGCCGTGCCGCCCAAAAAGAAGATCAAACTGGGGCTTGACCTCAAGGGCGGGATTCATCTTGTTCTCCAAGTGGTCACGGAAGACGCCATCAACGTAGAGACAGACCTGGAGATCGCCCGTTTCCAGGAGCTTTTCAAGAAAAACAATTTAACCTTCCAAACGGCTATCAAAGACAGGCCCGGCCGGTTCACCATCCAGGGAGTTAATCCGGACCAGGAAGGCAAGACCAGAGATCTTGTGGATCAATACGCTCAGGCCTGGGACTACGCCTTCGTCGGCGATAAAGTCACGTTTTCTATGACACAGCCGACCGTTCTGGCCCTTAAGGACCAGGCCGTCAATCAAACCCTCGAGACGATCCGCAATAGAATCGACCAGTTCGGCGTAGCCGAGCCGATCATCCAGAGACAGGGCGAAGACCGGATTCTGGTGGAACTTCCGGGAGTCGAAGACCCGGACCGGGTGAAAAACCTGATCAAAGTGACGGCCATACTCGAATGGAAGCTCGTCAAGGCAGGACCTGCGCCAGACGAGGCCTCTCTTCTTCAGCCCTATGGCGGGGTGGTGCCCGAAGATATGGAAGTCGTCAAAGGAGACCCCAAGCGAGGCCAGGCCGGATTCTCTTTGGTGGATAAAGTGGCCACGATTACTGGAAAGGATTTGAGAAGCGTCCGGCGCTCTGTGGACGAATGGAATAACCCGGCAGTTTCATTTACTTTAAACACAGACGGGGGCCGAAGGTTTGAGAAGGTCACGGCCGAAAATATCGGCAAGCCTCTGGCGATCATTCTTGACGGGAAGATTCAGTCCGCTCCGACCATTAACTCTCGAATTCCCGCCGAAACCGGCGGAATTATCCAGGGCCGGTTCACCGTAGAAGAAGCCGAGGACCTTGTGGTCATTCTCAAGGCCGGGGCGCTCCCGGCGGGCATAAAATACCTGGAAGAACGGACCGTCGGCCCGGCCCTGGGGTCGGATTCTGTCCGGCAGGGTCTCCTTGCCGGCTTAGTGGCGATTCTATCTGTCATGTCTTTTATGGTCATCTACTACAGGTTTTCCGGCCTAAACGCTATTGTTGCACTTATTTTTAATATCATTCTATTGTTCGGAGCGCTGGGCTATTTTCGGGCCACCCTCACTCTTCCGGGAATCGCCGGTATCATCCTGGGCATCGGAATGGCCGTTGACGCCAATGTCCTTATCTTCGAGCGCATCAAGGAAGAGCAGGCCCTCGGGAAGGGCGTCTTGAGCTCCATCTCTCTCGGGTTTTCTCGTGCCTTCAGCGCTATCTTCGATTCCAACCTGACCACTATTATTTCCGCTATCTTTCTCTTCCAGTTCGGCACCGGCCCGATCAAAGGGTACGCCATCACTCTGATCATCAGCTTGGTGGCAAACTTGTTCACGGCCGTCTTCGTTTCGCACTTGATCTTTGATGTCGCCGTCAAAAAGACTGCGAAAAGGCTGAGCATCTGACATGCAACTCTTTAAAACCCCGCATATCCAATTCTTAAGATACAAATACGTCGCCCTGGCCGTAACCGGGATTATCGTCCTGGCGGGAGTCCTGAATGTCACGATGGGAAAGGGTTTGAAACTCGGCGTCGATTTTGGCGAGGGCACCCTGATCCGAGTCAAGTTCAAGGATCCTGTTTCTGTTACCCAAGTCCGCGACCTGCTCAAGTCGGTCGGACTGGGCAGCAGCGTCATCCAGGAAACCGGCAAACAAGGAAGGGAATTCCAGATCCGCAGCATAGAAACCGTGCAGGCCGGGGCAGCGGCCCTGGGGATTGAGGCCCACGAGCAGCTCGGGGACAGTGTTATTAAAGCCCTCAAGGGCTCTGACGGCCAGGCCGAGACGGCCAGGGGATTGCCGGACCTAAATACGATTGAAGAAAAGAGCCTGTCCGTTCTACTCGACTCTTTTAGCCCCGGCAAGGGAGAAGAACTCGCCCGGAAAGTCATTTCTTACCGGAACGAGAACGGCATCATTAGAGATTTTTCTGAACTCCAGAACGCCGCTGTCGGCCAGGATGTCATCTCCTTCCTCAAGGACAGGACTTACCTCGGCAAGCTCACCATCCTCAGCCGTGAGACAGTCGGTCCGCAGGTCGGAAAGGACCTCAGAAGAAAAGCCACCCAGGCAACTATTTGGGCGTTGATTGGAATGCTCGTTTATATCGCGGTCAGGTTCAAGCTCGCCTACGGCGTTTCAGCCATTTTCACTCTCACCCAGGATGTTCTGATTACAACGAGCATCTACACATTCACCAACCGCGAGATCAACCTCCCCATTATCGCTGGCATCCTGACGATTGTCGGATTCTCGATCAATGACACCATCGTCATTTTTGACCGCGTCCGCGAGCTCTCAAGAACGATGAAGAAAGAATCTCTGGAAGAAATCATGAACGCCGCGCTGAACCAGACGCTCGGCCGAACGGTTATCACTTCCGGCACGGTTTTCCTGACCGTCCTGGCTCTTTTCCTCTTCGGAGGAGAGGTCATCAACGATTTTGCCTTCATCATGCTGATCGGGACCATTGAAGGGGTCTACTCGACCGTCTACCTTTCCTGTCCGGTTGTTCTTTTCTGGCACAATATGTTCAAAACGAAAAAAGGATTTAGAAAGTAAATTGGACTTGTCAAAAGATTTTTTTTTAATTATACTTTATTCGTATGAAATGTCTTGTCGTTCGGGTATGAGGTAAGGACAATGGTCGAAAAAACAAGCCCTCAAAAAAGCCAGGAAATCCCTGAAATTTTTAAGGATTCGTTTTTTGTCGCGAATAAGGAAGCCGCCCGAAGGGCTTTTGCCTTGCCTGTGGCCTTGATCGTTCACGGCCTGATCATCGTGGCTCTGATCGTGATCCCTCTTCTTTCCACAGGCAGTTTGCCCGAAGTCCAGGTTTATAGCGCCTTTCTCGCGCCCCCTCCTCCCCCGCCGCCCCCTCCCCCGCCGCCGGCCCCCAAGAAGCGGTCCTCCCAGGTCAAGACCAGGATCAGACCCGTGCAAGCTCAATCGAACATCGAGCCCGGCAGACTCGTCGCTCCCGTAGAAATCCCTGAAGAAATCGCCGAAGAACAGATTTCTGATTTCGGGGTTGAAGGCGGAGTCGAAGGCGGAGTCGAAGGCGGAGTTGTGGGTGGTGTCCTCGGCGGCGTCGTCGGAGGCGTGCTCGGAGGTGTCGTGGGCGAGATCGAGGCGCCCATCCGGGCCATCGGCGAGGTCAAGCCGCCCAAGCTCGTCAAGCGGGTTGATCCCACTTATCCGGAAATCGCCCGCCAGGCCCGCGTCGAAGGCGTTGTGATCGTCGAAGCCACAACCGACATTTACGGCCGCGTCCAGAGTGTTAAGATCCTGCGCTCAATTCCTCTCCTTGACCAATCGGCCATCGACGCCGTGCGGCAGTGGGTTTATGAGCCGATGATCATCAACGGACGGCCCAGAGGCGTCATTTTTACGGTCACCGTAAGATTCCAATTAAAATAAAACAGAAAAGCTAAAAATAATGGCTTTCGACAATTAAAAGGAGGTACCTAACATGCAATTCGGTCTGATCGAAATGTGGGCGGCCATGGGTCCCGTTGCCAAGGGTGTTGCTATTCTCCTCATCTTTCTCTCCATCATCTCGCTCTATTTGTTCATCGAAAGGCAGCTGACCTTCCGCAGGGCCCGGAACAAGTCTAAAGCGCTTGCCCCGAAGCTCGCGGACATGCTCAAAAAGGGACAGGTCAAGGAGGCTTTGACTCTTTCAACCAAAAAGGAAAACCAGGGAAGCCATTTGGCCCGCGTGACAGCGTCCGGCATCCACGAATTTTTGGAAGGGAAAGAGGCCAACCTTTCGCATGAAGAACAAGTCGAAACAGCCCAGAGAGGTTGTGAAAGGACTGCGACCCTCTTCACCCAGGACCTGAAACGAGGCTTGAACACTCTGGCCACAATCGCCACATCTGCCCCCTTTATTGGTCTTTTCGGAACGATCGCCGGAATCATCAATGCGTTCCGCGGCATGGCCCTAACAGGGTCGGGTGGCATCGGCGCCGTCGCCGGTGGAATCGCCGAAGCACTCGTCACGACAGCGTTTGGGATCGGTGTGGCTATTATTGCCCTCTGGTGCTACAACTTCTTGAACGCCAATATCGACGTCTTCGAAGCGGAAATGACCAACACCACGTCCCAGATTGTGGACTTCTTCATAAGAAAAGAACGAGTCTAGACCCTCGCGAGAAGCGCCAATATTGCCTGTGCCGGGGCATTGTGCCGGCCCAGGTAGAAAGAGGCATAAAATGGGAATTTCATTCGGCGGCCAAGAAAAAGTCAAATCGGAGCCCAACGTCGTCCCTCTGTGCGACGTCCTGCTCGTCCTGCTCATCATCTTCATGGTCGTCACGCCCCTCGTCCAGAGGGGTGTTGACGTCCGGCTTCCCCCTGCCCTAAACACCATCAATATGCCAGAAAACCCCGAAGTTGTCCTGGCCATCCGGAAAGACGGCACAATGTACATCAACCAGGACAAGGTCACGCTGGAAAATTTGCAGTCCAGGCTGGAGGAAGCTTTCCTGACGGCCTCGGATAAGAAACTCTATATCAGAATCGATTCAGAGGTCGAATACGGAAAGCTCGTGGAGCCGGGCGGAGTCTTCGAACTCCTCAAGGAGGCGGGCATCGAGGACATCGGAGTGATCACCGAGGTTCAGACCGAAAAGACGACATAGGCGCGTCGCCCGGATTTCCTGATCATTGACTATGAGCCAGTAAGCCGGGGCGAAAGGATGAGTTCGATCTCCTCTTTTCGCCCCGGATTTTTTTTTAGCGCCTTCCGCCAGACCTCAGCATCCTCCATACAAAAATAGAGCGGAACCCGGCCCCCTCCCCAATATTCTATCAGGCCGACGATTCTCTGGTAGAGGTCCAGCCGGAGCGGCTTGAAATACCGCAGCTTGCCGTCCTTCCCCTGGACCATCTCCCCGTAGATGATCCTGGTATGGGGGAATCTCCTCTCGATGATCGGTTTGAGGCCGGGCGGGAATCGCAGGCTCCCGAGGCTGATCCAGCGAATTCGGGAGGGCTCGACGGAGCGGAGAAGCTTCTCAATGACCCGGGCGTAGTCTTCTTCCCAGCCCGGATAGAGGATAAGCGGGTCAAAATGGAACCCCACCGGGAAACCCTTTGCGGAGACGATCCTGGCGGCCTCAATGCGGTCGGCAACAGACGGCGCGTCCTTTTCTTCCTCTTGGGCGATCTTCTCGGAATTGAGTGACCAGGACAGGACGACGTTCTCCGCAGGTGGCCCGGCCATGACGCCGGCAATGTTCGTCGTCTTTGTCTTCAATTCAAAAACAGCGTTATTTTTTCCGCGGAAATAAGAGATGAATTCTCCCGCTGTCTGAGTGACCTGATCCAAAGCCAACGAATCCGAAAGCTCCCCTGTGCCGAGGCGGATGAAACTTCTTTTGATCCGGGCCAAGAACGCATCCAGATCTTTCCAGAGGTCGTCGAGGTTGACGAAGACCGTCGTCACAGGATTCGTCAGATAGAGCTGGAGGATGCAATAAGAACAGTCCAGCGGACAGTTGAGCGCGGCGTTGATGATAAAATAATTGCACCCGAGATAATGGGGCGTGCAGGGGCAGGGTTTGACGAATGCCCCTTTCTGCCGGCTCAGCCGGATGAGCCTCTTCCCTTCTCCAATCCGGTCAGCCGAAGAGGCCAGCTTCAAATCGAGCTCCCTCTTGTTGCGGACGACTTCATGAGGGACACCGGGACAATTCTTCAGGATCTTTCTGGTCAAAGGGAGTGTCAGAACGTCCTTGTCGATGAATATTTTTTGGATCGTCGTCATCGCTTGAACAGCCCGGAGAATTCCTTCTTCCTTCCCATCTGTTGGAGTTTGGCCAGGCAGTCGTTGAATTCTTTTTTATTTTTAAACCGGAAAGAGGCAGAAAAATCTTCACCCTCAAAATAAGGAGAGGGCTGGACGGCTATGTCCTTGGGCCAGCGGAGTCTCCGCCGGATGGAATCAAATGCATCTTCGCAGGAAGACAGCCGGGGACATCTTTTTCGTTTAAGAGTCAGGCGGATTTTTTCTGCCTTTTGCTGCGGCGCGAGTTTCGGAGAGGCGAGAACCTTCGGCGCTTCAGCCTCACTCAGGAGTTTCCGGACTGTAATA
>Ga0209253_10004862_pt1 | contig 11669 bp, 3 predicted proteins | sample FrelakmetBRP12BR_FD_187145 | JGI IMG/M metagenome (GOLD analysis project Ga0209253, IMG submission 187145) | Freshwater lake sediment microbial communities from the University of Notre Dame, USA, for methane emissions studies - BRP12 BR (SPAdes)... | ecosystem: Environmental > Aquatic >...
CAAAAAGTCCCAGAGGCCCGAAAAAACCCCGACCGGTGAGAAATCAGTTCAAAGGTCACCCTCATGTATCGACAGCTAGGCTTTTGAAAGGAGTCACCCCGAAGGTGGTGAAGGCGAAGGCCGCCTAGCTCACCTTAAAAGGGCTACTCCAGGAACCGACGCCGGAGCGGCTGTAGCCACTGAGCCGCCCCGGCGGATGAATCCCTTCGCCGCTCACTCCACCTTCACCGTCCCCATGGCTCCGCGGCCGAACTCCCAGGGCTTGTACATGTCCTCCACGAACACCGCCGGTTGCCGGTAGACGCCCGGCGTCACCGCCCGGACCAGATAGGCCAGGGTGAATTTGCGCGTCTTGCCCTGGTCGATGTCCAGCGCCGCCACGAAGCGGTCATCGCGGAATTCGGTATGCAGGGTCTCGGTCAGTTCGGGCAGCCAGGCGATTTCGGTGGTCGAGGCATTGTGCGCCAGCCGGGCGTTCTCAATCTCCAGCCCCGCCGGCAGCAGATCCACCACCAGCGCCTGCTGTTGCTCGCGGCCCTGTGCCTCGCCGGTGATGACCGCCACCAGCAGATCGTTCTGGCGAGTCTGGGCCGGGTCCACTTCCTTGCCGGCGCGAGTGTAGTAACGCCGGCTGATGGTGAAACCCTCCTGCGCCGGCGGTTGTAGTGCGACCGGTACGCCGCTCAGGTTCAGCGTATACCATGCCGGCTGCGCGCCGTGATTGGCCACGGTCAGCCCCTTGGTCAACTGCTCGACCGTCGGCGCCAGATAGAACGGATCGGTGGTCGTCGGCTGCTGGCCGTCCACCGCCAATTGCAAGCGCGCGGGAGGACTCACCAGCTTCCCGTCCACCTGCCTCGACGCCAGTTCCGGGGGGTTTAGCAACGCCTGGGCCGCCAGCAGCAGCCAGACCTGTTCCTGGGTACTGGTGTAACGACGCTGGTTGAAGTCGGCGGCTATCTCTTCCGCCAACTGCGGAATCCGCTCCAGCAACAGTCCGGACTCGGCCAGCAGCGCCAGCAGGGCCGCCCGGTCGCGCAGCGGACTGCCGTAATCGCGCACCGTTCCCCGGTTCTGACGGTTTAACGCGGCGGTGAACGCTTCCCTGGCGCGATCGAGCTCGCCATAGCGGGCCAGCGCCGCGCCCAGTTGCGCCTGGGCCAGGGCGGTTGGCAATTTTTGGCCATGGTTGTCGTGCAGATAGCGCAAATCGCCGATAGCAGCCTGCTGCGTCCGCGCCAGCACATAAAGGGCATAGGCCCGCCAGCCGAGTTCCGCTTCGCCGAATTCATCGGTGTTCAACTGTTCCTGCAAATACTTCAACCCGCGCTGATACGCCGATTCCGGCACGAGGTACTGCTCCTGTCGGGCGCGGACCAGGAAATCCATGGCGTAGGCCGACAGCCAGTTTTCGACGTTGCTGTCGGGACTCCACAGCCCGAATCCACCGCCCGCATCCTGCAAGGTCAAAATGCGCTGGATCGCCTCCTGCACCCGCGCCCGCAAGCCGGCCTCGGTGGCGTTTTGGCCGACCCAGACTTCGGCCACCCGATTGAAGTACAACAGAGGCAGGGCGCGGCTGGTGGTCTGCTCCAGACAGCCGTAGGGATAACGATCCAGTTCCGCCAGCAACGCGGGGACATTGAAATTGGGCCGGCTGCTGAAGCTCAGTTTGGCTTGACCGGTTCCGGGTAGATAGTCGCCCAGCAATTCGTTGCCGACCCGCAGCGACTCGCCGGGATTCAGGCGTTTCGCGGTGCGGGTGGTGGTGATGGCCTGGGCCGGCCGCACGCCGATCTCGGACTCGCGCACCAGTTGGAAGCCGTTCGGTCCGTCCAGATGCAAGCGCACCTGGCCGACGCCAGACTGCAGCCCGCGCAGGATAAAGGTCCGGCTTTCGGAATTTTGCACGGCGGAATCGGCGACGGTGAAGGTGAACGCGGCGGGTTCGGTCACCACCGCCGCGCCGGCGGCGCTCAAGCGGATGCGATATTCACCCGGCGGCGCGCTCAGGTTCTGCACGGTCACCGTGACCCGGCTCTCATCTTCCGGCGCCAGGAAACGCGGCAGGTAAACGCGGGCTACCAGGGGGTCCCGCACCAGCGGCGCGGCCTCGGCCCGCCCGACCCGGTTACGATCCCAGGCGACCACCATCAGCCGCAACTGGCCGTTGAAATCGGGCAACGCCAGTGGAATTTTCGCCTGGCCGCCGGCGTCCAGCGCCACGGGACCGGAAAACAGCGCCAGGGTTTTCACGGTCCGCACCCCGGTACCATCCAGTTGCCGGCTGTCGGCGTCGCCGCCGACCTTGAGCTGGCCCGGCCGGCCGCCGGTCTCAATCAGCTTGCCGTACAGGTCGAGCAGTTGCATCCCCAGCCGCCGTTTGCCGAGGAAGTACTTGATGGGGTCCGGGGTGAGAAAGTCGGTCAGTTGCAGGATACCCTCGTCAACGGCGGCGACGGTCACGTAAGCGGGTTGGCCGGGGTCCAGTCCGGTCACCGTCACTGGCAGTTCCACGGTCTGGCGCGGTTTCCACTCGGCCGGCGCGGTCAGCGCGACGTTCAGGGTGCGCGGCGCGGGGTCCAGGCCGACCCAGGCGACGCCGATGGCCCGACCCGGCCCGCGCTGGGCGGTGTTGCCGGCAGGCCGGAAGGCGGTGGCGGCGATGTAAACGCCCGGACCCCACTCGGCGGGAATCGGCAGTTCCACCGTCGCGCCGTCCGCCGGGGCGCTGACCGTCTTGCTGAGCCACAACCGGTCGCCGACCACGTTCAATAGCACCTCGCCGGCGAACGGCGCCCGGACGAAGAGCTTGGCGGTTTCGCCGGCCTGATAGCGGGGTTTGTCCAGCGTCACCTTCATCTGGTCGGGGGTGTCGCCCTCGCTGGGGCTTTCGAACCAGCCGGCGGTGAAGCGCACGCTGGACGCGACGCCGGTGGCCGGGTCCAGTACGTCCAGCCGGTAATGACCCCAGTCAGGCGGCTTGTGCGTTACGACGGCTGGCTGGCCCGCAACGAGATTGAGGGTTTGGCTGGTGACCGGCGCGCTGTCGCGAATCACCAGCTTGTAGTTCCAGCGGCCGTCGTCGTGATACCAGTAGTATTGATATTCCTCGCGCACCAGGCTGGCCCGCAGCCCGCTTTGGGCTTGCGGCTGGCCGAGCGCATCGAGCGCGATCACGTCGAACGCCGCTTCCTGGCCGGTTTGCACCCCGTCATCGCCGAAGCGCGGCTTGATGCCGATGGCGAAGGGCTGGACCCGGTAGGGCAGGTTCAGGCTGCGGCTGACCGGCCGGCCGCCGGGTTCGAACAGCGAGACCCGAATCCGCGCCTGCAACGGCCGGCTGGTGTCGGGCGTCTCGCTCAACGTCACCTGCGCCTGCGCCTTGCCCTGGGCGTCGGTGCCGGCCAGCGCCACCGGGAAGCGCTGGGCGGTCCAGGTATCCTGCGTTAGCCCGAAACGGTAGCCGGGATAATTGGGGTAGGGATTGGGATCCTCGCGCAGTACTACTTCAGCTTCGGCCTTGAGGTTGGCGGCGGGCGCGCCATATAGGAACCGGCCGTTGATGTCCACCATGGCTGGCTCGCCCGGCTTCAGCACCGGCGTGGTGGAACTGAGTTCGAGCTTCAGCCGCTGTGGCACGAAATCCTCGACCTGGAAGCTGACCTGGCCGACCGGCTCGCCCGTGGGGTCGGTATAGGCCTTGACCGTCCACGCGCCGGTGCGGGCGTTCAGCGCCAGCGGCAGTTGGACGTGATAGCCGCCCAGCGCCGGGTGGCCCGGTTTCGGCTGCCCGGCTTCCACTTCGTCGGGACGAAACAGCTTGAGGGTCAGTGGCGCGTCCGGCAGGGCGTAGCCGCGGCTGTCGCGGATCAGGACCATCAGTTCCACCGTCTCGCCAGGCCGGTAGACCCCGCGTTCGGTGTAGAGGAAAGCGTCCACCGCTCCCGGCGCGGCGCGGCCCTCGACCCCACGGTCGCTCAGATCGAAGGCCGGCTTGGTCAGATCGAGAAAGTTGTAGTCGCCGCCGCCGAAGGCCATCAGGGCCGCCGGTTCGCGACCGCCGCCGCCGCGCAGCAGGCCCGGATCGAAGCGGGCATAGCCCTTGCCGTCGGTGGTGGCTTTGCCCAGTTCATCGTTGTTGCGGGCATACAGCCGCAGTTCGATGCCGGACAGCGGTTGGGCGCTGGCCAGCGCGCGAACGAACACATGCAGACCGTCGTTGCCGCGCATCGTGAACAAGCCGAGGTCGGACACCACCAGCCACTGGGTGGCCTGATTCTCATAGCTTTCCGGGTCATCGGCGACCGACTGGGCAGCGACGATGTAGATACCTGGCCGCGGATCGCGCAGGATGTCGCCGATCGGGATGGCAGTGGTGACTTCCTGATTGCGCTCGCCGCCGGCCAGGGTTAGGACGCCTTGCCAGACCTGCTCCCCGGAACGGTTGGCGATCGTTCTGAGATCGTAGCCGTCCAGCAAGCGGGTAATCCGGCGGTTCTCGATCTCCCGCATCAGATTGCGGTCGTTGACCCGCAGCACCCGCACCCGCGCCGTCTCGATGTTGACGCTGATCAGCGGCAGTTGCTGGTTGCCGACCTTCGGCAAAACGTAAGTCGCGCCCCGGAAACCCAGCGTCGGCTGGCGATCCTCGACCTTGGCGGTAAACTCTTGGGCGGCGCGGGTCTTCTCCCCGCTGGCCGACGGAATGCCGGCCCGCGCCTTGATCGTGTAACTCTGGCCATGGCTGGCGCCCTCCACGCATAACTGTCGCTCCTGGGCGCTGACTACCGCCGGGATGGCCGGCTGGATGACCAGATAATCCTCGTAATGAACTTGCCGGCCCTTGGCCAAGTTATCGGAAAAGTTCAGGCAGATTTTCGGTGTAGCGCTGTCCGATTCGACCGCGACACCCTTGATCTGGAAGGCGTTGGCGTCCGCCAGTTCCTGATAGCGCTTGGCGACGCGGGGGTTGTCTTCCAACTCCAGCGCCTCGCGGTAGGCGGCGATGGCCTGTTTGGGCTCCTTGTCCCGGTCGTACAGTTCGCCCAGCCGGAACAGGGCGCGGGCGCGTTCGAACGGGGCGCGCGCCGCCCGCAAGGCGTTCCAGGCTGCTTGCCGGGTTCGCTCGCGTGCGCGCTGGCGGGCCTCGCTGTCATCGTCCTGACTCTGCTGGTCGGCCCGCGCCTGCCAGGTCTGACTCAGCGCCAGCCAGACCGCCGCCTGATCGGCGCCGGCGGCGATGGCGGTTTCGTAAGCGGCGATGGCGGCGGTCCAGTTCTTCTGCCGGGCCTGCTGCTCGGCCTGCTGGAGCAAGGCGGGAGGCGGCTGGCCGGCGGGGTCGCGGCCGTCGCGGATCGATTGCAGGTACTGGGCCGCCGGCATGGCGAGTTGCACATCATCGAAAGCGCGGGCGCCGAACGACAGCAGCAGCGCCAGCAGGGCAAGCAGGTACGGTAGACGACGCATCGCGGACTCCTCGGGACTTGCGGGCGGCGAACGGCAAGCAGAGCGGGCTTGTCGATGCCTGGAAACCAATTATTCACACTACCATCATAATAACCGTTTGCCGCAAAGCCGGCTCGGGAGTGATTCGCCGCCGCCATGGCGAAAAACGCTGCGTTATGAAAAAATGATACGAATAACTTATTGCAACATATCGGTTCTCAACCGTGATCGATTCGGAGGGTTATCGGCCAAACGTCGGCATCATCCTGTGTAACTCGGAAGGACGACTATTCTGGGGGAAACGGATCGGGCAGCGTTCCTGGCAGTTTCCTCAGGGTGGCATCCAGCGGGATGAGTCGCCCGAGCAGGCCATGTTTCGCGAACTGGCCGAAGAGGTTGGCTTGCGCCCGGAGCACGTCGAGGTAATCGGCTGCACCAGGGGCTGGCTGCGCTATCGCCTGCCCAAACGGCTGGTGCGGCACGGTGGCGGCCGACAGTCCTGCATCGGGCAAAAGCAAATCTGGTTCCTGCTGCGGATGCTGGGCGGTGAGGACGAGGTCCGGCTGGATTTGACCGAGCGCCCCGAATTCGATCACTGGCAATGGGTGGATTACTGGTATCCCTTGCGCGCCGTGGTCCCTTTTAAGCGGCATGTCTACTGGCGGGCCCTGCACGAACTTGCTCCTCTCCTGTTCCCCGGTTTCGAGCGGAAGGCACGGCCGGCGAATCCGGAAGGCGCCGAAACCCCGTTTCGTGGTCCGTGCGAGCGCGCTGGCCAGCCGTGCCGGGAGCCGGCGCCGGTCCGGACGCGGTATCCGGCGGCCGTGGCGGTGGTTCGCCGGTCGGAACCGGACCGTCAGTCCGCTGTGGTCCAGCATGCGACCGTCACGATCAAGCAGACCACCATTCTGCCGCTGCGGCGGGTGGAAACCAGCCATCATCCCGTGATCACCTGCATGGTCGTCTCGGCGCGGCGCGCGTGCGTGCTGGATTCGGCCGTCGTCGCGGCCGCGCTGGAGCAGCCGGTCGCCGTGGCGTCCCTGGAGGAGGTCCGGCCGCGGCATCCGGCCGCGCCGGGCCCACACCGTGCGTCCCGGCGCTGACTATTTCCGCTTCGTTGCCTGTTGAGGCCGGTTCCATGCTGGATATCCTGCGGCGCATCATTCAGGACATCAACGCCACCCGCGATTTGAACGAGGCGCTCGGCCTGATCGTCACCGAGGTCAAGGCCGCTATTCACACCGACGTATGTTCGGTCTACATGAGCGACTACGACCGCGGCGAGCACGTGCTGATGGCCACCGACGGCCTGCGGCCGGGCGCGGTGGGCAAGGTGCGGCTGAAGCTGGGGCAGGGTCTGATTGGGTTGGCCGCCAGCCGGGCCGAGCCGGTCAACGTCGAGAATGCGCCCGCCCATCCCGCCTTCCGCTACATCGCCGCCACCGGCGAGGCGCCGTTCCACGGCTTTATCGGCGTGCCGATCATCCGCCGGCGCAAGGTGCTGGGCGTGCTGGCGGCCCAGCAGCGCGAGCAGCGCAAGTACACCGCCGACGAGGAAGCGTTCCTGGTGACGCTGGCCGCGCAACTGGCCGGCTGCATCAACCAGGCGGAAATCCGCCAGGCGCTGGACTGGCTCGACCGGCTCGATGGCGATGCGCTGGCGGGTACCCTGTTCCTGGAGGGCGTGGCCAGCGCCCGCGGCCTGGCGATCGGCGAGGCGGTGGTGGTGTTTCCGGCCGCCGAGCTGAACCGGGTGCCCGACAAGGACATCGATGATCCAGAGGCCGAGGCCTCGCGGTTCCGCCAGGCGGTGGCGGCGGAACTGGCCGAGTTGCAGCGGCTCAGCGACCGGATGCGGCTCTTGCTGGCGGCTGGCGACCGGGCGCTGTTCGACGCCTACGCCCTGTTGCTGGGCAGCGATAGCCTGGTGAACGGTACCCTGGACCGGATTTATGCCGGCAACTGGGCGCCGGGCGCGCTGCGTGCCACGGTGCTGGAATATGCCAACATCTTCACCGAGATGGACGACCCCTACCTGCGGGAGCGCGCTGCTGACATTCTCGATCTCGGCCAGCGCCTGCTGAACCGCTTGCAGGAGGCGCAGGCGATCAACCGGCATTACCCCGATCACACCATCCTGATGGGTGACGAGATCAGCGTCTCCCAACTGCTGGACGTGCCGACCGAGAAGCTCAAGGGGCTGGTGGCAGTGCGCGGCACCGACACTTCGCACGTCGCCCTGCTGGCGCGTGGGCTGGGGATTCCCGCCGTATTCGGAGTCAGCAACCTGCCGTCGGGCCGGCTGAACGGCCGCGAGGTGGCGGTGGACGGCTATACGGTGCGGGTCTGCATCCAGCCCAGTCCGGCGCTGCGGCAGGAATATCTGAAGCTGATCGCCGAGGAGGCGGAGCTGTCGCTCGGCCTGCAGCACTTGCGCGATCTGCCGGCGGAAACCCCGGACGGTCATCGGCTGGAACTGCATGCCAATTCCGGGTTGTTCGCTGACATCGCTGCCGCCCGCGATAGCGGGGTGCAAGGGGTGGGGCTGTATCGGTCGGAGCTGCATTTCTTTCTGCGCGATCACTTTCCCGGCGAGGAAGAACAGGCCACCCTCTACACCCGGGTGCTGCGGATGATGGATCCGCATCCGGTGGTGCTGCGCACCCTGGACATCGGCGGCGACAAGCCCTTGCCGTATTTCCCGATTGACGAGCAGAACCCGTATCTGGGCTGGCGCGGCATCCGCATCAGCCTGGATCAGCCCGACCTGTTCAAGACTCAGTTGCGGGCGATGCTGCGGGCCGGAACCGCCTATCCGAATCTGTCGATTCTGTTGCCGATGATCGGCAGCATCGGCGAACTGAGCGAGGCGCTGGAATTATTGCGTTCCGCCCAGACGGAATTGGCGGAAGACGGGGTACCGGTCAGGACCCCGCGGGTGGGGATCATGGTGGAGGTGCCGTCGGCGGTCTACCAGATCGAGAAGCTGATCCGCATGGTCGATTTCGCCTCGGTCGGCAGCAACGATCTCACCCAGTATCTGCTGGCGGTGGACCGCAACAACGACCGGGTGGCCAAGCTGTACGATTCCCTGCATCCGGTGGTGCTGGCGGCGATCGACCACGTGGTCGAGCAGGTCCGGGCCGCCGGCCGGCCGATCAGCGTCTGCGGCGAGATGGCGGGCGATCCGGCGGGCGCGCTGCTGCTGATGGCGATGGGGGTGGACAGCCTGAGCATGAATCTGGGCAGCCTGCTCAAGATCAAGTGGCTGATCCGCAGCGTCCGCTATGACGAGGCTCAGGCACTGCTGGCCGAAGTCACGAACTTGGACAGTGCCGCCGCCATCCGCGACCGCGCCAACGCCTTCCTCGACCAGCACGGCTTGAGTGGGTTACTGCGAGTGGGGAAATAGGGGCGGTCTCTCTTGGTCATCCTGGCGTTCCCATGCCTGACGGTTTGGCGATTGCTGCTATCATCGCGCTTGCCCGTCTGATCCAGGAGAGTCTTCACGATGCTGCGTTTCCGTGGAAGTCCCGCCCTGTCGCCATTCCGTCTGGAGAAGCTGCTGGCCGCATTGCGGCGGCGGGTTCCAGCCGTCGCCGGCGCCTACGCCGAGTTCGTGCATTTCGTGGACGGTTCGCTGACCACACACGACCGCGAGGTGCTGGACCGATTGCTACGCTACGGTCCCACTGCGGCGCAGCGCCATCTGGCCGGCGAGCCGACCTTTCTGGTCATCCCCCGTCCCGGCACCCTCTCGCCCTGGTCATCCAAGGCCACCGACATCGCCCACAACTGCGGTCTCCAGCACGTTCGCCGGATCGAACGGGGCGTGGCGTATTACCTGGAATGCAAACGGCCGCTAACCGCCGACGAGTTGGCCGCGCTGCAACCGCTGCTGCACGACCGGATGACCGAGGCGGTGCTGGGGCCGGACGACGATCCCGCCGTGCTGTTTGCCCATGCCGAACCGGCGCCGCTGGCGACCGTGGACGTGCTGGGCGGCGGGCGGAAAGCCCTGGCCACCGCCAACCGCGAACTGGGACTGGCGCTGTCGGAGGACGAAATCGACTATCTGCTGGACAGCTTCATTCGGTTGGAGCGCAATCCCACCGATGTGGAATTGATGATGTTCGCCCAGGCCAACTCCGAACACTGCCGGCATAAGATTTTCAACGCCGACTGGATCGTCGATGGCGTCCGGCAGGATCGCTCGCTGTTTGCCATGATCCGCCACACCCACGAACGCCATCCCGACGACGTGCTGTCGGCCTATAGTGACAACGCGGCGGTGATGGCCGGCTTTCCCGCCGGGCGCTTCTTCCCCGACCCGACCGACGGCCGGTATCGTTACCACCCGGAGGACGTTCACATCCTGATGAAGGTGGAGACCCACAACCACCCGACCGCAATTTCGCCGTTTCCCGGCGCGGCCACGGGTTCGGGTGGCGAGATCCGCGACGAGGGCGCCACCGGCCGCGGCGCCAAGCCCAAGGCCGGCTTGTGCGGATTCTCGGTCTCGCACCTGCGGATTCCCGATTTCGTCCAGCCCTGGGAGCGGGACTACGGCAAGCCGGACCGCATCGTGTCGGCGCTGGATATCATGCTGGAAGGCCCCATCGGCGCGGCGGCTTTTAATAATGAGTTTGGCCGTCCCAACCTCGCCGGTTATTTCCGCAGCTTCGAGCAGGACGGTCCCGACGGCCAGCGGCGCGGCTACCACAAGCCGATCATGATCGCCGGCGGGCTGGGTAACATCCGCGAACCGCACGTCCACAAGGCCGAGCTGCCGCCGGGAACCGCCATCGTCGTACTGGGCGGCCCGGCGATGCTGATCGGCCTGGGTGGCGGCGCGGCGTCCAGCATGGCGGCGGGCAGCTCGCACGAGGACCTCGACTTCGCCTCGGTGCAGCGCGGCAACCCGGAAATCCAGCGCCGCGCCCAGGAAGTCATCGACCGCTGCGTGGCGCTGGGGGAGGGCAATCCCATTCTCTCGATCCACGACGTAGGCGCGGGCGGGCTGTCCAATGCCGTGCCGGAAATCGTTCAAGGCGCCGACCGGGGCGGTACCTTCGAATTGCGTGAAGTGCCGAACGACGATCCTGGCATGACGCCGATGCAAATCTGGTGTAACGAAGCCCAGGAGCGCTACGTATTGGCCATCGCCGCCGAGAGGCTGGCAACCTTCAAGGCGCTGTGCGAGCGGGAACGCTGCCCGTATGCGGTGATCGGCGTCGCGACAGCGGAACGGCAACTGGTGCTGAGCGACCGGCAATTCGCCAACCGGCCGGTGGACTTGCCGATGAGCGTGCTGTTCGGCAAGCCGCCGAAAATGCTGCGGGATGTGACGCATGCCAGCGGTTACCCCCTCCCCCCAACCACCTCCCACGCCGGGGAGGGGGAGTTCATCGCCGACAGTTCCGCGAAGACTCCCTCCCCAGCAAGGGGGGAGGGTTGGGGTGGGGGGTTGCGTCTCGCCGACGCCGTGGCGCGAGTGTTGCGCTTCCCGGCGGTGGCCGACAAGAGTTTCCTGATCACCATCGGCGACCGCACCGTGACCGGGCTGGTCTGCCGCGACCAGATGGTCGGCCCGTGGCAGGTTCCAGTCAGCGATGTCGCCGTCACGACGACCAGCTTCGACGTCTATACCGGCGAGGCGATGGCGATGGGCGAGCGCGCGCCGCTGGCGGTGTTGGACGCGCCGGCCTCCGGGCGGATGGCGGTCGGCGAGGCGCTGACCAACATCGCCGCCGCCCGCATCGAGAAACTGGGCGACGTGAAGCTGTCGGCCAACTGGATGGCGGCGGCCGGCCATCCCGGGGAGGATGCCCGGCTGTTCGATACGGTGCGGGCGGTGGGCATGGAACTGTGCCCGGCTTTGGGCATCGCCATTCCGGTCGGCAAGGATTCGCTGTCGATGAAAACGGTTTGGGAGCAGGACGGCGTGCGCAAGAGCGTGGTGGCGCCGCTCTCGCTGATCGTGTCCGCCTTCGCGCCGGTCCAGGACGCGCGCCGGACGCTGACCCCGCAATTGCGCACCGACCGGGGCGATACCGACCTGATCCTCATCGATCTCGGACGCGGCAAAAATCGCCTGGGCGGTTCGGCGCTGGCGCAGGTTTACGATTCGTTGGGCAACGCCGTTCCCGACGTGGATTCGCCGGACGATCTGAAAGCATTCTTCGCGGTCGTGCAGGAACTGAACGCGGCGGGTCGGGTGC
>Ga0209253_10004864_pt1 | contig 11664 bp, 14 predicted proteins | sample FrelakmetBRP12BR_FD_187145 | JGI IMG/M metagenome (GOLD analysis project Ga0209253, IMG submission 187145) | Freshwater lake sediment microbial communities from the University of Notre Dame, USA, for methane emissions studies - BRP12 BR (SPAdes)... | ecosystem: Environmental > Aquatic >...
TGCTTACCGAGACCGATGGGCCTGTACGCTTTTTCAAGCCTCCTTTCAAGGGCAAGAGGACGACACCAGCGTTCATCCCTCAAGTCGTCAACGCCATAGCCGAGATAAAGGAATTAGGCAGCGACGAGGTTGCTGACCAGGTCTTAAGCAACTTCCAACAATTCTTTGGTCTTCAGCTAGACTCCTAGAGAAAGTACAACCTTTGTCGTTCGTCCAATAGCAAACCTAAATTAGTATGGCTGTTTCTATCAGAGTTCATATCAACATGTAATCGCGGTCGGCAAACATGGACGGTCAAACGTACTCGGAGGAATAGACACTTGGGAAATGTGAAGACGGAGCAGATTAAGCGCACAGCTAAGGAGCTAATAAAGCGTTATCATGATAGGTTCAACAACAATTTCGAAGACAACAAGCGTCTTGTCCGCTCGCTCGTGCAGGGTGGAACGCCCAAGGTGAAGAACCAGATCACCGGTTACATAACCCATACTTTGGCTGCAGAAACGAAAGAGCTTCCAGCTCAAGCTCCAGTTGAAGGGGAAGAAAGCGTCTAGTAATAGCCTTTCACAGTTTTTCTAACGAACAGGAACAGGACGAAGAAGAGATGATGGACGGTTACAGGAGAGGTTGGGCGTTGCGGTACTTGCGTGAAGCTAAGGCGGAGCTTGAGGCTGCAAGAAAAGTGCCTTTCATGGCTCCCAGCTTGGTCTTGGAGGCTATCCGGAAGGCCCGGAATGCCATATACTACAGTTTAGGGGAGCCTGCTTTCATAGAAATCGTCATACGTGAAACGGCTGAGAAAATGCAGGGGCAACCTGCAACTGACCCTATTCTAAAGTTACTTGTAGATATCGAGAGCATGGTTCAGCAGCTGGCACAGATCGAGGAAATGGACGGCGAACAGGCTATGAAGCGGGCCGACGGCTTGGTCAGCATTGCTCAGGAAATAGTTGAAGCTTTGACAGAAGAAAAGGTGGAGAACTGAGAAAGCTCGGCGCTTCTAAACTGCTCTTGCTATCCGCTCTAATGCTTTCTTTATGTTTTCAACTGAATTGGCGAAAGACAGTCGTAGGTGGCCTTCGCCGTATTTTCCGAATGATGTTCCTGGCAGTACCGCAACGCCGGCGTTGTTAAGCAGGTGTTCTCCCAGTTTTCGGCAGTCCATTCCCGTTCCTTCTATGTTCGGGAACACGTAGAACGCTCCGCGTGGCTTCTTGCAGGTTATGCCTTTGACCTTGTTTAAGCCGTCGACTATGACTTCTCTTCTTTTCTTGAATTCAGAGACCATCCTCTCGGCTTCGCTCTGTGGGCCTGTCAACGCTTCTACACCTGCCATCTGCGTGAATGCACTAGTGCAGGAGTTAGAGTTGGTCATCAACTGTGCGACCTTCAACGCAAGGTCTTTATGCATTACACCATAGCCAAGTCTCCAGCCTGTCATTGCATAAGTTTTCGAGAAGCCGTCGAGCAGAATCGTTTTGTCCTTCATCCCTGGAAAGGCGGTGATGCTTTCATGCTTGCCTTCGTAGATTATTCTGCTGTATAACTCGTCTGATAGGACGAACGCGTCGTTTCTTCCGGAGATGCTGTCAGCAACGACCTTCAGGTCTTCTCTTGAGAGGACTCCGCCTGTGGGGTTCTCGGGAGAGTTGAGGATTATGAGTTTTGTCTTCTTCGTTATCATCTTCTTGACGTACTCGCGGTCAATGCTGAAATCGTTCTTCTCTTCAAGAGGTATGGGGACCGGTTTGGCTCCGACGAAATTGATTAGAGACTCGTAGATTGGGAAGCCCGGGTTCGGATACAGGACTTCGTCGCCTGGGTTCACCAGTGCGAGGATAGTGTAGAACATTATGGGTTTGCCGCCTGGAGTTACGACAACTTCTTCGGGAGTAACTTTGAGGTTTCTAGTTTTTGATATGTAGTCTGCGATGGCTTGTCTCAGTTCTGGAATGCCTGCGGAAGGCACGTAGTGCGTGTATCCCTCGTTTAGCGCTTTGATGGCGGCGTCTTTGATGTTTCGTGGCGTGTCAAAGTCGGGTTCGCCGATTTCCAAGTGCACAATGTCCTTGCCTTGCTTCTCAAGGGCTCTTGCCTTGGCGAGAACTTCAAAAGCTGTTTCTGTTCCTAGACTTTTCATCCTTTCTGCATAAACAGAGTCCACTTGAATCACCTGTGTTGAAAGGAAATTTAACGTAAGAAGAAAAGGGGTATTTAACTATTGCAGTTTGACGTTTCGCAAATCGATGTTCAGAACTGCTTTGAGAGCTGCCGTACTTTCATGACATCCGCGTTCAGGAGGTTTGGCGGTTTCTTTCCTTCGAAGAAGGCAACGAGGTTTTCTGCGACCATCTCACCCATTTTGGAACGGGTTTCAATGCTTGCGCTGGATATGTGTGGTGCGACTGCCACGTTGTCGAGCTTGAGCAATGGGTTGTCTGCAGGCGTGGGTTCCTGTTCAAAAACGTCTAGTCCAGCGCCGGCGATCCAGCCTTCTTTGAGTGCCTTGTACAAGGCTTTTTCGTCAACAACTGGCCCTCGTGAGTTGTTAATCAAGTATGCAGTTTTCTTCATCAGTTTAAGCTTCTGCTCGTTTATCAAGTGTTGCGTTTCCTTCATGAGCGGAACATGGATGCTCACAAAGTCTGATTCTCTTAGGAGAGTGTCGAGGTCTACTTTCTTTGCGCCGAAGTCTTTCTCGATTTCCGGCCGTGGGACAACGTCATAGAACAGGATTTTCATGCTGAACCCTGTGGCTCTTTTGGCAACGGCGTAGCCGATTCTTCCAGCGCCCACGACGCCTATCGTGGCGTTGTAGATGTCTCTGCCTGCCATCATGTCGGGGTGCCAGCCGACTTTCCATTGGCCGGTGCGAACGTACTTGTCGGCTTCGATTACGCGTCTGGCAAGGGCCATCAGGAGTGCCCATGCAAAGTCTGCGGTGGTGTCTGTGAGTACTTCAGGGGTGTTGGTTACGTATATGCCTCTTTTTGTGGCTTCTGGGATGTCTATGTTGTCAAAGCCTACGGCTAACTGCGAAACAATTTTCAGTCTGGGTGCGGCGTTGAAGACTTCGGCGTCGATTTTGTCTGAGAGCAGTGTGGCGAGGGCGTCGACATTCTTTGCCTTCTCTATTATCGTCTTCTTCGGCGGTGGGGCATATTCAGGCCAGACTTCCATGTCAAAGTGCTTTCTTATTATCTGCAGGCCTCTTTCTGGAAGCTTTCTAGTAACGTAAATCTTCGGTTTCGGCATCTAGTTCACCATGCTACAGTTTGCGAGATTCTTTATTAGCATACACTTATTACACTTACGCATCAACTCTTATGGAATTTGCAGCAGGCAGCTTGGCATGGTAACGATAAAGAACAAGACTCACCTAATCGAGAATGGTGAAACACTTCTAGACCGGAAAGCAAGACGCTTGGCATTGGAAAGCCTTGAACGTGCCGTGGAAGCAGCTGACCCAAAAGAACTGCTGAAAGCAAGGCTCACATTGAAGGGTTCAACACTGAGAGTTGAAAAGCATTCTTTTGGCTTGGAAAAGTTTAGGAACATTTTCGTTATAGGCGGCGGCAAAGCAAGCGGAACAATGGCTGAAGCACTCGAAAACATCTTGGGCAAAAGGATAACAGACGGTCTCGTCAACGTTCCGCACAGTAGCCCAAACAAGACAAGTATAATCAAACTGCACGGTTCAAGTCATCCAGTGCCCGATGAGGCTGGCGTTGAAGGAACTCGCAAGATATTGGAAATCGCCGAACATGCCGAAAAGAACGACTTAGTCATCTGTCTGATTTCAGGCGGCGGTTCAAGCTTGATGCCTCTGCCCAGAGATGACATTTTGCTCTCGGACAAGAGGGAGATCACCAGCTCACTGCTCAAGTCTGGGGCAACGATAAATGAGATAAATACCGTGCGGAAACATATTTCAGATTTTAAGGGTGGCTGGCTTGCAAAGAAAGCTTATCCTGCGACTATTCTGAATCTGATTCTTTCAGATGTGGTTGGCGACCCGTTGGACTTCATCGCTTCAGGTCCGACCGTTCCCGATTCAACAACCTTTGATGATGCCGCAGGAGTGCTGCAGAAGTACAGATTATGGGAAAAAGCGTCTGGATCGATCAGAAAGGTACTTTCAGACGGAAAGAAAGGTCTGATTCCCGAGACTCCGAAGGTCGGTGACAAAGCCTTCAAGAAGGTCTACAATTTTGTTGTGGGAAACAACAGATATTCCAGCCTTGCAGCCTGTGAAAAACTGTGTTCCTCGAAACTGAACAGCATGTTGTTGACTGCAACTCTGGAAGGAGAGGCGAGGCAAGTGGGGATAATGTTGGCGTCTGTGGCCCGGGAGATTTTGGTTTCAGGTCATCCTGTTAAGAAGCCTGCGGGTATAGTCATCGGCGGAGAAACCACTGTGACCGTTACAGGAAAGGGCAAGGGCGGCAGAAACCAGGAAATACCCTTGGCGGCGGCTTCTCGACTGAAAGGCTTTAGGGGCGTTGCTATTGCTTCGTTGAGTACTGATGGAGTTGATGGTCCGACTGATGCGGCTGGGGCGATTGTGGATGGGAAAACGTTGGACCGAGCGGCGAGGAACGATATGCTGCCTGATAGGTTTCTGACTGATAATGATTCGTACCGTTTCTTTTCCAAGCTTGATGACCTGATTTTCACTGGACCTACTGGCACGAATGTCAACGATATTTCTGTGATAGTGGTGCTGTGATTCTGGGAGGAGGGAATGCATGAAAGTGAAGGCAAGGTTTGTAGGTTCTCTGCGTACACTCTCAGGCGAGGAACTTCTCAATCTAGAACTGCAAAAGCCTCTGTCGCTCGTGGAGGTCATTAAGACGATCGCGAAGGAGAAGCCGAAGCTTAGACCGTCGTTTGTTGTTTCGCAACCCAAAAAGTTGATGACAGCCATGCTGATACTAGTCAACGGGAAAGAGGTCAGTGTACTGGACGGTTTGGAAACAACTATCACAGATGGCGACGAGCTTGTTTTTGTTCCAGTCTTGCACGGAGGATGAAAGGGCATGAGACTTTATGGTCTCAAGATTCGAATCGTTAACACGGGAGATGATCTTGTCGAATTGATGCTGGAATCGTTGCACAAGGAGAATCTGCAGGTTGAAGACAATGACGTGCTCGCTTTTGCTTCAAAGATTGTGTCAACCTCTGAGGGCCGGTTGGCAAAGCTGAGCGATGTCAAGCCTTCGGAAGAGGCGAAGCAGCTTGCACGACAGTACGAGTTGGCGCCAGAGTTTGCTCAGTTGGTGTTGGGTGAAGCAGACAGGATCTACGGCGGTGTTCCCAAGGCTGTGCTTGCGCTTAAGAACGGGTTGTTGGCAGCAAATGCTGGAATCGACAACAAGAATTCGCCGGAAGGCTATGCTGTGCTGTGGCCGAGCAACCTGCAAAAGTCCGCACGGAAGATCAGGGAAGAAATCAGGCGTAAGACGAACAAGAGAGTGGGCGTGATGATAGTTGACAGCGGCCTTGTTCCACTCAGGATCGGCACGAGTGGTTTGGCTTTGGCTGTTGCGGGGTTCAAGCCTATCAGAGACCACCGCGGAAAGAAGGACCTTCACGGTAAGACCATCACGATAACTCGGCATGCGGTTGCGGATGACTTAGCGTCTGCAGCTCACTTTCTGATGGGAGAAGCAGCTGAGAAGACTCCGATAGTGCTCATAAAAGAAGCCAATTTGGACTTTGACGATTGTGTCTATGGTCCATTGGACATGATGATGCCGGCTAAAGAATGTATTTTCATGGGTGCTTTTCTCGGTGATCGTCGCGACTAATCAGCTTGGTCAGGTTTGCAGACCGTAACACTTTGAACAAAGGTGCGCCGACAAAAGCTGCGCCCAAAGCAATTACTGTTCGTTCAATCGGGTAAACGAGGGTCAGACTCACATACAACGCTTGCCAACCTCCAGTCGGGATCGGAAGGATGCCTGCCTGCGTGCTCAGCACGTTCGCAAGTGATCCTGAGATCTGTCCGGTTAAAGTTGATGTTAACGAGATTATGAAGAACGAGAAAATCAGCTTTCGATTGTTGTTGGTCTTGGCGTTGTTGGTTGCCATTGATCCTAGCGGGGAGGCTAGTATTAGGAGGCCGATTGTTTGGAACCACATTGACAGTGGGAAAAGCCAGAAAGGTCCGATGGATGGATAGAAACAGAAGAACACGAAGAACAAGAAGTACAGGAGAACGCTCAGAACTCTTTTGCCTCTGCATTGCAGTCCTGCAATGCATGCTGTAGCGATGCCGGAGATGAAGCTTGGCGGATAGAAATTGCCGGTGAAGAATGTTATTGTTCCTCCTAGGGTGGCGGACAAAGCTCCGATGTATGGTCCGAGAAGGAAGCCTATTACGGGGATGGTGATTGCGGCTGCACTTATGCTCCTGCTGGGCATGCCTAGTATCTGAAAGATCGGAATGGATCCAAGAACTGCGTACAAGGCTGTGAAGCATACGATTAGAGCTACGTCTTTTGCTGTTGGTTTTTTCTTGGACAAGTTGCTACCCTTCTTGAGCGTGGAGACTTGATTATTTGAAATGCCTTATAAATCGTAAAATGCTATGTCCAATTATCACTTTGCTCTGGGATTTTGGACTGAAAGACTCGTACGTTGCCGAGATGAAGGCCGCCATCTTGAGCCTGAGCAGGGAAGTGCAGATTATTGACAGCACGCGCTTTGGAAGTAAGAGTAACAAGAAAAGGAAGCAATATGCCTTATGTTGGCAGGAATGAACCGCTATGATGAACTGCTCTGTCAAAGTTTGTCGCTTCTATTCAGGTCTCGCAGCCTGCCAATCCCGTCAATCTCCTTAATGAACGCCGACACTTTCCCGGGCAGGTACTTTTCCCAATCTTCGCTTTTGACCATCCTCTTTCTGATCTCAGTAGAAGAGTACACTCTCCTGTCATAAAACGGAATGTCCTTTACCTTATAACCTGCCTCCGCAAAAAGCCTTCGCGTCAACGGTTCATTCGAATAAACAACAGTAAACCTGGGCGTATAGCCCTCCAAAGCAGAGACCCACATCATATGTAAATGCACGTCGGGTACAGGCACAAGCCAAACTGTGCTGAGGTCCATTTTCTCATCCCGCAACGCCTCCCGAATCATGACCAATCTTTCCCCGGCTGTAAAGGGGTTGTTGACATTGTGACTATATTGGGCACTGCCGATGGCAACGATAACTTCGTCAACTTCACCGAGAATCTTCTTCACCGCACAAAGGTGCCCCAAATGAAAAGGCTGAAACCTTCCAACATACAATCCGCGGTCAACCAAAACCCTTCACCCATCACATTCTTATTCGCATGCAAATCGAATAAACATTTATCGATTCGTGGCCTTTTCGAAAACACGTTCAACAGGAAAAACATGCAGCTTTCCCTTTCCAACGGTAATGTCTCGCTCAGACCTGAAACCCCTCCTTTCCCGCTTTAGAAACGCAATCTTCACGCTTAAGCCGCCGCCATAGCCGCCCAAGCCGAAATCAGCCGCGACAACCCTGTGACATGGACACAGCGGCGCGAACGGGTTACGAGCCATGACGTTCCCAACAGCCCTGGCTCCGCCGCCCACAGCCTTCGCCACCAAACCATAACTCGTCACGTAACCCGTTGGAACCTTACAAACCGCTCCGATAACACGCTTCGTATAGTCAGGCAGATGGTCCATGTTCAACGGGACATTGCTCACATCAGCATCTTTTCCATCGTAAACGAGTCTTAGCACATTCAAAACACGCTCAGCAAACCTCGAAGTTCTGCCTGAGCTTTCCAAGACCACGTTTCTCGGCAGACTGTTCCGCAGATCCTTCGAGACACGTTTCTCATCAGATGCAAAAGAAGTAGCCACCACTTCTTCCCCTTCATATGCTGCGCCGAACCACATTCCCTCAATTTCCTTGACATGAAGCTCAGTCAACACTCTTCAGCCCCAACCTTAATGTAAGGTGTCAAGTTTTAAGAATTGCCCCGAACAAAAAGGTCCTCAGAACCATCCGCCAGTTTTCGAGGCATTTGGCTCACTAGATCACGATTACTTCTTCACTGTCTCAACGATCAGCGAATGTGGAATGCGCATGTGTTTCGCCAAGCCGGCATGTTTCGCTATCCCTACACGGGTCGGCTTCGGCTCCATGAGCCTCACAATCAGCAAATCGCTCCTTTGCAAAGCCTGAAAGTAATCAGTCAAAGTCCTGTGAAATGATGTTGTCTTGAACGGCTTAGCAAGTCTCTTCATCGTCCATGACACTTCACACTTGGTCTCGGCGAAATAGTCGTGAACCTCTAGAACTGCCGTCTTCTCTGCCTCTGCATCATGCTTATCCTCAGCATACTTCCATTCCGTAACGGGCTTTCCGTTAGCCTTTGCACCCGTCTCAAAACATGGGTGAGTAACTGAAAAAATGAACCTCCCATCTTTCTTCAGCACTCTGGCAGCCTCTGAAATCGCATTCTCAAAGCGTTCAATGTCCATTAGAGCCATAAAACAGGTCACAACATCAAAGCGCCCGTTTCCGAACATCTTCAATTCAGTCGCATCCGCGACATGATATTCTATGCTCAACCTTTCCTGCTTCTCCATCTTCCTCGCCAGTCCAATCATCTTCTCTGAGAAATCCACACCTACCACAATGGCTCCCTTCCCCGCTAGAATCCTAGCGTTAGACCCTTCGCCACACGACAAATCCAAAACATGCTTACCCATTACGTCCCCTATCACCTTGAAAGCAGCGGGACCGTTCATCATATCCCGAAAATAGTCCTTCCCTTCTCTAACAAAATCCGCCCAAGACTCTGAAGCCTCATCCCATTCTCTTGCAATTTCATCTTTTCCAACCATAAAAACCACGTAATCCTGCAACGTGTTCAGTACGAACTCCACGCCAAAATATATGCCTGCCTGGCAAACCAACCCAGCTCATGAGAGCCTTATTATCCTGCAAGAACAGCCTTCACCCCTTTTTTACATTAAGTTTAATAGGTTGTCCGTGCAATAAACCGAGAAAGGTGTAAACCATGGAAAAACAAGCACAACAGGGCGGTTACATGTGGGTGCCCGGCGCCACAACAATAGGTCTAATCTTCAAAGACGGCGTACTCCTCGCCTCAGAGAAGCGAATTTCATATGGTTACTTGGTCGTGAGCAAAGTCGGAAAGAAAGTCTTCAAAATAGCAGACCACATAGGAGCCGCATGCGCAGGCTTGGTCTCAGACATGCAGGTCCTCGTAAGGGAAGTAGAAGCCTACGGCAACCTCTTCCAACTGGACGTAGGCAGGTCCGTGTCCGTCAGGTCGGCTGCCAAACTCATGTCAAACTTGCTTTTTAACCGGCGCCTCTCACCGCTTATAACACAGACAATCGTTGGCGGAGTGGACAGCGAAGGCGCCTCGCTCTATTCTCTTGACCCGCTTGGGTCAGTCTTGCCGGACAAGTATACGGTCGTCGGCTCAGGAACAGAAATCGCAATGGGCGTCGTAGAAGATGGGTACGAAGACAACATGAACCAGCAACAAGCGAAAGAGCTCGTCATCCGGGCCATGAAATCTGCCATAAGCAGAGACATCATGAGCGGCGACGGAATAGACTTCCTAATAATAACCAAACAAGGCATTGAAGAAGAATCCACCAAATTCTAGGCACATCGCACATCGGCAAAACTTAAACGCTCCCTTCTGCAGAATGGTTCACAAACACTACGAGGGAGACCACAGTATTGTCATTCCAACTGACCCCAGACGAAGGCACCCTACTTGTCCAGCTGGCCAGAAAAGCCGTTGAAAACTACCTCAAAACCAGAGAACGCACGCCAGTCCCAGAAGGGCTCAGCAAGAAACTCCTTCAGCCCTGCGGCGTCTTCGTCACAATAAACACCGTACAGAACAAGGAGAAAGAACTCCGCGGCTGCATAGGCTATCCATACCCAACCATGCCGCTGGCAGAAGCAGTAATCGACTCAGCCATAAACGCCGCAACCCAAGACCCCCGCTTTCCTCCGCTGAAACCCCAAGAGCTCGACCACGTAGTCTTCGAAGTAAGCGTCCTCACACCACCACAGAGAATAGAAGTCAAAAACCCCAAAGAATACTGCACAAAAATCAGAGTCGGCGAAGACGGCCTCATCATCGAAAGAGGAATGTACAAAGGACTCCTCCTCCCCCAAGTGCCGGTTGAATGGCGATGGACTGCAGAGGAATTCCTGTGCCAATGCTGCACCAAAGCAGGACTGCCCGTGGATCAGTGGCTCGTGCAAGGGACGAGAGTCTACAAGTTCCATGCCATAATATTCGAAGAAGAGAAACCCTGCGGCACGATAAAACGCAAACCCCTCGGCGGGAAATAACATTATGAAGGTCTACTTCGCACCATGCGGCATCGGCCTAGGACACGCAGGAAGATGCATCCCAATAGCCAAAAGGTTGGCCGAAGAAAACATTGAAATCGTCTTCTCAACCTACCGCGAAGGAATAGACTACGTTGAACGAGAAAAATTCCCACTCTTAAAAGCTCCACCAATAGGCTTCCAGGTCAGGCCAGATGGAAGCGTAGACTTCAAGCAGACCGCAATCAACCCTGGACCATTCATCGCTTCGTTCACGCTTCTTAAACAGGTAGGTTTCGAACTGAATGCGATAGGCAACATCAGACCTGACATTGTGGTCTCAGACTCACGCGTCTCACCTCTGATGGCAGCAAGAATGTTAGGCATTCCAAGGGTTTGCATACTCAACCAGTTTCAGGTTCGGGTTCCAAGGAAAAAGCGGTTCCTACGTCTCTCCAGACTAGCGGAATCCGCAATGCTCGCATTCATTGGGCTAACATGGACCATGGGCAACAGCGTGCTTATCCCAGACTTTCCCCCACCCTATACGATATGCGAAGGAAACCTAGTCATCCCCAAAGCCTACAGGAAAAACGTCAAACTCATAGGTCCCATCCTGCCAGAACACCCGAACTCGCTGCCAGCAAAGGAAAGACTCCGCGAGAAGCTCAACCTGCCCATGGACAGACCGGTTATCTTCGTGCCCATAAGCGGACCCACCACGGAAAAAGCCTTTGTCAGCGGAGTCCTCAGAAAAATCCTGCTGGATTTTCCATCAGACTATGAAATTGTGATTTCCTACGGCTGCCCCAACGCTGACACAAAACCCATCCGGCACGGCAACGTGACAATCTACAAGTGGCTTCCAAACCGTTTCGAATACCTGAAAGCATGCGACGTGGTAATCGGACGCGCCGGGCACGGCACAATTACTCAGTGCATCTGCTACGGCATACCAATGATAATAATACCCACGCCAGGGCACACTGAACAACTTACAAATGCAAGACAGGCGAAGAACTTGGGTGTCGCAAAAATAGTTCTGCAAGAAATGTTGGACAAAACGAAACTGCTGAAATGCGTGCAGCAAATGCTCCAGCCTGATACAATACAACGCACAGAAGAAATTCAGAGAGAGGCCTTGAAATATGACGGACTGGAAAGCGCTGCCAAAGAAATCATCGCTGCCGCCGGGAGCAAGCAACTGTTTTAAGTCAGCACGGTCAACAACTACAAGCATGTTTGTTCCCCGCGGAATTCTTGAAGAAAAGCTTCGCAATATTCTGGCTGAAGACATAGGTGAAGGGGAC
>Ga0209253_10004865_pt1 | contig 11662 bp, 13 predicted proteins | sample FrelakmetBRP12BR_FD_187145 | JGI IMG/M metagenome (GOLD analysis project Ga0209253, IMG submission 187145) | Freshwater lake sediment microbial communities from the University of Notre Dame, USA, for methane emissions studies - BRP12 BR (SPAdes)... | ecosystem: Environmental > Aquatic >...
AAAGCTGGCTAGACAAGGAACACCGATACCGGCAAGCGCAGCGATGATGAAATACGAAGAGGCCATGGGCATGACCTGGCTCAGGCCCCCCAACTCGGGAATCATTTTGGTGTGGGTGCGCTCATAGATGTAGCCGACGGAGGAGAATAAGAGTGCCGTCATCGCCCCGTGCGCGAACATCTGGAAAACCGCACCGTTCAGCCCGTCGACGGTCACCGTCGACAAGCCCAGACCGACGATCCCCATGTGGGAGACGCTGGAGTACCCGATCACGTATTTAAGATCGGTCTGGGCCAGCCCGACGAAGGCGCCGTAAACGATGCCGCAGGTCGCCAGCAGCGCCATGAGCTGCGACCAGTACTGCCAGCCCTCGGGGCAGAGGAAGATCCCGACCCGCAGCACACCGAAGGCGCCGAGCTTCATGAGGACCCCGGCGTGGATCATGCTGACCGCCGTGGGGGCGGCCACGTGGCCGACCGGAGACCAGGTGTGAAACGGCCACACGCCGGCCAGGATGCCGAAGCCGATGTAGAAGAGCAGAAACGCGAACTTCTGCTGAAACGGGGTGAAGATCCCCGGCTGCATGAGCGCGGTGACATCGAAGGTGTTCAATCCGGATTTTACGAAGAGGTAGAGAATCCCCGGCAGAATGAGGGCGCTGCCCGCCAGAAGATAGAGGGTCAGCTTCATGGCCCCGTACTCCTTGCGGGTGCTGCCCCAGATGGCGATGAGCGGGTACATGGGGAAAAGCGAGACGTCGTACCACACGAAGAGGAAAAAAAGGTCCATCGCCATGAAGACCCCGAAAACGCCGGCCACCAGCAGGAAGGTGAAGGCGAAGAACTCCTTGACCCGATGGGTGAGCCCCCACATCGTGAGAACCCCCGTGAAAAGCACGATCCCCGTCAGGGCCAGCATGGGCAGGCTGAAGCCGTCGACGGCATTGAAGTAGTAAATGCCCAGCGAGTCGACCCAGAGGACTTTCTCAACAAACTGCAACCCCCCCTTGCCCTTGTCGTAGGCGAAGGAAAGATAGACCGAAAGCACCATGGCGATCCCGGAAAAGACGAGGCTGACCTGCTTGATCAGCATCTGCCGCTCGTCCGGGATGAAGAGGATGACCAGCAAGCCCGCGATACAGCTCAACAGGATGGCCGTCAGGTATGGAAACGTCGCCAATTCCATGCTCATCGATCTCTCACCCCAGGAGGTAGAATCCCAGCGCCACCAGGGCCAGGGCGGCAAACATCACCATCAGGTTGTACTGCAGCATGCCCGACTGGACAAAAGAGAGCAGGCGGCCGCTGCCGATCGTGGCCCGGCACATGCCGTCGATGGCGCCGTCGATCACGCGGCGGTCGTTGCGCGTAAACAAGTTGGAGAAGGTCCCATAGATCACGTAATCCAGGAAGCGCCGATAGACATGGTCCAGGTACCAGCGATTGGCGAAGAGCGCGCGCAGAGCCGGAATCCGCTCCACGAACCCCATCTGGGCCGCGCCTTTGCGCCCGAATTCCAACCACGCCAAACCGGTTCCGGCCAAGGCCAGGCTTACGGCCGCAATCGGCAACCAGGCGTGGTGACCGGCGCCGTGGCTTCCGGAAACAGTCTGTAGCCTCGCGAGAAAAGCCTCCAGCGGGTCCTGGAAGAAACCCAGCACCAGGGTAACCGCGGCGAGAATGATCAGGGGCCAGGCCATCACCCAATAGAGGCCGGCCGCGTGATGGCCGTTTCCGTGGCCTCCAGGGGTCTCGGCGTGGACCCTCTCGGTCGGGTTTGGGCGCAGGATGATGAAGATGAGCCGGAAGGAATAGTAGGCCGTGAGGAAAGCGCCCAGAAGCCCGGCCGCAAGCCAGATCGGGTTGTGCTGGCCGGCGAGCACTCCCATGATCGCCTCCTTGCTGAAAAACCCGGAAAATGGCGGAAGGCCGCTCAAGGCGGCCGCCGCCAGGCTCATGCAGACCATCGGGATGAGGAGCCCCCGACCGCCGTGTCGTCCGATGACAAACATGTCGTTGGTTTCGTAGTGGTGGATGAAGACCCCCGAACACAGGAAGAGCAAGGCCTTGAAGCCGGCATGGGTGGTCAGATGAAAGACGCCCGCGGCGTAGCCGCCCGCGGCCAGGCCCATGACCATGAAGCCCAGCTGGCTGATGGTGGAATAGGCCCAGACCTGCTTGATGTCCCGGGTGACCATGGCCATGGTGGAGGAAAGCAGCATGGTGATGGTGCCGATGCTCAGGCAGACGGTCATGGCGTTCGCCGAGTGGCTGAAAAAGGGGAAGATGCGGGCGAACATGTACACCCCGGCCGCCACCATGGTGGCCGAGTGCAGCAACGCGCTCACCGGCGTGGGGCCTTCCATGGCGTCGGGAAGCCAGGTGAGCAGTGGGAACTGCGCGCTCTTGCCCATGACCCCGCCGAAGATGAGCAGCGCGGAAACCGTGAGCAGAACGGGCGAGAGCCGCTCCGTGGCCTGCGGGCCGTTCATGTCGAGGATATTCAGGTTGCCGAAGTGGATGAGCACCACGAGCAGGCCCAGGAAGAAGGCGATGTCCCCCAAGCGGGTCATGACGAAGGCCTTCTTCCCCGCCTCGCTGGCGCTGAACTTCTCGTACCAGAACCCGATCAGAAAGTAAGAGGCGAGCCCGACCAGCTCCCAGAAGATGTAAAGCTGGATCATGGTGGGCGAAATGGTCAGGGTGAGCATGGCCCAGGCGAAAAGCGACTGAAATCCGAAATACCGGGAAAAGCCGGGGTCGCCGGCCATGTAACCGAGAGAGTACACCTGCACCAGGCAGCTGATCGTCGCCACGATGGTGAGCATCAGCAGGCTCAAAGGGTCCAGGAGAAAGCCGAAGGGAATGATGATATCACCCGATATCAGCCAACGGCCCGTGATCTGTATGGGCGCCGGCAGGGACCAGTTTCGGACCAGCAGGAAGACGGCGCCCGCCAGGGAGACGCCCACGGCGGCAATGGAGATCCCGGCCGAAAGGCGGGCGTGCGGCCGCGCAAAAAGCATGATGAGCGCGAAGGCCGCAAACGGAGTCAGCGCGCTGAGGGCCGCGGCCAGGAGATTCGGGTCTTGGGTCCACGCAAGGTTCACGGTCACCCCCTGAGGTTCCTGGCTTGCTCGATGTTGATGCTATGGATGCGGCGAAAGACCGCTATGATGATGCTGAGGGCGATGATGGTCTCGGCCGCGGCAAATCCCATGATGAAAAGAGTGTAAACCTGACCGATGATGGGGTCCGGCGCCAGAAACCGGTTGAAGGCCATGAAATTCACGCTGGCGCCATTGAGCATGAGTTCAATGGCGATGAGCATGCCGATCAGGGAGCGGCGCTGCAGCAGTCCGAAGACCCCGATGACGAAGAGCGCTGCCGCAATGAAGAGATAGGTGGTGAGACTGTTCATGACGACCTCCTGCCGCTGATACTGGAAATGAGAATGGCCCCCAGGATGGCCACCAGCAGCACGATGGATATGACTTCGAAGGCCAGGTCGTAGCGCGTGAGCAGATACGCCCCGAGAGTGTTTACCGACCAGTCGGTGCTCCGCACGGCCGCGGGCTGCCAGGGGGTCCGGAAAATAATGGTGATAAGAACCCCGAACACCAGGAGCGCCACGCTGAAAGCACCTGCCACTTTGGGCAGTTTTCGCTTGGGAAGGCTGAGATGCAGGGGGTACGACAACATGATGGCAAAAACAATCGAAATGCAGATGGCTCCCACGTAAATGAGAAGCTCCATGAGAGCGATGAAGGGGCTGCCGAGGTAAAGAAAAATCCCTCCAACGCCGGTGAGGCACAGGATCAGGCCAAGGACGCTGTAAAGAATGTTGCGGGGCAGAACCGCTATCAGGGCCCCCGCGAAGGTGAAGCTGACCACCACGGCAAAGGCGGCCTGACCCAGAATCCCTGGGTCGAAGAAGTTTTGGAGCGGAGTCATGCGGTCGCCTCTATCCGTCGGATGAGATCCACCACCCCTTCCCAGCGGCACTCGTGGGCCAACTCGTACTCCTGGGAAAACGTGAGCGTTTTAGTGGGGCAGTTAGCCACGCACAGCCCGCAGAGGCTGCAGTGGGAGAAGTCGATGAAGTAAAGCGTCGCGCGTTTTTTAGAGTGGGCCTGCGTTTTCTCGCCTTGGACCTTGATCACGTTGGTCGGGCAAAAGCGCACGCAGGTGCCGCAGGCCACGCAGTCGTGGCTGCCGGTATCCTCAAAGCGTTTGAATTCGATGTGGCCCCGATAGCTGAGGCTCATCTCCAGCCGTTGCCGCGGGTACTGCGTGGTCACGTTGCGCCGGCCGTAGCGACGAATAGTGACCGCCATCCCCGTGATCAGGCTCCAGCTGCCGACCAATACGTCCCGAATCATTCCCATGGGAAAACCCGCTCCCGCTCCCGCACGATCACCGGCCGCATTTCACGCCGTCCATCTGCGGGTGGCGGCTTTAACAGGCTAATGTATGATCTTGATGATCCCGGCATAGACCACCAGGTGAATGAGGGACACCGGAATCATGACCTTCCAGGAAAAGTTCATGAGCTGATCGAAACGCAGGCGCGGGAAAGTCCAGCGCACCCAGATGATCACGAAGATCAAGACATAGACTTTGAGAAAAAACCAGACCACCCCCGGCACGGGGAGAAAACCGAGCAGGGGCGGACTCTTCCAGCCGCCGAAAAAGAGCGTGGCCGCCACGGCGGCCACGATGAACATGTTGGAGTACTCGGCGAGAAAGAACATGGCGAAGCGCATGCCGCTGTACTCGGTGTGGAACCCCGCCACCAGCTCGGACTCCGCCTCGGGGATGTCGAACGGCGCCCGGTTGGTCTCGGCGGTGGCGCAGATCAGGTAAATGATCGCCGCCACGGGCATCCAGAAGACGTTCCAGATCGTGGACTGGGCCTCGACGATGGTGGACATCTGCATACTGTTGGTCCACAGCAGCACGTTCAGGACGACGAGCAGCAGCGGGATCTCGTAGGCCACGCTCTGGGCCACCGACCGGATGGCTCCCAGCAGCGAGTATTTGTTGTTGGCCGACCAGCCGCCCATGAGAATGGCCAGTACGTTGAAGGCCGAGAAGGCGAAGATGAGCAGCACACCCACATTCAGGTCACGGACCTGCAGCTGCTCGCTGAAGGGGATGACGATGAGGCTTGGCAACACGCCCGTGAACACCATGATGGGCGCCAGCACATAGAGTTTCCGATCGACGTGGCGCGGGGTGATCAACTCCTTGCCGATGAGCTTGATACCGTCCACGATGCTCTGCAGGATACCGTGGGGGCCCACCTCCATGGGGCCGAGACGGAGTTGGATGTGCGCCGAGACTTTTCGTTCCAACCACACGAGAAATAGAGTGTTGATTTGGACCAGCGTTACCAGGCCGATCCCTCCAGCCACGATGCGCGCAACGTCAGGGCCCAGGATGTCAACGGCGGTCTGCCACATTTCAACTACCCCCTCAGCGATCCACTTCCGGCACCACGATGTCGACGCTGCCCAGGATGGCGACCGTATCCGCCACGAGGGTCCCCGGCAGCACCTCGGTCAGCACCTGCAGGTTGCCGAAAGAAGGCACCCGCATCTTGAGCCGGTAAGGATAGGATGTACCGTCGCTTACGATGTAATAGCCCAGTGCTCCGCGGGCCGATTCCACGGCAAAGTAGTAGTCGCCCTTGGGCGGCCGCACCTTGCGGGGCGCCCGCCCTTTGAAGGACCCTTCGGGCAGGTTGTCCAAGGCCTGCTCAAGGATGCGCAGGCTCTGTTCCATCTCCTGCATCCGCACCATGTAGCGATCCATCACGTCCCCGGTGGTCCCGGTGGGGATGTCGAATTCCAGGAGCGGATAAACGGAATACGGTTCCGCCCGGCGGATGTCGTAGGGAACCCCCGCTGCCCGCAGGACCGGTCCGGTGCACCCGAAGCGCAAGGCGGCATTCCGATCGATCACCCCGACTCCCCGGGTGCGATTGATGAAGATCACGTTTTTCGTCACCAGGGTGTGGTAATCGTCGAAGCGGCTGCGCAGTCTCTGGATGAAGACGCGGGTAACTCGGGCGAATTCCGCGTCCACATCCTTGGCCACTCCCCCGAAGCGGCAATAATTATAGGTGAGACGGGATCCGGTGATCCGATCCAGGGCGTCCATGATGTGTTCGCGGTCGTCAAAGGCATAAAGAAACGGGGTGATCCCGCCGAGGTCCAGGAGGTAGGTCCCGAACCACAGGAGGTGGCTGCAGATCCGGTTGAGTTCGGCGCAGATGACCCGGATGTACTCGGCGCGCGGCGGCACCTCGATTCCGGCCATTTTCTCCACGGCTGCCACAAAGCCGTGGTTGTAGATCAGGCCTGAGAGGTAGTCCATCCGCGAGGTGTTGGGAAGAAACTGCTCGTAGAAGTGGCTCTCCGCCATCTTCTCGTGGCCGCGGTGGCTGTAGCCGACGATCGGGTCCGCCTCCAGGATGTATTCCCCGTCAAGCTTGAGGAAGAGCCTGAGCACACCGTGGGTGCTGGGGTGCTGGGGCCCCATGTTCAGATAATAGGTCTGCTCGATGGCGGATTCAGGCAGCGGGGTCGTCATAGATTTCCTTCACGCTTCTGAACGCATGAACCTTGCCGAAATCCTTGCGCAAGGGATGAAAGTCGGCGTCTTCCGGCAGAAGCAGCCGTCGCAGGCCGGGGTGGTTGTCAAACCGGATGCCGAACAGGTCGAAGACCTCACGCTCGTACCAGAGAGCGGCGTCGTAAACGCTGCTGATCGTGGCCAGCGACTCCTTTGGCCTTAGTTGCACCCGGGCCTGCACCCGCGATGGAGCCTCGTAGGAGTTGAAGAGGTAAATCACCTGAGGGCCTTCCGTGAAGTCGATCGCGGTGATGGCTTCCAGAAAAAGGCCGGCCTTGCGGGCCGCCTGGGCGACTGCCTCCACCTGATGGCGCTCGGCCTGAATCTCAAGGTGACGCCCGCTCACGGCATAGTCCCCGGGACGGACGGCCATGAGTTCAGGGATTTGGCGTTGCAGCTCTTCTCTGAAAATGTCTAAAGACATTGCGTGTCTCGCCTCGCGTGATCTTGTCCTGCAGGAGCAGGAGTCCCTGGATCAGCGCTTCCGGCCGGGGCGGGCAACCCGGAATGTAGATATCGACCGGAAGGATGAGATTGGCCCCCGGCACGATGGCATATTGACCGTCGTATTCAAAGGGGCCGCCTGAAATGGCGCAGTTACCCATGGCGATGCACCACTTGGGAGCCGGCATCTGTTCCCAGAGCGTGACGATGGTCGGCGCCATCTTCCGGGAAATGGTGCCGGCGACAATCATGAGATCGGACTGGCGGGGCGAGGCCCGGAAGGCACCGCTGCCGAAACGGTCCAAGTCGAACCGGCTCGCGCCGGCCGCCATCATCTCGATGGCGCAGCAGGCCAGACCGAAGGTCATCGGCCAGAGCGAATTGGCTCGAAATTGATTGAGCACCTCTTCCACAATCGCCAGCCGGACGACGGGGCCGGGGGCTATTTTTTTTTCTCCCAAAGGAACACTCCTTTGCGCCAGGCGTAAACAATGGCCAATGAGAGAATCCCGATGAAGATGACGATCGCAACAAAGTCGCGAATGACAAAGCCCTGATTGTAGGCCAGCGCCACGGGGAAGAGGTAGAGCACATCCACATCGAAGGCGAGGAAGATGAGGGCAAAAATGTAGTAGGAGACGCTGAACTGGATCCAGGCGCTGCCGATGGTGGGCATTCCGCTCTCGTAAGTCTCGGAGCGCATTTCACCTTCGCTGCGCCCGCCGATGAGCCGCGAGACGATGATGGGCGCTACCGCAAAAAGCACACCGATCAGCAGGAAGATGCCGACATACAGAAAATCGTGCAAAACCTGTTCTGGCATAGATCCGCTCTGTGTTGCCGTTCAGAGCATCTGCCCTTTGAGAGGAGGGGGTGCGGATTCCTGTCAAATACGTAGACTGGCAAACAGACTTCCGCACTGGGCACAGGCCAGGCAGAAAATTTAACGACAGGACGTCTATGCATTTCATTTTAAAATTTAATTGTCAATGATAATTTTAAGTCATAAGAAAATAATGAAGCGTAATTATTATTTTAATCTGCCCAGATCCAATTCCCCGCAGCTTGTTGCGATGGAATTGACAAATTATTTCAGCCGAAACATTCCCATCCGCTTGCGCGGGGATGTTTAATTTAATCCACTCTGTAGCAAGCTGTGGGGTATCGTACTTCAGAATAATGCCGATTTCATCAAAGAAAGTTGCAGGATCAACTATACAGGTTTCGTGCTCAAGCGGAGGGCCATCACCGACCTCATTGCGGCAGTGGAGGCAGTTTTAAAAGGTGGTACTTACATCTCGCCCGACATCGGCTCAAGTTGCACCTGTTCATTTGCCGGAGTAATAAGAATGGGCCGCCCGCGGAATTTTAAAATGGCGGCAACTTTATCCCCCTTCCATGGGCGGGAAGAGCGTGACCTCATCGCCGCTGTTCAGTTGGGTCGCGGCGTCCGCCCGGCGGCCGTTGACGAGCATCACCGCTTGGACCGTCGCGGGGATCCGCAGTGCGGCGAACACATCGGCGACGCTCGCCCCGTCGGCAAGGGCTAATTCGAAGCTGCCTTTGCCGGCCGGGGCGTAGTCGCGCAGATTGGCGAATGTGTTGACGTGCACTTTCATTCTCTGGCCTTGAGCTTTTACAGCAGCCCCAACTCCCCGAGCTTTGCCTCCGACGGCACCCCCTCGGCACTCCACCCGCGCAGCCGGTAGTAGGGCGCCAGCATTTCCTCCAGCATGCAGACCCTGCCCTTGGCCGGGCCGGTCGGCATGGGTTCTTGCGTGATCCGCGGCGGCAGAGTGTCGTCCTTGCGGGTGAAACCCGCGGCCACCAGGAACAGCCGCTCGGCGTTGAAGATGCGCTCACCGATTTTCTCCACCTCCTCCGGCGTGTAGCCGGCGCCGGTGGCCCCGTTGAGCAACTCCGTGATGCCGACCGGCTTGACCATCAGGTTCTGCTCGACGAGGTAGCGCACGCTGAAGAAGACGCACAGGCCGGCCGCGTCGATCACGCAGAACAAGTCCTGCCACTTGGCCACCAGCGGTGGCTTGTCCTGCCAGGTGTGGGGGTCCGCGGGAACCGGCACGCCCAAGAGTTCGAAGTAGGCCGGGTCCCCGCGCATGTGGGAGCCGCCGATGGGCGAGGTGGCGTAGGCGAGCCCCATGCCCTGCTCGCCGCGGGGGTCGTAGCCGGCGAAGTCCAGGCCCTTGGCGACCATGGCGAGCTCCGGCCGTCCGTAGCGAGTCGCGAGCCGCAGGCTGCCCTCGGCGAGGATGTCCCCGAAACCCTCTCTCATTCCGGTCATGCGCGTGAGGGCGACCAGAGCGTGGCCGTCGCCCCATCGGACGGGCATTCCGGCCTCGGGTTCCTTCAGGAGTCCCTTTTCAAAAAGCTCCATGGCGCAGGCGATGGCCGATCCCATGCTGATGGTGTCCAGGCCGAGCTCGTTGCAGACGTAGTTTGCCTTGGTGAGCGCGGCCAAGTCGTCCACGCCGCAGTCCGACCCCAGGGAGTAGACCGTCTCGTACTCCGGCCCTTCGCCCTCGCCTTTGAAGGGCCCGTCCGGAATGCGGGTCACCCGGCCGCAGGCGATCGGGCAGCTGAAGCAGGGCTTGGCCCGCACCAGGTATTTCTGGGTGAGGGTTTCGCCGTAGATGGATTCCCAGCCCTCGAAGGTCCCCTGCTGGAAATTGCGGGTGGGGAAGACCCCGTGGCTCTGGGTGCCCACCACGGTGATCGCCGTACCGTGGGTCCGCAGGGCCGGCGGGTTGTCCTTGGTCTTGGCCTTGAAGGCGTCCCGGTAGTTGGTGTTGGCCGCCTTGAAGGCCTCCGGGTCGGCGAGGGCGACCTCGCCGTCGCCACGCACCACGACGGCCTTCAATTTCTTGGCGCCCATGACCGCGCCGACGCCGGCGCGCCCCGCGGCGCGGTCGCGGTCGTTCATGATGGCCGCGAAGAGCACCTGCTTCTCCCCGGCTGGCCCGATCACGGCCGTTTTAGCCTTCTCATGGGTTTCGCGGCGCAGGGCGTCGTCGGTCTCGTGCGTCGTCTTGCCCCACAGGTGCTCCGCCGGCCGCAGCTCGGCCCGGTTGCCGTCGATCCAGAGGTAGACGGGTTTGACCGAGGCGCCCTCGATGATGAGGGCGTCGTGGCCGCTTTTCTTCAGTTCGGCCGGGAAATTTCCGCCGGAGTTGGAACAGGTGATGGCGCCGGTCAGGGGCGACTTGGTCGTCACCACGTAGCGCGCGCCCGTCGGCGCCGCCGTGCCCGTGAGCGGTCCGGCCGCCATGATGATCTTGTTTGCGGGCCCCAGGGGGTTGCAGGTCGGGTCGACCTCTTTGCGAAGGTGGTAGATGCCGAACCCCCGGCCGCCGATGTAGTCTCGCGCCACTTTGGGGTCCAGCGGCTCGCTCGTGATTTTCCCCAGGCTCAGGTCCACTCGCAGAACCTTACCGCACCAGCCGTACATGGGTTTCTCTCCTTCCCAATGGTGTTTCCTGCTGAGACGAATTTGTGCTATCGTGTTTTGTACACAGAACAAATCCTGGATTCAATAAAAAACCGATACGCGCGGCGGAGCGGCCATGGACGAATGGATACCGTTTGCGGAGGGCCGATACCTTGCCGAGCGGGCCGTTTTGCTCGCCGACGAAGGGAAGGCGGTGGAGGTCGAGGAAGCCATCATCGAGGTTTCCGAAGGGCGGGGCGGGCGCCGGCTGCACGGCCGCGGCCGGGTCCGTAACGCCTTGCTGGTGCAGTTGCTCGACGAGGGCGACGACGTGGACCTGATGCTCGACCTGGGGGGCGAATTCAAATACCGGCTGAGCCGCCCCGACATCCAGGGCGGCAAGGTGTTCACGCCCGGGATCAAATCCTTCATTCAGTTTCGGCCGCGGCAGCCCTGGGAGCAGGTTCCGGAAGCCGAGTTCAATTCTCTAATGTCCCGGGTTCGAATCCTGTCCGATGCGCCGGGTTGAGGATGGCCCCTTTGGCGCGTTCGAATTCCTCGAGGGTGAGCAGTTTTCTTTCGTACATCCGGGCCAGGGTGGTCAGTTCGCGGATTCGCTGGCTTTCCGGGTCCTCGAGCAGGGCCGGGGCGGCGGGTGCCGCGATCTGCGGCGCCGCATGGGCCGGCCGGGCGAATTTGACCGATGCCAGGCCGCCGAGGAAACTGACTTCGAGCGTGCTGCCGGGCGGCACCGACACGCCGCGCAAGTCCTGTACGATGTTGCGGCCCTGAGCCTTGAGCTTGCGGGTGACGACCCAGGCGGCCAGCGCCGCGAGGGCGAGTCCGGCGAGGAGGATCCAAACCCAGTAGCGAGCAATGCCGCCGAAGAAGATCACGAGCAGGCCGATCAGCGCGATGACCGCCACATGCAGGCCCAGAATCAAGTGGGCCAGCATCACCCCTTTGAAAAGCTCTGCGCCGGACTTGTCCGTCTTCATGGTCATCCGCTCCGATGAGCCGATACGTGACACAAGAACCACATCATCCATTTTAACTCAAGTCGGCCGTCTTGTCACCGGCGTCGCAGACTCAGGAAAGGAGCCCCCGTGAGATACCCCGCGTTCATCGAATCGGA
>Ga0209253_10004866_pt1 | contig 11659 bp, 10 predicted proteins | sample FrelakmetBRP12BR_FD_187145 | JGI IMG/M metagenome (GOLD analysis project Ga0209253, IMG submission 187145) | Freshwater lake sediment microbial communities from the University of Notre Dame, USA, for methane emissions studies - BRP12 BR (SPAdes)... | ecosystem: Environmental > Aquatic >...
ACTCACCATTGCTGAACTGGCAGCGGCAGGGGTGGCAAGCATCCTGGTGCCCTTCCCCTACGCGGTGGACGATCACCAAACTTGCAATGCCAGATTTCTGAGCGAGCAGGGCGCAGCCGTGCTGCTGCCGCAAAACGAACTGACCCCACAAGGTCTGGCGCAACTCCTGACAGGATTAAGTCGCGGGGAATTGCTGGAGATGGCGGTAAAGGCGCGCGTACTGGCAAAACCCGATGCTACCCGACTGGTGGCGCAAGTTTGCATCGAGATGGCAAAGGTATGAATCAGGAACTATGAAACATAAAGTCAAGCATGTTCATTTCGTCGGCATTGGCGGCTCGGGTATGAGCGGCATTGCCGAGGTGCTATTCAACCTGGGTTACCAGGTGAGTGGTTCGGATTTGTCCGACAACGCTGTAACGCAGCGCTTGAAAAGCCTGGGTATCACCATCCATCGCGGGCACGCGCGTGATCAGGTGGCATCAGCGGATGCGGTCGTGACGTCAACTGCGGTGCAGCCGGACAATCCCGAAGTGATCGCGGCACACGAGCGTAATGTCCCGGTGGTGCCGCGCGCCATGATGCTGGCGGAATTACTGAGGTTGCGCCAAGGCATCGCTGTCGCCGGTACTCATGGCAAGACCACCACCACCAGCCTGATCGCCAGCATTCTGGCGGAAGCGGGTATGGACCCGACCTTCGTCATTGGCGGCAGATTGGAAGCTGCAGGCTCCCATGCCAGGCTGGGCAGCGGTGAATTCATCGTGGTGGAAGCGGATGAATCGGATGCCTCATTTCTCTGCCTGCAACCGGTGCTGGCGGTGGTGACCAATATCGATGCCGACCACATGGAAACCTACGGCCATGATTTCGGCAGGCTCAAACAGGCGTTCGTGGATTTTGTGCAGCACCTGCCTTTTTACGGGATGGCAATGTTGTGTGTGGATGATGCCAACGTGCGTGCAATCATGCCCGCCATTGCCAGACCCATCACCACTTACGGTCTGTCGGATACGGCGTTAATCCGCGCGGCAGATATTCGTCACAGTGAAGGGCGAATGCGCTTTACCGCACTGATAGGGGTAAATGGCAAGACGCGCAAGCTCGACATCACGCTCAATCTGCCGGGGCTGCATAACGTACAGAATGCGCTCGCGGCAATTGCAGTGGCCAACGAGGTGGGGGTGTCAGACGAAGCCATCATCAATGCCTTGGCTGGATTCAGAGGGGTGGGGCGGCGTTTTCAGCGTTATGGCGAGATCAAATTAGCCAGTGACAAGAATGGCCGGAGCGGCAGTTTCACGCTGGTTGATGATTATGGTCATCATCCGGTGGAAATGGCTGCCACCATTGCTGCTGCGCGTGGTGCATTCCCTGGGCGTCGTCTGGTGCTGGCGTTTCAGCCGCATCGCTACACGCGCACGCGCGACGTGTTCGAGGATTTCGTCAAGGTGCTGTCCACCGCCGACGTGTTGTTGCTAACCGAAGTTTACTCTGCAGGTGAGGCGCCGATCGTGGCCGCCGACAGCAAGTCGCTAGCACGCGCGGTAAGGGTGCAAGGCAAGGTGGAGCCAATTTATATCGAGACTGTGGGTGATCTGCCTGCTGCCATTCGCAGAGTGGTACAGGACGGTGATGTGGTGCTGGTGATGGGAGCGGGGTCGGTGGGCGGGGTGGCGCCCAGTATTGTGCTGGGGAATGGAGATGCGGGGAGAAAAGCATGATGCGCCTGGGGGTTGGAGAGGCAAGGATAAAAGCAACTGAAAAAGACCTGCGTGGCAGCATTGCCGAATTTTTTACATCACCAGTCTGTTACAGGATGCGTGAATGGATATGACGGAACCCGATAAATTCACTGCTGATTCGTGCGTGCCTTCCAAAGAGGGGATGGAAGGAGTCCTGCGCGGTGAAGTACGAATGAATGAGTCGATGAAAAAACATACTTCCTGGCGCGCGGGTGGAGAGGCGGAGCGTGTTTATATTCCGGCCGATTTGGCTGATCTTGCCCAGTTCATGTGCACCCTGCCGCAGGGAGAGCCAGTGCATATGGTGGGGCTGGGCAGCAATCTGCTGGTGCGTGACGGTGGGGTGCGCGGCACGGTAGTGCTGTTGCATGCGCGGCTGGATGAACTGCGTCTGGAGCAACAGACCGCAGACGGAGGATTGATTTATGCCGGGGCGGGCGTGGCCTGTGCCAAGGTGGCACGGTACGCGGCAGTGCATGCTTTAGCAGGCGCTGAATTTCTGGCCGGCATACCCGGCACGGTGGGCGGGGCACTGGCAATGAATGCAGGATGTTACGGTGGCGAAACCTGGGGGATTGTCGAACGCGTACAGACACTTAATCGTGCCGGCCAGCTGCGGGTACGGCTACCCGGAGATTACACAATCGGCTACCGGCATGTGGCTTTGCAGCCGGAACCGGGGAACGCCTCTGCTGAAGAGTGGTTTGCAGGGGGATGGTTCAGATTAAAGAATGGCGATGATGCGGTCTCGCGCAGGAAGATCAAGGAATTGCTTGCCAAACGGATCGACAGTCAGCCATTGAATCTGCCCAATGCCGGCTCGGTATTCCGCAATCCGCCGGGAGACCACGCAGCGCGGTTGATCGAGTCATGCGGGCTGAAGGGTTTTGGCATCGGTGGTGCGATGGTTTCATCCAAGCATGCAAATTTCATTGTCAATACCGGTCACGCCTCTGCGGCTGATATTGAAGCTGTGATTGCAGCAGTACGCAGTACGGTGAAAGAACAGACCGGAATCGAATTGGTGCAGGAAGTGCGGATTATCGGAGTGGTCGGCTGTGAGTAATCATGATTTTGGAAAAGTGGCAGTTCTTCTGGGTGGCCGTTCCGCCGAGCGCGAGATCTCGCTCAGAAGTGGCCAAGCTGTGCTGGCTGCGCTACGACGCAGGAACGTGGATGCGCACCCGTTTGACCCTGCCGAGCAACCGATGGAAGCGTTATTGCGGCAAGGGTTCAAGCGGGCGCATATCGCCTTGCATGGGCGCTATGGCGAAGATGGCACAGTACAAGGCGCACTGGAACTGATGGGGCTGCCTTACACCGGCAGCGGTGTCATGGCGAGTGCGCTGGCGATGGACAAATGGCGCACCAAACTGCTGTGGCAGGCAGCGGGGATCAACTCTCCGCGCTATGCCATGCTTGATGCGCACAGTGATTTTGACGCGGTGGTACAGGAGCTGGGCCTGCCCCTGATCGTCAAGCCTTCACGCGAAGGATCGACCATAGGCTTGAGCAAGGTGACAGCAGCAGAGGACTTGCCGGCTGCCTACCAGTTGGCGGCAGGGCATGACTCTATGGTATTGGCGGAGCAATTTATCGAGGGGATGGAATTAACCGCTGCCATTCTTGGCGAGACCCCGCTGCCGCTGGTGCGGATCGAAACAGCAGGTGGATTGTACGATTACCAGGCCAAATATTTATCCGACGATACCAGTTACTTCTGTCCGAGTGGTCTGTCTGCCGAGCAGGAACAGGCGATCCAGGCGCAAGCGCTGCGGGCGCACCAGATTCTGGGATGTGAAGGTTGGGGCAGGGTGGATGTAATGCTGGATAAATCGGGCAGGGCTTATTTTCTCGAGACCAATACTTCACCCGGCATGACTGATCACAGCCTCGTGCCGATGGCGGCAAGAGCAGCGGGAATATCGTTTGAGGACCTGGTGGTGCGGATACTGGAGTTGGCACATGTGGGATAACCATCACACGTTGCATTTGCTGGCTAATCTGCTGTTTGCGCTGGCCGCAATCGCGGCGACTTACACCATCGGTTCATGGGTGGTGAATTCGTCAGTATTTCCGTTGAAGCAGGTGAGTGTCAGTGGCATTAACAGCGGCAACGGTGAATTGAGGCACGTGATACGGGAGCAAATAGATAAAGTGGTTCGCAGCAAGATCGCGGGGAATTTTCTGACAGTTGATCTGGACGCGACGCGTGACGCATTCGAGAAATTGCCTTGGGTAAGGGTTGCGGGTGTGCGGCGGCATTGGCCGCAGAGTCTTGAAGTAACGCTGGAAGAACATGTGGCAGTGGCACGCTGGGGCAGCGAGGCGCTGGTGAATACCCATGGAGAAGTATTTGACGGAGCTGTCACCACGGTTGAGGGGGAATTGCCGGTATTCATCGGGCCACCGGAAAGTTCGTTCGATATGGCGCGGCAATACGCTGCTTTCAGCAGGTTGCTGCAACCCTTGCGGCAGAACATTGCTCAGTTGAATCTTTCACCGCGCCGCGCCTGGTGCATACACCTGGAGAACGGGACTGTGCTGGAACTGGGTCGTGATCAGATGGAAGCGCGCTTGGCACGCTACGTTCTGGCGTACGACCGCAGTCTCGCACAATTGAATCAGCAGTTGGCTTATGTGGATTTGCGTTATTCCAACGGCTTTGCTGTGCGCATGCCGGAAACATCGCAGCAGGAACTACGCAAACCAAACCTGAAAAAAGCAGCGTGAGATTAAGGGTTCGCAAAATAAATGAATAGGGTTAATGAAAATAAGAATTTGATCGTCGGCCTCGACATCGGCACTTCAAAGGTCGTTGCTATCGTCGCCGAGGTCAAGTCTGAAGGCGGATTTGAAATTATCGGCATGGGCAGCCACCCGTCGCGCGGCTTGAAGAAAGGCGTGGTGGTCAACATCGAAACTACGGTGAACGCGATTCAGCGCGCGCTGGAAGAAGCGGAGCTAATGGCCAATTGCAAGATTCGTGAGGTCTATACCGGCATTGCCGGTAGTCATATCAAGAGTTTCAATTCACACGGGACTGTGGCGATCAAGGATAAGGAAGTGTCGCGCATAGACGTGGAGCGGGTGATGGAAACCGCCAAGGCGGTGAACATCCCGGCTGACCAGCAGGTGCTGCATATTCTCAATCAGGAATTTATCGTAGACGGTCAGGAAGACGTGCGCGAGCCTATCGGTATGAGCGGAATCCGCCTGGAAGTAAAAGTGCACATCGTTACCGGTGCTGTATCGGCGGCGCAGAACATCATGAAGTGCGTGCGCCGCTGTGGCTTGGAAGTGCGCGATCTGGTCCTGCAACCATTGGCCTCGGCAATGGCGGTACTGTCGGAAGACGAGAGAGATCTGGGTGTGTGCTTGGTGGATATTGGTGGCGGTACTACTGACATTGCGGTATTTACCAATGGTGCAATTCGCCATACGGCGGTGATTCCGATCGCTGGTGACCAGATCACCAATGATATTGCGATGGCTTTGCGCACTCCCACCAAGGATGCGGAGGACATCAAATGCAGCTACGGTTGTGCTCTGCGCGGTATGGCCGACCCTCATGAAATGGTGGAGGTATCGGGCGTAGGCGACCGTGGTGCGCGTCAGCTCTCCAGACAAACGCTGGCGGAAGTGATTGAGCCGCGGGTAGAGGAACTCTATTCCCTGGTGCAGGCCGAACTACGCCGTAGCGGTTTCGAGGAGCTGCTTTCATCCGGAATCGTCATCACCGGTGGCAGCAGTTCCCTGCAAGGCATGGTGGAGCTGGGCGAAGAAATATTTCATATGCCGGTACGGTTGGGATTGCCGCACTATCGTGGCGGCTTGGCGGAGGTGGTGCGCACACCACGGTTCTCCACTGGTGTCGGGCTGATTATCGCCGGTATGGAACAGCTTCAGCGCCACCAGCACAGTCGGCTGCAGGGTAATTCGTTCAAGCAGGTTCTGGAAAGAATGAAGAGCTGGTTCCAGGGAAATTTTTAGGGTTCGGGATTAGGGATAGAGGAGTGGGTGTGCTGCGGTTGGTATCAAGATTGTCAGGATTAGGGTTGAAAGTTTGAGGAAAAATTTTTAGGAATTGCGTTTTTAATTCACCAAAGGAGAAGCATAATGTTCGAAATCATGGATACACAAACACAGGAAGCGGTCATAAAAGTTATCGGTGTCGGTGGTTGCGGTGGTAATGCGGTGGATCACATGATCCAGAACGGCGTGCAGGGTGTTGAGTTCATTTGTGCCAATACCGATGCGCAGGCGTTGAAGCGTAATCAGGCGCGCACCTTGTTGCAATTGGGATCGACCATCACCAAGGGATTGGGTGCGGGGGCCAACCCAGAAATCGGGCGTGAAGCGGCTCTGGAAGATCGTGATCGTATTGCCGAGCTGATCGAAGGTGCGGACATGCTGTTCGTCACTGCCGGAATGGGCGGCGGTACCGGCACCGGTGCTGCGCCAGTGGTGGCACAGGTGGCGAAAGAAATGGGCATCCTCACCGTGGCGGTAGTGACTAAGCCATTTGCATTTGAGGGCAAGCGCCTGAAGGCGGCACAGGCTGGAATGGAGGCGCTGTCGCAACATGTTGATTCGCTGATCGTGATTCCCAACGACAAGCTGATGACGGTGCTGGGGGAGGATATCAGCATGCTGGATGCATTCAGGGCCGCCAACAACGTGCTATATGGCGCAGTTGCCGGAATTGCGGAGGTCATCAACTGCCCGGGTCTGGTCAATGTAGACTTTGCCGATGTGAAAACAGTGATGTCGGAAATGGGGGTGGCGATGATGGGCTCCGCATTCGCCTCGGGCATAGACCGCGCCCGCGTAGCAGCAGAGCAGGCGGTATCAAGTCCTCTGCTGGAAGACTTGAATCTCTCCGGGGCACGCGGGGTGCTGGTAAACATTACGGCCAGTTCAGGAATGAAGATGCGGGAAGTTCATGAAGTGATGAGTACCATCAAAGACTTTACCGCTGAAGATGCGACGGTAATTGTCGGCACCGTGATCGACGAGAGCATGGGGGACAACCTAAGGGTCACCATGGTGGCGACTGGGTTGGGTGGAGCAGTCGGCCGTACTCAGCCCAAGTCGTTGAGCATTATTCACACCCGTACCGGGACCGACGATGCAGTGCTGGTAGATGCGGCGAGTTGGAAGGAACTGGAGATTCCCGCCGCGATCCGTACCAACAGAAGGCACGATGCGACCGTGGAGGCGATGAAGCAATCCGGAGTGGATGTGCTGGACATCCCGGCGTTCCTGCGGAAGCAGGCTGATTGATGAAAGTTGATTAAGGGATGGCTGCCATATTGTGGCGGCAGAATAGAACATTTCTAGGCGGTCGATCATATTAAGGGCCAAACGCCAGGAAATACCGGGCTGAATCCTGCTGCTGTTCCGGGATACGAAGCCGGTCGTGCTGCTAGGCGCTACTGCCCTGCAGATTGCGAGAACGCCGATGGCAACGCGAACTTCGGCGCCCGCACTATTGGGTTGAGGATGCGCCCATTTTTTTGCATCTACAAATATAGACCAGATAATGGCGATCGCCCATGCGTTCTAGCGCCGCGGCACAATCTGCTTGACTTGTTTTCTCAGCAGCGATTCGACCGCGCTTTTTAGTGGCGATGCCGGCAATCCTGCGGCCAGTTGACTCAGGGTTTCCATGCCAACCGGGCCGATATTCAGGTTTTTATCGGCCCTGTTGTCCACTTTAATAATATGGTTATGTGCTTGCACAGCTACGCGAATTGCAGTAACCTCATAGCCTTTCTTCTTGAATTTTAATAATAACGATGGCGAAATCTGCTTCAGTTTTGCCGCAATTGCGCCGTTACTCGTATATAGGGTCAAGCTTCCTTCTGAAAACCAGCCCACAGTGGAGTATCCTGCCAATTGAGATGGGGCGATTTCCACAAATGCTCGCTGCATCAGAGTCAACTGGTTGACTTGGGCGAACAGTCCTTGCTGATCTGCCGCTGCGCCAAGGGTGGTGAGATAAAAATTGATCTTGCGTGCAGTCATGGCTGAAAGAATATTTAGGGAATAAGATGAATGTTATTCTAGTTTCCAGTAATTTGGTAAAAGCAAGAACCCTGACCCTGACCCTGACCGGCGTGCATCTGGCATTGCTGGCAGGGGTACTCTTTCTGGTTATCGCAGTGCTGGCACTGGGGTTGAATTATCTTTCGTTGCGCTATGCGGACAAGATAGATAGCCCCTCCCTCCGATCCCTAGTATTGAGTGTACAGCAGGAAGAGCACCAAAAAAACCAATCAAACCTGCGCGATAGCCTGAATGCCATGGCGGTCAGAATGGGACAAATGCAAGCGCAACTATTGCGGCTTGATAGCTTGGGCGAACGTCTGGCTGAACTGTCCGGTATCAAGCCCCAGGAATTTTTGTTCAATCAAACTTTGGGACAAGGAGGCGCACTTTCTACCCTGCCGTCACGGGATATTTCATTTGATGAATTTAACAGCAAAATGAATGAGCTGTCGCTTACATTGAATGATCGCACCGACAAGTTGGGTGCGCTCGACACATTTCTGCTGCAAGACAGACTCAAGAAAAAAACGCTACCAACCCTCGCGCCTGTAGAAGCCAGATGGTTTACTTCCAGTTTTGGCTTGCGCATCGACCCTTTCACAGGAAAAAGCGCTTTTCATGAAGGAGTCGATTTCATCGCTGAGATCGGCACGCCCGTCATGGCTGCGGCAGGCGGCGTGGTAGTCTACTCTGACTATCACCCCGAATATGGTAACATGATCGATATTGACCACGGCAATGACCTCGTCAGCCGCTATGCCCATGCCGCCAAGCGCTTGGTCAAACCAGGGCAAGTGGTATTACGGGGACAGAAGATCGCAGAAGTGGGGAGTACCGGCCGCTCTACCGGGCCACACCTTCATTTTGAAGTCAGACACAGAGGCTTGCCGCAGAATCCAACGCGATTCTTGAAAGCGCCCGGCTGAGTCGGATTGATGATCTGCTGTGGGGGTGAGGCCGAAAACCTCACCCCCTTTGTTTTTTGGACGACTGTTTAAACAGAATTTTTTCGAGATTTTATGCTGAACAATCTGCTCAAGAAAGTCTTCGGCAGCCGTAATGATCGGCTGATCAAACAATATTTTCAGACGGTGGGTGTGGTTAACTCGCTGGAGCCTGCGCTGGCAGCGTTGACTGACGCCGAGTTGCGCGCCAAAACCGATGGGTTCAAGCAACGCATTGCAAACGGAGAGACCCTGGATGCATTGCTGCCAGAGGCGTTTGCAGTAGTGCGTGAAGCTAGCAAACGGGTGCTGGGAATGCGCCATTTTGGTGTGCAGTTGATAGGTGGCATGGTGCTGCATAACGGCAAAATTGCCGAGATGCGGACGGGGGAAGGTAAAACACTGATGGCGACGTTGCCCTCCTATCTCAATGCCCTGGCTGGCAAAGGCGTGCACTTGGTAACGGTGAACGATTACCTGGCCAAGCGCGATGCGGAGTGGATGGGACGCATCTATCAATTTCTCGGCATCAGTGTGGGCGTGATTCTTTCGCAAATGGAGCACGGCGACAAACAGGCTGCCTACGCTGCCGACATCACCTATGGTACCAACAACGAATTCGGCTTCGATTACCTGCGCGACAATATGGTGAATCACCCTGCCGAACGGGTGCAACGCCACCTCAACTATGCAATTGTTGATGAAGTTGATTCAATCTTGATCGACGAAGCGCGTACGCCATTGATCATTTCCGGCCAGGCAGAGGGGAGCAGCGAAGTTTATACCCGCATGAACGCGCTGATTCCGAAACTCGTCCGCCAGGAAAAAGATAGCAGCCCCGGTGATTTCAGCGTGGATGAAAAAGCGCAGCAGGTGCTGCTGAGCGAGGCAGGTTTCGAACATGTAGAAAAGCTGCTTACCCAGGCCGGTTTGCTCTCACCAGGGACCAGTCTCTATGATCCCAGCAACATCAACCTGGTTCATCATCTTTACGCAGCGCTGCGTGCCCACGCTCTATTTCACCTTGACCAGCACTATGTAGTGCAGAACAACGAAGTGATCATTGTGGATGAATTTACCGGGCGGCTTATGTCCGGCAGACGCTGGTCGGAAGGGCTGCATCAGGCGGTAGAGGCGAAGGAGGGTGTTCCGATCCAGAAGGAAAATCAGACGCTTGCCTCGATCACTTTTCAGAATTATTTCCGCATGTATCAGAAGCTGGCTGGCATGACTGGTACGGCGGATACCGAGGCCTACGAGTTTCAGCAAATCTACGGGCTGGAGACCGTGATCGTTCCAACGCATCGTCCGATGATTCGTGACGACCGCATGGATCAGGTATTCCGCACCACGAACGAGAAGAACCGCGCCATCATTGCAGATATTAAAGATTGCTACCAGCGTGGCCAGCCGGTTCTGGTCGGCACTACTTCAATCGAAAGCAATGAATTGCTGTCTGGATTATTGACCCAGGAAAAGCTGCCGCATCAAGTGCTGAATGCCAAGCAGCACGCACGCGAAGCAGAGATCGTTGCCCAGGCTGGGCGCCCGAAGATGGCTACTATCGCCACCAATATGGCCGGACGGGGTACCGACATCGTGCTGGGTGGCAATCCCGAACCTGAGATCGACCGCATCCGCTCAGACGAGAATCTCAGCGAACAGGCCAAGGCGGAGCGGATTGCCGAGCTGCGTACACAATGGCAACTTCTGCATGAGGAGGTACTGAAGCAGGGGGGATTGCATATCATCGGCACTGAACGGCATGAATCGCGCCGGGTAGACAACCAGTTGCGCGGACGTTCCGGGCGTCAGGGCGACCCCGGTTCCAGCCGTTTCTATCTTTCGCTGGAAGATCCGCTTTTGCGTATCTTTGCTTCCGACCGTGTAGCCAGCATCATGCAACGCCTCAATATGCCAGAAGATGAGGCCATCGAACATCCGTGGGTGACGCGTGCCATTGAGAATGCCCAGCGCAAAGTGGAGGCGCGCAACTTCGATATGCGCAAGCAATTGCTGGAATACGATGATGTTGCCAACGATCAGCGCAAAGTGATTTACCAGCAGCGTAATGAACTAATGGAGTCAGAAGACATTTCAGAGACGATAGCGTCTATGCGCGAGGATGTACTGAGCGGTCTTATCGGCCTTTATGTCCCGCCGCAGAGCGTTGAGGAACAATGGGACATACCAGGATTGGAGAAGGCGCTGGCCGCCGAATATCAACTACATCTACCGCTGCACGAGTGGCTGGAAAAAGAGCCTGACCTGCATGAGGAGAATTTACTTCAGCGCGTTGCCGGGGTGGCACACGAGCAGTATCAGAACAAGGTGCAGCAGGTCGGCGCCAATGTCATGCACCATTATGAGCGCGCGGTGATGCTGCAAAGTCTGGATAATCGATGGCGTGAGCATTTGGCAGCGCTGGATCATCTGCGTCAAGGCATTCACCTGCGCGGTTATGCACAGAAGAACCCCAAACAGGAATACAAGCGCGAAGCTTTTGAGCTGTTTTCCACCATGATGGAAGAGATCAAGGCCGAAGTCACTAAGATCCTCATGACGGTCCAGATCAGAAGTGAGCAGCAGGTGGAAGAGGTGGCGGAAGCGCCGCGGGCGCCAGTGAATGTTCAGTACCACCATGCGGCTTATGAGGAGGCATTGGGGGAGGACGGTGAGCGCGAGGACAGACAGGAGAAGCACCAGCCGTTTGTGCGACAGAGCGGCAAGGTTGGTCGCAATGATCCATGTCCCTGTGGGTCGGGGAAAAAGTACAAGCAGTGTCACGGCAAACTGAATTAACTATTCGGCTCTTCCGGGGGTGTAAGAATTTTTGTGTAAACGGTCATTTGGCAGGAAACTGCCTAACTTTGAAAAGGAGTGAACATGACCGCAGCACAAAAAGCACCATCGCCG
>Ga0209253_10004867_pt1 | contig 11657 bp, 8 predicted proteins | sample FrelakmetBRP12BR_FD_187145 | JGI IMG/M metagenome (GOLD analysis project Ga0209253, IMG submission 187145) | Freshwater lake sediment microbial communities from the University of Notre Dame, USA, for methane emissions studies - BRP12 BR (SPAdes)... | ecosystem: Environmental > Aquatic >...
GACTGAACCCGGCGCCGTTCCTGATCTTCGAGGAGTCGAGCCTGGTCATCCGCGCCATCCGCGACTACTTCCACCCCTCGATCGGCGAGATCCTGGTCGACACCGACGAGATCGCGGAACAGGCACAGCAGTTCATGGCGCACGTGATGCCCGACATGGTGGCCCGCGTCAAGCGCTACAAGGACGACATCCCGCTGTTCTCGCGCTTCCAGATCGAGCACCAGATCGAGACCGCGCACTCGCGCACCGTGCAGTTGCCCTCAGGCGGGTCGATCGTCATCGACCACACCGAAGCGCTGGTGTCGGTCGACGTCAACTCGGCGCGTGCGACCAAGGGCTCCGACATCGAGGAAACCGCCCTGCGCACCAACCTGGAGGCCGCCGACGAGGCTGCGCGCCAGCTGCGCCTGCGCGACCTCGGCGGCCTGATCGTGATCGACTTCATCGACATGGAGGAGTCGAAGAACCAGCGTGCAGTGGAAAGCAAGCTGAAGGACGCGCTGCACTACGACCGTGCCCGCGTCCAGATGGGCAAGATTTCCCGTTTTGGCCTGATGGAGCTGTCGCGCCAGCGGCTGCGGCCGGCGCTGTCCGAGGGCAGTCACATCACCTGCCCGCGCTGCAACGGCGTCGGCGTGATCCGCGACACCGAAAGCTCGGCGCTGCACATCCTGCGCATCATCCAGGAAGAGGCGATGAAGGAGAACACGGCGGCGATCCATGCGCAGGTCCCCGTCGAGGCAGCAACCTACCTGCTCAACGAGAAGCGCGCCGATATCGCCAAGCTCGAGGCCCGGATGCGCGTGTCGGTCGTGCTGATCCCGAACAAGCACCTGGAGACGCCGCACTACAAGGTCGAGCGCCTGCGCCACGACGACGAGCGTCTGGACCTGCCGAAGGCGAGCTACGAGCGCGCCGAGTCGCCATCGATCGATACACCTTACGCGGCGGCAGCGGCGGCAGAGAGGGCGAAGCCCAAGCAGGAAGCGGTCGTGCGGGGCATCGTGCACGAAACACCGGCACCGCTGGCGCCACCGCCGCCCGCGGCCGAACCCGCCGCCGCGCCTGTGTCGCCCGTCCAGGCGGCGCACGCCGCGAGGCCGTCCTTCCTCTCGCGGCTGTGGAACCTTGTCACCGGCCGGACGGAATCGGAACAGATCGTCGTCACGCCAGCGCCAGCGCCGGCCGCACCGCCGCAGAGGCCACAGCGGGTTGAACGGACGGAGCGCGGCGGTGATCGGGGCCGCGGTGGCCGCGGTGGCCGCGGCGGACGGGGCGAGCGTCGCGAACGCCAGCCCGGTGAAGCGCGCGAAGCCAAGCCGTCGCGTCCAGCGCAGGAAGGACAGCGTCCGCAGGGCGCCGAGGCAGGGCCGGCAGCGCAGGAACGACGCGAGCGCGGCGAACGTCAGCGCGAGCGCCCCGCCCGCGCTCCGCGTGAGAAGGGCCTGGAACCGGAAGCAGCGACGGCTGTTGAAACTCAGCCCGGCAGCGCGCCGGTAGCCGCCTCGGCAGCCGCGCCTCTCGCTGCACTGACAACGGAATCGCCGCTGGCGACGCCGGAAGACGCAGCCGCTGTCGAAGAGCGCCGCCGTCGTGGTCGCCGTCGCCGTGGCCGTGGTGGCCGTGGTGGTCGCGGTGAGGGCGAGGGTCGCGAGAGCACCACAGCCGAGGCCGGCAGCGACACCTCGATCACCGAAGCGGTCACCGAAGAGGAGCGCCCTGTCCAGGTCGAACTCGAAGTCGCTGTCGCTCCGGTGGAGGCAGCCATCAGCGAACCGGTGGCGGTTTCGCCCCCGGTCGCCGCGGCGCCACTGGCTGCTGCAGTCCCGATCCTCGCCGCTGCGCCACTGGCTGCTGTAGTCCCGATCCTCGTCCCGCCGGCAGTCACCGCGGCGCCGATGCCGGTCGAAGATCTGCGGCCAGTGCTCGAGCAGGCGGGCCTGACATTGGTACAGACCGAACCGGCCAAGCTCGCCGATGTTCTGGCCCGATTCGCCAGTGAGCCGAGGCCCGCGCGGGTGCCGCGCGAGCGGCCGGTGCTTTCGCCCCTGGACACAGGCCCACTGGTTCAGGTCGAAACGCGGCAGGCCTCGGCACCACCGCAGTAGCAGCGCGACGCGAGCCGAGTCAGTTGCCCCGGCTCGCGCCAGTGTCGGGGCTCGCCGAGGGGCGCCGGATTCCCGGTGCCCGTCCTGGCGAAAGGCCGGCGACGGGGTCGCTAACATGCGCTCCGAGCGCTGCCTACCGATGACCGACCGAATCATTCCTGTTCTCGATGAACGCGCCGCGCTGAGCGTGCCGGGTGGCGCGGCAGTTGCCGCCGACGGCCGCGTCGCCGACCGGCTTCAGCGGCGGCTGCGCGACCTGCGCGTGTCGGTCACCGACCGCTGCAATTTCCGCTGCACCTATTGCATGCCGAAGGAGGTTTTCGACAGGAGCTACCCGTTCCTGCCGCATGCCGCCCTTCTGACGTTCGAGGAAATCACCCGGCTGGCGCGCATCTTCATCGAACATGGCGTGGAGAAGCTCCGCCTGACCGGTGGTGAGCCGCTGCTGCGCAAGGACATCGAACGGCTGATCGAGATGCTGGCTCGCCTGCGGACCCGCGATGGCAAGCCCCTCGACCTGACGCTGACAACCAACGGTTCGATCCTGGCGCGCAAGGCGCACTCGCTCGCCGACGCCGGGCTGAAGCGCGTCACCGTCTCGCTCGACGGGCTGGACGACGCCGTATTCCGGCGCATGAACGATGTCGACTTTCCGGTCCGCACGGTGCTTGATGGCATTGCGGCGGCGGCAGAGGCGGGTTTGACGCCGGTGAAGATCAACATGGTGGTCAAGCGCGGCATCAACGAGCATGAGATCGTGCCGATGGCCCGCCACTTCAGAGGCAGCGGCCACATCGTTCGCTTCATCGAGTTCATGGACGTCGGCAGTTCGAACGGCTGGCGTCTGGACGACGTCGTCGCGTCGCGCGAGGTCATCCAGCGGATCGACGCCGAGATGCCGCTCCAGGCCGTCGAACCGAACTACTCCGGCGAGGTGGCCGAGCGCTGGCGCTATCGCGATGGCGGTGGCGAAATCGGTGTGATCTCCAGCGTCACGCAGGCGTTCTGCGGTGACTGCACGCGCGCGCGGCTGTCGACCGAGGGCCGCCTGTACCTGTGCCTGTTTGCCACGGGCGGCTACGACCTGCGCCGGATGCTGCGCGAAGGCGCCGACGATGGCGAGGTCAGCGCCGCTGTCGGACGCATATGGCAGGGCCGCGAGGATCGATATTCGGAAGTGCGCAGCCAGGCGACGGCCAGCCTGCGCAAGATCGAGATGTCCTACATCGGCGGCTGACCGACCACGAGCCCGCTCATGCACACGCCCAATCGCGACGAGATCACCGGCCTCGTGCTGGCTGGAGGACGTGCAACCCGGATGGGCGGCCTCGACAAGGGACTTGTCGCCTTTGGTGGACGCACGCTCGTCGATCAGGTGATCGAGCGGCTGCAACCGCAGGTCGGCGCGATCCTGATCAGCGCCAATCGCAACATCGACACTTATCGCACCTTCGGTTTCCCGGTCCTGCTCGATGCGGACGACGGCCTCGAACCGTTTCCTGGCCCGCTCGCCGGAATGCTTGCCGGATTACGCGCGGCACGCACGTTGTGGCTGGCCGCGGTCCCCTGCGATGCGCCGCTCCTGCCCGTCGACCTGGTGAGCCGCCTGGCCAGTTCGCTTGCCGCAAGCCGCGCCGCCGTGGCCTACGCGGGCGAGCTGATCGAGCCGATGTTCTGCCTCCTGCACACCGATCTGGCCAGGGACCTCGCCGACGCTATGGCGCATGGCGAGCGCCGCGCAGAAGCGTGGCTGCGCGGAATCGGCGCTGCGCCGGCCGTGTTCCTGCGGCCGGAGAGCTTCGCCAACCTGAACACGCTGCAGGAAGTTCGCGCCCACGATGGCCGGCACTGAGCTGACGCTCGCGCAGGCGCTCGACGAGCTGGTGCGCTCAGTGACGCCGATCGACGGTGCGGAGACGATCGCCATGCGCGATGCCGCGGGCCGCATCCTCGCCGGGGACGTCGTCTCGAGAGCCGATCTGCCGGCTTTCGACAGTTCGGCGATGGACGGCTACGCGCTGCGCTTCGACGACCTGAAGCCCGGCCACCGGCTGCACGAGATCGGCCGCGCCTATGCCGGCCACCCGCACTGCGGCCGCGTCGAGACCGGCACCTGCGTCCGCATCATGACCGGCGCACCGGTACCGGATGGCACGGATACCGTGGTGATGCTGGAAGACGTGTCAGTCGACGGCGGCACCGTCCGCGTCGAACGGCCGTCACAGCGCGGCGCCAACATCCGGCACCGCGGCGAGCACATCGCACGCGGCGACATCGCGCTGCGCGCGGGAAGACATCTGCGCGCTGCCGATGTCGGACTGGCGGCCTCGGTGGGTGCGGCACGCCTGGCCGTTCGCCGGCGACTGCGCGTCGGCGTCCTCTCCACGGGCGATGAACTCGCCGATCCGCCGCAGGTGTTGCAGGAGGCCGCAAGCTACGATGCCAATCGGCCGCTGTTGCACGCCAGTGTCCACCGTCTCGGCTTTGAAGCACACGATCTCGGCATCTGTCGCGATACGCCGCAGGCATTCGCAGCGGCGCTCGACCGCGCCCGCGAGCTGCAGCTCGATGCGGCAATCGCCAGCGGCGGCGCGGCGCAGGGCGACGCCGACGTCGTTCGCACCGCCGCCGGCGTGCGCTTCCTGGCCGTGAACATCCGGCCCGGCCGCGGCATCGCCGTCGCGCGCATCGAAGGGGCGGGCCCGCCGATCACTCTGCTCGGCCTGCCCGGCAATGCGGTCGCGGCGTTCGTGATGTTTCATCTGCTGGCCCGGCCGCTGCTGCTGCATCTGGCCGGGGGCCGGGCGGCAGTTCCCGTGCACGTTCCGCTGCCGCTGGACGGTGTGGTACGTCTGCGCGGCGGCCGCGTCGACTATCGGCGCGCCCGCTTCGTTCGCGATGCCACGGGACGCCTTCGCGTGCAGCCGCTGCGCGAGCAGGGCTCGGCCATGCTGCGCACGGTCACCGAGGCGGACGCGCTGATCGCGCTCGGCCCGCAGGAGAGCTACGGCGATGGCGATCTGATCGACACGGTGCCGCTGGCGCTGTTCGACTGACGGGGCACGCGTAGCCGGCTCGCGCCTGCAGCCTCAGAACCGCTTCATCAGTTCGAGCATCCGGCGCACTGCCTGGCCGTACGGCGGCATGAACAGGCCCATGCCGTTGAGCCGCGATTGCACGAATACCGGCGTCATCTTGCTGAAGGTCTCGAAGCCGTGACGGCCGTGATAGTGGCCCATGCCTGAAGGGCCGACACCGCCGAACGGCAGTTCCTCCTGGGCCACGTGCATCAGGGTTTCGTTGACGCACACGCCACCGGCCTGGGTGTTATGCAGCGCCCACTGGGTGCGCTTCTCGTCCTCATCGAACCAGTACAGGGCGAGCGGCTTGGGCATCGCATTGATCCGGGCCACCGCGTCTTCGATCCGGTCGTACGGCAGCAGCGGCAGCAGCGGACCAAAGATCTCCTCGCGCATCACGTCCAACGCCGCCGGCGGGTCGATCAGCAGCGCCGGCGCCAGCCGGTGCGCCGCGTTGTCGCGCGCGCGGCCTTCAAACAGCGTCTCGATGCGCACCCCGGCTTCCTTCGCCTGCTCGAGATAGCCGGTGAGCCGCGCGTAGTGCCGCGCGTTGATCACCGCGCAGAAATCGCGATTGCCCAGCCCGGCCGGAAACATCTTGCGCGCCTGCGCCTTCGCCTCGGTGACGAACGGCTTCACCATCTCCGCTGGCAACAGGACGTAATCGGGCGCGACACAGGTCTGCCCTGCATTGAGGAGCTTGCCCGCAAGGATCCGTGTCGCCGCGCGCTGCACCGGATAGTCAGGCGCGATCACGGTCGGCGATTTGCCACCGAGTTCGAGCGTGACCGGCGTCAGGTTGGCGGCCGCGGCCGCCATCACGCGCCTGCCCACGGCGGTCGAACCGGTGAACAGGAGGTGATCGAAAGGCAGCTCCGAAAAGGCCTGCGCCACGATGGCATCGCCGGTGATCACCGCGGCTTCCTCGGGCGCGAAGTACTTCTCGCACAGGCGCTTGAACAGCGCCGAGAAGTTGGGCGTGTACTCGGACATCTTGACCAGCACGCGATTGCCGGCCACCAGCGCCCCGACCATCGGACCGATGGCCAGATACAGCGGATAGTTCCACGGCACGATGACACCAACCACCCCGAGCGGCCGCGGCTGGATCTCCGCCCGCGCCGGCAGGAACCACTTCGAGACCCAGACGCGCTCGGGCCTCATCCAGCGTTCGCCGGAGCGCAGTGCGCCATTGATCTCGGCCAGCGCCGGATACACCTCGGCAATCTGCGTCTCGATTGCCGGACGGCCGCCGAAATCGGCGTCGATGGTGCGCTCGATCTCCTCTTCGTTGTCGGTCACCAGACGGCGCAGTCGCTGCAGGCGATCGCGCCGCTCGGGCCATTGGGAATGCGGCTGCTGCGCAAAGGCAGCACGCTGCAGTTCGAACATCGATTGCAGGTCGGTCGGGATATCGTTGGGTTTCATAGGGCTGCCCGCATCCGCGAATCGGACTGTGATCATGTTAGCCGCGGCACCCCCCGCAGGTGCCGAGCAAGTGCACTAACCATAACGGTTCGAATCGCCCGGGCGCCTCTGCCCGTGCTTGCCGCAACGCGGCAGTTGCTGCACAGTGGACCCGCGCGCGCACCTCTTCCAATGACGATCCTCCACCAACTGCTGGGCATCGGCATCATGCTCGGGCTGGCCTGGGCGCTGTCCGAGGACCGGCGCGCGGTGCGCTGGCGCACGGTGGCCGCGGCCATGCTTGTGGCGCTCGTTCTGGCCGCGGCGCTGCTGAAGCTGCCGCCGCTTGCTGATGCGCTGCAGTCCCTCAACGCCGCGGTCGATGCGCTGAACAGCGCCACGCTGACCGGGACGTCATTCGTCTTCGGCTATCTCGGCGGCGGCGAACCGCCGTTCACGCCCACCCACCCGCAGGCCAGTTTCATCCTCGCCTTCCAGGCATTGCCCCTGGTGCTGGTGATCTCGGCGCTGTCGGCGTTGCTCTTCCACTGGCGTGTGATGCCGCTGATCGTGCATGGTTTCGCCTGGCTGCTGCAGCGCAGCCTTGGTATCGGCGGTGCAGTCGGCGTCTCCGCGGCCGCCAATGTCTTCGTCGGGATGGTCGAGGCGCCGCTGGTCATCGCACCCTACCTCGCGCGCCTGTCGCGCGGCGAACTCTTCATCGTGATGAACTGCGGCATGGCAACGATCGCCGGCACGGTGCTCGTCCTGTATGCGACCTTTCTCGCGCCCGTGGTGCCAAACGCGCTCGGACACCTGCTGGTGGCCTCATTCGTCGCCACCCCTGTTGCGATCGCCGTGGCCGCGCTGATGGTGCCCTCACCTGCGAGCGGCGCCGCGGCGATTCGCCTCGAGCGGCAGGATGCCAACGCCGTCGCCGCGGTGACGCGCGGCACGCTGGAAGGGTTGCAACTGCTGCTGAACATCATCGCCATGCTGGTCGTGTTCATCGCCCTGGTTGCTCTGGGCAATGCCGCGCTTGGACTGCTGCCGCCGATTGCCAGCGAGCCGCTGTCGCTCGAGCGCATCTTCGGCTGGATCTTTGCGCCGTTGGCCTGGCTGATCGGCATCCCGGCAAGCGAGGCCGCTGTCGCCGGCAACCTGCTCGGCAAGAAGACGGTCCTGAACGAGCTCATCGCCTACCTTGAACTCGCGCGACTGCCCGCCGAGCAACTGTCGCCGCGCAGCCGCCTGCTGCTGACCTATGCGTTGTGCGGCTTCGCCAACTTCGGCAGCCTCGGCATCATGCTTGGTGGCCTCGATGCGCTGCTGCCGCAGGGCCGACGCGCCGAGCTTGCTGAACTCGGCATGAAATCGTTGCTCGCCGGTCTGCTGTCGACCTGCCTGACCGCGGCGCTCGTCGGACTGCTCGTTTGACCGAACTGCGCGGACCCCGGGTCGCGCTGCGTGCATGGCGCGCCGATGACCTCGACGCATTCGCCGCGCTCAATGCCGACCCGCGGGTGATGGAACACTTTCCCAAGATGTTCACGCGCGACGAGAGCGAGGCGATGATGGCCCGCATGCAGGCGATGATCGATGCGCGCGGCTGGGGCAACTGGGCGCTCGATGTCGACGGTCACTGCATCGGCTTCGTCGGCCTGTCGATCCCGACCTTCGCGGCTCACTTCACGCCCTGCACCGAGATCGGCTGGCGACTCGCGCACGAGGCCTGGGGCAAAGGCTACGCAAGCGTGGCGGCGCGCATGGCGCTCGCCCATGGCTTCGAGGTACTGCGACTGGCCGAGATCGTCTCGTTCACCACCGTGCGCAACCTGCGCTCGCGGCGCCTCATGGAGCGCATCGGCATGAGTCGCGATCCGGCCGACGACTTCGACCATCCGCGCCTGCCGGGCCACCGGCAGCAGCCGCACGTGCTGTACCGGCTGCCGCGAGCCCGCTGGCGGCAGTGAAACGCAAGCGGGGCGGCCATCGCCGCCCCGCTGCGTGATCGGGCAGTCCGCAGGACCGACTGCGCGTTACTCGATCTCCTCGTACAGCGGCAGGGTCAGGAACTCGGCGAATGCCTCCTGCGTGCTCATCTGCTCGAAGATCTGTCCAGCGCGGTCATAGGAGTGGGTGTCGCCGCCCACCGAAGCCTTGACCTTCGCCAGTTCCTCCGCGATCAGCGCACGAACCATCTCGGCGGTGACCTTGCGGCCATCGTCGAGCACGCCCTTGGGCGAGCGGATCCACTGCCAGACCTGCGAACGGCTGATCTCGGCGGTGGCGGCATCTTCCATCAGGTTATGGATCGGCACGCAGCCATTGCCGGCGAGCCACGAACCCAGGTAGTGGATGCCGACGTTGATGTTCATGCGCAGGCCGGCCTCGGTAATCGGCGTCTCCGGCCGGAAGTCCAGCAGGTCGGCGGCGCTCTCGCTGACGTCGCCGCGCTGCTTGCCGATCTGGTTCGGCCGATCGCCGAGCACCTTGACGAACTCGTCCATTGCGATCGGCACCAGGCCCGGATGCGCGACCCAGCCGCCGTCGTAGCCATCGGTCGCATCCCGTGCCTTGTCCGAGCGCACGCCGGCAAGCGCCTTCTCGTTGGCCGCCTGATCGCTCTTGATCGGGATCAGCGCGCTCATGCCGCCGATCGCGGGCGCGTTGCGCCTGTGGCAGGTCTTCAGCAGCAGCAGTGCATAGGCACGCATGAACGGGGCAGTCATCGTCACCCGCGCCCGGTCGGCCAGGCAGAAATTGCGGTCGACCTTGAACTTCTTGATGCACGAGAAGATGTAGTCCCAGCGACCGGCGTTAAGCCCCGCCGAGTGCTCGCGCAGTTCGTACAGGATCTCGTCCATCTCGAAGGCGGCGACGATCGTCTCGATCAGCACCGTCGCCTTGACCGTGCCCGGCGCCAGCCCCAGTTCCTTCTGCGTCGCGACGAAGATATCGTTCCACAGCCGCGCCTCGAGGTGCGACTCCAGCTTCGGCAGGTAGAAGTACGGGCCGGAACCGCGCGCCACGAGTTCCTTGGCGTTGTGAAACATGTACAGCGCGAAATCGAAGATGCCTCCGCCGACACGCTCGCCATCGACGAAGACATGCTTCTCGTCGAGGTGCCAGCCGCGCGGGCGCACGACCAGCGTGGCCACCTTGTCGTTGAGCCGGTACGTCTTGCCGCCCTGCTCGAGCACGATCCGGCGGCGGATGGCGTCGATGAGGTTGATCTGGCCGGTGACCTGGTTGTCCCAGTTCGGCGAGTTGCTGTCCTCGAAGTCGGTCATGTAGGCATCCGCCCCCGAGTTCAGCGCGTTGATGATCATCTTGCGCTCGACGGGTCCGGTGATCTCGACCCGCCGGCACTGCAGGTCCTTCGGCACCGGCGCGATCGTCCAGTCGCCGTCGCGCACGGGCTTGGTACTGGCGAGGAAGTCGGGCCGCTCGCCCGCATCGAGGCGCTTGGCGCGCTCGACGCGCTTGGCCAGCAGTTCCTTGCGTCGAGGATTGAAGCTGCGATGCAGCCGGGCGACCAGCGCCAGCGCCTCGGGGGTCAGGATCGCCTCGAAACCCGGCTTCATCGGTGCCCGGATCTCGACGCCTTGTGGCAGGTCCATTGCGTACTCCTAGTGCTTGCGTTGTTGCAGAAGAAAGTTCACCGCGTCATCCAGCGAGGTTCCGGCGCCGTCGGGCCCCGCGCCGAGCCGGTCGAGCGGGCTGCCGCTGCGGTTGACCCAGAAGCTGACATAGCCGTACCACTTGGCGCCGATCGCGTCCCAGCAGTTGCTCGACACCAGCAGCAGTTCGTGCGCCGGATGCTTCAGTGTCAGCGGGCCGAGTTCATAGACGGCCGGCGCCGTCTTGTACGCGTGCACCTGGTCGGCCGACAGCAGGACGTCGAAGTACTCGGCGATCTGCGCGCCGTGCAGCACGTCCTCGACGAGGCCCGGATCTCCGTTGGTCAGCACGCCGATCGTGGTGCCGGTCTGCTGCAGCCGCTGCAGCGCCGGCACCACGTCGGGATAGGGCGACAACTGCGTGTACTCGTGCATCAGCAGCCCGCGCGCGGCGGCATCGAGCGGCAGCGCCAGTGCCTCGCAGGCGAACTGCAGCGCGTCCTCGGTCACCTGCGTGAACGGCACGTAGCGCGAGGACATCGTGCGCAGCCGCGTGTATTCGATCTGCTTCTCGCGCCACAGTTGTGCCAGGCGCGGGCCATGGCCAGGGAACAACTGGTCGGCACGCACGGCCACGGAGTGCACGTCGAGCAAGGTGCCAAAGACGTCGAACAGGACTGCACGAATCGACATGCGGGCTCCCTCTCCTTTGCGGATTTATCGTTGGTGGGCTGAGTATATTGGCCTGCGCCAGGGGGTCTTTTCGGGGCGCCTGTGCGCGCTTGCCGCCGCGACGCTGCCGGGCGCCGCAAGGCAGTGCAATGCACTGTCGGTGCCGCCACGGATCGCCGCGGCACGCAACGGGCGAAAAAAGAGCCGCCCGGAGGCGGCTCGTCAGATTTCTTGCTCTTCTCTGATTTCTCGTTGCAGCGTTGTCTCCTACTGCCTCGCCCTTCCTGCGGTTTCGTGCGCTCGCGCACCGTGATCGGGGACCGTGAAACGGCGCGCGAGCATACGAAGGCAGCGGTGAAGGTTCAAGCTGCAGTGCAGCGTAAGCGCCCGGCGTCCGGCGAGGTCAGGCCGCCTTCTTCTGCTGGGCCTCGAAGAACTGCTCGTCCTCGGTCGAACCCTTCAGGGCCGCGGTTGAGGCCTCCGTTTCGATCGTCGTCGTCACTGCGTCGAAGTAGCCGGTGCCGACCTCGCGCTGGTGCTTGACCGCGGTGAAACCGCGCTCGGCGGCGGCGAATTCCGCCTCCTGCAGTTCGACGAAGGCACTCATCTGGTTGCGCGCGTAGCCGTACGCCAGGTTGAACATCGAGTAGTTCAGCGAGTGGAAGCCAGCCAGCGTGATGAACTGGAACTTGTAGCCCATCGCGCCGAGTTCCCTCTGGAACTTGGCGATCGTCGCGTCGTCGAGGTTCTTCTTCCAGTTGAAGCTC
>Ga0209253_10004868_pt1 | contig 11656 bp, 11 predicted proteins | sample FrelakmetBRP12BR_FD_187145 | JGI IMG/M metagenome (GOLD analysis project Ga0209253, IMG submission 187145) | Freshwater lake sediment microbial communities from the University of Notre Dame, USA, for methane emissions studies - BRP12 BR (SPAdes)... | ecosystem: Environmental > Aquatic >...
GCAAAAGGGTTTCAGGAATCTCTCTTTCTGTTCTTGGGTACCGAAAGCAATAAGGGATAGAGGGCAAGATTGCTGACGAAGATCGAGACATACATCCCCATGCATCCCGCAGCTAACTCTTCGTACATGATACACGTATCGAGCACGCCCAATCCTTGCCCGCCAAACTCCTTGGGGATCAGCGGAGTGAAGAATCCTTGTTGATGTGCCTTCTCCATCACGTCGAACCCGTGGCAGCACGATTCCACGAACTCGCGGTGGAAGCCATCCTTGGAGAACGGCGTTCCCGCGCATGCACCCCGGACACGGCTTGGAAACGCGAACAATCAGCGATGCGCCGATCGGCTCAAGCGACCTGAAGCAGCGCCTCGACCTCAGCCGCACTCGCGCGCCGCATCGGCTTCCCGTCGACGGGACTGCACGGGGACTGGCGAATCCCGTCGAGCGGAAACACGACCGCATCGACCGTCTGCCGGCCCGCGACGAAACGCAGCGCGGGGTAACTGACCGTCCGGTCACGCTCGTAGCGTAGCCGTCGCTCGAGCACCTCGTGCGGCACGCCGCGATCCTCGAGCCGCAGCGAGACCGCCTCCGGGCTCTCGGTGAACAGGTGCAGGTTGATTTCCGAGTGCGGCGACGCCGTACCCGCGAGCACGGGGCCGACCAGGCGCGGCTGGAAGTCCGCCATCAGCCGCATCGCTTCGAGCGCGGAGCGGCGCAGCTCGGCGAGGCTGGATTCGTGGCGGTCGGCGGCGAACAGTCGCTGGTGCGCGACCAGGGCCGCCTCGATCTCGGTATTGCGCGGCAGGATCGACGCGTCGGTGACGCCGAGGCGGTCCGCCGCCTTGCGTTTGGCGAGCAGGTAGTCGTCCACGCCCTGCTCGCGCATGATCCGGGCAGCCTCCTCGGCCACTGCGTGGCGCATCAGGTCGGCCCTGGGGTTGGGTCGTCGGCTCATCGTCGGCCCCTTTCGATCAGAACAGCGATTCCTCGCCGGCGGCAGGGTCCAGGCTCTCTGCGCCAACCTCGTCCGCCCCGTCCAGCGCGCTGGACTGCTGCGGCAGGTGGCCCTCGAGGAACGCCTCGAAGATCGCGCCGCTCGCGCCCGCCATCGTCGGGCGCCCGGTTTCCCGGTTCACCCACATGCGGACCACGCCCGCCGGCTCCGGCAACCGATGCTCCGGGCGGTCGCGCAGCGCTTCCTCCATGTACGACACCCACATCGGGAGCGCGGTCCGGCCGCCTTCCTCGTTGTCGCCGAGCGAGCGCTCCTGGTCGAAGCCGATCCACGCGGCGGCCGCCACGTCCGCATTGAAGCCGACGAACCAGGCATCGCGGCGATCGTTGGTGGTGCCGGTCTTGCCGGCGAGGTCGCTGCGGCCGAGGGTCTTGGCCCGCTGCGCGGTGCCGCGCTGGATCACGTCCGTCATGATGTCGGTCATCACGTACGCGTTCGCCGGCGTGATCGCCTGCGGCGCCGCGGTCGTCCCCGGACAGTCCGCGCAGGCAATCGCCGGCTCGGCCGTCGACACGGTGCGATCGTCGCGATCGGCGATCCGTAAAATGAAGTACGGCTCGACGCGGAAGCCACCATTGGCGAATACCGCGAAGCCCCGCACCATCTCGAGCGGCGTCACCTGCCCGGTGCCGAGCGCCAGCGTCAGGTTCGGCGGCAGGGCATCCGGGCCGAAGCCAAAGGCGCCGATGTGGCCCAGGGCCGGGCCGACACCGGTCGCGCGCAGCAGGCGAATCGAGACCAGGTTGCGCGAACGGACCAGCGCCTCGCGCATCGGCGTGGGGCCATAGAATCGCTTGGTGATGTTCTGCGGCCGCCATTCCTCGGTGCCGACGCCGCCCGACATGACGATCGGCGCGTCGTTGATCAGGCTCGCCGGCGTGAAGCCGTGCTCCAGCGCGGCCGAGTACACGAACGGCTTGAACGAGGATCCAGGCTGGCGGCGCGCCTGGATCGCGCGGTTGTACTTGCTCGAGCCGAAATCGAAGCCACCCACCAGCGAGACGATGGCTCCGTCACGCGGTTCGATCGCCACGAGTGCAGCAGCCACCGCGGGCAGCTGGGCCAGCCGGTAGCGGCCGTCCTCCACGGTCTCGAGATAGACGAATTGCCCCGGTGTGACCACGTCCGCCGCGGTCTTCGGCGCCGGTCCAAGCGCGCCGTTCTCCAGCACGGGCCGCGCCCAGGCGAGGTCGTCCCAGCCAACTTCGACCGCCAGGCCATTGCGCAGTCGCAGCAGCGCGCTGCGCTCAAGGACCGATTCGACCAGCGCGCACGTCAGGCCGCCGCGATCCGCGTGGCGCTTGAAGGCGGTGGCGACGACGGCCGGATCGGCGAGTTGCGTCGCCTCGAGCTGCTCGAGCGGACCGCGGTAGCCGTGACGCCGCTCGTATTCGAGCATCGCGCGGCGGACGGCGGCATTGGCCGCCGACTGCAGCCGGCTGTCGACGGTGGTCGTGACGCGAAATCCTTCGGTCAGCGCTGCGTCGCCGTGCAGGCGCACCATCTCGAGCCGCACCATCTCCGCGACGTTCGGCGCCTCGAGCTCGATCTCCGGCCCATGGATGCGGCCGACGACGGGCACCGCGGCCGCCGCGTCGTGGGCCGCCGCGTCGATCTTGCCGGTCTCCCGCATGCGCCGCAGCACGTAGGCGCGGCGGCCCCGGGCGCGCTCGGCGCTTGCGACCGGATTGTCGAGCGACGGCGATCGCGGCAGACCGGCGATCAGCGCGGCCTCCGCCAGCGTGAGCTCGCTGGCGCTCTTGTCGAAATACACCTGCGCGGCCGCGCCGATGCCGTACGCGCGCTGGCCGAGGAAGATCCGGTTCAGGTAGAGCGTCAGGATCTCTTCCTTGCTGAACTCGCGCTCGAGCCGCAGCGCGAGGAACACCTCCTTCAGCTTGCGCCGCAGCGTGCGCTCGGAGGTGAGGATGGTGTTGCGGGCGAGCTGCATCGTGATCGTGCCGCCGCCCTCGCGCACGCCGCCCGCCGACAGGTTGCTCTTGGCAGCGCGCAGCAGCCCCTGCCAGTCCACGCCCGGGTGCCGGAAGAAGCGATCGTCCTCCGCCGCGAGGAAGGCATCGACGACCTGGGGCGGGATCTCCTGCCACTCCATCGGGATGCGCCGCTGCTCGCCGATCTGTGCGATGAGCTTGCCGTCGCGCGAGTAAACCTGCAGTGGCAGCTGCATCGGCACGTGGCGCAGTTCCGCGGCCGCCGGAATTTCGGGCTCGAGAAACTGGAATGCGCCCGCGAAGCCTAGAACCACGAGCCCGGCGAACCCTGCTGCGATCGTGAGGGCGGTCACGAGCAGTCTTGCTGCGAGTTTTCCCATGCTCAAATCTGCGACTCAGTCCTTGCCGCACCTGCAGTGCTTGTGCATAGTAGCTCGCGATTCAAGGGCAAACTCATCGAAAGGTGAGGACGCAAAGCCACCGGTCCTCGGCAATCGGCCCCAGGACAGCGGGGTTGCCGGTACCGACGCGGTCCCCGCGTCAGGCCGCAACTCGCTCGGCCCGAACGGCCTGCGGCTTCGCCGTCGCCCGCGTGATCGAGTCATGGATACGGTGTCCGACCGGGGGGGCGAGCGCAGCAAATGACCCAATCTGGAATGTCACTCACAATTCTATTTGGGGAAACCCTGATATATAGTGCGCCGGGGGCATTGAATCCACTCTACGATCGCTGCGCAACCTCTTGAACTAGAAGGACTCACTCGTGTTGTTTCAGCGCAGGTCACGACCGGTCATCGGGCTCGATATCACGACGTCCTCGATCAAGCTCATCGAGCTGTCGAGAAGCGGCGATGGTTATCGGGTGGAGTCGTATGCGGCGGAGCCGTCGCCGCCCAACGCGATCAACGAAAAGGCGATCGTCGACGCGCAGGCCGTCGGCGAAGCCGTGCGCCGCGCAGTGAAGCGCGCGGGCGCGCGCGCCAGGGAAGTGGCCGTCGCGATCAGCGGCGACGCCGCGATCACCAAGGTCATCCAGATGCCGCGCAACCTGCGTGAAGCGGAGCTGGAATCCCAGGTCGAGATGCAGGCCGACCAGTACATCCCGTTCCCGATGGAAGAGGTGAGCTTCGACTTCGAGGTGATCGGCCCGTCCGAGAAGGATCCCGACATGCTCGACGTGCTGCTCGTGGCGACACGCTCGGAGAACGTCGAGCAGCGCCAGGCCTCGGTGCAGGCTGCGGGTCTCTCGGCCCGCATCGTCGACGTCGAGGCCTTCGCGCTCGAGAACGCATGCCGCCTGCTCACCCACCAGATGCCGGACGGCGGCATGGACCGCAACATCGCCGTGATCGATTTCGGCGCGAGCAGCACGACGTTCTCGGTGCTTCGCGACCTGAAGGTCACCTACACGCGCGATTTCGCGTTCGGCGGGCAGCAGCTCACCGAGGAGATCATGCGTACGTACGGCCTCAGCGTCGAGGAGGCCGGGCGTGCCAAGAAGGAAGGCGGACTGCCGGCCAACTACCAGTCCGAGGTGCTCGACCCGTTCATCGACGACATGTGCCAGCAGGTGAGCCGCTCGCTGCAGTTCTACCTGGCCTCCGGCAGTGGCCGCGAACAGCCGGAGCAGGTGCTGATCTGCGGCGGCTGCGCCAACATCCCGGGCGTGGCCGACGTGGTCGCGAGCCGCGTCGGCATCCCGGCCGAGCGCGGCGACCCGCTCGGGCAGATGAAGATCTCGACCCGCGCGCTCGCGCAGGGCGTCAAGAAGGATGCGACCGCGCTGCTCACGGCCTGCGGTCTGGCGCTGAGGAGCTTCGACTGACATGCCCAGAATCAACCTGCTGCCGTGGCGCGAATCCGAGCGCAAGCGCAAACGCCAGGAATTCATACTCTCGATCGGCGCGGCGCTCGCGACCGCGGCGCTCGTCACCCTGGTCGGTCGCTGGCAGATGAACTCCGCGATCGAGCACCAGAACGGCCGCAACCAGGTGCTCGGCGAGGAAATCGCCGAACTCGACAAGCAGATCCAGGAAATCCTCGGGCTCGAGAACCAGAAGCGCCGCCTGCTGGCGCGCATGGAAGTCATCGAGACGCTGCAGCGCAGCCGTCCCGAGATCGTGCACGTCTTCGACGAGATCGTGCGCGTGCTGCCCGAGGGCGTGTACCTGACATTCCTCAAGCAGAGCGGCACCCGCTTCGAGATCCGCGGTGTTGCCCAGTCGAGCACGCGCGTGTCGGCGTTCATGCGCAACATCGACGGGTCCGAGTGGCTCGCGGATCCGGCGCTCAGCATCGTCGAGACCAAGGGCCGCGATGCGGGCGGCGCCGAATTCACGCTGTTTGCGAACCAGCGCAGCCGCGTTCCGCCGGAGGAAGCGGCCGCAGGCGAGACGGTGGCGGCCAAATGAACAAGCTCAAGGGACTGCTCGATCAGCTGCGCACCCTCGACCCGAACGACCCGGGCCGCTGGCCGCTGGGTGTCCGGGTCGGCACGATCGTGCTGCTGTTCGTCATCGCGGCGTCCGCCGGCTACTGGTACTTCGTCTGGAAGGCGAAGCGCCCCGAGCTGCTCGAGGCACGCGCGAAGGAAACCGAGCTCTGGAACACACTCGAGAGCAAGGCGCGCAAGGCGGCCAACCTGCAGGCGTACAAGGACCAGCTCGCGGAGATGGAGAAGTCCTTCGGTGCCATGTTGAGGCAGCTGCCGAACAAGACCGAGGTACCGAACCTGCTGGTCGACATCTCGCAGACCGGCCTCGGCGCCGGGCTCGAGGAGAAGCTGTTCCAGCCCCAGGGCGAGAACCGCAAGGACTTCTACGCCGAGCTGCCGATCGCGATCCGCCTCATCGGCAACTACCACGAGATGGGGAATTTCGCGAGCGGCATCGCGGCGTTGCCGCGCATCGTGACGCTGCACGACGTCGAGATCGTGCCGGAGTCCGCCGTCGGACGCGGCGGCGCGGCGGCGGCCGGCGACCTGACGCTCAACGTGACCGCGAAGACCTATCGATACCTCGATGAAGACGAGCAGCCCACCGACGGCCCGGCCCAGAACCCGGCGGGCGGCGGTTGAGGCGGCCGTGGCGGAGGCCCCGTTGCACATGACCACGACAAAGCGCATCGCTCTGGCTGCCGCGGTACTCGCGGTGCTCTCGGGCTGCGCGGACGACACTGACGAGCTCCGCGCCAAGGTCGCGGAGATCAAGAGCCGGCCCGGCGGGCGTATCGAACCGCTGCCGGAGGTGAAGCCGTACGAGACGTTCGCCTACGCGGCGGCGAATCAGCGCTCGCCGTTCGAGCCCGGCGTGCCGGCTTCGGTCAACGCCCCGAATGCGCTGCGGCCGGACGTGAACCGGCCGCGCGAGTTCCTCGAGCAGTTCTCGCTCGACACGTTGCGCATGGTGGGCACGTTGCGGCTGGGTGGCCGCAATTACGGCCTGGTACAGACAAGGGACGGGCTGGTTCACCGGGTGCTGCCCGGCAACCATCTCGGCCAGAGCGATGGCCGCATCACGGCCATCGAGGAAGGCAAGATCTCGCTCACCGAGATCGTTCCGGACGGCATGGGCGGCTTCATCGAGCGCCCCGCTGCACTCGCGCTGAGCGAATGATCTCCAAGGAGACCCGAGCATGACCGCTGCATCGTCGCACTCGATCGACCACCGCGAAGGGCCGCAAGGGGCGCGTCGCAGGCTGGGCCGCGCCGCGCTGGCCGCGCTGGCCGGACTCGCCGCATTCGCCGCGCAGGCCGCGATGGCGCAGGTGGGTACCCGCCTCGAGAAAGTCGAGTTGCAGTCGCAACCCGGCGAGCAGCTCGAGGTCCGCCTCGTGCTCGACGGGCCGGCCCCGCAGCCGCTGTCCTTCACGATCGACAACCCGGCGCGTCTCGCCGTGGACCTTCCGGGCACCACGATCGCGCTCGAATCGCGTCGGATCGACGTCAATGCCGGCGGTGTCGACACGATCGTCGCCGCGGAGGCCTCGGGTCGCACGCGACTCGTGTTCAACATGGACCAGCTGCAGCCGTACCAGACGCGGGTCGACGGCAACACCGTCTACGTGACTCTGGGCCAGGGCGTGTCCCCCACGGCTGCGGCCGCGCCGGCGGCGCAGGCTTCTTCGACGGCCGCGGCGCCTGCGAGCGGGGCGTCCATCGAAAAGATCGATTTCCGCCGCGGCCCGGACGGCGCAGGCCGCGTCCTCGTGCGCCTGAGCGATCCGCGGGTGCAGGCGAGCCTCAAGCAGGAAGGCGGCCGCATCGTCATCGACCTGCCGCGCGCGACGCTCGCCGACGAGCAGGTGCGCCGCTACGACGTCGTCGATTTCGCCACGCCCGTGAGCTCGTTCGACGTCACGCGCACGGCGGCCGGCGCCCGCATCGTCGTGGCCGCTGCCGGCGACTTCGAGCAGCTCGCCTACCAGAGCGATCGCGACTACGTGCTCGAGCTGCGTCCGCGGCCCAAGGCGGCGGTCGTGGATCCGAGCAAGAAGGAATACAAGGGTGAGCGGCTGACGCTCAATTTCCAGGACATCGAGACGCGCGCGGTGCTGCAGTTGCTGGCGGAGACCAGCGGGCAGAACATCGTCGTCAGCGACTCCGTGCAGGGCAACGTGACGCTGCGCCTGCAGAACGTGCCCTGGGACCAGGCGCTCGACATCGTGCTGCGCACCAAGGGCCTCGACAAGCGCCAGGAAGGCAACGTGATCTACGTCGCCCCGTCCGCGGAGCTCGCGGCCCGCGAGAAGCAGCTGCTCGAGTCGCAGAAGGCGCTCACCGAGCTCTCGCCGGTCCGCACCGAGTACCTGCAGGTCAACTACGCGAAGGCGTCCGACCTCGCGGCGCTGATCAAGTCGCAGGGCAAGACCTCGCTGCTCTCCGAGCGCGGCAGCGTCTCGATCGACGATCGCACCAACACGCTGTTGCTGCAGGATACGGCGGACCGCCTCGCCGACATCCGGCGCCTCGTCTCGACGCTCGACATCCCGGTCAAGCAGGTGCTGATCGAGGCGCGCATCGTGATCGTCAACGACGACTTCAGCCGCGAACTCGGCGTCCGCTTCGGCGGGGCGTTCGTCGGCAACTACGGCAGCAGCGACGGCCTGATGTGGATGGGGTCGCAGGGCCTCAACAGCGCCGACGGCGATCGCGGCCCGATCATCTCCCCGAACGGCCCGGGCGGCGTCGGCATCGACGGCAACCAGGTCGCCACCTCGCCGGTGCCGGATCGCTACCTCGTCAACCTGCCGGTCTCGAACCCGGCCGGGCGGCTGGCGCTGACGCTGCTCGATTCCGACTACGTCGTCGACCTCGAGATCTCGGCGGCGCAGACCGAGGGCCGCGGCGAGATCGTCTCCGCGCCGCGCGTCATCACGGCGAATGGCAAGGAAGCGAGCATCGAGCAGGGCGTCGAGATCCCGTACCAGGAGTCGGCGTCGAGCGGCGCCACGACCACGCAGTTCAAGAAGGCCGTGCTGTCGCTCAAGGTCACGCCGCAGATCACGCCCGACGACCGCATCATCCTCGACCTCACGGTCAGCAAGGACAACGTCGGCCAGGTCGTGCCGAGCGCGACCGGCGGCTTCGTGCCGAGCATCGACACCCGTGAGATCACCACGCAGGTGCTGGTCAACGACGGCCAGACCGTGGTGCTGGGCGGCATCCTCGAGACCGAGCGCCGTGACGTGACGAACAAGGTGCCGTACCTCGGCGACATCCCGGGGCTGGGCTACCTGTTCCGCAGCAAGCAGAAGATCGACAACAAGGACGAGCTGCTGATCTTCGTGACGCCGAAGATCCTGCGCGAGGGCGCCGACATCTACTGACGCCCCGCGCCGGCGATGCCAGAATACGCGGCCGCAGTCACCCTGCGGCCGCGTTTCATTCGGGCATGCTGAACGTCGACAACATCTTCCTCGTGGGGCCCATGGGATCGGGCAAGAGCGCCGTCGGTCGGCAGCTCGCCCAGCGGCTCGGGCTCACGTTCATCGACAGTGACGCCGAGATCGAGGCGCGCACCGGCGTCGACGTCGCCTGCATCTTCGACCGGGAAGGCGAGGCGGGCTTCCGCGCTCGCGAGCGGGACGTGCTCGACCTGCTGACCCGCCAGCCGCGTTCACTGGTTGCGACCGGCGGCGGCGCGGTGCTCGACGCGCAGACGCGGGAGCGGCTCCGCAGCCGGGGCTGCGTCGTGTATCTTCGAACGTCCGTGGACCAGCAACTCGCACGCACCCGACGCAGCACGCACCGGCCGCTGCTCGACACCCCGGACCCGCGCGGCACGCTGCAGCGGCTCATGCTGCAGCGTGCCGGACTCTACGAGGAAACGGCCGACCTCACGGTCGATACCGACGGGCGCAAGGTGAAGACCGTCGTCGACGAGATCGTGCGGCGCCTGGACGCCGCGCGGACCGCGTGATGCACCGCCTGCGCATCGAGCTCGGCGAGCGCGGCTACCCGATCCTGATCGGTGCCGCTCTGCTGGACGATCCGGCCGTCGTCGCCGAAGCGGTGGCGGCACGCGACGTCCTCGTGGTCACCAACGAGACGGTGGCACCCCTTTACCTCGACCGCCTCGGCCGCTCACTGGCCGGCAAGCGGGTTGCGTCCGTCGTGCTGCCGGATGGCGAGCAGTACAAGACCCTCGACACGCTGGCGCGCGTCTTCGACGCGCTCGTCGAGCACCGGATGAACCGGGATGCCTGCGTTGCAGCGCTCGGTGGCGGGGTCGTCGGCGACATCGCGGGTTTCGCGGCGGCCTGCTACCAGCGAGGCGTGGACTACGTGCAGGTGCCGACGACGCTGCTCGCCCAGGTGGACTCCTCGGTCGGCGGCAAGACCGGCGTGAACCATCCGGGCGGCAAGAACCTGATCGGCGCCTTCCACCAGCCGCGGGCCGTCGTCACGGACATCGGTACGCTGGCGACGCTGCCGGCGCGCGAACTGCGCGCCGGGCTGGCCGAGGTGATCAAGTACGGGCTGGTCGCCGATGCGGGTTTCCTCGCCTGGATCGAGGATCACCTCGACGCGTTGCTTGGTCTCGACGCCGTGGCGCTCACGCACGCGATTCGCCGTTCCTGCGAGATCAAGGCGGAGATCGTCGCCGAGGACGAGCGCGAGCATGGTCGCCGGGCGCTGCTCAACCTCGGGCACACGTTCGGGCACGCCATCGAGACCGCCACCGGTTACGGTGAGTGGTTGCACGGCGAGGCGGTGGGCACCGGCATGCTGCTGGCCGTGGACCTGTCGCGGCGGCTGGGCTGGCTTGCTGCCGCGGACGTCGAGCGCGTGCGGACGCTGCTGCTGCGGTCTGGGCTCCCGACGGTCGCTCCCGTCATCGGCGCCGCACGCGCGCTCGAGCTGATGGGCATGGACAAGAAGGTGCTCGCCGGCCGTATCCGCCTGGTGCTGACGAAGCAACTGGGCGAGGGCGTGGTCACCGGCGATTACCCGGCCGACGCGCTCACCGCGACACTCGAATCGCACTTCGGAGCGGCGGCGTGAGCGGGCCGCGTGACCTGGCGCCGACCGGCCTCGCGCCTTATGCGCAGCACGATGCCCAATCGCGCGGTCGGCGGTTCGCGGAGCCGCCGCCGCGCCACCGCACCGAGTACCAGCGGGACCGTGATCGCATCGTCCACTCGACGGCGTTCCGCCGCCTGGTCTACAAGACCCAGGTCTTCGTCAACCATGAGGGCGACCTCTACCGCACCCGCCTGACGCACTCGCTCGAAGTCGCGCAGATTGCGCGCAGCGTGGCCCGCGCGCTGGGCCTGAACGAGCCGCTCGCGGAGGCCGTCTGCCTCGCGCACGACGTCGGCCACACGCCGTTCGGCCACGCGGGCCAGGATGCGCTCAACGAGTGCATGCGCGACCTCGGCGGGTTCGAGCACAACCTGCAGTCGCTGCGCGTCGTGGACGAGCTCGAGGAGCGCTATGCGGAGTTCCCCGGGCTCAACCTGACGTTCGAGACGCGCGAGGGCATCCTCAAGCATTGCTCCGCGGCCAACGCGCGGCAGCTCGGCGAGCTCGGCGCCCGGTTCCTCGAGCGCCGCCAGCCTTCGCTCGAGGCACAGCTCGCCAACCTGGCCGACGCGATCGCCTACAACAACCACGACGTCGACGACGGCATCCGCGCCGGCCTGATCACGATCGAGGAGTTGTGCGAGATCACGATCTTCCGCCGCCAGCACGACATCGTCGTCGAGCGCTATCCCGACCTCGGCGCGCGCCGCCTGGTGCACGAGGTGGTCCGGCGGATGATCGACTACCTGGTCAACGACCTGATCGGCGCCTCGAGCGCGTCGATCGCGCGGCTGGCGCCCGCGAGCGTCGAGGCCGTCCGCGCGCAGCCGGAGCCGCTGCTGACGTTCAGCGACGAGGTGCACGCCGAGCACCTCGAGTTGAAGCGTTACCTGCGCGAGCACCTCTACCGCCACTACCGCGTGCTGCGCATGACGACCAAGGCGAAGCGCGTGGTGCGGGAACTCTTCGGGGCCATGCTCGAGGTCGTGGAGTTGATGCCCACCGAGCACCAGGAAGCCGCGCGCCGCATGGAGGCCCGGGACGGCCGCCCGGGCCGGGCGCGCGCCGTGGCCGATTACATCGCAGGCATGACCGACCGGTTTGCGATCCTCGAACACGGGCGGCTGTTCGATCCGTCGGAAAGAACCTGAGTGGAAGCGG
>Ga0209253_10004869_pt1 | contig 11656 bp, 10 predicted proteins | sample FrelakmetBRP12BR_FD_187145 | JGI IMG/M metagenome (GOLD analysis project Ga0209253, IMG submission 187145) | Freshwater lake sediment microbial communities from the University of Notre Dame, USA, for methane emissions studies - BRP12 BR (SPAdes)... | ecosystem: Environmental > Aquatic >...
GGACGGGTTGGCGGCCCGGGGGATCCGCTTCGCCCGCCACTACGCCAACTCGCACGCCACCCGGCCGTCGATGCCGCAGCTCATGTCCGGCCGCTACTACCATCGCAACATCCTGCGCGAGTTCGAGCCCGACCGGCATCCGCGGGAGTTTCCCTTCCTGCGGGCCGATCCGAGCGCGGTCCTCCTCCCCGGCGTGCTCGCGGACGGCGGCTACCAGGTGCTCGGCGTGAGCACGCATCCGTGGGTGGTCGCCGACAGCGAGTTCGGGCGCGCCTTCGAGCGGCTCGACCTGGTCACGGCCGAGCCGGCCCGCGGCCATGCGGACGCGTCCGCCGCGATCGAGCGGGCACTGGCGATCTGGCAGTCCCGCGATCGGGCCCGGCCGACGTTCCTGTACGTCCACCTGATGGACCTCCACATGCCGAGGTTCGTGCCTGCCGGCGCCGCCATGCCGGTGATCCCCGGCTACGACCCGGCGGCTCGCTTCAAGCCGAACGGCGAGCCCTCGTTCGACCCGCGCCGCCGGCGCTGGGACCGCACCGACGCCGGCGACTTCACCGACAACGATCGCCGCTGGTTCGCCGCGGTCTACGACGCGAACCTGACGTTCCTCGACCGGCAGGTCGGGCGGCTGCTGGACGCCGTCCTGGGCGCCGACCCGGACCTCGCGCGGACGCTCGTGGTCGTCACCGCCGATCACGGCGAGGAGCTTGGCGAAGACGGCCGCACCGATCACGGCGATTCGCTGGCGGACGGCGTGCAGCACGTGCCCTGGATCGTGGCCGGCAGCGGGCTTCCCGCCGGCCGGGTCGTGGACCGGTTCAGCGAGCACGTCGACGTGCTGCCGACGTTGCTCGGACGGCTCGACCTTCGCCCGCCCGCCAGCGCGCGCTTCGACGGCGTGGACCGACTCGACCGTGAGGGCCGGCCGTGCGCCGCCTGCGGCACCCTGGCCGTCCACTACGCCTGGGAGGACTACCGCGCGGTGCGCACGCGGCGACACCTGCTTCGCGAGAACCGCCCGGCCTCCTTCCGCGCGCGCTGCGACGGGCTGGCGCGGCTCTACGCTGCAACGCCCGAGCGGCTCGTTCCGGCCGACGACCCCGCCCGCCAGCACCGGCTCGAGCGCCAGCTGCGCCGGCGGCTCGATCCTCCGCTGCGGCGCTGGGAGGCCCTCGGCTGGGAGGCGCCGAGCCGGAGCTTCACCTGGCCGGTGCGCTTCTGGGCGATCGCCGGCGATGCGCCGGTGGCATGCGTGGCCGTCGGTCCCGACACCTCCCGTGCGGCGCTCGCCGCGAGCGGATGGCTGTGGTCCGGACGGGGCGCCGTCGTCCTGCACGCCGGCGAGGCACGCCCGTTGGAGGTCCGGCTGCCGGCGCCCGAGGGCGAATACCGCATCGACGCCGCGACCGTCGCGCTCGAACCCATGCCGTGGCTCTTCGGCTTCGGCCGCTGGGCGCGGAAGAGCTTTCTCCCCACCCAGCCGTCCGGCTGGGTCCCGCTCGGCACGCGCCGCGCCGAGGGCGGTGCGGTCACCGTGCCGCTCGCGGAGGTCGCAGGTCGCGACAGGCACGTGCTCGGGCTGCGCCTCACGCCTGCCGGCGTGACGCCCGGCGCCGCAGCCGGGCCGGGCGACGACCCTGGGCTTCGCCGGCGGCTCGAGGCCCTGGGATACGTGCAGTGAGCCGCCGGGGTGCCACCGCCTCGTGCAGACCCCGCCGCACCCGGGCGCCGGGCTCGTGACTCGTCGGCCGCCGGGCGCTATGGCACCGGCGCGACCGTGCCCGCTCCGCTCCTCATCCTGAGTCTCGACGGCGCCAGCTTCGAGGCCCTGCGCCCGCTGGCGGCAGCCGGGGACATGCCCGTCCTCGCCGGGCTGCTGGCGCGCGGCGCCCACGGGGTGCTGCGCTCGACCATCCCGCCCATCACGCCGGTCGCCTGGGCCTCGTTCCTCACGGGCAAGCGGCCCGGCAAGCACGGCATCTGGGACTTCCGCGTCTACGACCCGGCCGGCTACCGGGACGTCTTCGTCTCCAGCCGCGCCCTGCGGGACCCGACACTGGCGACGCTGCTCGCCGCAGCCGGCCGCCGCGTCGCGGTGGTGAACCTGCCGCTGATGTATCCGCCGCCCCGGGACGCGGGCACGATCGTCGCCGGCTTCGACGCCCCCTCCCCCGCCTCCGCCTTCACCCATCCTCCCGAGCTTGCGGACCGCATCCGCGGCGCCGTGCCGGGCTTCACCTTCGTCGCCACGCTCGAGGGCGGCGACGTCGAGGACGATGCCCGCTTCGCCGAGCTGCTCGCACGCGTCGAGCGCTCGATCGCGCAGCGCGCGGCGGTGGCACGGCTGCTGCTCGACGACGGCCCGTGGGACGTCTTCCTGCTGCACGTGCAGGACACCGACGCGCTCCAGCACAAGGTCTGGGCGGACCTGGTGGAACCGCCTCGCCGCCCGGCGCGGCGCGAACGCCTGCGCGGCGTCTACCGCGAGCTCGACGCGCAGCTCGGCGCCCTCGTCGCCCGGCTGCCGCCGGAGGCGCACGTGCTCGTGATCTCCGACCACGGGTTCGGGGAGCATCGTGGCCGCGTCTACCCGAACGTATTGCTGCGGCGCTGGGGCGTGCTCGCGCAGCCGGGCCGGTGGCGTGCCCGTCTCGTGCGCTCGCTGCGCAAGCGTTTCGGGGGCGCCCCGCGACGGCGCGGTGGCGGCGACGGCTGGGAGGCCCGCGTGCGCGAGGGTGGGTTCGCGGCGAGTCTGCCCGTGCGCTGGGCATCGACGCGAGCGTACGTGGCCGTCGCCGAGATCTACGGGCTCCTCTACCTGAACCTCCGCGGGCGCGAACCGCAGGGCATCGTCGAGCCGGGGGCGGAAGCCGAGCGGCTCCTCGACGATCTCGAGCAGCGCTTGCGGGCCGTCGCCGATCCGCACGATGGGACCCCGGTCTTCGCGGACGTGCTGCGCGGCCCGGTGGTCGATCCCGTCGACCGCCACCAGCGCCGCCCCGACCTGATCCTGGTGCCGCGGCCGGACCTGACCGTCGGGCGCGATCTGCACGATCGGCTGTGGCTGGAGCGCTATCCCCACCCGCTGGGGACGCACCGTCCCGAAGGCGTGCTCGTCCTCGCCGGCCCCGGCGTCAGGCCGGGGCCGCTCCCCGCGCCGGTCGACCTGATCGACCTCGCCCCCACCGTCCTCGCGCTCGCGGACGTCGCGATCCCGGAGGACATGGACGGGCGTGTCCTCGACGAGTGCTTCACGGCGCCGCTCGCCGCCCGCCGGGTGGCCGGCGGTGCCCCGGCGACGGGCGGACCGCTCGACGGCGGGCTGTCGGCCGACGAGGAGTCGGACGTCGCGGAGCGGCTGCGCGCGCTCGGCTATCTCGCATGAGCGGACCCCGGGTCGCCGTCGTCATCCCCGTGTTCGACATGCGCGCCTGGATCGCCGAAGCGATCGAATCAGCGCTCTCGCAGTGCGTGGCCGCCGACACGATCGAGATCGTCGTCGTGGACGACGGCTCGACGGACGACAGCGGCGCGATCGCCGCCCGCTACGCGCCGCGCGTGCGCTGTCTCCGGCAAGCAAACCGCGGACTCTCGGCGGCGCGCAACGCCGGCATCGCGGCGACCTCCGCGCCCCTCGTCCAGCTGCTCGACGCGGACGACCGGCTGCATGCGGAGAAGGTAGCCGCGTCGCTCCCGCCGTTCACGGACCCGGCGGTCGGTGTCGTCTACACGGGCGTCCGCTACGTGGACGAGGCCGGCAGCGTGCTCCCCCAGCACGGGTGGGCGCGCACCGAGGGGGAGGTCCTTCCGAGCCTCGTGCTCGGGAACCTCCACACCCCGCACCAGCCGCTCACGCGCCGGACGGCGATCGCCGCCGCCGGCGGGTTCGACGAGACGCTGACCTCCCTCGAGGACTGGGACCTCTGGCTCCGCATCGCGCTGGCGGGCTGGCACTGGCGTTGCATCGACCGCGCCCTGGTCGACTATCGCGTGCGCCCCAGCGGTATGCACCGCAATGCCGGGCGCATGGCCGCCAACCGTCGCCGTGTCCTCGACGCCTTCTTCCGCCGTGCCGACCTGCCGCCGGCGGTCCGTGCGCTCGAGACGCACGCCGTGGCTCGCGCCGAGCTGGTTGCTGCCTGCGAGCACTACCGGACGGGCGAACGGGCGGCCGGCGCCCGGGCGCTGCGCGCCGCGGCGCGCGCCGAACCGCCCATCCTGACCGACCCGCGCCTGCTGCGGCTCGTCTGGCGCTGGCTGCTCCCCCTCGGCTCCCAGGCGGACGCGGAGGTCGTCGCCGCCTGGCGTCCGCTCGCGCGCATGGTCCGGCGCATGCTCGACGATCTGTTCGCGGCGCCTGACCTCGAGCCGGAGCTCGCCGCGCTGCGGCCCCGCGCGCGTCGTGCCTTCTGGCAGCTCACGCTGCGCCTCGTGCGCAAGCGCGCCACCACCGGCGGCTGGCTCCGGCCCCGGACCGCCGTTCAGCGCACGTAGCCGAGCGCCCGCAGCTTCTCCTCGAGCGCGGGATCCGAACCGCTCGCCTGCGGCGCCGGAGGCGCCGCCGCACGGTGCTTCGCCAGCGCGTCCGCCAGCGTCGCGCCGGCCGCCGCCGGCCAGCGATTCACCCGCTCGCCCGGGTCGTCGCGCAGGTCGTAGAGCTCGCGATGCTCCAGAGCGGGCGCCCAGACGAGCTTCGCCGTGGCGCTCCGGGCCGCCAGCAGCTCGACGTTCGTCGTCCCACCTGCCACGCCGTACTGCGTCTCGACGAAGGCGAGACGCTCGGCGAGCGGGCCGGCGAGCACGTCGCGACCCGGCAGCCCCGGGGGCGCGGTCACGCCGAGCAGTCGCGCCAGCGTGGGGAAGACGTCGATGCCCTCGACCTGCTCGGGCCGCCGGCCGGCTGCGACCCCGGGCCCGACGACGAGCAACGGCACGTGCAGCGACTCGTCGTACAGCTGCCGGCGGTGGCCGAGGTGCCCGTGCTCCTGGAACTCCTCGCCGTGATCCGCGGTGACCACCAGGATCGTGTTCCGGTCGAGCCCGAGGTCGGCGAGCCCTTCGAGGAGCTCGCCCAACGCCCGGTCCCAGGCGCGGACCGCGCCCGCGTAGCGGGCTCGCAGGTGCCCCAGGACGGTCGGGGGCAGCAGCGGCGCGCCCCGCTCGATCGCTTCCGCGAGATTGCGGACCAGCCCGGCGCGCGCGTCGGCAGGCAGGCCGGGATCGTCGGCCGGCGCCCAGGCGGGATCGGGTACGTAGGGATCGTGCGGCTCCATGTAGTGCAGGTAGGCGAAGAAGCGCCGGTCTCGATTCCGTCCTGCCCAGCGCAGGAAGCTCTCGTGGACGTGCCCGGCCCGCGCCCACTGGCTGCCCTCCCAGTCGGAGCGGAGGACGACGAAGCGCTCGAACCCCCGCGCGAGATTGTTCTCCAGGGAGATCAGCGGATTGCTCGACACCCCGAAGGTGGTGATCCCGGCGCGTGCTGCCTCGCTCGCGATGGTCGCCAGGCCGTCCGAGAGAAACCCCACGTCGGCGGTGGGGTCCACGGCCGCGGCTACCCCGGCGGCGAGCGAGCGGCCCATCACGCCATGCGAGCGCGGGTGGAGGCCCGTCATGATCGAGGCGACGGACGGCAGCGTCCACGGGGCCTGTGCGATCGCCTGCTCGAAGACGACGCCGCGTCCAGCGAGCGCGTCGAGCACCGGCGACGGCGACGGCGAGGCGCCGTAGCAGCCGAGCGCGTCGGCGCGCAGCGCGTCGACCAGGAGGAGGAGGACGTTCGGCGCGTCGGGGTGCGCCTGCTGGCGCTCGCGCCTGGTCTCGCGGACCACCTGCAGGCGCGCCCAGCCGGGGCGGACGCCATCGGCAGGAGCCACGCCGTCCACCGGCTCCGTGACCAGGCCGATCGTCACCTCGCGGCCGGCGAACTCCTCGAGCGACAGCTGCTCGTCGAGCCACCGGCGTGCACGCCGATCCGTCCCGGGATCGACCACCCGGGTGTACACGGTGCGCCCGTCGAGCGTGATCGAGAAGCGCGTCGGCGCCGGACGCCCGGGCTCGCCGGCGAGCTGTACGCCCAGGCCGACGCGCAGGGCGGCATCCTGCGGGACGTCCAGGTACAGCCGGACCTCGGCCGGCGCAGGGGCCACCAGGGCGCGGCGACCTCCCCGGTAGCCGGAGGGCTCGAGCCGCTCCACGCGGACGGGGTCGTCCGCACGCTGCCGCACGACGGCCTGCGGCTCGAGCGGGAATCCGAGCTCCTTCACGACCTCCGTCTGCACGATCCGCGGCGGAAAACGCCCGTCGGCGTCGTCCAGATCCTCGTACCAGTCGACCGCGAACGCCCCGGCGATGACCACTGCGCTCACGGCGACGAGCCGCACGAAGAGTCGGCCCGGCTGCACGCGCGTTACACCCGCTCGTAGGGGTCGAAGAGCTTCTTGTACTCCTCGAGCGCGAAGCGGTCGGTCATGCCGGCGATGTGGTCGGCGATGACACGCGGAATCGTCTCCCCCTCGTCCCGCACGCGACGCAGCACCCCCGGCGGCAGCTGCCGCGGCTCGTGCATGTAGACCTCGAACAGCGCGGTGATGATGCGATCGGCCTTCTGGGTCATGCGCGTGACGCGGTGATGCGTGTAGAGCCGTTCGTGGAGGAAGGCCTTCAGCTCGCGGTGGCGCTCGGTCATCCGGGACGAGAAGTCGACGAGGCGGGGCTTGAGCGCGCGAACGCCCTCCAGCGTGTCGATACCCTCCCGCTCGAGCCGGGCGAGGAGGGTCGCGACCAGATCGGTTGCCATCCAGTCGATGAGGAGACGCACCCCGTGGTACCGGACCACGCTGGGGCTCGCGTGCGGCGCCCGGCGTGCGACCTCGGCCAGCGCGTCTGCCCACAGCGGCACCGTGCGAAGGTCGTCGGAATCGAGCATGCCCGATTCCACTCCATCGTCGACGTCGTGGGCGTTGTAGGCGATCTCGTCGGCGAAATCGACGATCTGCGCCTCGAGGCACGGCGCGAGCCCGGGCTCGTACTCGCGCACCTGCGGCCGGTCGTAGCGCGTCGAGTGCTTGACGATGCCCTCGCGGACCTCCCAGGAGAGATTGAGCCCCGGGAAGTCGGCGTAGCGCTCCTCCAGCACCTCGACGATCCGCAGGCTCTGCGCGTTGTGCTCGAACCCGCCGTGCGGCGCCATCAGGCGGTCGAGCGTCCGCTCGCCGGCGTGGCCGAAGGGCGTGTGCCCGAGGTCGTGCGCGAGGGCGACCGCTTCGGCCAGGTCCTCGTTGAGGCCGAGCGCCCGGGCCACGGTCCGGGTCACCTGGGCCGCCTCGACGGTGTGGGTGAGGCGGGTCCGGTAGTAGTCGCCCTCGTGGTTGACGAAGACCTGGGTCTTGTACTCCAGTCGGCGGAAGGCGGTGGAGTGGATGATCCGGTCGCGGTCGCGCTGGAACACCATCCGGAAGGGGTGCTCCGCCTCGGGATGGCGGCGGCCGCGCGAGTCGCGGCTCCGCATCGCATACGGGGCCAGGGCCGCCGCCTCGCGTGCCTCGAACGCCTCCCGCGCAGCCGTTGCCGGCATCGCCCGCTCCCCGGCGCGGTGGCGCCGCGCGCCGCGCTCAGCCGCCCGTGCTCTCGTCGGCTTCGGCCTCGACGGTCACCTGCACGGTCGCACGAACGTCGCGGCCCAGGTTCACGGTCACGGGGTAGGTCCCCACCTGCTTGATGGGCTCGTCCAGCACGATCTTGCGCCGATCGATCGCGACACCCTGCGCCTGCAGGAGACGCTCGATGTCGAGGTTCGTGACCGAGCCGAACAGGCGGCCCTCCTCGCCGACGCGCGCACGGACGGTGAGCTTCAGCCCGTCCACCTTCTTCGCCCGGCCTTCCGCGTCCTTGCGGTCACGGTCGGCCTTGGAGGCGATGACGCGCTTCTGGTGCTCGAGCACCCGCAGGTTCTTGCGGTTGGCCTCGATCGCGAGACCACGCGGCAGGAGGAAGTTGCGGGCGTATCCGGGCCGCACCCGGACCACGTCGCCGATCCCGCCCAGGTTCGGCACGTCGTCGCGAAGGATCACCTCGACCGCCATCGCCTTCGTCCTCCGTCAGGGATACACGGCCGTGTACGGCAGCAGGGCGACCGTGCGCGCCTGCTTCACCGCGGTCGTGAGCCGGCGCTGGTGCCGCGCGCAGTTCCCGGTGATGCGGGCCGGGATGACCTTGCCGCGCTCGGAGAGGAAGTTGCCGAGCGTCCGGGCGTCCTTGTAGTCGATGAGCAGGGCCTTGTCGGCACAGAACCGGCAGACCTTGCGGCGTCCCATGCCGCGGCGGCGGGGGCCGCGAGACGGCGTGCGTTCACGGGCCATCTCAGGCCTCCCCTTCGCTCATGGCCTCGTCCTCCGGTTCGCCACCGCCGGCCTCCTCGCCCTCGCTCTCGCCCTCCTCGCGCTCCGGGCGTCCGGCGAACCGCATCTGCGCCGGGGGGGCGTTCTCGGCCTGGCGGACGGAGACGAAGCGCACGATGGGGTCCATGAGCTTCAGGTTGCGTTCGAACTCCACCAGCGCCCGCGGCTCGGCGCGATACTCGAACAGCACGTAGGCGGCCCTCCGCTGCTTGGCGATCGGGTACGCCAGCTCGCGCAGCCCCCACTCCTGCACCTGGCTGATGGTTGCACCCTGCTCTTCGAGCAGCGTGCGCATCCGCGCGGTGAGCTCCTTCGCTCCGGCCTCGCCCTGGTCCGGATGGATCAGCACGAGCGATTCATAGCGGCGGTCCGCCATCCACTGCCTCCCGTCGATTCCTGTCTAGGTCGCGGCGAGCAACGCTCGCGCGCTGGTCATCCCTCGCCAGACGCCTTCTTCGGCTCGGCCGCCGCAGCCGCGGCGGCAGGGGCGGCCTCGGCGGCGGCCGCCTCGGCAGCCCCTGGCCGCTCCTCGACGGTCGGCGGAAGCACCGTCACCACGCTCTGTGCCGGGTCGCCGACGATCGACACGCCCTCGGGCAGCGTGATGTCGCCCAGATGCACCGCGTCGTGCACGCCGAGCGGCGACACGTCGATCTCGAAGTGATCGGGGATCTCGGTCGGCAGGCACTCGACCTCGATATCGCGGAGGATCGGCTGCAGGATGCCGCCCGCAACCACGCCGGCCGCCTTGCCCACGAAGCGCAGCATGACCGACACCGTCAGGCGCTCTGTCAGGTCGACCTCGTAGAAGTCGGCATGGAGCGGCGTGCCGGTGACCGGGTGCCGCTGCAGCTCGCGAACGAGCACCATGCGCTCGTTGATGTCGGCATCGGCCCGGGCCGCGTCCACGAGCCGGATCAGGTGCGCGCCTTCGAGGTGCGCCAGTCGCCGGCCGAGCTCGGCGCCCTCGACCGCGATCGCCGTCGTCGTCCGCTTCGGCCCGTAGAGGATGGCCGGCACCTTGCCGGCGCTCCGGAGCTTGCGAGCGGCCCCCTTACCGGAGCCCGTCCGGCGCTGGACCGTGATCTCCACCGTTTCCATCGCGTCAGTCCCTCAGACGAATAGCGAGCTGATCGAGGCCTCTTCGTGCGTCCGGCGGATCGCCTCCCCGAGCAGCGGCGCGACCGGGAGGACCGTGATCTTCCCCAGGCCCGCGGCATCCGCCCGGACCGGGATCGTGTCGGTCACGACCAGCTCGTCGATGACCGCCCCCGCGAGCCGCGTCATCGCGGGGCCGGAGAGCACGGCGTGCGTCGCGCAGGCGAGCACCGTCGGCGCGCCGGCGGCACGGACGGCGGTCGCGGCCGCGCAGAGTGTTCCGGCGGTGTCGACGAGGTCGTCGACGATCACGGCGATGCGGCCGTCGACGTCGCCGATGATCTGCATCTCGGCGACCTCGTTCGGCCGCGCCCGGCGCTTGTCGATGATCGCGAGGTTCGCCTCCAGCCGCTTGGCGAAGGCGCGGGCACGCTCCACCCCGCCCGCGTCCGGGGCGATGACGGTCGCCGGGCGGCCGTCGAGTCGCTCGCGAAGGTAGCGGAGGAGGATCGGGGTCGCGTACACGTTGTCGACGGGCACGTTGAAGAAGCCCTGGATCTGGCCGGCGTGCAGATCGACCGTGAGCACCCGCGACGCCCCCGCCGTCGTGATCAGATCCGCCACCAGCTTCGCGCTGATGGGGACCCGCGGCGCAACCTTCCGATCCTGCCTGGAGTAGCCGTAGTACGGCATGACCGCAGTGATCCGCTTGGCCGACGCCCGCTTGAACGCGTCGAGCATCAGCAGCAGCTCCATCAGGTTGTCGTTCGTCGGCGTGGACGTGGACTGGATCACGAAGACGTCGCCCCCGCGGACGTTCTCGGTGATCTCGACCTGCACCTCGCCGTCGCTGAAGCGCCCGATCTCGGCGCCGCCGAGGGGCACGCGCACGTACTCGCTGATCGAGACCGCCAGCGGGCGGTTCGAGTTTCCGGAGAACAGCTTGAGCTCGTCCTTCACGGGCCGGTCGCTTCGTCGTCTGCTCGAGTTGGGCGGGAAGGGATCGAACCTTCGCTGCCGGATCCAAAGTCCGGTGCCTTGCCAGCTTGGCTACCGCCCAAGGCCGCCGTCGTTCGTCTCGTCCTTCGCCCCTCGCGAAACACGGCACAGTAGTTTTGGGCTCCGGCGATGTCAACGGCTCGCTCGTCCCGTCCCCGAGCCGCCGGGGGGCACCCTGGACGCGTGCGTCGCAGCGCCCCCGTCCGCGGGCCGCCGCGCCTCGCCCGGTGGACGGGCGGCCGGCCGTGTGCTAGCCGTGGCCCCTCGCCCGCTTCGCCCCCGTGGTGAAATGGATATCACACAGGCCTCCGGAGCCTGGGGTAGAGGTTCGATTCCTCTCGGGGGCACTCTCGTCACCCGGGATCCACGTCCGCTTGCCCTTCGACACAGCGTTCGTCTAAGCTCTGGGCCTCGGTGTCCCGGCGCGGCGGAGCCGGCTCGGCGTGAGGAGTGGCTGATGGAATTTCCGAAGTGCCTGAAGTGCAGGGAGGGCATACTGATCCCGCTGTCCGACTACGGACAGGAAGGCGCCGCCGTCATCTTCAAGGCGTGGGCCTGCACGGATCCGGAGTGCGGCTTCTCCCTTCGCGTCGACAAGGGCGAGGTCAGCTACGGCAGGAAGATCGAACAGCGCCGGTGATCGATCCGCGGCCGTCCATGCGCGCCAGGCTCGTGCTCTCGCACGGCGCCGGTCGCCGTCATGGACGCCGGCGAGGGATGCCGACCGGGGGGGGAGGCACGATGAGTTCGCCGAGGTGGAAACCCATCATGATCGTGACTGGCGTGGCGCTGCTCGTCGCCTCGGCCGACGCCCTGGCGGAGTCGTCCGCCTGGGAGCAGCGTCCCGCCTCGGAGCGGGCGCTCTACACCGCGGCGGCGGTCATCGCGAACGTGGTCCCGATCACCTCGGCGCTGGTCGCCCCGCGTTGCCTGCCGGGCTACCTGCTCTGCAAGCTGTCCTTCGCCGGCTTGAGCGTCGTGGCGGCGGCGGAGTCGCTGGTCATGTCCGGCGGCGCCGACCAGGAGCAGCCGCGCGCCATCCTCCAACGGGGATTCACGGGCGACTGGTTCCTGACCGGCCGCCACGTCGCGGGAGACGCCCAGGCCGAGCCCTACCCGGAGGCGCCGCCACCCAGTGGCGGGGATGCCGCCAGCGGCTT
>Ga0209253_10004870_pt1 | contig 11654 bp, 11 predicted proteins | sample FrelakmetBRP12BR_FD_187145 | JGI IMG/M metagenome (GOLD analysis project Ga0209253, IMG submission 187145) | Freshwater lake sediment microbial communities from the University of Notre Dame, USA, for methane emissions studies - BRP12 BR (SPAdes)... | ecosystem: Environmental > Aquatic >...
TAGCGGAGGGGGGCCCCGTCGGCTTTTCCGACGGGGGGAACCGACGGGACTGGTTCCCCGGGGCCCGGGGGCTGCGGGCGGCCTAAGCGCCGCCCGAACGGGGATGTCATTTTAATTATTACGTTGATATTAATTTTCCCCAAACCAAACAGGCGTATTTAAAATAAATGCAATAAATCTAAGCCGGACTAAAAAAGGCCGCCAGACAGGGATAACCAGCGGCAGGAACCGCGAAATCATTGCTTCTTGGCCGGCCATCCATTAAAATAGACTCAAGCGAACCATGAAAAAATACCGGAATCCACTCCCCACGGTGGATATCATCATCGAGGCTAAAAATCCCGGCGGAAGAGAAGGCGTCGTCCTGATCAAACGCAAAAATCCGCCCTACGGCTGGGCCCTTCCAGGGGGATTTGTCGACTATGGCGAATCTTTAGAAGAAGCCGCGGTCCGGGAAGCCCTAGAAGAGACCTCGCTCAAGGTCACCCTCAAATTCCAGCTCCACACGTACTCTGCGCCCGACCGGGATCCCCGCCGGCACACGATATCCACGGCCTATGTGGCCAAAGCCCGGGGAATCCCGGTCGCCCGGGATGACGCCCAGGACATCGGAATATTCACCGAGAAAGACATCGATTTCCCCCTGGCCTTTGACCATCAGAGAATCTTGAGAGACTATTTCCGGCAAAAAAAACATAGAAAAGCCTCCGGAAAAGGAGGATAATCCCGGACCATGCGAGAAAACGATAAAAAAGATAATGACCGTCCCCACGATTTAAGGCTTAAAGAATTGACCAGCGTTTGGGGGCCTGCCGAAGCCGAAGTCATCAAGAGCTTTCTCGAGAGCCAAGGCATCCCCTGCATTTACAAAGGCCGGGTCGTCCAATCGATCCATCCTTTTTCAGTGGACGGGCTGGGCGAGATCAGAATTTTCGTCCCCGAAAAAGATTATGAGACGGCCAAAAAACTCATAGAAACCAAGCCCGAAGAAGTCCCTGAGTGATATTATTTCCCTCCGCGTTTCTCCGCCCACTAATCTAATGCTACAAATTGTAGCATTTCGATGATTTTCCCCCATATTTAGAGCTCAAAAATAGTTCTGTTTTTTATGCTTTTTTGCTTGACATTTCTGTCTTGCTCTCGTATATTTGAAGCAAAAATGGGAAGAAACGGGAAAAAATGGGAAATTTATTGATAGGAAGTCAAAAAGCAAAGCTCGACAAAAGCGGCCGAATCAAGGTTCCCGAGAAGTTCCGTGCCGCCATTGAAGAACAATACGGCAAAGAGCTTTATGTCACTTCCCTGGAGGATGATTTCATCCAGATCTTTCCCCTTCCGGTATGGGTGGAAATGTCAAGCCCACCCCAAAAGACCATGGCCTATCCCGACCCGGATTTCCAGGAATTGTGGCGGCAAGCCCACGCCAAGGGAATCTATGGGGAAATCGATGCCAAAGGCCGCGTCCTGATCAGCCCGAGACTCCGGGAAAAAGCCGGCCTTGACAAGGAAGTCGAAGTCATCGGAATGCACTATTATCTTGAAGTCTGGGACAAAAACCGGCTCACCGAAAAAATCGAAAAAAAACCGCTGACTTACGACGACTTCAAAAGGATTTCCAAGCTGATGTCGGATAGGAAGCCGGAATGAGCGAGCGACGGCATATCCCGGTCCTGCTCGAAGAGACCCTCCGTTACTTAGGCAGTGAACGAGAGGGGCTCTATATCGACTGCACGATCGGCATGGCCGGACATGCCTCTGAAATATTGAAAAGAAACCTCAAGGCCAAACTCATCGGCTTTGACCTGGACGAACAATCTCTTCAACAGGCCAAGGATATCCTCCTGCCCTATGCCGGCCGCGTCGAGCTCTATCATTCGGATTTTCGGTACCTGGCGGAGCTCGGCATCGATTTGTCCAAAGTCCGGGGCATCCTCATCGACCTCGGCATCTCCTCCTTTCAACTCGATTCGCCCGAACGCGGGTTCAGCCACTCCCTCGACGGCCCCCTGGACATGCGGATGGATGTCCGGAACAAAATGACGGCCGCCAAGATCCTCGACAAATATTCCGAGCCGAAGCTGGCCCAAATCTTCCACGAATACGGAGAGCTCAAACAGTCTAACAAGCTGGCCAAGGCTATCGCCTCGATCCGGCGGTCAAAAAGAATCGAAAGCACGACCCAGCTCCGCGGGATCGTGGAAGACGTCTGCCGCTGGCGGCCCCAGTCGGGGAAAATCCATCCGGCCGCCAAAGTCTTTCAGGCGCTGCGCATCGAATTGAACCAGGAACTCCAGGGCTTGGCAGGATTTTTGGAACAGACGGCCCGCCTCGTTCCGCCGAACGCCAGGATCGTGGCGATTTCCTTTCATTCTCTCGAAGACCGGATCGTCAAGCATACCTTTGTCCGGCTGGCCCGACCCGACGCCGGCCAAGGGATCCTCGAGGTCCTGACCAAAAAGCCGGTGACGGCGGCGGCCGAAGAAATCGCCCGCAACTCAAGATCTCGTTCGGCCAAATTGAGGGCGGCGGAAAAGATATCCCATGGTTCACAAGAAATACACTAAGAAGGAGATCGCCGTGGGGGTGCTGGCAAGCCTCATGACGATTATCATTCTGACTTTTTATCTGTGGCACATCACCGAGAATATCCGTCTCGGCTACGAAATCGGCCGCTGCGAAAACAGCCTCCAAACGCTCCGGGAGGAGGTCAAGAAGCTGGAAGCCAAAAAAGCTTCCCTCCTTTCCCTGGAGAGAGTCGAAAAGACGGCCAGGGAAAAATTAAACCTGACCGAGCCGAAAGAGGGACAGATCATCTATGAGGATTTTTGAGCCGAAGGCCATGAATCTCCCGACGGACGTGTACCAAAAAAAAGTCCGGAAACGGACACGGATCCTGGCTTTCCTGCTGACGGTCTGGGTCATCGGCATTTTTATTCGCCTCATCGACCTCCAGGTCTTTCTCCACGCCGGCTTCAAAGCCCAGGTCGTCAAACAAAATCAGGACCGGACGAAAATCCTCCCGGAACGTGGCACGATCTACGACCGGAACGGCAAAATCCTGGCCCGGAGCATCCCCGTGCCCTCCATTTTTTACTCGCCGCCGTCCGAGGAACCCTTCGAGCTGCAGATGAAGACCATCCTCAGGCTCGAGGCAACCCTCGGCTTGAGCGCCAAGGACATCGAAAGAATCAAATCGCGGCTCCAAAAAAAATTCTCTTTCGCCTGGATCAAAAGAAAAGTGGATGTCGATACGGCCCAACAGGTCAAGGCCTTGGGACTCAACGGCGTCTCTTTTCGCGAGGAACCCAAGCGATTCTACCCCCAAGCCAAGCTGGCCGCCCATGTTCTTGGCGGCGTCGATATCGATGACAAGGGACAAAGCGGCATTGAGCTGGCCTACGACCAAGTCCTCCGGGGGAAAGAAGGGGAAGTTCTCATCCTCCGGGATGTCAAACGCCGGGAATACTATTCCGAAGTCCTCAAAGAACCCCAAAGCGGAAAAGATATCACGCTGACCATCGATGAAAACATCCAATACATAGCCCAAAGGGAGTTGGAAAAAGCGGTTCTCGAGAACCGTGCCAACTGGGCCACCGCGATCGTCTCCCGCCCGGATTCCGGAGAGATCCTGGCCATGGCCAGCTATCCGGCGTTCGATCCCAATGCCTACCCTCCGTCCCCCGAGCAAGAAATCAACCGGGCGATCCGCTATAATTTTGAGCCGGGCTCGACATTCAAAATTGTGACCGCATCGGCGGCCCTCGAAAACCGGGCCGTCTCGCTCAACGATATTTTTGACTGCAGCGAAGGATCGATTGCCATCGCCGGGAGCCCGATCCGGGATCATAAAAAATTCGGCCTGCTGACCTTGCCCGGGGTTGTCGCTCATTCCTCCAATGTCGGGATGATTCAGGTCGGCCTGCGCATCGACCCGGACGCGTTTTATCGGACCATTCAAGCCTTCGGCTTCGGCCGCAAGACGGGCTTGGACCTTCCTGCCGAGGAATCCGGCCTCCTCATGCCGCCGAAGAAATGGAGCCGGCGCTCACTGCCGGCGCTTTCCATCGGGTACGAGATTTCTGCGACGGCCCTCCAAGTTCTCCAGGCCGTCAATATCATCGCCAACCGGGGCCTCCTCATTGCGCCGAAAATCGTCGGCGCGGTCGAAGGCTCGTCGGTGATCGCCCAAAAAGAGTCGACTCCCCCGGACAGGAAGATCTCGGAAAAAACGGCCGACACGCTGATCAAGATCCTGGAGCAGGTCGTTCTCGAAGGGACCGGCCAGGCGGCCTGGATCAACGGCTACACGGTTGCCGGGAAAACGGGAACGACCCAAAAAATCGACCCGGAGTTGAAAAGGTATTCCTCCTTTAAGCATATCGCGTCCTTTGTCGGGTTTGTCCCCGTCGAGAAGCCCGCGATCTCCATGATCGTCGTTTTGGACGAGCCCCAAAAGGCCGAGCATTACGGAGGTCAAGTCGCGGCGCCCGTATTCCGGGAAATCTCGAGCCAGGTGCTCCGGTATCTTCGAGTCAGTCCTCAAAAAAGCCTGATGAAGGCCGCCCTAACGGCCGAACCGGGGAGAGAAGGCGAACGATGAAAATCAAAGATATCCTCAAGGACGTTCCCCTCCTCTCTTTCCAGGGAGAAGAGAAGACGGACATCCAGGGCATCACGTATTTTTCGAAGGACATACAACCCGGATTCCTTTTTGCCGCCTTGAAAGGCGAAAAAACCGACGGTCGCGAATTCGTCAAGGAGGCTCTCCGCAAGGGGGCCGCCGCCGTTCTCTCCGACAGGCCCAAGCCTCCCAAGCTCATGACGAACTGGATCCAAGTTTTCGATACGAGGGAAGCCTTAGCCTTTTGCTCGGCGAATTTCTACGCCCATCCTTCCCAGAAAATGAAGCTCGTCGGCATCACCGGGACCAAGGGAAAGACAACGATCACCTTTATCCTGGAGGCCATCCTCCGAAAGGCCGGTTTCGCGCCGGGCGTCATCGGCACCATCAGCTACCGCGGCCCCGATTTCGAGCTCGAAGCCCAGCGGACCACGCCGGAAGCGCCGGACCTGCAGAAGATGCTGAAGGACATGCTCGACCGGGGCGCGACGCACTGCCTCATGGAAGTCTCGTCGCACGCCCTGGACCTGAAGCGCGTCTGGGGCATCAGCTTCGACGTGGCGGTGTTCACCAACCTCAGCGGCGAACATCTCGATTATCACCATACCATGGAGGATTATTTCGCCGCCAAGAAAAAACTGTTCAGCCTCAACAGCAAAAAGAGAACCGCCGTCGTCAACGAAGACGACGCCTGGGGCAAAAAGCTCATCGCCGAGCTTCCCATGAGCACCATCACCTTCGGTCTTGAGCCCCAGGCCCTTGTCCGGGGCGAAAAATTCAGGCTGAACGGCCTGGGCATCGAAGCCCTCGTGAAATTTCCCGGCGGCCAGGCGACCGTGATCTCGCCGCTTTCGGGCAAGCATAACCTGTATAATATCTTGGCGGCTTTTGCCGTGGCCCTGGCCTTGAACATCCCGCCCCAGGCTATCAAGGACGGAATCGCCGACCTCGTCACGGTCCCCGGCCGCTTTGAGAAGATCGAGAACAGCCTCGGGCTGGATATCTATATCGATTATGCCCACACCGACGCGGCCTTGAAAAGCCTCCTCGAATCCGTGCGGGAGCTCAAGCCCAACCGCATCCTGCTCGTCTTCGGAGCCGGCGGCGACAGGGACAGGACGAAAAGGGCGCGCATGGGAGAAGCGGCCGGCCTGTCGGCCGATTGGATCTTCCTGACATCGGACAATCCCCGATCGGAGGACCCCCTGGCCATCATCCACGAGATCGAACAGGGCGTCCTCAAGACGGGGACAAAGAAATACAGCATCGTGCCCGACCGGCGCGAAGCCATCGAGCAAGCCCTTTCATTCGCGAAAAAGGGCGATGCGGTCCTGGTCGCCGGAAAAGGGCACGAACACTATCAAATCCTGAAGGACAGGGTCGTCCCCTTCCATGACGGCCGGGTGATCCGGGAGATATTGAAGAAGATGGGGTCGGTTTGAACATGGTCGAGCTGCGGACCGACGAGATCGCCGAAAAGGTCCGGGGGGCCATCGTCCAGGGCCCGCCTTCCCTTACCTTCCGGGAGTTCAACATCGACTCGCGCCTGACCAGGCCCGGCGAGCTCTTTTTTGCCATTGTCGCCCGCCGCAACGGCCATGATTACGTTTCTGCGGCGGCGGAGCGGGGCGCCAAGGGCGCCGTGATTTCCCAGGCCGTTCATGTCGCGGATGACCGGTTCGCCCTGATCCGCGTCGGGGACACGCTCGAAGCCCTTCAAACACTGGCCGGGCGCGTCCTGGCCGAGTATCCGCTAAAAGTCGTGGGCATCACCGGCAGCGTCGGCAAGACGACGACTAAAGAATTCACGGCCGCGCTTCTGGCCCCCCATTTCGCGGTGTTGAAATCCGAGGGGAATTTCAACAATCAGATAGGGCTTGCCCTGACCCTTTTACGCCTCGAAAAACACCACCAGGCGGCCGTTCTGGAAATGGGAATGAGCGCTCCCGGAGAGATCAAGGCCTTGACCGGGATTGCGCCTCCAGACGTCGCCGTGATCACGAATATCAATCCCGTCCACTTGGAGTTCCTAAAAACGATAGAGAACATTGCCTCGGCAAAAAAAGAGATTCTGGACGGAATGAAAAACGGCGGTACCGCCGTCCTCAACGGAGACGATCTCTCTGTCCGGAAAATCGCCGAAAGCTCCAAGGGGAAGATCATCACCTTCGGCTTTTCGGAGGGTTGTGATATCCAAGCCCGAAACCTCAAGAGCCTCGGCTATGACGGTATCGACTTCGACCTTAAATACGGCCGCGAAGAGCGGGCGATCCGGTTTCCTTTTCTCACGGAGAGCTATGTTTCGAACCTGCTGGCGGCGCTCGGCGTCGCCTTCGCTTTTTCCCTGCCCTTGGCCAAGGTCGAAAAATCGATCTGGGAGCTGAGGCCGTTCTCGAACAGAGGGATCCTTCTGCGCCTGGGACACCGGATCATGATGATCGACGATTCCTATAATTCCAATCCCAAGGCTCTGGAAACCGCCCTCCGCAACCTGTCGAGGCTTCCGGCCAAGAGAAAAGTCGCCGTCCTGGGCGATATGCTCGAGCTCGGCGAGGCGACGGCCTCGTTTCACGAAGACGCGGGTCGCCGGGTCGTCCTCTCGGGCTGGGATCTCCTGGTGACGATAGGGCCTCTCAGCCTTCACATCGCCGACGGCGCCATATCGTCGGGAATGCAACCGGAACGGGTATTCTCGTTCCGGGATTCAGCAGAAGCCGCTGAGAACATCACGGGCCTTCTTCAGGACGGCGACCTGGTCCTGGTCAAAGGGTCGAGGGGAATCCGGACGGAAAAAATCGTAGAAAAAATAAAAACCGCGTTCGAGGAGTCCTGACGTGCTGTACTGGCTGCTCGTGCCCTTGAGAGAAAATCTCTTCTTCTTCAATGTCTTTCGCTACATCACGGTCCGGGCGGCCCTGGCCAGCCTGACCGCCCTCTTTTTGAGCTTTCTCTTCGGCCCGGCCTTGATCAAGCTCCTAAAAAAGTACCAGATCGGCCAGGAAATCCGGCCCGAGGGGCCTCAATCTCATTATGCAAAAAAAGGCACGCCGTCCATGGGCGGCATCCTCATCATCGGCGCCACGCTCATCCCGACGCTGCTCTGGGGGAACCTGAGCAACACGTATGTCTGGCTGGCAATGGCCACGATGTTCTTTTTCGGTTTGATCGGCTTCATGGATGATTTCCTCAAAATCAAGAAGAAGCGGTCTCTCGGACTCATCGCCCGGAACAAGTTCCTGCTCCAGTTTATCCTGGCCGTGGCCATCGGGCTGGCCATGCTCACCCTGGGGTTCAAAGGCACGTTCAACCTCCATCTGTTCTTTCCGATCATCAAAGAATGGATCCCCTATCTCGGCTGGTTCTATCTTCCCTGGATTGTCTTCATCCTGGTCGGCTCTTCCAACGCCGTCAACCTGGCCGACGGCCTGGACGGGCTGGCCATCGGCCTGACCCTGATCAGCGCCGGCGCTTTAACGGCGCTGACCTATATCGCCGGCCATGCCAATTTTTCCACCTATTTGAACATCGCCCGCGTTCCGCTGGCGGCGGAGCTGACAGTGTTCGCCGGCGCTTTCACCGGAGCCTGCCTGGGCTTTCTCTGGTTCAACTCCCACCCGGCCCAGGTCTTCATGGGCGACGTCGGCGCCCTGTCGCTGGGCGGGACCCTGGCCGTGATCGCTCTTCTCATCAAACAGGAATTCCTGCTCTTCACGGTGGCGGGGGTTTTCATCCTGGAGGCGCTGTCGGTGCTGATCCAGGTGAGCTACTTCAAGTTCTCCAAGGGGAAAAGGGTTTTCAAAATGGCGCCCCTCCACCATCATTTCGAGCTCCTGGGGTGGCCGGAAGAAAAGATCGTCGTCAGGTTCTGGGTCCTGGGAATTATTTTTGCCCTGTTCACCCTGATGATGCTCAAGTTGAGATGACGATGGACCTTCGCCATAAAAAAGTCTTGGTTGTCGGCCTGGGAAAGACGGGAGAAGCCCTGGCCCATTTCCTGCTCGGGCGCGGAGCCAACGTCAAAATCAGCGAAAAGAAGTCGAGCCAAGAGCTCGGCGACCGAATCCGGCATTGGCAGGGGAAAGGCGTTGACGTCGAGTCCGGCGGCCATACGCTCGCATCCTTTTTGGCCGCCGACCTCATCGTCCCCAGCCCCGGCGTTCCGCCGCTGGAGGAATCGGCAGCCGCTCGGAAGAAGGGCGTTCCGATTCTCTCTGAAATCGAGCTCGCCTTTCGCTTTTTAAGAGGCCGGATCGTGGGCATCACGGGTACAAACGGAAAATCGACGACCGCGACCCTCCTCCACAAGATCGTGAAAGAGGCGGGGCTTCCCGCCTATCTCGCCGGTAACATCGGCCCGCCGCTCATCTCTTTTGTCGATGCCAGCCGCGATGATCATATTTATGTCACAGAGATCTCGAGTTTCCAGCTGGCATACATCGAGAAGTTCAGGGTCCCGGTGTCTGTTTTTCTCAACATCTCCCGGAATCATCTGGATTGGCATCACACGTTCGACAGCTATTTCCGGACAAAAAAAAGACTGGTGACGGCGCAACGAGAAGGCGATGTCGCCATCCTCAACCGGGATGACCCGGCTGTTTGGGGCCTCAAAGACGACGGGCCGTTTGAAGTCTATGGCTTCAGCCGCAGACGAAAGGTCCGGCGCGGCGCCTTCCTCGAGGACGGCTGGATCGCCCTCCGGGACGAAGCCGAGGAGCGATTGATGCCCATCTCCGAGATCAGCCTACCCGGCGGGCATAATCAGGAAAACGTGATGGCCGCCGCCGCCGCGGCGCGCCTCTTCCAAATCCCTCTTCCGGGGATGCGCGCCTCCATCAAAAGCTTTCAGGGACTCGAGCACCGGCTGGAAAAGGTCTTGACGCTCCGCGGGGTGGATTTCGTCAACGATTCAAAAGCCACCACGGTGGACGCGACCCTTAAAGCGCTGGAGAGCTTTGACCGCCAGATCGTTCTCATCCTGGGGGGCAGGGACAAGGGGGCCGATTTCGCCCTGCTCCGGAAATCCGTCAAAGCCAAGGTGAAAAAAGTCATCCTGGTCGGCGAGGCCGCGGAAAAAATCAGGAAGGCCCTGCGCGGGACCGTCCCGATGGAAGCGGCCCCATCGATCAAGGAAGCAGCAGCGCTCGGTTTCGCCTCGGCTTCGCCCGGAGAGGTGGTCCTCCTCGCCCCGGCCTGCACGAGCTGGGACATGTTCAAGAATTTTGAAGAGCGCGGAGAAGTTTTTAAACGGGAAGTCCGCGGCCTTGCGGAATCCGTCGGACAAGGAAAGGCCTGAAAGGATATGGAGATCTTCAAGCCCTACAGTTTTGATAAAGGGCTGTTTCTGACCACCCTGGCCATGATCACTCTGGGTATGGTCATGGTTTACAGCGCCACGGGCGTGCTGGCCGGGGAAAAAATGCACCAAACGTTCTATTTCCTGATCCAGCAGGCCATCGGCGCCGGCACCGGCTTCGTCTTCATCTTCATCATGATGTCCATCAAAAAGCCTTTTTATCAGAATAAGTATTTTATCTTCGGACTGCTCGCGCTCGCCTTTATCCTGCTCGTCCTCTGCTTCAGCATGCCGGCCGTGGCCAAAACCAACCGTTGGATCACAATGTTCGGCGTTCGCTTTCAGCCTTCGGAGCTGGCCAAGCTCAGCCTCATCCTTTTTTTGGCGCTCTACCTGGACATGAAGAAGGACAGGCTGGATGAGCTGCCCATGCTTCTCGTCCCGCTGGCCGTCCTATTCCTGTTCGTCCTGCTGATCTTGAAAGAGCCCGATTTCGGGACGGCCGTCCTGACCTTCGGCATCTGCGCCGTGCTCCTCTATATCGGCGGCGTGAAGCTCCGATATTTCTTCTGCCTCGGCCTGGTTTCGCTCCCGCTTTTTGTCTTCTACATCTTCCAGGCCCGCTACCGCGTTGACCGGTTCCTGGCCTTTCTCTACCCGGACAAGGACCTCCTGAGCTTGAATTTCCAGGTGGCCCAGTCCAAGATCGCCCTCGGCTCGGGAGGCCTGCTGGGCGTGAGCCTGGGCGAGAGCGCCCAAAAACTCTATTTTCTTCCCTGCGCCCATACAGACTTCATCTTTGCCATCATCGGAGAGGAATTGGGGCTGGTCGGAACGCTGGCCACGGTCGCCCTTTTCGTCATTTTTCTCTGGAGGGGTCTCGTCATCGCTTTCAAAGCGCCGAACCTGTTCAGCCAGATCGCGGCAGCCGGACTGACCTTGATGATCGTCGCCCAGGCCCTGCTCAATATCACCGTGGTGCTCGGCCTGGGACCGGCCAAAGGAGTCCCCCTTCCCCTGCTGAGCTACGGCCGGTCCTCGCTTGTCACGAATCTTTTCGCCATTGGCATTCTTCTCCATATTTCCCAGAGAAAGGGAGACCGCCGGACCATCAAATGAGCGAACGACGTGTGATCATCAGCGGCGGCGGAACAGGGGGGCATCTTTACCCCGCCCTGGTCCTGGGACAGAAGCTTCGGGAAAAAAATGCCCACCTCGAACTGACCTACGTGGGAAGCAGCCGCGAAGCCGAAAAGAACATCATGGCCTATCATAATGTCAAATTCATCCCGATGCGGATCGAAGGCCTGAAAGGCAAAGGCCTGCGGAGCCTGAAAACGATGGCCATGCTCCCCGGATCATTCTTCAAGTCCCTGTCCATCCTGCTCCGGGTCAAACCCGACCTTGTCGTGGGCGTCGGAGGATTCAGCTCCGGCCCCGTCGTCCTGCTGGCGTCCCTCTTGAAGATCCCGACGCTCATCCTGGAACAGAATGTCCGGCCAGGCTTCACCAACAGGCTTCTCATTTCCCGAGCCCGCAAAGCGGTCGTGGCCTTTGAAGCGTCTATCGCCTACTTCAAGGGAAAGGGCGTTTTCCTGGGGAATCCGGTCCGCGAAGAGTTCACCACGCTTCGGCGCAAGGAGCGCACGGGCCGGCTGACCCTGCTTGTCTTCGGAGGAAGCCAGGGCTCACATGTCCTGAACCAGGCCGTGGCGGCGGCCCTGCCTCTGCTGGAAAAGG
>Ga0209253_10004871_pt1 | contig 11654 bp, 6 predicted proteins | sample FrelakmetBRP12BR_FD_187145 | JGI IMG/M metagenome (GOLD analysis project Ga0209253, IMG submission 187145) | Freshwater lake sediment microbial communities from the University of Notre Dame, USA, for methane emissions studies - BRP12 BR (SPAdes)... | ecosystem: Environmental > Aquatic >...
TCGTGCGGGCGTAATTCAGGGGTAGAATGCAAGCTTCCCAAGCTTGACGTCGCCGGTTCGAATCCGGTCGCCCGCTCCACCTTCCTTCCTCTATAATTGATCCATGTCGAGGCGATGGGTGCGTTGGACCGGGGGCGGCCTGCTACTCCTCCTCCTGTCGATCGTCGGGTGGCGCTTGTCGCTCGAGATCCCCGAGAGGATCCGGAGGGCGGAGAAGGCGCTGGTCGACGCGGCCGCCGGATACGGTCTCTCCGTCCGATACGACGGGCTGAACTTCCATCTGCTGCACCTTCGCCTCTCCATCGACAACCTGGTGCTCCGCGACGCGGTTGCGGATCTCCCCCTCGCAAGCGCCCGATCCGTCGATGTTTCCCTATCCCTCCACGGTTTTCTGACGGGGGATCTTCCCGTCTCCCGGGTCCGGGTCCGCAATTTTCGCCTCGAAGCGGGGGAGAAAAACCGCCCCCTCCTGGAACGGTGGATGTCGGTCCGGAAGGAAGGGACCTCGTCCTCGCTACCCGAGATCCTTCTCATGGACGGTTCGATCCACCTCACCCCCCCGGGCCCGTTCCGCCGTTTCGAGGCGGTCGTGCGGGAAGTCCGGATCCGCGACGCACGCTTCGGAGGGACGAATGTCACCGCTTCGCTCGAGCGGGCGGAGGGCGACGTCGTTCTGCCGGAGGGGACCGGCGGTGCGTGGCCGTTCCCGTCGGTAGAGGCGGACCTCTTCTATAAAGATGGCGTTCTGCGCGTCCGGAAGGTCAAGGCGTCCGGAGACCCCGCAACGGTGCGCCTTTCCGGCTCGCTCGATACCCGGAAACGGATCGCGTCGGCGAAGGCTTCGGGGGAAGTGGACATCGCGGGGTGGATCGCCGCCGGAGCGCCGGGGGTATCGTACCTGCGCCGCTTCGCCCGACAGGGGAAGACGGAGTTCTCCCTCACCGCCGACGGTCCGTGGAACGACCCGGAAGCGTCGGCCCGTCTCGCCTTCCGGAACGTCGGATTTCCGGGCGCCGCTGCCGCGGAAGGGGAGGTGGAACTCTCCCTGCGCCGCCGTGTCCTTCACCTGGCACGGGCCCGGGCGAAACTCTGGGGGGGGGCGCTCGAGGCCGACGGCCTCTACCGCATCGATTCCGGTCGTGCGGAGGGGAAGGCGTCCCTGCGGCAGGTTTCCCTCGCCGCGTTACCGTGGGAAGCGCTCGGCGTTCCCGTCTCGCTGGCCGGGACCGGAGACGGATCCATCCGCGTCGCGGGATCGGCGGATCGGATCGAGAGCGCCGTATCGCTGGCGTTTCCCGGTGGCCTGGAACGGATCTCCTCACCGGGAGGCGACGTCCCGTCGTTCCGCTTCCCGATAACGCTCGAAGCGAACGGGTCGGTCTCGGGCGGGCGCGACGTGAGGGTCGATTCGTTTCGCCTGATGGCGGGAAAGGCGGAAACGCGCGGGGAGGGCGAGGGGTCGATTCCCGGGAGGACGCTCCGTCTGCGCGGGTCGCTGTCCCTCCCCTCCGGGAAGGCGACCGACTACGGCGTCGATGAATCCCTGGCGTGGGAGAAGGTCGCCGGGGAGTGGGAAATCTCCGGCCCCGCTTCCCGCCTGAGTGGCAGCGCGTCTTTTTCCGCGACCGCCCTCGCGGTTCGCGCGCTTCCCCCCCTTCCTGTCCGGGTGAAGATCGACGGGGTCCCGGAGGAGGCGCTTCATTTCGTCGTCGACGTCCCCACGTCCGGGTTCAAGGTCACTTCCGCGGGGACGGTGGCCTCCCCCCTCGATCGGTCACGGAGGAGCACGGAATTCACGGTCGCGGCGCGCGGGATCGACCTGTCCGATTCCGCCCGCTGGGTTTCAGCGGCAGCGAAGTCCCTGGGCGCGGAAGCGGGCGAGGGACTCCGCTATCTGGCCGGCATCGAGGGAAGCGGGGAAGCGGACGGGAGGATCCGCGTCGCTGCGGGAAAGGTGGAGGCGACGGCGAACTTCCGGGCCGCGACCGTGGGTCTTCGCGGAGTTCCACTGCGCGCCTTGCGGGCGGAGGGGGAGTATCGGAGCGGAGGATCCGCGGCCGGCTGGATCGCCCGCGCGGAAGGGAAATTCGGTGACGGAACGTTCCATGTCGCCGCGAAGGCCGAGGGAGGAAACGGAATCGCGATCGAGGGAAACCTGGAGGGGATCGGGATCGCCCAGGCGTTTTCCCTGCTCCGCCGGGACAATCCCGGGGAGGTGCAGGGGACCGTCGAAGCGCGGTTCGCGGCCCGGCACGGCCCGAAGGGGTGGGAACTGCCACGATTCACGGCCGGCACGGAGGAACTTGTGGTGGGCCCGGTGCGGCTGTCGCGCGTTCGCGCGGAAGGGCGTCTCGGAGCCGCCGACGGGGCGTTCTCCATCCGGTCCGATTCGCCCAAGCTCCGGATCGATGGCGAGGTCGATCCCTCCGATGGGTGGTCCACGAAAATCCTCCTGACCGCGGCGGAAGTCCCCACGTCGTTTCTCCTCGCCGCCGCGGGGCAGACGGGGATCTCTTCGGGCGGCATCTGGACCGTCGACGCCGGAGCGGTGGTCCGCCTGGCGGACATCATGGAGGGGCGGTCCCTCTCTCCCGGGATGTTCCCCGCCCTGCACGTCTCGGTACGAGCGGGAGACCTTTCCCTGGGCGAGTTCCGCTTCGCGGAGTGCCGCGCCTCCGGCAGGAAGAGCGGAGACGCCTTCGAAGGGGAGGTATCGACCCGCACACCGGATTCCCGTCTCTCGTGGTCGGTCACCCTGCGGGAGCCGTTCGGCTTCCGCCTCGAGGGGCCGTTCAGCTTGGGCGAACCGGCGGACGGAACGGCGAATAGCGGGACCCGGCGTTTCTCTCTCCACGGGCGTGCGCAGATCGAAGGGGCCCTCCGTGCCGTCGGGAAGACCACGGGCACACTTCTCGTCGAATCGCTCAGATATCGGGACGGAGGGATCGAACTCTCGGGGAAGGACCTTTCCGCGAGGATGGACCCGGAAGGGGTCCGGTGGACCGGGGGTACGATCCTCGCCGCGGGGAATCCCGTCCGGATCTCCGGAAAGGTGACGTGGGGCGGAATTCTGGACGTCCGCGTCGACGGGAAATTGCCGGCGTCGAGCGTGCGGCTCGCCGTTCCTGACGTATTCGACCGCCTCGACGGGACGATGACCCTCGAAGCGCGGATCACCGGGAGACGGGAAGCTCCCTCGATCGTGGGGACGGGACACCTGGAGGGCGGCACCCTCTCGTTCATCGGATACAACCAGCTCTTCGAAGGGGTCCGTGCGGATGCGATCCTCAGCCTCGAAAAGATCGTGTTCGAGCATTTCGAGGCGAAGAGCGGGGGCGGCTACATCGACGGCTGGGGGGAGGTCCCCCTCAAGATGGATGCCGGGCAGCGCCTGTACTTTTCGGCGGACTTCCTCGACGTGCGGTATCCTTATCCCGAAGAGTTCCGGCCCGTGGTCCAGGGCCATATCGAACTGCTCGGGCCGGTCGACGACCTCCTCGTGACGGGGGATGTCGAAGTGCAGTCCGCGCGCTACACCCGGACCCTCTACCCGGAGAAAGCGCTCGTCGACTTCAGCCGGAGGCTCTCGGACGTCGCCGCGAGGCGGGAGAAGTCCGATTTCCGGGTACGACTGGACATCAACGTCATCGCGGATCGCACGATCCGGATCAAGAACAACCTGGCGGACATTAAAGCCGGCGGGGAGTTCAAGGTCGGGGGGGACACCCGCAAGGTCGTCGTCCTCGGGACCTTCGATGTCTACGAAGGGTACGTGGAGTTCTACGGCAGCCGGTACGACCTGAAACGGGCCACCGTGGACTTCCAGGACCCCCGGAAGATCAACCCCCGCCTGGACGCCCGGGGCGAGACGAAAAAGGGAAGCTACAACATCGCCGTCCTGGTCACCGGTACCTTCGAGAAGCCGGAGGTGGACTTTACGTCCGACCCGCCGTTGAGCCGGACCGACATCGTGAGCCTGCTGGCGTTCGGCGTCACGACGCAGAACATCGCGTCTCCCGGCACGGGGACCGGGACCTCTTCCGGGGGGAGCGGTACCGCGGCCATCGCCATCGGGAGCACCGTGGGGGGCGTGGACGAGAAGATCCGCAGCACGGTGGGACTGGACAAGTTCGCCATCGAAACCGGCTTCTCCCAGACCACCCAGTCCCTGGAGCCGAGGTTCGTCGTGGGGAAGTCGTTCGGGGACCGGGTGTCCATCTCCGCGTCCACGAGCGTAGGGACCTCCGCCTACAGCGCCGCCTCGGGGGAGCTGAAACTCTGGGAGGACGTTTACCTGCAAGGATCCTGGCAAAGCAGCACCGCCTACGCGGAGGGGCAAATCGGCGGCGACCTCAAGGTCCGCTACCGGTATCGATCGCTCAAGGATCTGCTGGGTGGCCAGGATTAGCCGGCTCGCCTCCCTGGTCCTCGCGGGGTGGTTGGCGTTCCTGCCCGTCCCCCCGGCGGGAGCGGAGGATCGCCCGCCCGCCGGCTCCGGGCCGGTCGTCGCGGCCATCTCCTTCCAGGTCCCCTCCCCCTTTCGTGTCACGTACGAGGAGCTTTACGGGCTCGTCACCCTGCGGCCCGGGGACCGGATCAGCGAGGAGAAGGTCAGGGATTCCATCCGCCGCCTGTACACCCAGTCGGTTTTCCGCGAAGTGACGGCGTACGTCCGGGAGGAGGGGGGGAGTGTAGACCTCCTGTTCTTCCTGCGCCCCATCCCGCTCGTCGCAGAGATCGAGGTGACGGGTCAGAAGTCGCTGACGGCGGTCCAGATCATCTCGGCCTCCCGTATCCGGCGGGGCGCGCCGCTGGAGGAAAGGGACCTGTCGGAGGCCGAGGCGATTCTCCGGGCTTTTCTGGCGGGGAAAGGATTCACGGCGGGGAAGGCCACGATCCAGGTTTCTTGCAGCGTCGTGAACGGGGCGGGGAGGGTCCGGATCGCCGTGGAGGAGGGGGAGACCGGGTTGATAGAGACCCTTGCCGTCCCCGGCGCGTCCTTTTTCCCCCCCGAACGACTTCCCCAGCTCCTCGGCGTGGAGACCGGGAGTTCGTTCGACTTCCATCGTTGGGAGGAGGGGCTCGCCCGCGTTCGGCTGGAGTACAAGAAATCCGGGTTCCTGACCGTCCGTGTCGAGGGATCCGTCTCCCCTTGCGAGAGCGGGAGCGGTCTCTGCCCACGCGCCGAGGTGGTGGAGGGGCGCCGGTACGACGTCCGTTGGGAAGGGGTCCGTGAGTTCTCCCCGGAAAAACTTGCGAAGGTGGCCGGGCTCTACGGGACCGAGGAGGTCACGGAGGGGGCCCTGGCCTACGACCTGCGGGAGCGGGTCCAGGCTTTTTACCGGCAGGAGGGGTACCTGCGGGCGCAGGTCGAGGTGGCGGTGGGGGAGGAGATCGACGGGAAGGTGCCGTTGACGGTGAAGGTGCAGGAGGGGAAACCCGGATTCATCCGGAAAATCCGGTTCGAGGGGAACCGCGGGATCCCGGAGAAGGCGCTTCTCCGACAAATGGGTTCCCGGGAGCGGGGGACGTTCCACTGGTTCACGGGGTCCGGGAAGTACAACGAGGAGGAGTGGAACCAGGACCTGAGCGCGGTCGTCGGCTACTACCAGAAGGAAGGGTACGTCCGCATGAAGGTCTCCGGCGTGGACAACGATTGGGACGCGACCGGGGGGATCACGAAAGTCGTCCGGATCGAGGAGGGGCCGAGATACCGCCTCCGGGAGATCCTCTTTCGAGGGAACGACCACTTCCTGCGGACGGAATTCCTTGCGTTGATGCGGAACCAGGAAGGGGCGTTCGTCGACTACGTCGCGCTGGAGCGCGACCAGGAGGCGATCGCCGCGAAGTACAGGAACACGGGCTTCCTGGATGCGACGGTCGAGGGGACGCTCGACTTCGACGAGGGGAAGGACACCGTCGTCGCGAGGTTCACATTCGTGGAGGGATCGAGGTACCGTCTCGGGTCGGTCATCGTGCAGGGGAACCTCCTGACCCGCCCCACCGCGGTGCTGCGGGAGAACCCGATCCCCTCGGGCGGCTACGCCGGCGAGGAGGCTCTCCTCAAGTTCCAGCAGTCCGTGTACGGAACGGGTCTCTACAAGAGCGTCCGGCTCCAGCGCATCAAGCGGCCCGAGGAAGGGGTGCTGGACCTCGTCGTGGAAGTCGAGGAGGCGATGTTCCTGGATCTGGAGTTCGGGGCCGGGTACGCGAGCAATACCGGGGTGCGGGGGTCGGTCTACGCCAAGGACAGGGACCTCGACGGCCTCGGTCGGAGCGTCTCGGGGTTGGTCCTGGTCGGCCAGAAACAGCAGAATTACCAGTTGGAGATGCGCGAGCCGTACATCCTGGGAAATCGCTGGAAGTGGGAGGGCGTGCTGACCGCCTCCCACCTGTTCCAGGAGAATCCCAGCTTCAACCTCAGGAAGACGGCCCTCGTCGCCGGAATCGACCAGAAGATCCTCGAACGGTCCACGTTGTCGCTGCAGTATGAGTTCTCGGTCAACGAAACGTCCGAGGTCGAACCCGGGGCGATCATCTCTCCGGAGGACCAGGGGAGGGCGAACATCGGCAGCGTGCGGGCGCTCCTCGTCCTGGACTTCCGGGACGACCCGTTCAACCCGAAGAGGGGCATGTACGCATCCGGGACGGGCGAACTGGCAAACCAGCTTTTCGGTTCGCAGGTGGACTACTGGTCGCTGGCAGGGCAGACCAGCTTCTACCTCCCCGTCGTCCGGAGGAACTCCCTCGCCCTCTCCGGGCGGGCGGGCGTCATCCTCCCGTACGGGATAACCCCCGAGGTCCCGATCCAGAAGCGGTTCTTTGCGGGCGGACGGACGACGGTGCGTGGATTCAAGCAGGACACGCTGGGCCCGATCGGGGCGAACGGGGCACCCATCGGAGGGAACTTCCAGCTGATCCTGAACGCCGAGATGCGGGTGCCCCTGCAGTACGGCTTCCTGGCGGCGGTCTTCGTGGACGCCGGGAGCGTCTGGTTGTGGAACGAACCCGAGTACGGCTTCGACCTGCGGGAGGCCGCCGGACTCAGCCTCCGGTACATCACCCCGGTCGGACCCGTCAGCGTCGATTACGGGTGGAAACTGGACCCCCGTCCCGGCGAGTCCGCCGGGGAGTGGAGCTTCACGATCGGCATGGTGTTCTGAGGAAGCGGCGCACCCTTTACGCGAGCACCGGTATGCCCGCCTTCTGGACGACGCACGTCTTCGCGATCCGGTCGCCGAGACGCCGCCGCTCGGGGTGCCTGTACGCCGCCACCGCCTCGACCACGATCGCCGCCGGTATCAGCAGGTGGATGATGAACAGGACGTTCCGGAAGGAGGAGTCGATGTAGGAGATCGACCGTCCGTCCATGTGGACGACCCGGATCCCGAGAATCTTCTTCCCGACGCTCTGCCCGCCGAACAGTCCGTCCCGGAAGGTGATGTAGAGCACACCGAGGAATCCCCCGAGGATCGGGAATCCGAGGGTGGGTCCTCCGAAGTGGAACGCCGCATAAAGGAGCATGTCGATCAGGAACGCCATCCCCCTGTGCTGCCAGTCCGCGGGGACGGGGAGGAACGTTTCGGTCGGCACCTCGGGGTCGTGTACCGTCGACTTCCGACGATCCACTCCGTCCCAGGAAACTTCGTTGCCGGATGCACCGGCCTTTGTCTCTTCCGTCATGAACCACCTCTACCCGATCAATGTTCCCGGTATATTATATGCATTCCTCCGTTTCCGGTAAGAGGAATTCGTGATAATTTCGCATCATGTCGGAGGGTGGTGACAGGGGCGGGGCGTTCCCGGACTATTCCGGATGGCGGGTGGAGTTTGCGCTCGCCTGGTGCGCCCTTCTTGCGTCGACGGTCGCCGCGTCCTTCCTCCTCGGCGGCGGGTCGACGTCCCACGGCGTTTTCCTGGCCGGGGTCGCCGGCGGCGAATTCGTTCTGGCGCTGATCAGTTCCATCCTCCTCGAACGGACCGTCTTCCGCCCCATCGAACGGCTGCGGGACGCCGTCGCGGAGGGACCCGACCGGCCCCTCCCCGCCTCGAAAGGGCCCCTGGAGCCGTTGACGCAAGCGATCTCCTTACGCCAGGAACGGACCGTAGCGACGCTTCGCGAGGCGGTCCGGGACCGCGAAGAGCGTCTCGCTCAGGTCGAACGACTTCGGCGCGCCCTCGAGGAGACGCGGGGGAACCTCGAATCGAACGTCCAGTACCTCCGGACGATGGCCGAGGTTTCCACCGTCATCGCCGGGACCCTCGACCCCGAGGAACTGTATCGGATCATTCCGGAACGGGTGATGCAGAAACTCGGGCTGAACGACTTCTGCATCATGCTCTACTCCAGGGAGACGAAGCGGCTGACGGCGAAATCCGCCTCGGGAGGCGACGGCGGCACCTTGCCGGCGTTCACCCTCGCCCCGGGGGAAGGGATCGCGGGAAAGGTGTTCGCCACCGGGGAGCCGGCCTGGATCCCCGACGTGAAGCCCACTACGGAGATTCCCTATTACGGGGGACGACGAACCGACGTCCGGTCGTTCCTCTGCGTCCCCCTCGTATCCAAGGGGAAGAGCATCGGAGTGCTGATGCTCAACCACGCGGAACCGAACGCGTTCGAGCCCGAACTGCTCCCGACGATGCGGGTGCTGGCGTCCTACCTCGCAATCGCCATCGAGAATGCCGAGATGTTCGGGTTCGTGAAATCGCTCGCAGAGAAAGACTCCCTGACGCTGCTGTACAACCACGGTGCGTTCCACGAAAAGCTCGCCATCGAACTCGAGCGGGCGAACCGGTACGGGCGGCCGATGGCCGTCATCATGCTCGATCTGGACCGCTTCAAGGAGATCAACGACCGCTACGGTCACACCATGGGGGACCGGGTCCTTGTTCTGGTCGCAGGGGCCCTGGGGGCGCACCTGCGGAAGACGGATATCGCGGCGAGGTACGGGGGGGACGAATTCGCGTTGATTCTCCCGGAAACCGATCTCTCCTCCGCGACCGTCATCGCGGAGCGCATCTCGGAAGGGATCTCGAACGTACGCCTCGACGTCGGCGGCGAGGACGTCATCTCCTTCACCGCGAGCGTCGGGTATGCCGCCTGCGCCCCCGACTCCCCCGGGCGCGGCCAGATCCTCGACACTGCCGACCGCCTCATGTACGATTCGAAGCGCCGGGGTTCCGGGGGCGTCCTCGGAGTGCAGATCTGATGCGGGGAGGCGGAATCCATTGGGTTTCGGATTGGTGAAGGCGTTGGACGACCTGCTGGTGAAATGCGGATTGATCTCCGGCGATGTTCCCACGACGGAGGAACTGGCCTGGTTGAAGGAGTCGCGCGAGCGGGTGGGAATGGTCATCCGCGCCCGATGGGCCATCCTCGCCATCCTCGCCGGGTACGCCGTTTACGCGTACTTCTTTTTCCGGCACGCCACGGCGGATGCGCTTCGGATCACGCCGCTGCACCAGGCCATCGCCGTCGGAGCCTTTCTCTTCGCCGTCGCGTACAACGCCTGGTACCAGTACACCTACCGGTGGTTCAGTCGCATCCGGCAGCTGAACCAGGCGCAGCTCCTGTTCGACCTTGTCTTCGTAACCGTCCTCGTGCATTTCAGCGGAGGCGCCGTCTCGTGGTTCTGGGCGATGTATATGGTCCTCACCCTCGAGGCGGCGCTCATCATGGACAAGCCGTCGGACACGTACGCGATCGCGATGGCGGGCGCACTGGCCTTCGGGGGGCTGCTCACCTTCGAATTCTACGGGCTGATCCCGCCGATCCCGATGCCCTTCGAGAACAACGCGCTGCAGAACAACTTTTCCTACGAGATGATCAAGTGGGCCTGGGTCTCCATCGTGAATTTCTGCGTCGCCTACGTCGGGGTGCACATGATGGACACGGTGCGGCGGAGGGAAGCGGAGTTGAGGGATCTGGTCACCAAGGACGCCCTCACCTCCTTCTATAACCGGCGGTACTTCTTCCACCGGCTGAACTCCGAGATCCAGCGTGCGAAACGGTACGAACGGACCCTTTCCCTTCTCATCCTGGACGTGGACAACTTCAAACGGTTCAACGACACGTACGGCCACCTCGAGGGGGACGCGCTGCTCAGGGGGTTGGCGGAAGTCATCCGGGGGACCATCCGCCGGAGCGACGCGAAGCCGTCCTACGAGGTCGACATCGCCTGCCGATACGGCGGCGAGGAGTTCGCCGTCATCCTCCCCGAGGCGGCGCATGTCCAGGGAGGCGAGGCGGCGGAGCGGCTGCGGGCGAGCATCGAGGCCCGCGGTGCGAGCATCGTCGCGGAACGGATCCGACGGCAGATCGAGGAGACCCCGCTGGACGGGAAGACGGTCACGGTGAGCATCGGCGTCTCCTCCTATCCCGACCACGGGACGGACGTGGATTCCCTGATCCGGGCGGCGGACGAGGCGATGTACAAGGCGAAGCGCGCGGGGAAGAACCGCGTGGCGGTCTCCGGGAACGGTTAGGCAGATACACCCCGGGGGAGGATGCGGATGGAGCGGGCGGAGGTGGAACGGTACCGGCTGGTCCTGTTCGGGCGGATGGTGATGGGCGTCGCCCACGAGGTGCAAAATCACCTGAGCGTCGTCCTCGGGTTCTCCGAGCTCATCCAGTTCGCCGCGGGGAACGAGGCGAAGGTGCGCGACGGCGCCGGGAAGATCCTCTCCGCCGGAGAGAAGACCGGGGCGATCCTCCGGCACTACGCGAGATACGCGCGCACGCACCCCTCCGCCCCCGAGTCGTTCGTCCCCGGGGAGGTGATCCCCGAGATCCTGCTGTTCGCAAGGTACGACCTCTCCCGCAACGACGTCGTCGTATCGGTGCAGCAGAACGTTCCTTCGGGGATTCTTCACGCCGACCGGTACGATTTCGGGCTGGTGCTCCTTGCGCTCCTGTTCAACGGCTCCGAAGCGATGGCGGGGACAGGGGGGGAGCTGACGATCCTCGTGTCCCTCGATGACGCCGGGTGGGAATTCGCCGTGACCGACCAGGGGCAGGGGATTCCCGCGGGGTTCGAGGAGAAGGTCTTCGAGGAACGATTCACCACCCGCACCGATCCGGTCCACGCGGGGATGGGACTCCCGGCGGCGCGGCACCTCGCCGCCCAGGCGGGGGGGACGCTCCATCTGTCGAATCGCCCGGGGGGTGGCTGCGCGGCCACGGTCCGGTTGCCGCGGATACCGCGGGCGTAAAGGTCGTTCCGCGAGGCATCCGCGGTCCGCGATGGTGCCGAAGGGGGGATTTGCCGGCCTGAGCCTCCGCCCAGCCAGGGCTTCGGCCTTTGCGGCGGGGTTCGGGCCTGACGCGCTCCCGTGCGTCGCGCTTTTCCTCCTGTTCGTCGGCGGCCCTCACACGTTCAAATCTGCAATTTGTGGGAAGGGGGGATTTGCCCGCCTGAGCCTCCGCCTATCCAGGGCTCCGGCTATTGCGGCGCGGCTCGGGGCTGACGGGCTCCCGTGCGTCGCCCTTTTCTTCCTGCTCGTCAGCGCCCCTCGCCGGTTCAAATCCCCGGATCGGCAATGGCTGTGGGATGAAGCATGGTGATGGTGCCGAAGGGGGGATTTGAACCCCCACGTGGTTGCCCACACCAGACCCTGAATCTGGCGCGTCTGCCAGTTCCGCCACTTCGGCACGC
>Ga0209253_10004872_pt1 | contig 11653 bp, 12 predicted proteins | sample FrelakmetBRP12BR_FD_187145 | JGI IMG/M metagenome (GOLD analysis project Ga0209253, IMG submission 187145) | Freshwater lake sediment microbial communities from the University of Notre Dame, USA, for methane emissions studies - BRP12 BR (SPAdes)... | ecosystem: Environmental > Aquatic >...
AGAATGGGGACATTACGCAGAAGTCGATCACTCCGAAATTTACTATAATCTTTATAAGGAAATCGCAAGTACATGGATTGATAGAGGATACCGATTCCATATGATTAGTGTCTATCAAACCGATACAATCGTTCAAGAAACTATTGCGTGGTTAGGATTCGGGAGATATATGATCGATGGCGCCATGAATGTTTCGAAATTTTCATTAGATCCGGAACAAATCAACACTAATTATCACATTCGGGAAGGAACACTAAGTGATCTTCATCTGGTGACACCCTTAAGTTTGGAGCTTGAGCGATATCTAGCCCGGGCACCGATTTTTCTCCACAAGGAAACCACTGATATCCATTATTTTAGAAAGTGGATGGAAAAAGAAGGGCATAAGTTCTGGTTAGCATTTAATAATTCTACTCCCATTGGTTTTATTCAAATCGAATCGGGAGCAGAGAGTGTATCGACGATAGTGCAAGATCCAGGTTCGGTTAGCATCACTGCATTGTATGTCTCCCCCAGTTATCGAAATCGAGATATTGGAAAACGATTATTGGAACAAGCAGTAGAATGGACAAAAGACAACGAATTGAAAAGATTATGCGTGGATTTCGAATCTGTAAACAACTTGGGTAGAGAATTCTGGCTGAAATATTTTAAACCATTCAGCTATAGTTATTATCGATACACCTTCTGATTAGTTCCAATGTATATTTTTTTTAAATAAAAAATGAGTTTCCATTTTTGTGCAATAAAGATCTTTATTCAGATTCAATAATTCACATCTCTCGGGAAAGAAGAAAGAAAATCCAAGACAACTTTACTTAGTTCTACGGGTTTTTCAGCAGTTACTGCATGTCTTGCATCTGGAATTTCCACAAATTTTGCATTTGGAATCAATGCAGTATATTCACGTTTCACGGAGGAGGAAGAGTAATCCCCATCTGAACCCACTATTAGAGTTGGACATCTGATATTAGGGAGTTGATCTCTAACACTCCATCCGAAAAGTGCATGCATAGCAGAAAGATAGGATCGCTTGTTGTTTTCAGCCCACCTTTCAATCAATTTCGCTCGTAGCTCTTCTTGTTCAGGTTTTATGAAAAGTCGTGAAGCAAGCACTTCACCCATTTTCTCCATACCAACTAACTTTACAATGAATGTCCGTTTGAAAGCTTCCATTTTCATCTTCATAGAATCAACACGGACTTCAGAAGTTGAGTTTATTACTATTAAAGATTTTACATAATCGGGAAAATCCACTGCCATTTGAAGGGCAATTGCACCTCCCAGTGAAATTCCTAACACATGTACGGATTGCAAATTAATATTTTTGAGGAGTGTGATAATATCCTGCCCAAACATCTTAATAGTATATTTTCCTTTTGGTTTTGCGGTTTGACCATGCCCCCGCAAATCAAGCGTAATTATTTGAAAATCTTGTATGAGAGGGATAAAATCTTCCCAATCTCGAGAGCTAGATCCTAATCCATGAATAAGAACAAGAGGTTCCCCTTTCCCACTTATTTCATAATACATTTGAATATTATTGACATTAGAAAATGGCATACCTCATATTCGATGTAGGAAAATTTAAAAGATATCTTTTGGGAAAAAAATACACGATAATTCAATGATTGGCTTTAATTTGTTGATCCAATTCTCTCAACCACTCACGATTTTCCCAGAGTGCACATCCGCTCTGAGTTTCCACCAATTTGTCATGATTTGCTCGGATTGCGGATAATAATGGACTTTGGAGTGCTTCTAAGAAAGTTAATTTATTTAGATCAGCGGCTTGGATCGGCGCGAACGGACAGGGTTCTGCATATCCTTCAGGGCTAATATGGAAGAAACCTCGGCCAGAACTCAAACACCCCCCCATTTTCTCTTCATCTCCTGGAAATCCGATGAATAATGCAGGATATTCTGATTTGTATTTCGCAGTTAAAATTGGAACGGTTTTTGCTTGATCCTCAGTCAATATTAAATGTTCTGTCCCCTCTTGAACGGGCACATAATCAATATAGAAGACAAGTTTACAACCGGAATCTAATATTTTCTCTACGAACGTGTGACTTGTGACCAGATCATAAGTTTTTCGAGTTAAGGTGATTGATGTTCCAAAAAAGATTTTGTTTTGTTTCAATAACTGCATAACTTTGATAATTTTATTGTAGACACCCTCCCCCCTACGATTATCAGTTTCCGTGATGTGACCTTCAATACTTAATACGGGAATGACGTTACGGTGCTTCTTTAAGGAATGTACAATATCTGGATTTATTAGGGTGCCATTAGTGAATACAGGAAAGATCATTTGAGGGAATCTTGTCGCCAAGTGAAATATATCCTTGACCCTTACAAATGGTTCTCCTCCTGCAAGTAACACTATGGAAGAACCCGCCTTATTTGCTTCTCTTAGGATGTTTTCCATCTTATTTAGGGGTAATTCTTGATGTAGTGTTCCATTCAGGTCATTAAATGCATTAGCATAGCATCCTTTACATCGTAAATTACAGCGATGCGTGACGGAAAAGATAAGAAATGCAGGTACTTGGATTGCTTTTTGGTTATATTCCGCACGACGTTGAGCGGCTCTTCTTTGATAATAAATGGTTTTAAGCAAGAATGCACCATATCGTAACGATCTTGACTTCCAAAATGCATCTCGGAATAATCTTACGACTTTTTTGTTGAATTCGGGTAAAAATGTGTCTTCTTGCTCTTCTCTCAGTTTTATGGATTTCTTTTCGACTTCTTCCAGTAAGGTCATCACGTGCATTATTTAAGGTATTCAATTATGAACCTATTTAATTTCAGTAATCCAATTGTTCGCAGAAAGAATTAAGATATAAAGGCAATCAATATTCAATGATTTCAATTCCCGCTGATTCCATTGATTTAAGAGAATTATTAATATTGTTCTGCGGTAGATCAATACCACGAGTGAGATTTTTAATAAAATATACCTCGAAACCTTCCGTTTTTGCATCCATTGCAGTGTAATAACAACAATAGTCAAGTGCAAGACCACAAATATAAACCGTCTTCACTCTTTTCTCTCTCAATAAATCAGCTAATCCCGTTGTGGTTTTTTTATCATTTTCAAAAAATGCACTGTAACTATCAATATTTTCTCGATATCCTTTACGTATAATTGCAATACCATATTCCTTTTTAATTCGTTTATTGATCTCCGCACCAAATGTGTGTTGCATACAGTGATCAGGCCATAAAACTGGACCTATGCCCGGAATTCCTTCAATGGGATCTCCTGGATTTTTTCCTTTATGGGAACTTGCAAACGATGCATGATTTTTGGGATGCCAGTCCTGAGAAAATACAACATAATTTCCTCCTTCATGAAATTTACGAGCGAGTTTATTAATTCCATCTATAATCTGATCCCCTCCCTTAACTGCAAGTGCTCCTCCTGGCAAGAAATCATTTTGCATGTCAACCACAATAAGAGCAGAATTTTTTTTGATTTCATCCATAGGTCTAAGAATGCGACAAGTCTTTTTTAGATTGACACTTTTAATTATTCTAGAGTATGTGGGAAGATTATACGAAAAATCTGCTTCTCCTCACAGATTATTATGAATTTTCAATGGCTAATGGATATTTCTTGGACGGAATAGGAGAACAACCTGTTGTATTTGATTATTTTTTCAGAGAAAATCCGTTCAATGGGGGGTATGCCATCGTTGCCGGAATTGAACAATTGTTGGATATTTTAGAGCATTTTCAGTTCACGGAGGAGCAAATTGAATATTTAAAATCTTATGCATCACTGGATGATGGATTTTTGGATTATCTTACTCATATGAGAAATCAAATTGTCGTAAAAGGATTTTCTGAAGGAAGAGTAGTTTTCGCAAATGAGCCCATTTTAGAAATAAATGGACCATTAATCCAATGTCAATTGATTGAAACCATTCTTTTGAATTCCATCAATTTTCCAACATTGTGTGCAACTAAAGCAAATCGAATGTGGTTAGCAAGTGATAAACAACCAATATTAGAATTTGGAGCAAGAAGAGCTCAAGGATCTAATGGGAGCTTAATTGCAACTTATGCGAGTATGGTAGGGGGGTGTGCAGGTACTTCCAATATGCTAGCTGCTAAATATTTAGGCGAGGGATTAAAAGCATCGGGAACCCAAGCTCACAGCTGGATAATGACCTATCCTTCTGAATATGAAGCCTTTAAACGATATAGTGAGATTTATCCAAAAGCCTCAATACTTTTAGTGGACACTTATGACACTTTGAAATCGGGAGTTGTAAACGCAATTAAAATAGGTAAAGAATTACGTGAAAGAGGAGAGGATCTCTTAGGAATTCGTTTAGATTCAGGTGATATGGCAAAATTAAGTATAGAAGCACGTAAAATGTTAGATGAGATGGGATTTCAAAATACTAAAATGGTTATTTCAAACGATGTTGATGAATATTTTATCCGAAAATTCAGAGAACAAGGTGGAAAAGCAGATATTTGGGGAATCGGAACCAAATTAGTTACCTGTTTTGATGATCCAGCATTAGGAGGAGTTTATAAGCTTGCTCAATATGGACAGGAACCAAGAATTAAAGTATCGGGAGATCCTTCAAAAACGAACGTTCCTGGAAATAAAGAACTCTTTCGGTGTTATGAAAAAATTAAGGGCGAATATTTAATGAAATGTGATCTGATGGAATTAGAAACGGAGCTTGAACATGGAGAACTGCGATTCCCTCAGAATTTTTATAGTCCCTATTATCTCAAGGATAGTATATCACTGATGAGAAAAGAAATGGATAAGATAGAATCCGTACTTCAGGTTTTACTTGTGAATGGAGCGCGTACAAGGAAAAAACTCTCATGGAAAGATGCAAGAGCAAATATGGAATCGGATTTACAGCATCTTCCAAAGCGTTTCTATCGGCTAGATAAACCAGATCAATATGATATCTATATTTCCCAAACAATACACGATATCAGGCAGAAATTAATCTCGAAATATATATGATTATTTTAATTTTGCGCTATTGTCTTTTATTATATATATTGAAAGGTCAAGATGATACCCATTATTACCCCAAAGAACAAAAAAATTGTATCTATCATATCATTAATCCAGATCTCAATTGAAACCAAGAACACCACCCTCATTTCAAGCTCATATCTGAAGTTAATGAATCTATTGGAGTGAGAGCCTTTTATGATCCAATAGTAAATCCACTACAATCTACTGGAAATGTTAATGTTAAATAATACTTGAACCAAATGTATTACATGCGTTCTATTGCATTTTTATCGCATAAGGGAGGAGTTGGGAAAACTTCTATTGCATTGAATACTGCTGTTTTATTAAGTGCGCAAGGAAAAAATGTCTGTTTGATTGATCACGATTTTTTCGGACCATCTCTTTCTACATTCATTAAACCTCAAGTCAAATGGCTTAATGAGTACCTTTTAGGAGAAGTAAAAATTGAGAATGTGCTTCAAGATTTATCTCATGACTGGAATCTGCCTGCAAAATTGATAATTGGATTTGCAAATCCCACTTCTGAAGCTGTTCAAGAAATCATTAGGATTGATCAGAAGTCATCCATCAAAATGCTACAAAATTTAGTAAAGCTGAAAAAAACCTTGGAAATGAAACCTTATAACATGGATTACTTCATCATTGATAGTTCTCCCGGTACGGGGTATACGACAGTAAATGCAATGCTGGTAACTGATGTGAATATTTTTTTGGTGAAAGTGAGTAATGCAGATATTATTGGTAGTTCTGAAATGATAGCAGGTCTTACAAAACAACTAAAAAATAAAGTCCTTTTAATAGCAAATCAAGTTCCATTTGATTCAATAGATACAAAGGAGAAACAGGACGAACTTGGCAGTTTAATTATGAAGAATTTCGTGGAAAAAATAGAAGATATTCATTATATCGGAGCTATTCCTACAGATGGAGAATTACAACTAGCAGAATTTAGTACTGCACTTGAAACTCTAAGAGGAAATCCACCTAAACGTATCATTCATGTCTTGGAAAGACCCCAGCACGTTTTTTCTCAAACTATTCGGATATTTCTGCCAAAAATTCTGGATCAGATCACCTAATCGTATTCGTAAGGAATGAGATAATTTATGATAATATATGGTGTGTATATTATAACTGAAGGGGGAGATTTATTATATTCCGAAGGTTTTCATACTCAAAATAAACCCAAAGATAATCTGCTGATATCGGGATTATTAACGGCATTGAAGATGTTCGCCTCAGAAGTAACAGATTCAGATGTCCGAGCATTTGAAGTCGAGGGATTAACCTATCATTTCCATTCTTTTGGGATTTTTTATGTTGTCTTGGTGTGTTCATCTCCCCAAGAACCTCAACAATATCTGCACGAGTTGGGATTGCGTTTTATGAAAAAATTTGGAGAAAGATACATTGCTGAAAATAAAACCGATGATTACAAATTTTTCGAGTCTTTTAGAGTAGATGTGAAAGAAATTTTAGGAGAACTCATTGATGTATCTCATTCCATCAATCCCATTAAGAAATTAACGACCGCAGAGATTTTTAGTTTACCCCGTGAAATTCAAAAAGTTGCGCTAATTATGCTGGATTTAGAACAAGCAACCTTAGAAAAAATCTCCAGTGAAGCAAAATTGAATGAAAAAAACACCTTAACCCTCATTAATAGATTAATTGAACTGGGATACATCGGTCAAAAAACAACTTCAGGTTCGTTAGTTTACTTTTGCACTTTTTAGGTTGTTTTTTATAATAATGATTGTTGGAATTTGGATCGTTTTTTATTGAGGTTCTGTACATATTATATTCGGGAATTACCCTTCCAAACGTTCCATAAATATTATATTATGGAAAGTTTTATATGCAAGATGTTCCGTTTTACTAGTGGAAATGGAATGTTCTAACTGGAGATGAAAGAGGGAGAAACAACAGTGCTATCGACCGATGAACTGATATCTCCAAACTCAGTTATGGAGAATAATAACGCGGAGAAAAAGAAGAAACAATTCATCACCGCAATTCAAAAATCAACTCCAAACCGAATAAATGTGGGAATACCTCGGGCATTATTATTTTATAAATTTCACCAACTATGGACAACATTTTTTGAGGAATTAGGCGCGAATGTTATTGTTTCTCCGAAGACGAATAAGGAAATAAAAACAAAAGCAATCTCATGTGCACCGGATGAGGATTGTTACTCCACCAAACTCTATTATGGGCATGTAATGGCTTTAAAAGATAAAGTCGACTACCTATTTATTCCTAGATTTCAAAGTGAACATAAAACTAATGTCAGTTGTCCGAAATTTCTTGGGTTAGCTGAATCTTTACGTTCAGCGTATGCAGATTTGCCGCCGATAATTATGCCCGCGTATTCCCAAGCGAAATTAAAACATGGGAAATGGCGATTGATCCAAATTGCATTTTCCATTGGAAAGATCTTTACCAAAAATCCCTTTAAAATTTTGAGAGCAACTCGTCAAGCTTTTAACAATCATAGGTCCTGGATACAAGATAAAATTCTTACCCATATGGAATTATCAGATTGGGAACAAAACAAATTGTTCGTAAATGACCCCCCTGTAATACATGATTCAACCGAACCACTTAAAATCGCTTTGATAGCACATACTTATATGCTTAATGATCCGTATGCTTCACTCAATATAAAACAGCTCCTGATCAACGCTGGGGTAAATTTGATCACATCAGAACAAATGCCCAAAGATCTTATCGAAAAGCAAATGGAGAAACTTGATTTTAATATGTATTTTGATTATGAAAGAGAATTATTGGGAACAGCGATGCATTTTTTGGAAAAAAAAACAATTGATGGAATCATTCACATCATTATATTCTGCTGCGGACCTGATTCGATTGTAGGTGAAATGGTATCGCGATTTTCCAAGCGGGATCCTGTTATTCCGGTGTTACAACTTACCTTTGATGAGCTTACCGGCGAGACGGGATTAAAAACACGATTAGAAGCATTTTTAGACATGGTTCATCGAAAGAAAAAAATGGAGGGAAGAAACTGATGCCTATTTCTTACCCCCATTTTGGGTCCCTTACATACGTGATTGAGTCACTCTTGAATGAATTAGGAGTTGACGTCATGGTTCCAAAGAAACCTACCAAAAGAACTACCGAATTAGGGGCAAGATACGGTCCAGAATTCGTGTGTACTCCATTTAAACTTACATTGGGAACATTTATTGAAATGTTAGAAGCAGGTGCTGATGTTTTAGGAATGGGAGGGTGCAATGCTTATTGTCGTTTTGGATACTACTGGCCTGTTCAAAAATTAATTCTACAAGATTTAGGGTTTGACAATTTTCGATTTATCAATATCGATTATGAGAATCCGTTAAATATTATTCGACAATTAAAAACTGAAAGTGGATTAAACACTTTGCAGACGATCCGGGCATTTCAAATAACCTGGGTAAAAAACAGACTCACGGATTTAGTGGATCAGTTAGTCTATCGATATAGAGCACTTGAGGTTGTGAAGGGATCATGTGATAAACTTGCAAATAAATTATTTCGAAAAATCGTTGAAACTCGAGGGATGTCATCAATACGCAAACTTCACAAGGAACTACCAAGCTATTTTGAGCGCGAGATTGAAACGTATAGTGCCAAGAATAGATTAAAAATTGTCGTTACGGGAGAAATTTATGTCGTATTAGAACCCGCTTTAAATGTTGATGTGTTTAGGAAATTGAATAATCTCGGAGTGATTGTTGAAACTCCAATTACACTTCGTAGATTCATTGATGTGGGTCAAAAATTAAATCCATTTAAAAAAATGCACTTTTTAAAAGCACGAAAACTGGGTGTACCATACGTTGCTTATCGCATTGGTGGTGAAACCCAAGAAAATCTGGGAGATATCATTTATTATAAGAAACATGGATTCGATGGAATGGTCCATCTTTATCCATTTACTTGCATGCCCGAGATAATTACACGCGCTATTGCACCTGAAATTAGCATGAAATATGATATGCCATTCATATCACTAGTTGTGGATGAGCAGACAGGAGAAGCAGGTTTTCAAACACGTTTAGAGGCATTTACGGATTTACTGCAGCGTAAAAAGGATGAAAAATCCACTATCTTTATTAGGAAGGATTAGTATAATGAAAAGATATTATATTGGCGTAGACGTTGGTTCTATAAGTACCAATCTCGCAGTAATAGACGAGGAGAGAAATATTATTGAAACGGTCTATATTCGGACAGAAGGAAAACCCATTGCATCCGTGCAACGGGGAATCTTGATTATGAGGGACAAGTTAAGGAAAAAATTTTCTGAAGATATTGAAATTTCCGGTGCAGGTGCAACAGGATCTGCTCGTTTGTTAACTGGTGTGATAATAGGAGCGGATATCGTGCGAAATGAAATCACTGCCCATTCACTCGCCTCCTTACATGTCAGAGATGATATTCAGACTGTTATTGAGATAGGTGGCCAAGACAGTAAAATCATTATAATACGTAATGGTGTTGCTATCGATTTCGCGATGAATACAGTGTGTGCGGCTGGCACGGGATCTTTTTTGGATCAACAGGCGCGCAGATTACAAATTCCCATAGAAGAGTTCGGAGACCTGGCCTTGCAATCCGATGAACCAGTGTCGATCGCAGGTCGATGCACGGTTTTTGCTGAAAGCGATATGATTCATAAGACACAATTAGGTCATGCAATTCCCGATATAATCCGTGGTTTGTGTGAAGCATTGGTGAGAAATTACCTGAATAATGTTGGAAAAGGAAAAGAAATTCTCGCACCTATTATGTTTCAAGGAGGAGTTGCAGCAAATAAGGGGATCCAAGAGGCTTTTAAACGGGCACTGAATCTTGATGTCTATGTTCCCGAGCACTATGATGTAATGGGAGCGATTGGGGCTGCGTTTTTAGCTCAAGAAGTGATGGATGTGAATCCACGACCATCGAATTTCTATGGATGGGATATTCCTGAACTAATCTTTGAATCGAAGGGATTTGAGTGCAAGGATTGTCCCAATCACTGTGAAGTTGTCGAGATCAAAGAAAACAATAACCTTATTGCCCGTTGGGGAAGTCGCTGCGGAAAATGGGATGATCTATCGGTGATACGAGAAAAAGCAGTGTCTATAACATAATTTTTTTTTTTTATTTATAAAAATCCATTGAGGGAAAAAAATGCCACCACAACACATTCCAACAATAATGCCATCCAAAAAGTTGACTATAACTAGAATTTTCGATTTTTCTCCCTTAATGCAAAAAATTATCATGGTATTGTTAAGTAAGGAAGAAGCAAGCTCTGAGATGATTGCTGATGAAATCCGAATCCCCATTCATGAGGTAAAAACTGTAATAGAAAAATTGGTGAAATTAGGATTTATCGGTCAAAAAGGCACGAACGGGAATATTCTTTATTTTTGTGTGGTATAGTTTCCAATTTCTTGCTAATTCTGTCGGTAATTTTTAGGGATCGCTGTGTAACCACCAAATAAGATTTAAAGGTGAGATTTATATTTTCCGAATGTTAATTTTATATGTAACGTTCCAAATGTTGTTCACTTCGGAATACAAAATTGACCTAAAATGAGTACAGATAAGCTTTCAGATAAGCAAAAACTCTTAGCAGATGATATTAATTTCCGAATCACCTCTTTGCTTATTGTATATAATGAATTAAGTCTCACACAATTGACTAAACGAGTGAGAGGTTCAAAATCAACCGCACATCGTCATTTGCAAGTTTTAATTGAAAACGAACTTGTTGAAGTTTCAGCAGAGATTAAGGTGCGAAGTGACAAGAAAGCAAAGTATTATAGCCTAACTAAACGAGCTTATGAAAGCTTGGGTTTTACTGCCGCAGAAACTCCTGAAGAACGCCTCCAATCCACAATGAATTATTATCTCTATTATAAGACATTTATTGATGAACTTTTAGAATATTTAAATAAGGGAGATAAGGAACAGCAGATTCAGCGATTTAAGGATTTATCAGATACCAACACATTTGATTTTTGGGCAACATTATTAACAGAAAATGAGTTTAATGAATTAAAGAATGAAATGGATCAGTTATATGAGCGATTTACAGAAATTCAGGCTAAAAGTAAACGTGAAAATGTCCGTCCTTACTTTTTCATGATGAATTTTATTCCATTCAAGCAAATGCTAGATGAGAAAAATCCTTCATCCAAAAAATGATCCTTTAGTCTTTAGGAGTCATTTGTATTTTATCTTGTATTAATTTAAACGCTATTGTTTGAAATGCTTCATCTACAATTTCGCTATTGAGTGCTGATGTTTCTAAATAAGGAATACCAAGCTGTTCCGCGAGCTTCATACCTTGTTCAGTTGTGATTTTTCGTTCTGCATATAAATCTATTTTGTTACCAATTAAAATTAATTTCAAGTCTTTATACCCGCTGGATTTAAAATCTTCATACCACTGCGAAATTTTATCGAAAGTCTCAATTCGTGTAACATCAAATACCAAAAATCCTGCTTTTGCATCTTTCATATATTTCGGACGTACTTGTGCAAATTGTTCTTGACCACCAAGATCCCATATTACTAAATTTACCGAAAGTTCAAGATTTTGAAATTTACATTCTTTTT
>Ga0209253_10004873_pt1 | contig 11653 bp, 13 predicted proteins | sample FrelakmetBRP12BR_FD_187145 | JGI IMG/M metagenome (GOLD analysis project Ga0209253, IMG submission 187145) | Freshwater lake sediment microbial communities from the University of Notre Dame, USA, for methane emissions studies - BRP12 BR (SPAdes)... | ecosystem: Environmental > Aquatic >...
TGGGAATATAAAGAACTTTTTCTTGCCTTTCAGGTTCAATGATATTATGATATTTCCTTCATGGGTTGTATAATCACCCCTGTGATATCCTATCACATCGCTTATTATTACCCTGCCCTGATTGTTTTTCTTGACCAGTCTTATCGGAATGTTCTTATGAACCTTCCAGAAATGCTTTGAAGGATAGCTTTTTTGTATCTTGGACAGCTTGATTCTCTCATTCTTCAGTCTGAAATATATATCGCTTCTGTCCTTGAAGAATTTAATCAGATATCTTATAAGAAAAAATGAACCGATTATTATAAGTATTCCAAGTGATATGAATACAACTATTCCCCAGAATAAAGGATTTGTCAAGAACCACAAGTATTTAGTGAAAAAATTTTCTTTCTTTGGTTGCTGTTCCTCTTGGACTTGGATAGTCTGTGCAGAATTGACAAGAGAAATCAATATTAAAGTAAGAAGTATCAGAGGAATGACACTCTTTTTTATATTTACCATTATTATCAATGGTTTTCTTTGTTTTTAAATATGCTTATAATAAAAAATATAAAAAACAAAATATATTAGGATTATCTTGTCCTTATGTTCCCCGATATTGCTTTTCTTATCACGAAAGCAACGCTTCCGATTATAAGAACAACACCACCAACTATTCCTAAGATTAGGACTAATGATGGCAATGAAGCCCCGAGGGCTTGAAACAATACACCAAGACCATATCCTGTTCCTTCCATTGTAGCACAGATTCCTGTACTATCATTGATTTGGTTACAAGCTAATGTCATTTTGTATCTCCATGAAATTTAATTACAAGATGAATGAAAAAGAAATTTAAATAAGTTTAGTGGAAAAAAATCTGTCACAAAATATTTAATTTGACCTTCAGCTTCTTATATCTCCTTTCTTCCTTGCAGATATCACAGATTTTGGAATGTTTTTTGCTTGTTTCAAAAGATTCCAGACAATTTTTGCAGATTCTCCTGACCATTTTATCTTGATGTTATTATATATTTTGAAATTTTAAGATGCAATTTTGCTATCCTGAACTTTAATATGTTGAATCCCTTGGAAACATACTGTCCTATCTTGACATATCCATAGATTATGAATATCTGGAATAAAATCCAGAATATCACCATAAGGAAATAATTCACAGTTGCCCTCAATGAACTGAAAAAAGGAAGGTACAACAGGACATAAAAAATAAGCAAGACTATCGTGATTGAAATCAATGCGGTAAAGACCGCTATTCCTTTTTTATTGTACAGATTATATGTCATATGAAAACTCCCTTAATAATTTATAAAAATAATACACCCCACTGAATAAAAGAAATACTGAAAGGAATATATAAGCTATCTTGATTATCCAACTTGCTATAAGCCATATCTGATAATTCCATCCTAAAACCTGCTGTATCCTTTCGTAGACTGAAAATTCATTCTGAACTAATTCATCTTGAGTTTCTACTAGATGGCTTAATTCTTCCAATGTATATTTTTCACATCCATTGCATTCAAAGGAAGGGAAGTAAGTGAAAAATTCCCCTACCAAAATGTTTTCCACATACAAGTAATTTGAATCTGTATAATGACATTCCATTTTAGCCCTTAAACTGTCTCGGCTTTTTAATTTGAAAGTCAATTTGGTGACATTCAAAGGTTGATTCTGGAAATTCAACTGTGTTGTTTCTGATGTGGTATTCAGGAAATCCCCATTGCCGTCATATAGATTGATATCATGAGTTATCGTATAATTGCAGTAATCGACTATGACTGGATAGACCCCTGAAAAATTAAAAGGCAGTGCTTCTACTTCACTATACAACAGAATGCTTATATCCTTGTTCCTTCCGACCCCGCTTTCTGATGTGTCCTGAAATACATAAGAAGCTGTATATCTTACTGTGCTTGAAACTGTATCTTTCGATACTGAATCATAAAAATATAGTTCCCCGTTGATGAACGATATATTTACCAATAATGCAAATGCTAACATCATCATCATCATTTGTTTTTTCATTGTGAAAAAGATTTTATATAAAGATATAACCACCATATACCCAACAAGAGCAGTCCTATTGAAACAAAAATCATCAGTATCAAAAAAGTCCAGAACAGCATCAATAGAATCTCAAAATTTAATAAGATGACCTTTTTTATGAAATCAGATATCTCTATCCTGTTGGAATTCAATATCTGTGCTTTTTCCACTCCTTTCTCTATCAAACTCCATTCATAATATTGACAGGCTTTGCACTCCCAAGAAGGAGTGACTAATTGCATATCAGCAGGAATGTCCAAATCCGACATCGTTGCATATTGATTGTATCTGCAATCCTGTTCAACTATTATGCATTCCTTGTCTCCTAAAAGAAAGAAATATTTCTTATTTAGAGTATCCAAATCATCTTCAGTCATATAGGTATTAGATAATATGGAATATCCCGTAGTATTCTTGAAAGATTGCTTCATAGTCATGTTGCAGTAATCTATTTTATAACTTGGATTGTCATTATTCCATTTTTGAATATATATATTATAGATTATATACGCCTGATAAAAATTATTTCCTGAAACATAATCTTTTATGTCAGGAAACGCTATGTTAAAGTTTTTGTCATAACAGAAAAGCATCCTGTTTTCTATTGTCTTGTTTCCCAAATCATTCTTGGTCTGATAAAATTGTATTCCTGAAATCACCATATTTACATTTATCAATAGCATTAATCCCAACATCATAACTGTTATTTGTTTCTTCATTTTATCCTATCCATAACCATAATATTATCCTTAATATGATAAGCATGATAGTTCCCGCTATTCCAAATCCTATGGCTAATACTGGAACTTCAGGCACAAGAAAAAATAATGTGAATGAAACTCCTATGATTAAGATAAGCAGGATTATAAAACCCCAGTTATAAAGCCATCTGTAAGGAGATATCTCTTTTGATGACAGATAGACCTTATAAAGCTGATTGCTTCCATTCAGATAATAAGTTCCAAGATATATATTAGTTCCAAATGATTTTGTTATGTTCGGTTCTGCATATGTATAAGGAAAATCAATTATCCCGTCTCTTATCCTTACTGCGTATGTCTGGTTCTTTTCAAAAATCCTCAAAGTTCCGCATCCATTGGAATAAAAAGCGTGGAACACAGGAGGATTCACAATCTTAGAGTTATAAAAAGGAGATAGGAATATCTCGATGTCATTAACATATCCAAGATTTCTGCTGTTGGTCAGTTCTGCCGTCAGATAGGAAAATTCATTCAGATAAGGGTTCAAGGTCTTGTTCTGATATCCGCAAAAAGTCACATTGAAGGATTTCCTAACATAGAATATCCCCGAAATTTCCCCAGTAAGATTAAAACATGGGTTTGTTCCATTGATTACGAACGGATAATTGCCTTCCTCTGAAAATAAAAGATTCATGTAAAAATAATTCGGAGTGAAAGAAAAATTAAAGATTGAAGTAGAATTGTCCTTTTCAGTTATATAAATCTGGATTGAAGAAAGATTATTCGTGGGAAATTCCAGAATCAATGGATATGTTTCATTGACTTCTATATAAGGATAAGTAGGAAGGCTTAATATCAAATCCTCGATTATTGTACTCTTGTCAAAATCGCTTAGATTCCCTGTATAGATACAATCTTCCGATAATCCTGTTGTGTTGCAACAGTTACCAGTATCATTGACCATCATGCAGATTTGATTAGTGGGAGGATTGCCCGAACAGGTTTCATTATATTGCGAACAATCAAATGCAGGAGTACAATAATTGCAGTCATAACAAGTTCCATTATCTAATGGCAAGGTATTATTGCTTCCGCAACCATTAGAATCAATATAATATGTCTGGAACTTATTCCAGTTCCCGCAATGGAAACCACAGCTAGTATTATAATTTATCCAGTTTTCCGAGCAAAAATCAAGTTTTATATAAGGTCTCAAAGAAGTGTTCACAGAATATTCCTTGCTATAAAATTCATCATCCGTTGAAGCGGAAGATTCTTTCGTTTTCAAGATGACAGTGATATTCCTAAGACCTTGAGAAAAAGATTTGTTTACTGGAATCGATATATTCCAACAATACCATCCATTCAGGTCTGTATTTTTGAAATCTATTATTGTCAGATTACAGGCAGTAGAATTATCAAAAGCAGTTCCGCATAATTGGTTGTTCCATGTGATTACAGTCTCATTGAAAGGAAAATAAGAATAATATAATGAGACATTTCTCGCAGTTCCGTTGCTGAAAAGATAAAAACAGGCTTCTGCCCTTACAAAAAGTTCTGTTATGTTATGTGTAATATCAAACAAGGCATAGATTCTTTTCCTTTGTGTAGTCAATCCATCTTCAAGAATCAAGTCTGTATTCGTTCCTGTGTTCCCATTTGGAGTTCCTGCCCTTACATCGCTGTCTCCTATTGAAACAGAGATTACATTATGGGATAGGACAAAATTTATATTGGAGAATATCGCAATTAAGAATATTATTCCGACAATCCTTGATTTTTTTTTTTGACATTTCATCTTTATCCGAATCCTTTAAGGAATATTTTACTTACTATGCCCAACATGGTTATGACAATCAACGCTATAACAAAAGATATGAAGATTATCAAAAAAGGAACTAAAGAATATGAAAAGAACCCCAAGATAGCATAATAGACTGTCGGGAGGAATCCTTGGTTGATATCATCGACATTCACTATTTCAGATGGTATCGCATTTCCTCCCTCTAACTGAATATATGTCACATTGGAAGGGCAATCAGAAGGGCAGTTCACATTGTTTTCCCCTGATTCACAGACATCATTACCGCAGACAGTTCCAGTTTCAGTGACTAAGATATTCTGGGAGAATAAATTATAATCTGTATGATAACTGTCTCTCACTCTTATGGTAAGATTATAATTTCCTGAAAGGCTATAAAAACATGATTTCAGGTTGCTTCCGTCTTCACTACTCCAATTCAAATCATCAGAACATTTTGCAGAATAACGGATATTATCAAAATCTGAATCTGTTGCATTTATTATGACATCCACAGAATTAAGCTTTGCGATTGTTGTGGAAGGGGAATAGGTCACAGAATTGATGACAGGATTTAAGTTTGTATAATTGGAATAATATACGGAAGTCCACGATTTAGATGAACATACGATATCCAGTCTCCCATTAAGATTCAAGTCTCCCAATGCACATCCTCTTGGGCTATTCCCTCCGATAGATGTCCTATTGAATAAAAATGAATTTGTTGCAGGAGAATAGACAAAAATATTATCTGAAGTCACTGTTACTATATCATAAGAGCTGTCCGCATCCATTCTTCCGATTATTGTCTGCGAATTAGGATAAAGATTATTATATTCCAATGAAAAATTCCTATGATATAACAACCCTCCTGTCGAACCTTTTATGACTGAATAATTAAACATACTGAAACCCATGCTCGAAGCTGTATAGATATCATCAAACCCATCCCCATCATAATCACCTATCGCAAATCCCAGACCTGCGGGAAAAAATAAAAAAGTAGAACCTACCGCAACAGTCCTGTTCCAAAAACTGCTGTTATCTATCAATTTATAACTTTCCATCCTTGTGCAACTGGAAAGTGAATTGCAGTCGGGTTCAGTACCCGAAGGCACATAGATATATCTTGAAAGTATCAGTTGCCAGTATGGAGAATTATATGTCCTTGCGAATTTAACGCCTTCAATATAGGTTCTTTCATTATAAGCATAGCTTTTATAAAATCTTGTATTGCCGAGTTTGTCAAAAACCAAGACATCTGTATGCGAGAATAAAAGATATTCATCCATGCCATCATTGTTTATGTCCTGTTTTGATAATGGTTCTAAAGTCATGTTCACAAAATCATGCAAGAACCTTGCGACAACTCCTGATATATTATAATATACAAAAATCAAGGAATAATTAACAGAAGAATTTTCCCTATCCCATATCACAGAATAACATTCCATTCCCTCACATCTCACTCCATTCGTTCCAAAAGTCCTGTTCGTATATGATATATTGTTTTGAGAAGAAAGGGTCAAGGTTTCAGTCGAATAATTATAAGCATAACTCCTAAAGGATAAGGTTGTCGAATTTTCCAACCAGAACCCAGTTATATCATCCGTATATCCATCATCATCAAAATCAGTCACAGCTATCTGCCCTAGGCTTTGAAGACCTATAAAATGTTCCAGTATCAAATCCAGACTGTTATCATAGACATACAAAAAATTTCCTGATGGGAAAATGATATAATTGCTGTTTGGATTTCCAAGTTGCGATATCAAAGGTTGATAAGGCACATTGCTATTGTTCAAAAAAATTCCTGTCGTAATATTTTTAGAAGCCACTGATTGATTTATATTTCCGAGAAATGTAGAATATTGTGCCTGTGTGATAGGTTGATAATCATTCCCGAATTGTGTCCATGTAGCCTGTGCAGAAATAAGATTTACGAATGATATTAGAATGAACAGATTTAACAACAAAATTGTCTTTTTTTTCATCATTTTTCGTATTATAAAATAGGAAATCAGAATATATAAATATTATTATCATCTGAACACCCAACTAAGACCACCTACAAAATGGAATATTGAGAGCATAAACACGAAAACCAGAAAAAATCCAAGAGTTATCCTCTTTTGGTTCACTCCTATATATATAGTGCAGAGGGTTATGAAAAAATATGTTATCATGAAATAAATCAGGAAAAACTGGATGACAACGGGAATAGAGAAGAAAAAGAACTGTCCATTCTGCAAATCAAACACCAGATATATATTAGCTTCATGTTCAAGAAAAAAAGAAGGATTTGTCCTGTATTGCAGGTAGGATATCAAAAAATCAAAAATCAGCGAGAATACATACAGGGCTATAAAATAAATCCCCAGTTCCTTCCATATGCGATATTCTTTTTCTGATATATTCATGTGCCATTCAAAAGTTTTAAATCATCCTTCAGCAGATTATTCACAGAATTTATCTTTTCTGTCAGATTAAGGGTTATATTAGGAAAATCATATCTGCCATAAGACAAGCTGAACCCCAAAAGGAATATAATCAACAACAGAACAATCCTGATAAAAGTCTTTCGTTTCATTGTTTTGATAACATCCTCTATAATATAAATTTGTCGGGATTTTAAATCTCTATTTTTTATTGTATATTGTACAAAGAGAATCTTCATGAAAAAAGTGCATATTTTCCCAGATTTAATCTCCCGACTGTCATTTTCTCAACCTGTAAGCTATACTGCCCTGATTTATTGGAATCTGCGAGGAAGAACTGTAAGGTCTGTAATGTTCACAGGATTCATAATTTGCACTTTCACACTTTCTACATTTTTCATCATCCTTATTGAAGGCTATATTTCTCATGGCTTTCAGATGATATACGCATACGATTATCTGTTCAAGTTTTATTTTCATATTTTTCCTTTAACCTTTTTTCCTTATGTGCATAGACCCTGCATCTCACACAGCAATAATTTTTTCTTCGGGTTATTTTTCCACAGTATTTGCATTTATTTTCCATCATGATTTCTCCTCCTGTATTAATCTTGTCTGTCTCGACTTGGTTATCTTGCTGTTCTTCATCTTTCTTTTTATGATTCCGAATTTTTTAACTCTTTCCTTCCTTCGTTTCTTCTCGTAATAATCGTTCATCCTTAAACAATCCGCATTTTAATTTAGATTCGCATCTCCTACAAATCTTGTTGTTCTCATTATACTCCTTTGTTCCATAGCATTTAGGTTTCATATCATACCATTGTCAAGCCCTGTGAATCTTTGAATCTGGAACATACGATTTCCAGTACCGAGTGCCTGACTATTATTGTTTTCATCATATATATTAGGATTCCATATCAGTGTAAAATATATATTGTTCATGATTTTTCCCTCAATTTTTCAAGCTGTTGTTTAAGTTCTTTTCTATCTTTTGCTAATAATTCCATTTGGTTAATAATAAAATCTCCATTAGTTCCATAAACAGAAAAAGGATACTTATCAATTATCTTTTTCACTTCTTCAAGGAGTTCTTTTCTCATATCATTCCTGCCTTTAAGTTCATCATAACATCTATTATAAAATTCTATATCAGATTTGTTTCTTTTTTCCATTTTTTGAATTCTTTTTATTTCATCTTCAAGTTCTTTAGTCCTGCCAGAAGGAAAAGCAGGTTGCGATATATCAATAAGCCCTAAAGTGCATCCAGAATTATTCTGCTTTTTATCCTTCTGACTATCTTTTGTTTTGTCTGTCATTTTGCATTTAATAATTCATGTAAAAATTCACTTGTATTTTCTCCCTTATCATTTAATATTACTTCATGTAATAAAAAAATAGCCATATAATTTAATTGAACACCTATTAATTTATCCTCGATATAATATAACTTAACAATCCCGTCTTTTTCCATTTCTTCTAAAAACTTTTTTGTAGTAAGCCAATTAGAATTGATATCATCTGATATAGACTTCACATTTGTTATATTAAACTTTGCTTTTAATAAAAATCTAATTATACCTTTTTTAATGTCTTCTGTTGTTTTTTTGATTTTTAATGTCATATAAAATTAGGCAGGATACCCAATGCCTTTAGGCTTGGGAGGAATGCCGTGCTTTACCCTCCTCGCTTTTAGCTAACATAAACATATTTTTGAATATTCTTATAACAACATTAACTGATTGACCATTTCCACATAGTTTATATGCTCTGCTGTCTGATATTCCACTTAAATCTATCTCGTCTTTAGTAAATCCTTGTAATCTAAAACATTCTTTTGGAGTTAATTTCCTAAATCTTCCAATAGAATTAATCATAGGTATATGCCCTCCACCCTCTCCCATTGCACTTGGTAGAGTTCCACAAATTCCATCAGTTATAATAGAATTATGTTGTTGTGTTGAACTAACCATTATTAAAGGAACATTTCCACCACCCATCCCATAAGCAGCATTAATAGTTGGATTAACTCCATCATAAAGTCTTAGTTCGTCACTCTGACCTCTCAATTCAAAAATTATTTTTGGGTCTTTGTAATCTCTTGCTTGTAAAGTTGAAACTACTTCTTTAGTTTGTAATCTTCTGCCCTGTATCTTCTTTTTCTCAATAGCAATCATAAGTTTTTTTAATTGATGTTCTTTAAGATAATATTTTTCATCAACATTATCTTCTAATAAATCTCTTACGGATAGTTTTAGTTGTTCTTTCTCTGGAAAGGTAAAGTTATCATAATCTTCTTGTTCTCTAAAACAAACAAACCAAACTCTTTCTCTATTTTGAGGAATATTATAATCTTTTGAATTTAATATTTTCCAATGAACTTTATAACCTATTCTATTTAATTCGGATAATATCTTATCAAAAGTAGGTTTATGTTTCTTACTTGTTAATCCTTTAACATTTTCAAGTAGCATATATCTTGGCTTTTTTATCTCTGCAATTCTAATTATTTCATAAAATAAAGTTCCTCTTGGGTCTAATTCTCCAAGTCTTTTTCCTGCAATAGAAAAAGCTTGGCATGGAAATCCTCCTGTAAGTAAATCAAAATCCTCTAACTCGTTTGGGTTTATATCTTTTATATCTCCTAATTCTTTGCCTTTATGATTTTGTTGAAAACATTTATTAGCATATTCGTCTATGTCTGAATAGCCTACTAATTGATATTCAATACCTAAATTCTTTAAAGCGAATGTAGAAGTTCCATAACCAGAAAATAATTCTAAAATTTTCATCCGAAAAAATCTCCTATCTTTAATTGCCCTTCCAATTCTTCATCTTCGAGTTCTTTTGTTTTGTCTGTCATGCTTTCTTATCCAATATTTTCTGAATCATGGATTTTTCATTGGGGATGGTCTTAATCTCCTGCCTTGGAACGCATTCAAAACATACAGGGGCATTATCAATGACCTGATATTCGACTGTATCGCATCCGCACAGGTTACATATCTTCGCAGATAAAAATGTTTTCTTGGACTGCCTTACTGGAACTTTTATTCTTTTCATCTTAAACAAAAATATAAAAAATAAACAATATCTCCCTTATCTAACTTTCTTCCTTATCTTCACTGTTGAGATACATATATTCTGCAAGTTTGTTCGCAACAACAAAAAGCTTCATAATGTCTGATTTTCTCATTGAAATGCTTTGATTCTCCCATGTCTTGCCTTCATCTTTTGTGAAAGATTTCTGAAGGCTTATTGAATCCATCTCAAAGTCGGATTTTCCGTCTTTTCCTTTGATTTTGTTCTTGAAGATAGAAGCCGATATGTTTCCTGCCCTTACTTTAAAGACAGGCTTGTTCTTTTCCGCCATGTTTTACACCTCCTTATAACTGATGATTCACATATTCTCATATCTTTTAGAAATCTATAATGTTTATAAATATTCTATCAGAACATCGGATATTTCATAAAAAGAATGATAAAAGATATATTAATTTAAAAAGAAAATAAAGTTTCAGGAATAATAAAAAAGGTTAAAAAAATGAGTGCGTTGACTGAATTGGTCGGAAAAAAGATATTTACGAAGCTTACTTCTGGAAGGATTTACACAGGAATTGTAAAAGAGGTGGAATTCATCGGTTATGATGAAAATAATGCCCCTATATACCTTATTTCGCTTACGGACAAGCTTGGATTCCATATTACATTCAGTTCAAAGGAGTTTAAATTCATTGAAGAACAAAAATGAAAGAAGAAAAAAAAGAGGAAAACATGAAAAAATTATTCTATGGACTTATAGACATATTTGAATATTATCTAGATGATACGCCTGAAAATTATGTCATCTATTCCCTATGGACAATCGGAGTTCAATTTCATGAACAATTTATCACATATCCATATCTATTCCTCAATGCGATAAAAGGAAGTGGAAAATCCAGACTGTTAAGACTTATCTCGGAAATATCCGATGGAAAATTCACTGTTGCGATTACTGAAGCAGGATTATACAGGACTAAAGGGCTTTTATGCATTGATGAAACTGAAAGCCTTCATTCAAAAGACAAACAGGCATTGAAAGAAATCCTCAATTCATCATATAAAAAAGGTCAGAAAATAATAAGGATGAAAAAAGTGAAATCAAAATCAGAAGAAAAATTCGAAGCTGAAGAACTTGAAACTTACAGACCTATTGCACTCGCAAACATATTCGGAATGGAAGATATATTAGGGGATAGATGTATAACCAGAATTCTTGAAAAATCTGACAATAAATCAAAGACCAAAATCATAGAGGACTATTCAAACGACAGGGAAATAATAAAGATAAAGGAACTCATAACAGAAATCAAATCCAATGATTATTTTAAGTTTGACAAAAATCTTTTTCAGGAATGGAATATGTTCATCAAGAAAAACAAAAAGACAAAATACGATGAATTATTCCAGAAATTGAAAGACACGGATATCAACGGAAGGAACTTAGAACTGTTTTTTCCACTGCTTGTCATCGCATTAAATATAGATAAAAAAATATTTGACAGTGTCCTGATGATTTGCGAGAACATGACAAAAGAAAAATCCGAGAAGGATTACTATGAATCAACTGATGTGAAAGTCTATGAATACATCTCAAACCTCAAGGGAAACGAAAACACCGAATATTT
>Ga0209253_10004874_pt1 | contig 11652 bp, 12 predicted proteins | sample FrelakmetBRP12BR_FD_187145 | JGI IMG/M metagenome (GOLD analysis project Ga0209253, IMG submission 187145) | Freshwater lake sediment microbial communities from the University of Notre Dame, USA, for methane emissions studies - BRP12 BR (SPAdes)... | ecosystem: Environmental > Aquatic >...
GTTCGCGTCGGTGTCGCCCGAACGGCGCGCCTACCGCGACCTGTGGACGCGCGAGGATCCGGCGCTCGTGCAGGCGCTCGAGGCCGCGTTGCAGGGAGGCGCCTTCCGCGGCATCGGGGAAATCTCGGTGTCGCATTTCCCTGCGGCCGGGTTCCCGGAGGCCGACTTCAGTCCTGCCGGCCCCGTGATGGCAGGGATCATGGAACTCGCGCGGCGCTACCGCCTGCCGGTGCTCATCCATTGCGAAGTCACGCGCATGGCCGAGTTCGAGGCGCTGCTTGCCGCGCACCGCGACGTGGCGGTGATCTGGGCGCACGGCGGCTACACGCCGTACTCCCTGGCGCGGCGCTTCGTCGCGCAGGAGAACCTGCTGCGGCTCGTGGGTGCGCGGTGACCGGGACCGGCTGACCCGGGTATCGCGGCAAGCCCGTAAGGCGCGCGCCTCGGCCGCGCAATCAGGTGCGCCGCTTCGCGCGCGGCCGCGCCGACGCGGTGCTCGCCGCCTTCGCGGCCTTGGCGGCCGCGTAGCGCACGAGGCTTTCCGGCGGCCAGAGTTTCGCCGCGTCGTAGTACGCGGCGAACACGGGCGCCTCGGACGACAGCACCACCCACGGCTGCTTCGACCGGGCGAAGATATGCGCCTGCGGGGGCAGCCTCGCCGGGTCGTCGAGGGTACCGACGCGAACGTAGCGGGTGATGGCGCTGCGGGAGCCGTGCTCGTTCCACATTGCGGTCCGGCAGGCCGGGCACCGGACGACCCAATGCGTGTTTCCGCTGTCGGTAGGCACCTTCACGAACTCAGGTTCTCCGCTCAGCAGCGACATCTGCGTGAACTCGATCATCGCGTGATGCGCAAACGGGCCGCCGGTCTCGCGCTGGCATCGCGTGCAGTGGCAGCAGTGCACGAACATCGGCGTCGCGTGGAGCCGGAAGCGCACGGCGCCGCACGCGCAGCCGCCGTCCAGCGGTGATTCAGCGGACGCGCTGCGCGCGGAGGTCATCGCCACCACTCCGTGCGGCAAGTCGGCCGGCGCGCCGTGACCGGGATCGCATCGGATTCACGCATGCTTGTCCGCGAGCCAGTCGAGCGCTTCGGTTTCCGACGTGAAGACGTCCGACACCATGCCGCGGTCCGCCGCCACGGAGACCCCGAACTTCCGCGGGTGAATGTACTCGGCAGGCACGACCAGCGCGACGATGACCATGCCGCCGGACGCCTGCGCCCATTCTTCCGCAATCAGGAAGCGTTCGACCAGCGTGGGAATCGGAACGCCGGTCATCCCTGTCGCGTCCACGAACAATCGTCCAATGCCGCGGTCGCGACAGACGGAGATCGCGTCCGCAATCAGCGCCTCGGCTTCCACCAGCGAATATTCGCCGGTCGGACAAAACCGGCCCATGCCTGCGGTGATTTCGAGAAACCCGGTCGTTTCCATCTGGCGTCTTTGCGAAATGGCGCGCATGAGCTTGGCGGGCGCGACAACGGGGGAAGCGATGCGCCGCCGGCCTCAGGAATCCGGCTGCAGTCTACCGAGTTTTCCGGGAAGTCCCGATGCCCGCGCCTTCGCGGCGGTCGTGCCGCCAATCGCCCGGCACGCCGCGCTCACCGGGCCTCCGGCCCGGCCAGCACGGCAGCGATGCGGTCGTGTGCGTGCTGCCACGAGGCAATGGTCACCTGGGCGCGCTCTGGCGCGCGATCGCCCACGCCACGTGCTCGCGCACGAGCGGCGACGGATCGTCGGCGCGGCGTTGCAGCGCGGCCAGCGCGGCGGCACTGCACGGCGCGTTGCCGAGGCCCACGGCCAGGTTGCGCGACCAGCGCTCGAAGCCGATCCGGCGGATCGCGCTGCCCGCCATCCGCGTGTTGAATTCATCTTCGGTCCAGCCGAAGAGGTCGACCAGCGTCGCGTCGTCGAGGCCGTTGCGGACCGCGCGGAAGTCGCCCTCGGCGGCCGCCTGCGCGAAGCGGTTCCACGGGCAGGCGAGCTGGCAGTCGTCGCAGCCGTACACGCGGTTGCCGACCAACGGCCGCAGCGCTTCGGGGATCGGGCCCGCGAGCTCGATCGTGAGGTACGAGATGCAGCGGCGGGCATCGAGCTCGTACGGCGCGACGATGGCGCCGGTCGGGCACGCGCCGATGCACGCGGTGCACGTGCCGCAGTGATCGGTGACCGCGGGCGTCACCGGCAGCGGCAGGTCCGTGTAGATCTCGCCCAGGAAGAAGTACGATCCCATTTCGCGCGTGAGCAGCAGCGTGTGCTTGCCGCGCCAGCCCAGGCCCGCCTTCGCCGCGAGCGCAACCTCCAGTACCGGCGCGCTGTCGGTGAACACACGGTGGCCGAACGCGCCGACGTCGTCGCGGATGCGATTGACGAGCCGCTGCAGCCGAGTGCGCAGCACCTTGTGATAGTCGCGTCCCAGCGCGTAGCGGGCGACGTACGCGCGATCCGGGTCGCGCAGCACGTCGCCCGGCGCGGCGCCCTCCGCCGGCCAGTAGTTCATCCGCGCCGTGATGACGCGGATCGTGCCGGGCACGAGCTCCGCGGGGCGGGTGCGTGCGGTCCCATGCCGCGCCATGTACGCCATCTCGCCGTGACGGCCGGCATCGAGCCAGCGCTGCAGGTGCGCCTCGGCCTCGGACAGCTCGGTGTCCGCGATGCCCACGTGCTGGAATCCGAGTTCGCGCGCCCACTGCACGATCGACGCGGCAAGCCGGGCGCCGTCGATGCGATCGGGAGGGGCAGCGGGCGAATCGGAAGCGGCCATCCGCGCTAGCCTAGCGCAAGCGGTTATCCTCGCGGATCCAACCGTTGCGCGCCCCCATGCCCAACCCGATCTACCTCCCGGACGCCGACGCGACGGAACGCACCGGCGCCGCGCTCGCCACTGCGCTCACCGGCGGCATGGTGATCGCACTCCACGGCGACCTGGGCGCGGGCAAGACGACGCTGGTCCGGGGCGTTCTGCGCGCGCTGGGCTGGTCCGGGGCGGTCAAGAGCCCCACCTACACGCTGGTTGAATATTATGCAGTTTCGAGTTTATACTTGTATCACTTTGATTTTTATCGGTTCGCCGATCCAAGCGAATGGGAAACGGCGGGGCTCGCCGATTGCTTCCGAAACGACAGCGTGTGCCTGGTCGAATGGCCGGAGCGCGTGGGCGGCCTGTTGCCCGCGGCGGACCTCGACGTGACGCTCACGCACGCAGCGCCGGACGCGGGTGGTCGCGAGCTTGCGCTGTCGGCGTCGACCGCGGCAGGTAAGCGATGCGCAGCCGCGATCGAGCTCCTGTTCGCCCCGCCCGCGCGCTGATCGGCATCAGCTGGCAGCGGCGCCGGCTTTGCCAGTGGATGCTGTTGCCCGCCACGCAGCTCGCGGTCCCGGAGGTGTGGGCGCAGGCGTCCGCGCGCGTCGCGTCCGCGCGCGTCTGGCCCGCGCAGGAATACACGCGCGTGATCGTCGAGTCGAACGCGCCGCTCGCGCACCAGATGAGCGTGCTCCGCAATCCCGAGCGCCTGGTGCTCGACATCGACGGCATCGACGTGTCGAGTGAGCTCGCGGAACTCCCGGCGCGCGTGCATCCGACGGATCCGTACATCGCGGCGATCCGGCTGGGACGCAAGACGCCGAACGTCATGCGAATCGTGCTCGACCTGAAGTCCGAGGTGAAGCCCGACCTCTTCGCGCTGAAGCCGGTCGCGGAGTACGGGCACCGGATCGTTCTGGACCTGTACCCGCAAGTGCCGCTGGACCCGCTGATGGCACTCCTGGAAAGCGAGCGCGCGAAGGAAGCCGCGGCCGCCGTGCAGTCGCCGCCGCACGCGCTGGCGCCGCGCGGAGAGACCGCGCGCAGCGACGGCGGAGGAGGTCCCCGGCGCGTGACGATCGCGATCGATCCGGGTCACGGCGGCGAGGATCCTGGCGCGATCGGCCGGCGCGGCACGTTCGAGAAGAACGTCGCGCTCGCGATCGCGAGGAAGCTGAAGGCGCGCCTCGACGCGGAACCCAACATGCGCGCGATGCTGACGCGCGACGACGACTACTACGTCGCGCTGAACCAACGCGTGCAGAAGGCGCGGCGCGTACAGGCGGACCTGTTCGTGTCGATCCACGCCGACGCATTCCGCGACCCGTCGGCGCGCGGCTCGTCGGTGTTCGCGCTGTCGGAGAGCGGCGCGACGAGCGCGGCCGCGAAGTGGCTCGCGCAGAAAGAAAACTCGGCCGACCTGATCGGAGGCGTCGACCTCGACCGGCGCGACCCCGTGCTCGCGCGCACGCTGCTCGACCTGTCCCAGACCGCGCAGATCAACGACAGCCTGAAGGTCGGGCGGCATGTGCTGGACGGCATCGGCACGCACAACGCGCTGCACAAGAACAGCGTCGAGCAGGCCGGGTTCGCCGTGCTGAAGGCGCCCGACATACCGTCGATCCTCGTCGAGACCGCGTTCATCTCCAATCCGGACGAGGAGTTGAAGCTCCGCAGCGACCGCCACCAGCAGAAGTTCGCCGAATCGATCCACGCGGGGGTCGTGCGCTATTTCGCGAAGAACCCGCCGCTCGCGCGCGCATGAACGCCGGCCCGCGACCCCTACCCGCATGCCGATCCTCGCGGTGGCGGACCGCCACGGCCTGCCTGGTCGCGGCCACCGCCGCGTTCGCCATGTCCGCGTCGGGACAGACGATCTACAAGTGCCGCGATGCCGATGGACGGGTCACCTACTCCAGCATGTCGTGCGCAGCGGACGGGGGCGCACTCGGCACGACCGCGCAGGCACGCAATAGGAGCAGGAGCCTGGCCGCGAACGTCGAACCCTCGGTTCCGTCATCGCTGACGGCCTCGGTCTCGATTCCGGGGCCGCGCACTGCGCTCCCGAAGCGCTGCGACAACGCGGCATCGCTGCAATTCGTGATCGCGCGGCTCGAAAGCGCGGCGACGCCCGACGATGTCCGCGGCTTTCTCGCCGAGGAGCGCCTGCGGCTCGTGCGGTGCGAATACACGCGGCTGACCGCCGCGGAGTGGCGCGAGCGGGAGCAGCGCATGCACGACGTGGAAGCACGCGACGCTGCGGTGCGACGGGCCGCCGTCGCGCGCATCGACGTGCTTTACGACCAGTACCTGACGCCGGCCGAGCAGGCCGTGCGCATGCGCAACCGCCGCTCCTGAGCGGCCGGTGCGCGCCCGTTAGAATCGCGCGATGGCCCGCTTCTTCGTCGTGTTCATCGTACTGCTCGCCGTGCTGTTCGGCCTCGAGCTGACGCCGGTGGTGCAGGCGTTTTTCGTCGTGCCGTGGACGAACGCGCTCGCCGGGATCTCCGCCGGAATCGTCACGCTGTTCGATCCGGATGTCGTCGCCTCCGGCAAGGTGATCCGCAGCACGACCAATGGCTTCGCGGTCGCGATCGAGGCCGGCTGCAACGGTGTCGAGGCGACCATCGTGCTGTGCGCGGCGATCCTCGCGTTCCCGGCGCCGTGGAGGTACAAGGCGCTGGGGCTCGCGATCGGCGTCGCCGCGGTCCAGATCCTCAATGTCGTCCGCGTGATCAGCCTGTTCTACATCGGCCAGTGGAACCGCGACGCGTTCGAGTGGGCGCACCAGTACGTGTGGCAGGCGCTGATCATGCTGGACGTGCTGGTGGTCTGGCTGATCTGGGTGCGGCGCATTCCCCGCGTCGAGCGCGACGGCCACCCGCCGCCCGCGTTGGCCGCGGGCTAGCCGGCACCCGGTGAAGAGCCCGCTTCCGCGCTTCGTGCTGCTGGTCGTCGCGTGGCTACCGGTCGCGTTCGCCGCGTGGTACGTGCTGGCGCCGGTGATCCTGTGGCCGGCGCAGTGGCTCTCGACCGCCATCGCGCGCGGCGCGTTCGGCGACCTCGTGCGCGGCGTCGACGCGCAAGGCGCGACGCTTACGTTCGTGACGACGCTAAAGGCCGGGCGCACCGACGCGTCCGGCGTGCTCACCGTCGACGTCAACATGCTGCTCTATTCGTTCGGGCTCCCGCTGTTCGTCGCGCTGACGCTCGCGGCCGGCGAGCCGCGCCGGACTCGGTCGCTCTTCATCGGGTACGCGGCGATGCTGCCGTTCATCGCGTGGGGCGTGATCGCCGATTTCCTGAAGAACATCGCGATCACCGCGCCTGCGCTGATCGCATCGCAGTCCGGATTTTCGGCGCTCGACCGCGATATCATCGCGTTCGCCTACCAGTTCGGATCGCTGATCCTGCCGTCGGTCGTGCCCGCGGTCGCATGGGTGCTGACGCACCGCGCGTTCCTCGAGCGGATGCGCGCGGCGCGCGGCGGCGGGTGACCCGGCGAACGCGAAGCTCGCGGCCGGCGACTTGACCGGACTGCGCGACTTCGCGATCCCCGACTTCGCATGGGGGCAGTCGGGCGCCAACCGGATGTCCGGCGCGCACTCGGACAAGAAGTTCGCGTCGTTCGCGAGCCGCTTCACACAGGACCACCAGCGGCGCTTCACCGCGTTCGGCGCGCCGGATCCGGAAGCGCCCGGCGCCGTGTCGCTGGATGCGCAGTTCGACGCGGCCGCCGCCGCTTCGAAGACGCTGCGCCGCGCACCGGACAACGACACGCTGCTGGCGCTCTATTCGTTGTTCAAGCAGGCGAGTGTGGGCGACGTATCCGGCGACCGCCCGGGCGCGCTGGACATGGTCAATTGCGCCAAATACGATGCATGGTCGCAGCGCAAGGGAATGGGTCGCGATGACGCGATGAACGCGTACGTGGAACTCGCGGCAAGACTCAAGGAGGACGACGGCACATGAAGTCACCGGCACCAGCCCTCGGCACGGATATTGCGATGCGAGAGGTCGCATCCCGCACCATCCACCCGACCAAGATCGGAACATGATGACTCCAACGAATACGGCAAGAAAGTACAAGGTCGCGTCCGTGAGTTGCGGCCGCGACCAGACGCTCGCGCTGCTCGACAACGGCAAGGTCATCGGTTGGGGTGGTGACGGCAGTGGCCGGATCCCGTCGGGCATGCCCGAGTACTGCACGACCCCCGCACCGACGCGCCCCGTGGAAGTGCTGTTGCGCGAGCGGGTGACGGCCGTGGCGGCGGGATACGGCTTGAGTCTCGGGATCACGCCGCAGCGCAAGGTGGCGATCTGGGGGGCGAACGGTGCCGGCATGGACGGACGCCTCGGCGCGGTTGCGCCGGCCACGCCTGTCTTGCTGGCCGACCTGGCCGGCGTGCGTGCGATCGACGCCGGCGAATTCCAGTCGGCCGCAATCGACCAGGCGGGCGCGCTGTTCACGTGGGGGCTCAACGTGGACGGCGCGCTCGGCCGGCCCGACGCGCCGTTCGAGGCGCCACCCGCACGCGTGGCCGGTTTGCCGGCGGCGCGCGCGGTCGCGCTGGGCAAGGGCTTCATGCTCGCGCTGACGCAGGACCAGCGCCTCTACGCGTGGGGTGGCAACGCGGCCGGTCAGCTCGGTCTCGGTCATCTGCGCACGGTGGAGTCGCCGGCGCCCGTGCCGCTGCCGCACAAGATCGCGGCGCTCGCTGCAGGTGCCAGCCATTCGCTCGCGCTCACGACGACGGGCGAGGTCGTCGCGTGGGGAAGCAACAACCATGGCCAGCTGGGGCTCGAGCGTCCGGCGTACTCCGCGGTGCCATTGCCGGTCGCGCTGCCCGAACGCGTGCGGGCCATCGCGGCCGGCATGTACTTCTCGCTGGCGCTCGGCAACAGCGGGCAGGTCTACGCGTGGGGATGGAACGGGCTGGGGCAGCTCGGGTTGGACGACGACGACGATCGGCGCCGTCCGACGCGCGTTCCGGGACTCGCGCAGGTGCATGCGATCGCGGCCGGGCAGGCGCACGCCGCCGCGCTCGGCGCCGGATCACTCTACGGATGGGGCAGCAACGCGGCCGGCCAGTTGGGCGCCGCAGCCAACGAGCAGCGCCATCCGTTGCAACTACTCGCCATCAGCCCACGGGAGCAACGTCGCGATGTCTGAAACCCTGCGCGAAGAAGTCAACCGCCGCGACTTCCTGAAGCTCGGCGTCTCGATCACCGCCGGCATCGCCGTGCCGCCGGTCCTGACCGCGTGCGGCGGCGGCGGCGACGGCGGCTCGAGCGGGCCGAAGGAGACGTTCGTCGAACCGCTGAACATCCAGTCGGTCAACGGGGTGCTCGACGTCACGCTCGTGCTGTCCTATCTGACGACGAAGCTGTTCAATCCGGTCACCGGCAAGGACCAGACGGTGACGCTGCGCAACATGTTCGGCACGATCCCGGCGCCGACGTTGCGCGTACGGGTCGGCGACCTGCTGCGCATCAAGGTGTTCAACAACCTGCCGCCCAATCCGCCCGACCCGAATCCGACCGCGCATCTGCGTTATCACAACAGCACGAATCTGCACACGCACGGGCTGCACGTGTACCCGGACATCTTCCCGCAGCCGTTCACGCCGCCGGGCCAGAGCCCGAACACGACCCCGCCGCCGCCGCTGTACGGAGACTTCGTGGTGGACGATCCCGAGTACGGCATCAAGCCGGGCGAGACGCGACAGTACGAGTACCGGATCCGCGACGACCACCCGGCCGGGACCTACTGGTACCACCCGCACCTGCATGGCTCCTCCGCGATGCAGGTGGGCAGCGGCATGGCGGGCGCGCTGATCGTCGAAGGGCCGATCGACGACGTCCCGGAGATCGCCGCGGCGCAGGAGCGCGTCTTCGTGTTCCAGTCGCCGCTCTACGACAGCAACGGCCGGCTCGAGAGCTTCGCGCAGGTCGCGAGCTACACGAACAACGAGCCGCCGTTCCTGATCAACGGTGGGCGGGCGCCAGTCATCCTGATGAGGAGCGGCGAAGTGCAGAACTGGCGATTCGTCAACGCCGGCACCTTCAACATGCTGAACCTGAGCCTGCAGCGGCACACGTTCTACCAGTACAGCCATGACGGCAATCCGCGCCGCACGATGCGGCCGGTCGCGCCGCTGCCGGATTCCGCGTACTGGGAGACCGTGCCCACGCCGACGCCGCCCTCGTACCCGGAAGGCGTCGTGTTGGCGGTGGGCGGCCGCACCAACGTGCTGGTCAAGGCCGGGGCCCCCGGAACGTACCTGCTGAGGACGTTCGGCATCGAGATCGGCCGCAACCCCGCGGGCGTGCTGACCGGCGACGTGGTTGCGACCGTCGTCGTCCTCGACGACCCGTACCCGATGAACCTGCCGCCGGAGCCGTTGCCGGTGACGCCGTTCCTGACGCCGATCACCGACGAGGAGCTCGCGGCCAACGGCGGCCTGAAGCGGACAATCGTGATGCGGGTGATTCCATCCAAGCAGCCGGACCCGCCGCTGATCGATCCGCCGCCGGGCGAGTGGCCGGACTGGATCTTCCACGAGAACTATCCGCCGAACGCGAACCCGCCCACACCCTCGCAGATCAACGACAAGGTGTACGCGCTGGGCTCGGCCGGCAACGCGCCGTCGCAGAATCCCGGCATGCCGACGACGTACATCCCGTTCCAGTCGACGAAGGCGATCACGCAGATGGTCGCGCTGAATGCCGTCGAGGAGTGGACGATCGTCAACTTCAACAACATCCGCCATCCGTTCCACATCCACGTGAACCCGATGTACATCGTGGCGGTGAACGGCAAACGGCTGGCCGAGCCGTACTGGGCGGATACCGTGCCGCTGCCCTACAACGACAACGCGCCGCCGCCCGGGACGAACGCGCCCGCCACGGTCACGTCGATCACGTTCCGCATGCGGTTCCTGCACTACACGGGACGCTACGTGATGCACTGCCACATGCTGGTCCACGAGGACATGGGCATGATGCAGGGCGTCACCGTCGTGGGGCCGTCCTCCGCGCAGGGCTGACGAAGCAGAGGAGCCATGAAAAAGGGGCCAGGCTCAACATTTCGCCCACGGAATGTTGAGCCTGGCCCCTTGTTCAGGTGGTCCCTCGTTCTACTTCGCCGCGGACTTCCGCGCCGCTTCCCGCTCGCGCAGCAGCTTGCGCTGCACCTTCCCCGTCGTCGTCATCGGCAGCGCGTCGATGAACTCGATCTCCTTGGGGTACTCATAGGGCGCCAGGAACTTGCGCACGTGCTGCTGGATGTCGTCCTCGAGCACCTTCGACGGCGCGTGCCCGGGGGCGAGCACGATGAACGCCTTCACGACGTTGCCGCGCGTCTCGTCCGGCGACGGGACGACGGCGACGTTCGCGACGGCCGGATGCTTGACGATGCAGTTCTCGATCTCCGACGGGCCGATCCGGTAGCCCGCGACCTTGAATACGTCGTCCGCGCGTCCCTGGTACCAGAGGTAGCCGTCGGCATCCATCGTCGCGACGTCGCCGGTGCGGCACCAGTCGCCGGTGAATTTCTTCCGCGTGCCGTCGGCGTTCTTCAAGTATTCGAGGAAGAACACCGGATCGGGCGTGCCGTCCGGGGCGATGCGGTTGACCGCCACTTCGCCGGGTTCGCCCGCCGGCACCGCGTTGCCGGCATCGTCGATGACGGCAACGCGATGGCCGGGGTAGGGCCGGCCCATCGAGCCCGGCTTCGCGGGCCACAGCGCGTGCGAGTTGCCGACAATGTAGTTCATCTCGGTCTGGCCGAACATCTCGTTCACGGTCGCGCCGAGCGCTTCCTGCGTCCACGCGAACACCGTGGTGCCCACCGCTTCGCCGGCGCTCATGATGCTGCGCAGCCGCACGTCGAAGTGGTCGCGCGGCCGGGGGTACGCCTTCATCATGAGCTTGAGCGCGGTAGGAAACAGGAAGGCATTGCGAATCTGGTATTTCTCCAGCAGGCGGAACGCGCGCTCGGGATCGAAGCGGCCGCGGTAGCCGACGATCGGCTGGCCGAAATAGAGCGCGGGCAAGAGCGCGTCCATGAGCCCGCCGGTCCACGCCCAGTCGGCCGGCGACCAGAAGAGGTCCCCGTCCTGCGGGTAGCCGTCGTGCGAATGCACGAATCCCGGCAGGTTGCCGATGAGGCATCGGTGCGGCATCAGCGCGCCCTTGGGCGGTCCCGTGGTGCCGCTCGTATACACGATGAGCGCCGGGTCTTCGGCGCGCGTGGCGACGGGCGTGAAGTGCGGTGACGCCGCCGCGACCGCAGTGTCGTAGTCGACGAGATCGTCGGCGCGGGCGCCCGCGGCGCCGAGCGCGTGCGTCAGGCGTGGCAGCCTGCGGCGGATCGGCGCGAGATTACCCATCGACTGCGGATCGACGACCGCGACGACCGCTTCGGAATTCACGATCCGGTATTCCAGCGCTTCGGGCCCGAACAGGAACGAAAGCGGCACCGCCACCGCGCCCATCTGGTAGACGGCAATGTGCGCGACGACCGTTTCGCGCCGCTGCGGCAGGATCAGCGCGACCTTGTCGCCGCGGCCGACGCCCAAGCCGGCGAGCACGTTCGACAGCCGGTTCGCCTCGCGCTGCAGGTCCCAGAACGTATGCGCCGACGCGGCGCCCGATTCGTCTTCCCAGTACAGCGCGAAGCGCGCGCGGTCCCCGGCCCAGCGGCCGCAGCACGCATGCGCGATGTTGAACTCCGCCGGTACCGTCCAGCGATGACCGGCGTGGATCTCCGCGTATCGGTCGAATGCCATGGTCTCGACAATTATGTGCCGCCGGGCCGCCCCAAGGCACTCGCCCCCTGGGGGG
>Ga0209253_10004875_pt1 | contig 11652 bp, 11 predicted proteins | sample FrelakmetBRP12BR_FD_187145 | JGI IMG/M metagenome (GOLD analysis project Ga0209253, IMG submission 187145) | Freshwater lake sediment microbial communities from the University of Notre Dame, USA, for methane emissions studies - BRP12 BR (SPAdes)... | ecosystem: Environmental > Aquatic >...
ACACGGTAGACTACGTTTACACAATTGAAGATGGCAAACTGAAACCTGAAGATCAATACTTTCTCTTTTACAGTAGTGATGAGGTCGTGTCCCTGATTTTTCCTCTTGGATCAATGACTACTTCGAATCTTTCAGCCCATGGATGTCCTTCCATGTCTATGGGACACGTTCCTCTAATAACCCAGCTTCCACTGTTTTCCTCAATCGCTGCAATGTCTATTTTCTCAGTGTTTTTCCTCTTCCTCATGTATTCTACAGCTATCTGCTGAGCATTCTCTTTAGAAATGTCCTTGCCCATAAGAGTTCACATCATTTGCTGTTGTATTCTGGAAAGAGACGGCATTAAGGGTTATGAATGGAAAATAGTTATCGCTGGTAAATATAGGCTAGAAAGCGCACATATGGTCCACGATAGATTCAAATTGGAAAAACGGCAATTCTAGCTTTTGAAGGCTTGAAAGGAATACACGTCATGAATGAAAAGAAGAGAGTAGTTTTCCATCTGGACATGGATCATTTCTACACGGCTATTGAGGAGCGAGAGAGGCCCGATTTGAAGGGAAAACCAGTGATAGTCGGTGCTGATCCAAAAGAGGGAAAAGGCAGAGGCGTTGTTCACACGTGCAATTATGAAGCCAGAAAACTTGGGATCAGATCAGCCATGCCTATCTCAAGAGCCTGGAATCTTTGCCCTGTAGCGGTCTATTTGCCACCGAACTTTGACTTATACGTGAAAGTATCCAGCAGGATTATGGAGATTCTGCGAAAATATGGCGACAAGTTTGAGCAGTGGGGTATAGATGAAGCATTCATTGACGTGAGTGAAAAGACTAAGGACTATCCAGAGGCTGAAGCAATAGCACGGCAGATAAAGAAGGAGATCTATGAAAAGGAAAAGCTAACTTGTTCGATTGGAATTGGTCCAAACAAGCTTGTGGCAAAAATAGCGAGTGACCACCAAAAACCAGATGGTCTGACAATTGTCAAAGAAAACGAAGCTGAAGACTTTCTGGCACCTTTAGGAGCGCGCAGGCTTCTATGGGTTGGACGAAAGACCGAGCAGAAACTGGCATCCATAGGAATCAGAACTATTGGCGATTTGGCTCATTTCGATCCTACGATATTGACAGATAAGTTCGGCGTCATGGGTACCCAGCTTTACCTGATGGCTCATGGAATTGACAACAGTGAAGTAGCAGAGAGGGGTCAAGTCAAGTCTATCAGTCGCGATGTGACCTTTGAGGAAGACGTGTCAAGCCCTGAAGTTGTCTTTGACGCTTTGGGCAAGCTTTCTGAAGACGTGATCGCAGACGCTCAGCGGCAGAAGCTTTTTTTCAAGACAGTCACGATAAGAGTCCGCTACGAGAATTTTGAAACTCACACGCATGGCCGGACTCTTCCGTTGATAACGAATCGTTTGCAGGATTTGAAGAAGACCTCTGGAGAGCTTATGCAAAGCTACATGAGACCGGATAGAAAGATTAGGCTTGTAAGTGTGAGAGTGTCCAACTTTACGTCAAGCCAAACACAAAAAACTCTCATATAGTCCTGATCCTGATCACAGGTGCAACTTGCTTTGAAGCATCAGGGCCAAGCAGTAAAATTCCAAACCTAATCGGCTATACAGCCACTTTTGTAGCGCGATGTCTCTGAATAGAGTTTGCCCGTAAGATTTTCTCCACAACATGTCGAATTGGCGACAGTTTTTGTCGATTATTGCCTGGGCAGCCAGCTCGCCATCTAGTAAGGCGTAGATTATTCCCTCTCCCATTATTGGGTTTACATGTCCGGCAGCGTCGCCGATCAACAGCCAGTTTGAGCCGGCGAGCGGAAGGTTGAACGTATTGATGGCTTTGATGTTCGGGGTTAAAGCGGTCCATGTGGAGACTTTTTTTACGTATGCATAGTGCTGTTTGATGTATGCATCCAGCTCAATTTTGAGTGTATCCGAGTGAGCGATTGCAGATGAGCCTATGCCCACACATGTGTGATCGTCTCGCGGTATTATCCACATGTATCCTCTTCTGTGAGAAGAGAAAATCATAGTGATGTCTTCTTTCTCTAGGCCCTTGACGAGATATCCGTAGCAGATGCCCTTGTCAACGCTTTTTAGTGGACCGATGAGGCTTTCTCTTATGAGGCTGTTGACACCGTCAGCGCCGACAAGAATTCTGGCATCATAGATCTGACTTGACGTTCTAATTCTCCAGTAACCATTATGCTTAACCACTTCTGCGGCTTTTTCCGGAATAAACACTGCACCTTTTGCCTGCGCTCTTTTGAGCAGATGTTGGTCAAACCTTGATCGTGAATATGCGCACAGCCTGTTTCTTCTGGACTCAATCGTTGTTCTTTGTCCAGATGGTGACAAGAGTTGAAGCTCTTTTCGCTCGCTATGTCCCAAGGGCATTGTTCGCAGAAATGGGAAAAGCTCTTGCGCTAAAGGAGAAATCAAGCCGCCGCATGGTTTTTCTCGCGGGTGAGAGTGATCGAAAATTGTTGATAAGACACCGTTTTCGGCAAGTATGTACGCACAGTGTGAGCCGGCAGGTCCACCACCTACTATGGCCACATCAATCATAATTATCAATAATGCCGCATAAGGTCAGATTTGTATTGATGCTTACGGTTTCATGCGTTTTATCTCGAAGATCACTGGATTGTCTGCGTCTGGACACGCATTGATAACTACGTCTTTGTTTTCGCTCCATGGAAACTCGACGCCGTAGCGCAATGCATAGATTTTGGGAAGCAAAACCATCAGCGCACTGTAACATATGTCGCCTTTCACGGATCTGCCGTCGAATATTATCTTGTCCCCTTCTTTGTGTCCAAATGCGCATTTGCCTTTTTGACCCTTTACTGTAACTTCAACCTTTGACATGCAAACTCACCACAGGAAGTCTATTTCTTCCCTATGCTTGAATATTTTTCTCTTATTCGCGAGTCTGCAATTTTGGCTATCATTGCGTTTGATATGAGCACATATTTGACTCCTGTGAGCTCGGCTAGGTCGGCTGGTTTCTGATCCTGCGTTATAAGCAACAAGTCGTTGTTTCTCGCATAATCCACGACTTCTTTATCTTTAGCGCCTTTCAACCCCGCATCTTGAGCGGTCAGAACATCCCAACCTAAAGTTTCAAAATATTCTTTCAAACCCGCATACATTTCGTCTAACAAGAGTTTCATTGAAGTCCACCTTGCATGGTTTGTATTTTTGTTGGGTTCGACTATTTAGACATAGCTTGCCTGAATGGTCTGGCTAGATTTGTTTCTTCTTCAGTTGACAAAAAATCTTAATAAACCGTCGAAACATGTGCTTTAGCGTTCAGATAGAAAGTGGATAAGAGATGGCTGATAATTCTGGCGTGAAAGTGGTTTTGACTGCCTCTGCTACTGAGATGAGTGATTACTACAATAATCCATTCGTGGCTTTTGTTGCCGGTTTCGCCAAAGGCCCTGTTCCGTTGAATCTGCTGAGAAAATGGCTGTATCCACCTATCCCTCGGGGTCGCGATGGAAGAGCAGCCTATGCTCCTTACGGCTTACGCAAGGTCGAAGCGTTATTACTAGAGAATGGCTTCAGCGAATCAGACGTGGCGGTGGTACATCCTGCCAACTTGGATTCATTTATTGGACCTAACACGAAGGTTGTAGGTATCTCGTCCATGGATCCGACAGGAATGGGTTACGTTAGCAAGACATATTCAACGCTCGTAGGCGGCGGCGAACCCATGAATGCTATCGAGTTCAAGGCGCTTATGGAGCATCCGAGCATTCGAAGATACAGGCCCAAGGTTATTGTGGGTGGTTTTGGTTCGTGGCAGTTGGAGCGCAAGAAAGTCGCGGAGAAATATGGCGTAGATTGTGTCCTCATCGGCGGAGAACCAAGACTGATAAGCGATGTCTTCAGAAAGGCAGCCAACGGCGAAGAGCTCGCACGTGTGGTTCGCGCTGAGAATCGTTCAGAAAGCGAGAGAATGCCGCTGATCAAACATGCTGCTATGCATGGTGCCGTAGAAATCTCTAAAGGTTGTGGTCGAAACTGCCAGTTCTGCACGCCTACGATGCAGAAGAAAGTGGATGTGCCCCTCGACACTATTCTTGATGAGGTGAAGCTGACAGTCAGAGAGGGCAGTCCTGCGGTCACGTTGGTTACTGAAGACTTGTTCCTGTACGGTGCAAAAGATTCACGCTTTGTCCCGAATAGGGAAGCAGTGGTCGATCTTGTCAAGAGTGTAGCAGCTGTTCCAGGCGTGAATGGCATTCAACCTTCACACATGTCTTTGGCTCCTGTCGTTGCAGATCCGAACATGATTAGGGACATAGCCGAAGTTCTGATAGATCACAACTGGTACTTCCACGGTTCAAAACCAATAGTCACAGGCGAAACAGGCATTGAGACAGGAAGCACGAAGCTGATGAAGAAGTACATGGCTGGAAAGATGCTTCCTTTCAAGCCAGAGCAATGGAAGGAGATCGTAGCGCAGGCTTTTGGCATTTTGAATGATTGCGACTGGTATCCGCTGGCAACCTTGATTGTGGGCTTGCCTGATGAGAAGGAAGAGGACGTCGAGGAAACGCTTGAGCTGATGGATGATTTGAAGGGTTACAATGCGTTTTATGTGCCGCTGTTCTTTGTGCCCTTGGAAAACTGTCTGCTGATGAACAAGCGTGGAGCAGAGATTGATTCACTCACAAAGGCTCGCTGGGAATTTCTCATCAAATGCTGGGAATACAACATTAGGATCTGGCGCGATACTTTCCTACAGCATAGGATTCAGAACCCGATACTCTTCAAAATCGTGAAACGCCTCATCATTCCATATGCAGCAAGAACTGCTGGCATCTACTACGGCTTGAAGCATGGAGCAGAAATGGAAGATGCAATCTGGAGAATGGCAACAGCTTAACCTTTCATCAGTCCACCAACGACAAAAAAACCGCCCACGCACTGGTTTTCCAGGGGTGCACCATATCTAATTCTAATACTGTTAAGAGCAACCACATTAAGACGGATACTAACCATTATTAAAGTAGTTTTCACCATGTAGAAAGCCAAGGCGATTCCTGAACCGTCGAGCCTGGCAAGATCTGTCTTTAAGCAGGCACCATTCGGATAAAATTGGTGTAGAACGCTCTTAAACTAGCTAGGGATAAGGGCTAGAGAGGAGTCTCTCCCTCTCAGATCTGGGCCCTTATTGATGGATCCGCAGGGATTAGCACCCAAATGGGTTTAAGTCTATGGTGGGGCTGCCCGGATTTGAACCGGAGTCTATAGAGCCCAAGTCTACAAGCCTAGACCAAGCTAGCCGACAGCCCCTTTAGCGTAGTCTAAGACCTCTTCAACCTTTTAATGATTTTGGGCTTATCATCAAGACTCTGACTAAACTCTAGCATTCGAAGAAAGCACTCTGGAAGACAGCCTTTAACAGAACTGACTATTCTGTGCAATGTGCAGGATGTTGCTGAAACTGACCCCTCGTCGAGCGAGACTTCGATCAACCATGTCAGAAACAGAACTGATCTATTCTGGAAAAAAAGCAGGCCTAGAGCAAGCGTTTGGCAAAAAAACTCTGCAGTCTCTCCTCTATAAGTCTAAGGATGGCCAACATATAAACGAAACTTGAATGCTGCTATAGCAATTCTATAGGTTGCAATATCTGTGGGGCAAGCAGTGCATCCTACAATGAAGAACCTGCTGCAAAACCGCTTGGAAAGGAGGAATTTCCGATACGTACCATTTTAGGGTTTCCTTACGGTGCATTGAAGCACCTTTGGACAGACAAGACACTCATCTGGTAGTTCCTTGTTGCACGAGACGGCGCTCAAAAAGCCTGAGAAACGGGCGCATTTTGTCGGCGAATCAAATACTTTTGGATAGTCAATCGGTTTGATTTCCACGACCTTCAGGTTTTCGGCGATTATATCTATTTTGGACTGACAGTGTGGACAAGCATAGAAGCTCTTTCTCGGCAAGGTTGTTGAATCTGTCAGAATTGACGGCCTGTCGAATGACTTGTGACACCCTTCGTAGGGGCATTTCAATTGCTGGGAGTGACCGTGTAGGTGGAGTGACGGCAATAACTCTTCCTCTTCTTCTTTTCAATTACCAATATCGTTAATATTGATATTTAATAAACATTTTTGTATGCCTGCACAACACAAATACACATGAACCACAACAGAAAAGCCTCGGCCGGGATTTGAACCCGGGGCCTGCTGCTTACGAGGCAGCCGCTCTACCGAGCTGAGCCACCGAGGCACAATATCACAAATTCACAACTTGCCCTATTTAAAGAAAACCAAACACTAACGCAATAGACAAACAAAGAAAACATAGATATTGCATAACAGGAAAGAGGTTACTGGAAGCAAAATGAAAACAAGCAGCAGATTAGGCGAACGCAAAATAATCAAAATCCTACAAAGCCACCTAGATGCCATGCCAAAAATGCCCGTGCCATTCGGTGACGATGTCTCCGCATATGATCTCGGAAACGGGAAACTGGCGGTGCTGAAGACAGACATGCTCGTAGGATTGACCGACGTTCCGCTAGGCATGAGTCTTTGGCATGCTGCACGGAAAGCTGTTGTGATGAACATAAGCGATTTCGCTGCAAAAGGAGTGAAACCATTGGCACTCCTCGTCTCTTTGGGCTTGCCAGCAAGCATTTCGAGGGAAGAAGTTGAGGAAATCGGGAGGGGTCTGAATGCTGGTGCAAGGGAATATGGTGCTTATGTTATTGGCGGAGACACCGGCGAATCCACAGACCTCATAATCAGCATTTCATTGTTTGGACTGGCAAAAAAGAAGAATCTCGTATTGCGTAGTGGAGCAAGACCAGACGACATCGTAGCCATCACAGGCTCATTCGGCAAGACAGCAGCTGGTTTAAAAATACTACTCGGCAAAGCCAAGTCAACCGAGACTCTTCGCCGACCCCTCATTGAATCAGTCCTGATGCCCCACGCACGACTTGAGGATGGACTAGCTCTCAGTCTGTCCCAAGCAACATCGGCGTCAATCGATTCCAGCGACGGCCTAGCTTGGAGCCTCCACGAAATCGCAAGAACCAGTAAAGTCGGCTTTCTCATCGACAAGCTTCCAGTTGCAGAAGAGGCAATCAGATTTGCAACGCTTAACGGGCTCGACGCTTCGGATCTTGCGCTTTACGGCGGTGAGGAATACGAAATCGTTGTCACAGTGAAATCGAAGTTTTGGGAAAAGGCAGAAAAGGCTGTTGAAGACGCAGGAGGTAAACTGATTCGCATTGGCAAGGTCACCGAAGAGAGACAAGTTTTGCTGAAGACTAAAGGAAAGACAAGGGCCATTGAGCCGCGTGGTTACGAGCATTTCAAAACCAGCGAGCAGTGAAGTCTTGTCTAGCCTGATACTTCATTCTACGGCCGGCCTCAAATGCTGCTGCTTCAATGTTGTTTTCTTGGTGTCTTGGACGAAAAGTTATATGAGAGTGCTACGGCTTTGGTTTTAATCTCGTGTCGGGAAGCAGAATTTTGGGCGAGGAGAAAGCAGGCTATTTTCTTCGTTTCTTCTTCGCTCTCTTAACGATCGTCACAGGCCCCGGCTGAGCCAAATTCCTTATTTTCCCATCCGGAAAAATCCGCTCTATCTCCTTCTGCATCTTGCCGAGATCCACCTTGCCGTAAGTCTTCACGTCAATCACTGGCTTCTCATGCTCATCATAATGCACCGAAAGAGCATAGCCAGAACCGATCTCGACTTTCGCCGACTCCATAACAAAGCTTGCTTCTTCAGGATCAAACTCGACGCCAGTTTCATCACGTTTGGCTTTGCGTTCCGCCATATCAATCACTGATTTAGAAAACCTAATCTTCGGCTAAAAGCGTTGTTAAGCCAAAATAAATATCAGAAATAAATGACACTTTGCCCGCAGCAATCCATCAAATAATAGAGAGTCTCAACACTTGAAATGGATAATCTGTCTTATGCAAGACTCTTTCGAAGCAACGAACTATTGCTCTCTCTGCAGCTTGTCTAAATAGTAGTTTATGATTGAGACGCAAGTAGCCGCAAGGTAAGGCCGTTTCCCCAAGCTTACTCTTTCGCCATAGCGGAGAGCGAATTTTTCAGCGGTCTTCGGCAGCCCAACATGATCGCCTAAAATGAAGATAGAATCCGATTTGAGGCAAGTTCCAGCAACATCTGTCCCATGCTCTTCAAGGATGTAGATTGCATTGTTTTTTGCCTTAGCCTTGAGTAAAGGCTCAAAACCCTTCACTTCAACGGTTATGCCAGGATGGTTCTTGCCGGAGAGAACATTCTTGAAAATTCGTGCCCACGTTTGCTGATCGGTGCGAACATCGTGGAGCATCGATCCATCAATTTCCACATGAACAGGCGGTTTCGGAGGACCATTAAGCACTGCGTGGAAGACTACGTCTTTGCGGATGGCGTGAGAAAGAAACAGGCTGGCAACTATACACTCATAAACTACGTCCAACCTGCCAGCGTCATGAAGATCAACAAAGTTTGAATCCGTTCTTCCTAAGCGAGAAAACAGTATGAACTCGCGCAGACATCCTCACCTTACCTACGATTCTTTTTAAGCAAAGACAGACTTGTAGACTTTTCCCTCTACCGTCAACGAACAAAAAAGACAGAACGCTAAAAAAGTCTCAAACTCAGTTAAGATATCAACATACCTCTTACGACACTCGATTGTTCCTGTGGGATCATTGTATAGTCTGGACGAACGCTTCTTTGGAGGCGTCTATCACGAATCCTCCTTTGTCTATTTGAGTCAAGATGAGACAAAGGGGCAGCAGAATACCAAAAGCCTTAAGATAGATCACCCTTAATCAGTAGAAAGGAGCAAGCAAAATGGTCTACTGCGTAAAATGCGGCACCAACAATCCAGACGATGCTGAAGTGTGCACAAAATGTGGAACCCACTTACACATGACCCGCGAAAGCCGACACTATAGGCGAATGGAGGACGAATGCTTCGGAATCCCAAGAGGAGGCACAGTTGTAGGCTTAGCCATCGGCATAATAATACTGCTCTGGGGAGTAATATATTTCCTGCAGCAAACTGAAGCTATCCCAAAGAATGTAGAAGTCTGGCCTTTTGCCGTAATAGTCTTTGGAATACTGATGATCGTCGGCGCCTTCTACAGAATGCGCAGAAGATATTGAACCCGCTTTTCTTTAATTCCGAATCTCATAAGAGAATAGAGCATCTTCTGCAGATCCTCCACTGATCCGGCTGAGAAAGGCATGATCCATTCTGATTGCCCAAGCTTACTCATGAACGGTCGCCTAGAATAGCGCTTTAAGCTGATCTATAATGCCTCTCGTGGACATGTACCAGAAGATTCTTCTCTTCATTTCGTTGCTTGAGAATATTCCTCCGAACCTTCTGCTCCATGAACCGTAGAAGCTCCTGTAGCATTTGTAAAGCTCTTCTTGCACTTCCTTGGTCGACAACGTTTCCGTCGGCATTATGGCGTGCACCATGTCATAGTGTGACCAGTTGGTATCCTCAATCCAACCATTTCTTTTCGCTTCGTCATAAACCTCGTTTCCAGGAAAAGGCGTAAGAATGCCAAACATTGCGAAGTCCGGGTCCAATTCGTCGGCAAATTCCCGCAAGCGAGATATTGATTCTTTTGTATCCTTCCTGTCGCCTATAATGAACATTGCGTGGGCGAAAATGTCGTTTTTCTTCAACAGTTTCACCGCAGTCTTCGCGTCATCTGGCGTTATGCCTTTCTTGAAGCTTTCAAGAGTTGATAGCTCAGAATTCTCAACTCCGAGGAGAACCCAGTTGAGTCCTGACTTTCTAAGCTTCGGCAAGATCTCCTTGTTTCTGAGAATATCGTCACATCTTGCCTGAACAAACCACGTCACGTCGTCAGGCATTTTACGTTTGATAATCTCATCCGCAATGTCGTCTATTCTTGAGCCTGCACCAAGATTATCATCGGTTAACCAAATGAACTCGCTTCCGAAGTTACGATGGCAAAAATCCATCTCATCTGCTATGCGCTGAGGAGACTTCGCTCTCCATGTTCTCTGCCAATGTTGCCACTGAGTGCAAAAGGTGCACTCGTGTGGGCATCCTCTTCCGCCTTCAATCAACGCGAAGCGAGCATCGCGCCCGCTCATCGCCGCAAAGTGATACTTACTGATGGAGTTCTTAACAAGATGATAGCCAGGGTAAGGCAATTCATCCAAATTCTCAATCAACGGTCTAGCAGGGTTATGAACGATTTTTCCTTCGTGTCTGAAGGAAATACCTTCTATCTTCGGAAGCGCACGTTTATTGCTTGCATTCTTGACAAGTTCTGTCAGAGTTCGTTCTCCTTCTCCTCTCACGATAACGTCAATCTCTGGGTATTCTTCTAGGCTTTCTTGGGAAGTGGCAGTGAAATGCTGTCCTCCAGCCACAGTAATAATGTCCGAATTCACCTTCTTGGCCGTTTCCAAAGTCCTTACAACCACGTATGTGTTGCAAGTGGCAAGTGAGCTTGAAGCCACAATATCAGGGTTGGATGACTCGATCCGTTTCTCCATATCTCTCCAATCCACATGTTCAGCATTACAATCCAGGACTTCGACCTCCACGCCTTCAGCATTCTTTTCCAGATACGCACCTAACTGGATTATGCCGTAGGGTGGAGGCAAGTATTCCCCCATGACAAACCATACGTCCTTCGGCGGCTCGATAAAGAGAACCTTCATTATGCCTTCATCTCCACATAACTCGGTTATGCTTCTCCTGTCCTTTTAATGCTTCTAGCCAGCTACTGTAACTGCCTTAAGAAGCAAGCACAAAACGATATTCAGAGTATCTTGAGAATACGCAGACGGCGGCAAACTATTTAGAAAGAAGAAGCTCCTATATCTGAGACCAGCCCCAGAATAGCCAGAGGGTCATCATCCAAGTCTGTGGGGTCGTCGTATAGCTTCCTGTTCAGAACAGTGGGGTATATTGGTTCTGTTCAGGCTAGAATGGTCAAGTATACCAGCCTCGTTCAACCTTAGTAATTCTTTAGTGTTTTGTTCTGTTTCGTTCATTGTGTTTTCACCTCTGTGAAGTTGTTTAAGGTTCTACATTTCGTGGCTTCTATATATCCGATTAGGGTTTCTAAGAAAACCCGTTTCGGTTCGTATTTCTTGATTTTTGCCATTTTTTTCGCCTTTTTCGTTTTCCTTTGAGGTTTACTTTGATCTTTGATGAGGGAGGGGTCGGGTGCTCTCATCTAGTTTTGCTCATAGATGAGAGGAGAGACGAAAATTGATCTTTGCGTCGGTCGGGGGTGGCGGTCTGCTCTCATCTTTTAGAGCAGAACGCTTGGGTGGTGGTGCAAGCCAAAAAACCATTCTTTCTGATGCTATGCGAGGAAAGAATTGGCTTGAGATATTATGATTTTGCCCAAGAGGGTGCGTCGAGCACTTTTTCTAGGGGAGAGAAAAAGCAAAATCTTAATTCGATAAGTGCCGAAGGGCATTTTTTGGCTTGCTTAAACAATGTTCTTTGATTCTTTCTTTGGAAGAAAGAATGTTAATTCGCGTCGTTGCTTTGGCGTTCTGAATCCATTGCCCTGAGGGTGCGTTTGCGGGAATGTTCTAAAACGTAGAACTATAGGCTAGATTATCTCTAC
>Ga0209253_10004876_pt1 | contig 11651 bp, 12 predicted proteins | sample FrelakmetBRP12BR_FD_187145 | JGI IMG/M metagenome (GOLD analysis project Ga0209253, IMG submission 187145) | Freshwater lake sediment microbial communities from the University of Notre Dame, USA, for methane emissions studies - BRP12 BR (SPAdes)... | ecosystem: Environmental > Aquatic >...
TGCGGCCCAAAGGCACTGGCCAAGATGATACCGACCTTCCCCTTACCCCTCTCGAGCCCCATGCCGCTGTCCTCTACGGCATCCCAGGCCGCCAGCACAGCCATCTTGCTGAACCGGTCGGCTCGGCGCATGTTCCTCAAAACCCTCTTGTCCGTCATCGTCTCCTGGCTTACCGAGCACACAGTCATTGTCTCATTCGAAAGCGAAGGGATCTCCTTTCGCGCTGGATGAATCCTTGCTTCTTCCAGCGCCTTTTCGAGAGTTCCGACCCCGCGCCCGCAAGTAAACACCACTCCTATTCCGGCAATGTGCATACTCTGGCCTGCTCTTGAACGCCCCTAGCACCCTTCTTGGGAGCAGCCAATGAGCAGGGCGGCGTTGTTTCCCCCGAATGCCAAGGATGTCGAAATTGCGAAACGTCTGGCAATGGATGTCTGTTGCCTAACCGGGCTCATGCCTATCTCATCGTCCTCGTTCACGAATCCCACGCTAGGGGGTATCCACCCTTCCCGAAGCGCAGCCGCCGTGAACGCCGCTTCCAAGCCACCGGCAGCACCCAGGGTATGGCCCGTGAACCCTTTGGTAGAAAGGAACTTGACATCCTTGCCGAAGATACTCTTCAAGACCGCCCCTTCAACCTTGTCGTTGTCCTCCGTTCCCGTTCCGTGAGCATTCACAAAAGATACGTCACCGGGAAAAACATTCGCTTCAGACATGGCTCGCTGCAGGGATGCCACCAATCCTGAACCGTCGGGACGCGGCGCCGTGAGATGGTACGCATCTGCGGCTGATCCGTATCCCGCGAGCCGAAGTCGAGGCTCCTTACCCCTCTTGCGGGAATTGTCCTCTGACTCGAGAACGAGCACCCCCGCCCCCTCGCCGAGGTTCAGCCCCTTCCTGTCCCGGTCGAAAGGAGCGCACGTCGAATCGGACAGGATCCCAAGCGATCCAAACCCGCACAGAGCGACGGGGTTCAATTCGTCCGCTCCACCCGCAAGAGCGACGTCACACACGCCGCCCCTGAGCCAAGAGAGGGCTACACCAATGGCATCAGCACCGGACGAGCACGCATTCACCACGGTAACCGACGGTCCCCGCCCCCGGATCGAACGCCGGACGCCTTCAGCAAGGTTCCCCTTGAGGTACCGGTCAACAGAACGCATCGATACCGATTCCTTCCTTCGGTACTTGAGGTAGAAATTTAGATCGTTCAATTGGCTTCCAACGGTCGTGCCCAGGCAGACCCCTACCCTGACTCCGGAGAGCTCGGAGTCCAAGCCGGCGTCGAGCAGCGCCTCTTCCACTGCGCATAGGGCAAGACTCATCGTGCGCGTCTCGTCGTCCGGCGCTGTCCGATGAAAGTCCTTCACCTCGAATACGGGGTAGGACAACCCAGTAGGAAACACGGACACGGTGCCGGCGCTTTCCGGCCCCTGTCGGAAGGTATTGAGGGTCTCCTCGAGATTCCTTCCCACTGCAGAGACCACCCCGATCCCGGTAATCGCCACCCTCACCATTCCGACAGTCCCGTTTGCTCAGCGTACCTACTGTTTTAGGTTCTCCCACACCCATCTTGCCAAAGTATCCATAGACTGAAGGATTTCCCTTGCCTGTTCCTCATTCGCGATCTCCAGGCCGTAGTTGCGCTCGACGAGAACGACGATCTCCACCGCATCCAAGGAGTCGAGGCCGAGACCTTCCCCGAACAGGATCTCGTCATTTCTGATCTCCTCCGGCGTTATGTCCTCCAATGCCAGATTGACAACCAACAGTTCTTTCAATTCCTTACGGACTTGGTCCAACGATTTCGATTTTTGACTTCCCATCTCCCCGTTCTTTCTGTCCAAACAGCGCGCTGGCCCTCATCTAACCCTGATGTGTCATTCCTGGCGGATGGGGTTTGACAAGAGCCGCTGGAGGGCAAGGGCCGACGCACTCCTTAGTGACCGTCGCTAACGTCACTGACAATGAACTCAAGAAATGCCGTTACCTTCGCCTCGAAACCCTGCAGGACAGGCCTTTCCGCGATTTCGGCCCCGGTTATTCCGACACATCAAGGCTAACGCTCTCACCAACTCCTGATTGCTCGCCCCACTTGCCAGCCGAGAATGGCCGCGTCTACGCCGACATCTCGTCGGCCTCTTCCTTCCAAACATCGCTGAAGAGGAAACACTCGTAAGGATGCTCCTCTACGAACGACTCGATCAAAGATACGAACTCTTGAACCCAGGGCTGCAGCTGCCCGACCTTGTTTCCCCGTCCTTCATACCTGGGGTGTAGGACGTTGCTTACATCGACCACATAGCCATACCTGGAGGTCTTGCTTGCTCTGAGAACGACCACCGGGCACTCTGCTGCCGCAGCCAGGCTGAAAGCGCTGTACGGAAACCAAGCCCTGTCTCCCAGAAATGACACTTCAACAGCCCGTGCCCCGTATCGGCGGTCCCCCATGATCGATAACACGTCTCCCTTCCTCAGCACCTTCATCATTTCCACGATACCGCCAAGATACTGCTGAGGTGAGATGATCTTGACTCTCCCCTCTTGGCCGGCCGGGTACATTATGTTCTGCAAATCCGGGTTCTCAGCTGGACTCATGACCAGGTGCACGGTCTTTCCGACCTCGCCGAGGGCCGTCATTGCTACCTGCCAGTTTCCCACATGAGACGTCAACAGGATTCCTCCCGTCTCTGAACCCCGGATCGAAGATACGAACTCCTCGTATCCCTTCAGCCTGATGTCAAACACACCCTGCCCGCAAATGGCCACATACCGGTCTATGAACTGCTTCCCCTGGCCCACAAGCAGTCGGTACACATGCAGGCGCTTCTTCACGAGGCCGCAGCCCGGAAACCGCCTAGTGATATACGGGACTGCTGAAGAAACCAGCGGCCGATCGAACAGCAGGTAGTAGAGGCAGACAATGTACAGTAAACCATATGCCCCGCGCAGGCCGAACATCCGCAGGAAAACCATGAAGAACCAGAACCCTAGCTCGTTTCCCCTCTTTCTCCTTCTGGCCTTCTGTTGTTGCTCAGGCCTCCGCACGATTCCCATGGCCGCCTACGCTTCCCTCCATTGCCCGTGCTCCCAGAAACACCGCCGCACCCACGAGTACTCCCACTACAGGTGCCACTATGAGCGAGCCCAGCAACCACTCGAACAGCCGCTGGTGAACCTCACCCAAAATGGCATTCGCATCGAAGTTGGTCAGCCACCGTCCGTACCGCATACGATGCCCCAGCTCTATGCAAATCAATGGCACGAAAGGAGGCATGCAGAGATTCTGAATAACCACGGCCATTACCTTGTTAAGCTGCAGACGGGTTGCCACGTAGATTATCACCAGTGTATGGACCGAGATGAGTGGCAATGCGGCAAGAAAAGTTCCCACTGCTGCTGACACGGCCAGTAGGCCGGGCGTTGCGCTTTCTTTGAGCAGTGTTCTCAACATCCTAATGGGGTGAAGCAACATCCACGGATCAAAAGGCCTTTCCACCGAAGGGACCAATCTCCGGTGAGGAAACGGGAGCAGACGGCGCCCCACCAAGCGGGCGTGCATGCAGCTGATTCTGAAGTTATCAAAGAAGGGCCTGAAGCTCGAAACACGCAAGCGAGGCTCAGGGTACCAAACGTCGACTTCGATGGCTCTCAACTTCAGACCCGCCCACGCCGCCCTGGCCAACACCTCGGCCTCGAACTCGAACCGCGAGCCGACCAGTTTCATCTGGGACAGGTATTTCACTGGATAGGCTCTGAAGCCACTCTGGGAGTCACCTACTGTAACGCCCGCCTCGACCCACAGCCAGAAATTACCTATCTTTCTCCCAAGGGCGCTTCTTCCCGGGACATTGTCCGCCTCCAACTTCCTGCATCCGATGACGATCGCCGTATCGTCATCCCCGAGCAACGGAATGAATCTAGCTATGTCCCGGGGAACGTGCTGGCCGTCTGCATCGATGGTAATCAGAAACCGGCCGCCCCGGTCTCTGGCGTACGCCAAGGCAGTGAGAATCGCCTTTCCCTTGCCAAGGTTCCTCTCATGCCTGAGCACGGCAATGTCGCTACCCGAGAAGAATGCCTCGACATCGGCGTCCGTGCTCCCATCATCAATCACCACGACCTGCGGGATGTGCGAGCGGCACTCCATCGCAACGGCTTTAACCGTATCTTTGTTGTTGTATACGGGTATCGCACACCAGATCCGGGCAAGGGGGAATGAATCACTTGCTTCCATACAGTCTACGCGTTCTTCGCACCCTAGCATTGCCGGGAATGATCATATCCCAAAGGAAGCCTGCGTGCCCGAGCTTATAGAGAAACTGAAGGCTGCTGTCCAGGGTATCCGGCGGAAACACACAGTGCCTCAGACCGGAAAACCCTTCCTTCAATGTCTTCTCCAGCCACTCCTTATCGAGGCCCGCCGCGATATAATACACCGGCTCCAATAGTTCATGGTCACTCGAGACCATTCCCTCGCTCTGCGCTATCCGCACGAGAGGGGTGCGGGGAAGAATCCTCAGGCCCATGAAAATGAACGAAACCGTCTTCTCCATGTTCCTCACGTTCTCTATCCCCTGGAGCACCGTTTCCCGCGTTTCCCCTGGGCACCCGAACATGTAGAAATGCGCCGTCGCGATACCGTGCCGCCCGAGCAGTCGGTTAAACTCTACGATGTCCTCGAAAAGGAAGGACTTCCCGAGCTTCCGAAGAGTAGTGTCAGTGGTCGCATCGGCGCCGATTTCCGCCGATCTCAACCCTGTCTCTTTCATCAGCTCCACGCTCTCGTCGTCGAGCCCTCCGGGCGTGAAGAAGGCAGTCCACGGGACTGACACGCCACGTCGCTGCATCTCCCTCAGCACCTCGAAGTAATACCCCTGGTCGTCATTGAAGACCGAGTCGGTGAAGAAGATGTGCCCTGCCTTGTGCCTTTCCACGACGGTCTGGATATCGTCGACAACGGCCCTTGGATCCCTGCACCTGATAGTCGATCCCTCCAGAAGGGGATAGGAGCAGTATACACATGTGTGAGTACAACCTCGCTTGGTCTGCACCGCAGCGATATTGCCGCTCCCGAGGTAGTACTCCATGAGACGCGGGTCATAGTCCGGCGAAGGGATCCGGCTTCCCCTGAGCAAGTCCGATCCCCTTATGCAGCGCTCTTCGGGGTACACGCCCCGCCCTGCATTCTCCACGAACTCGACCATCAACGCTTCGCCCTCCCCTACGATACCGTAATCAGCGCTCACCTCACGGAGGATTACCTCCGGCATGATGGAGAAAGCAGATCCTCCCAACACTACCGCAACGTTTGTCTCTTGGCGTACTCTCCGTACGATTGCTCTGACGACGTCGATGTACCTCTTCTCGTTCAACAGATTCACATTGTCGATATTGCGGACCGATATGCCAATGATCTCCGGGGCATAATCGTGGATCGCACCGGCAAGCGCATCCATGGACATGCCCGACTGAAGGAAATCAAACTGCTGCACCTGATGCCCGGCTCTGCCGAGAGCCCCGGCAACCATGCTCATCCCCAGCGGGTAGACGGAATACGGGGTAGAAGCGACATTTGCAGAAATGAGCAGAATCCTCATCGAAGCGCCTTCTCAACAGCGAACATCACTCGAATCTCCCTCGCCACCAGGTGACTGGCCAGGGCGAGCTAGACTAGAAACGTGAATCCCAGGGCAATCGGGCGTTGCAGAGGAGCGACCAGTCGGAGCACTCTCGGCGACCGATCCCACGCGATCGGTCCCACGGGTTGCATCGCCGTACAGAGCGAGGTTGCCTCATAGATCCTATTTCCACAACCGATTTCGGCTCAGCCTCACTCTCTTGTATGTCCCGTCTCTCTTCTCCATCTCCCGCACCTTTAGATACAGCTTCGCCATCTGGATTTCCTTGGAGCAGGAAGCGTAAAAGGTCTTCCAGGCGTACTCATACATTTCCTGGAGCGAGTCCACGCTCATCTTCTTCGGTTGAAAGACCACCTCGCCCCCCGTATAACGGATCCAGTCGTCGTGGAGGATGCGCCCCTCTCGCTCCAGCTGTTCTCTTATGGGCGTATGGGGAAATGGAGTGAGCACCGTGAACTCGGCAAGATCGAGCTGTATCTCCAAGAGAAAGTCGACCAGCCGCTTTATGTAATCTTCATCGTGTTGGTCCAAGCCTAGGAGCACCGTTCCCTCGACGCCTATCCCGTGCTCCTTGACACGCCTTATCCTCTCGCGGATGTGGTCGGATGTGTCCACGATGGCCTGGTAGACGTACCAGCATCCCGCCCGAGCAGCCATATCTAGTATCTCATCGTCGTCCTTTATTGGATGGGAGATCCACTTCTTCTTCAGTGGCGCGATCTCCTTGAAGAGCATCTTCAACCACTTCTCGTCCTGGGCCAGCGAATTATCGACGATGAACAGGCGATTGTTGTCGATACTCTCTATCTCCCGGACAACTAGATCGAGGGGGCGCGGTCTGAAACTACGTCCCCCCAAGTACGGCGTGCAGCACGGGAAGCAGTTGAAACGGCATCCTCGGGAGGCGTGGACCAGATCCACCATTTGAACCCCCCGGAAATTGTACAATTTCCTGTCGAGGATATCGCGGCGTGCGGTCCCCACGAGCCGCATGTCAGGATAGTCATTCAGGTAGTCATAGACCTTCCTCAACCTGCCTTCCTGGAAATCATCGATCACCACATCGAACCGGCCTTCAGCTTCCCCGATGAAGACAGCGTCGGCATGCTTCATGGTTTCAGTCGCATGGAGCATAGTGGCAATGCCGCCAAACACTACTGGTTTCCCGCTGGCACGGTACCGGTCCGCTATCTCCCATCCGCGTGGAATCTGACAGGTCAGCGTGATGGACAGCGCAATCAGGTCCGCATCGTCATCGAAATCCAGTTCCTGAACGTGCTCGTCGCAGAAGGAGATGTCGATATCGTCCCTCAGTGCGGCCGCAAACACCACTGGCCCGTGTGGCGGTAACCTGAACTCTGGCTGCTGTCTCAACTTCGGCCACTTCGGGTATACTATCTTTATCTTCAAGGCTTCCCCTGCGTGCACCAAACCGCTCGCACTGGAGCGCGCGCTGTCACCAGGTTACATGCCCAAAAAGGGCGAGGACCATTTCGTCAACGGCGGATGTCTGCTGCGCAATATCGAGAAGCGTCTCGAGCCTGAGCGCTGTTTGTGTCGATACATCCCCTTCACGCCTCACGACGAAGCACAGAGCATCCTCCTCGCTGGCCTTCACGGCGAGCATCGCCGGTGATTCCCCTCGTGTGATTATCTTGTCCGCTCGTGTCAGCAATGATGAAATCTGCTCTCGGCTGAACCCCAAGTACAGGAGCGGCCCCTGGAGCTTCAGGTAAATCGCGGCCTCTGCGATCGGGATTGACGGCAGGGTGTAAACAAAGAGACCTGCTCTGCCACGGGTTCTGCCATTCGCCACGAAGTCTCTGAAGAAATCCACATTGGACTGCAGGCATCCGTCGCTGCTGGTCCCCAGGATTCCAATGTCTTGTCTACGGTCTTCAGAATACGACACCCCGGCGTCGTAGAGCGCAAGAGCTGCGACACCGCACGTCAGTTGCGACGCCAGGTCGTACTTGCCAAAACGCTTGGCCGGGTATGAAAACACCGACTCTCGTTCCAGGGATGATCGGAGCGACCCCACATCAGCGTACGGTTGGCGCACCTTCTTCATTACGCACCCGTACTCCGTCCCCGTGATCCAACCTATGCCCGTTATCACGCTCATGCCTGGAAGAGTCAGTCGGGATCCCATCTTCTCAACACCACAGCGCAATTGATCCCCCCGAACCCCGAATTGGTTGACAGTGCCACGTCGCTGTCACAAGAGCGGGCCTCCGGGGAGGCCCACCCTCGGGCTTCGTTGTCGACGTCCCGTAGGTTCACTGTCGGTGGAACGACCCGTTCCGCCAGCCCTCTGAGTGCCACGATTATGTCCACCAAGCCTGCGGTTCCCATCGTATGTCCTATTGCGCCTTTCAGCGAATAAGTCGGAAGGCTGCGTCCCTCGAAGACTGACTTGAATGCCCTCATCTCCATGGAGTCGTTGTACACGGTTCCAGTGCCATGAGCCGAAATGCTTCCCACTCGTTCCCCGGGGAGACCTGCCGATTGCAGCGCCTGGCGCACGGCTGCCGCAAGGCCACTTCCGTCCCGGGCGGGACCTGTTATGTGGTTTGCATCCCCCGTCAGACCCCACCCTGATATCTCGGCGAGCACCGGTCTTCTCTCCCGTGACGCCCGCTGCTCACTCATCAGAAGCATGTACGCTGCGGCTTCCCCCAGACTCAACCCCCGCCTGTTCTTGTCGAAAGGGCGCGCCATATCCTCATCCAGGGCCATCAGCGAAGAGAAACCGGCAGCGACGAATTCGCTGACATTGTCGCAGGCAACCACGAGCACGCAATCACGCTCACCGTCGCGTATCATCGCCGCGCCCTGGGCAACGGCTGCACTGGAAGATGCGCATGCCGCACAGATTACCATCCCTGGATGCGTCAATCCGCACAACAATTCGACCTTCCTCAGCAACCGCTCGGGCCGGCTGCCATCTGCAGGGGGAGTCCCCTCGAGTACGGCGCGTTCCAGAATGTCGATTTCGCCGTTGGTGGTCGCGAGAACCAGGAATGAGTCAGCAGGGATCAAGGACGCATTCCGCTGAACCAACGGGCGTAACATCTGCATCACCAAGGTCTCGTCCCCATCCGGATTCAGGCCAGGGACGAAAGCCGCTTTCTGGGTCGACATGGAGGTCATCGAGAACCGCTCGAAACGCCGTATTGCCGAGTGGCCGGACTGAAGCCCGCGCCAGCAGGCATCGACTCCCGACCCGTAGGCCGACACCATGTCGCAGGTAACCGCAACCGCCCTCATTTCAGGCAAGTCAACTCCCCTGCTTTCCATCGCTTACGGCATCGCTCGAGAAGCTCCGGCGAAGTGAGGCAGGCCTCCCCGGACACGCTGTCTATGAGCATCTGGACGGTATAGCCCGCTGCCGCAATGCTTCCGTCTTCCTTGATAGCCGTGAATTCGGTATTGAGCCTCGCCCCCTCTGTCCAGATGCCGGCGACCATGATGGTGATCTCTTCATCCAGTCCGAGGGGCTGGTGGTAGTCTATGTGTAGCTGAACGACGGGTGCCCGGAGGTTTGCCTCGGCAAAGTCTCTGTAGGAAAGCCCACAGCGCCTGCCAAGCTCCGCGGACGCCTCCTCGAAAAGGGCGGGATATCGACCGTACCAGGCCATTCCCATGACGTCCACTTCGCTGAATTGCACCCTTCTCTTCACTCTCGCAACCAGTGGGTCAGGCGCCCCTTCCCCAGGTTGAAAGTAGCCTCCCTTCTTACGTCGAAACTTCATGCGCACCCCTGTCTCTCACCCTCGAGAGTCACCCTCAACTTGAACTTGGCAACTTTCTCGCCCTCCCTGGTGACGTTCGCCCTCACCACCGCCCTTTGGCTATCCTCCATTGTCACAGAGCACAGACAATCCACCTCCTCGTCACAGGTTACCGGACTGGTGAACTTTGCCAATACTATCTCATCCAACCTGATCCTTCTCCCATTCCATGCCGCCACCATCTCGAGGGCTGCCTGGATCTCACACACGGCCGGCAGGACCGGCCTCCCCGGGAAATGTCCCTGAAAACCGACGAAGCCCGCCGGAAATACAAAGCGAGCTCTCAGCTTGCCCTCCTCGGCTCGGGTCAGGCCAGACATACACTCCCGGATCTGGCGTGCCAGCTCACTCACGATCGTATCTCTCTTAACCGCACGAGTAGCTGATAGTGGTACTCGTGGTGCTCGAGCACGATCCCGGCAGGGTATAGCTTGCCTTGTTCCCAACGATATTCGTAGTACGACGCGGTCCAGACCTTGCGGCCTTTCTCGTAGTAACGCTTCCTGACGAGAACACCGTCTGCCCCCCCCAAGACATGCTCGATCTCTCCCTCTGCCGCCTGCTGTCTGAATAAGATTCGACCCTTTTCCTTGGAAACCTTCGCAGCCGGCGCAGGAACGCAGTCAAAGTAAATCCTCCTGATATCGTCCGCTACCGCCTGGGCGAAATCACCCCGGCGGGTGAACTCCTCGATAGCAAATGCGGACTCCACATGCTCGGGACCACCTGACAGCTCGAACAGGGTGATTCCCCCTGAAGGATGAAGCCCGACAACAGTGAAGGTCCTCTTGGAAGTGTCCACATCGGTGTACCCTATGGCGGCGACGGCCCGCCCCATGAACTTGAAAGTCACCGCAGTCACGACCCGAAACGTGATTGGCAGCGCCAGGGCGAACCTCCCCCGCATCTCTTCCGGGTCGACCGCTTCCACGGGAACGAGCTCGATTTCTCGGAATGGGACGCTGCTGCAGCCGACAACGCACAAGAGCCCCAGTACACCCAATACTGACCGACCTGTGGTCATCGCGTGGCAATCTCTCGCCGATCGAACCACCGGCGCAAGGAGGGAACGACCAACATCGATGACACGTATCTCGCCAGAACCCCGGTCGCCATGGTCACGCCGATCGCAAACAACACGGGATGTCGGGCAAACAGAAGCGCTCCCGTCCCGATCAGAGCGGTCACGGCGAGGCATCTATCGAACACGCTGCCCCACCTTCCACGCCGACGGGTCAATCGCGGTATTCAACGCAGTATCACCAAGACTGAGAAGCGTGCTGTCTCCTCTTCTCTCGACTATCCGAATTTGCCGGATGTAACGCTCATCACTCTCGAATATGATGGTAACGCGTTCAATAAGCTCCTGAGCAAATGTGCTTATGCGTGGAACAAAGGTGATGGAGATCGGGTCCTCATCGAGCACCGTCACTTCGTATTCCCCGAGCATCGACCTGTACGCACCAGAGAACCAATCTCTCATGTGCCTGATCGCCACCTTGAACGGCGGATTCTTCGACAGTGAGATCTTCTGAACCTGCCCGGTGTCCCCATCCCACTGGCTAATGGTCTCACCCTCGATGACCATCGAGTATCTCAGCGGCTCCCTTACATGCCAGGCAAACAGATCCGGTTTCTGCATGAAAATGGATCCCCTCAGAATGAGAGGCTGCTCAAGGACGGCTAGGTGTTTCTCCTGAACGAAATTGGCCTTCAGGCTTTGCACGGCGGACATTCTTTCCTCCAGCCTTGCAAGAACTTCCTCAACACGTGAAGATTCGTCGGCCCCCTGCTTCTTCGCCGGAGGCTCGGCGCTGGCTGCCGCCCAGGAGAGACCCACAAACAAGACCACTAATGCCCACGTCCTCTTCATGTCCCATCCCTCATGGCAGTCAGCCCCCGGAGCCTCGAGGGTACTGGCGGGATTCCATCGGGTCGTGCCAGATCTTAATTTCTCCCCTCGCCAGCACCGTGCCGTCTCTCGAGACAATCCCCTTTACGATGCCCAACTTACCGAACCGCACCTCCTTGTAAACAGAGATCTTCAACGTGTCACCGACCCGTGCCGTTCCCAGTATCTCGAGCTTCTGCGCTCCCACGAGGTATCCTTCAGACGAGGTTTCCGTCGATCCGAGCTGTTTGAAGCCGTGCACCGCAGCCATGGACTGGGCCATCATTTCGAAGTACGTTACCTCACCGACATCGCCGTCTTCTT
>Ga0209253_10004877_pt1 | contig 11650 bp, 10 predicted proteins | sample FrelakmetBRP12BR_FD_187145 | JGI IMG/M metagenome (GOLD analysis project Ga0209253, IMG submission 187145) | Freshwater lake sediment microbial communities from the University of Notre Dame, USA, for methane emissions studies - BRP12 BR (SPAdes)... | ecosystem: Environmental > Aquatic >...
GTTTTCCAGGAGGGCGATATCGCCGGGTTTCATCTGTCTCAGGTTATCGAGAATTTCTGCTTGAGAAAGTTTTTCATTGACTTCATCGCGATTTACGGGGGGAAATCCAGGGTTAACAAAGGGTCCTAGCCTGGTCAGTCCTTGGAGAACCTGAATAATCAAGTGCGAGCCAGATTTTGGCATCGCGTTACTTAATACCGCAGGTGTGCGGTTCAATTCACTCAGACCATACTTGGCTGCAACGATATGCCTCCGTCCTTGCCAGCGGATTTTTTTAAGCACGTGTTTAAGGTTATAGAGTGGGTTCACAATATCTGGGGTTGGTCGGATGTGGTTGGTGATTGAACCAGACAAGCTCTTTTCCGAGCATTAAGTTGACGACATCCCATACAGATTGAAAGGATATCCCTAGTTCAATTGCGATATCTGCAATAGTGTGCTCACCATCACACCGCTCCATAATTTCGAAAAGTTGTTGGTGACCTTGTGGATTCTCACGGTAATCGATCCATATCCCATAACCTGAACAGAATATTTCCCCTTTATACTTATTGACGACATATTGGTTTCTCTCCCAGGCAAGGATAAGGTTAAGTACTATCTGCCTGGAGGCTTCAAGCCGCTCGGGCGAGATAATCCGGGGTGTGTCCAGACTGGAGTGATACTCTGGATAAGGCCAGGTTGGGGATTCTTTTCGTTCGACACGGGAAAGGGAAAGCATCGGAACCCGCACACCAGGCGAATTGAACTGGCGTTCATCGTTATTAATGACCTTGCGATAGGGGGCGCAATAACTGCTGTGGTCTAATTCCTTAAGTGCAGATACCATACATCGATCCATCTGGCTGTCAGGTTGAAATGATCGTTGTAGAGCATGCGGAGAATCATTCCCCAACATTTCCAGGAAAAGACCACCGACCATATATGGAATTAGATCCTCGTTGTGGCTAAGATAGGCGATCGATCCAATGGTCTCGGGTACTATTAACAGCCGGTAGGTGAAAAAGGGCTTTGGAGCAGCAAGGAGTGCCTTTGCCACTTCCAATCCAATAACTACGCCAGTCAAATCATCGTTGACCATAGCGGGATGGCAGAGATGAGCAGCCAGTACAAAGCTCTCTTCGCTCATACCGGGAATCACGACTTCCCCAACATTCAGTTTACCTGGTTCAAAGGTTGTGTGTATTTCAACTCGATAGGCTTTCTCGGTCAATGTAGAAAGTAAAGTCTGGGTTCCACACAAGCCCCAGTCTCGCTGGTAGTACTTGAAAACATATGGAATAGCGTCATGAAAAGTAGGATGGACGTGGAAATGATCCAGTAATTCTTGGCGGGACACAACGCCCTCAAATGGAAGAGAGTAGGAAACAACGTGAAGCGGGTGATTGCTCACATCAACTAAACGCACTCCATCCAAAGTCTCAAGATAGGCTTCCCGACAACTCCATTTTTCTGGTATTCGCCAAGTCCAACATGGCTCACCAGTTGGATAACTATGGATCGTCATGCGCCCATCCATTTCATCAGCTAATCGAAAGAGGGCGCGGTCGAAATCATCCGAAACAATGTCTCGTTTCAAATACCAAAGCTCATTGATCAGTTCAATCATCGAAGTCATACAATCAATCCTCGGCTTTGATAGTGTGATTCACAACCAGTGACCATGGGTCAGTTGCCAGCCATTTATCCGTGGTTGCCACAAAATCGAATAAACGGCAAAAAGTGACCTGTCCATAATTCAAAGGTTTCGAAATCCAAAGTCCGTGAGATTTAAGAGACGCCACAATAGGCTCTAACGTGAGAATGGGATTAAGTTCCAGATCGCGAACAAACATGCGGTATGTGCGCATTTCCCACCCTTTTCTCGTGCGCACTTGTCCTGCAAACTCCTTCCAGTAGCGATAAGGCACGTTTGCACGTTGCTCGCAGTAATGGAACATTGAAACGGAATTCGAGTCAGCTCCGAGAAGCAGGAGCTTGAAATCCAACTCCAGCATTCGCTCGAAAGCTGAACCCGGGTCAAATGCAGATCCTGTATCAAGAGATGAAAGTTCATCAGCATAGCGACCGATTATAGCAATCGATTGCATCGGGTGACTCGTGCGCCTGGCATTCGGAAGTTTACGAACATACTCTGAGAATACACCCATTCTTATTGCCGGTGTTTCCCACATGTTATATGGTTCTCCACTTGCAAAGGCAAAGTTGAATGTAGGGACCACAATAGTTCCATTTTTGCCAATAACTTCCTGGATCGCCTCATGAAAAATGGCAATGCCTCCAACAGGCTTGCCCAGGTACTGGATAGCTGAATGCACCAGAAGACCATCTCCTTCCTCAATCCCCAATTCATGAAGGCAGTTGGCAAGCTGGTTTCTGTTTATCTCAAGCATTTAGATTTTATAGATTTGCCTCGTTATTGTAGTCTTCCCAGGCGAGACGCATCTGGTAAAGTTCTTTCTGCATCCCCAGAGATTCGACGAGGCGGATGATGGGATCGTTGCCGACCAGTATCTGAGCTTCGAGAGAATGGACATCTTGTTGGTGGCACCATTCAATTGCCATGCGTAGCAATTTTTCTCCAATCCCTAACCGGCGCACTTCGGGCTCAACCCACATATCTTTCAACTCGCCGACCATCACGCTGCCAAGATATTCTGGTACGCGTTTCACTCGGGCAACAATAAATCCTACGATAACGCCTTTGAATTCCGCAACATATAATATGCTGAAGCGACCAAGCGTCCGGCGGAATATGTCAAGCCACAATTCCCCAACATTATCAACCTTGGGAAAGGTAAATGTGTGCTGACGAAGCAGGCCATCTAATTTTTCATAAAGGGCGGTAACTGCTTGAAAGTCTGCTTCGGTTCCATCACGGTAGATTACGGAGTTTGGTGATTTTTCGCTTATCATGTTTTATTTTATCCTTATGTTTTTAATTTTGAACTCACTTCTGCAGGCCAATCAGAAGGATTCGGGCCAAACTGGGCGAGAAATGCCAATGCCATTCGTTCCAGTCCAAATGCCACACAGCCTGTGTGTGCTGATTTACCATCTAAGAGGCTAATATTCAAATTGCGCCCGAAGAAATCTTGATGGTAATTATATGAACCCACAGCCAGGGTGGAATCTTTATAGGGTAGGCTGGCGTGGATTTCGAACTTCAACTGAAATGCGCTTTGAAAAGCCGCCTGTTTACGAAACTCTCCAATAAAAAACGGGTCATTAGCGCTTTCGACCTTGTATGCAAAACCTATTTGTGCTAAGCGTTCCGCCACGCGCTGCCGGGCTAACTCGCGGTTTTCCAGGACGAAATCCTTTGAGCCGACAAAAATTATCTCGCGCATGGTGAAGTTCCACATTCTCTCGAGTGAAACTAGATTGATCGATTCGAATCTGAAGCAGTTGCCAACAGCAGTTGCGGTCACCTGCCCATCAGGGATTGATTTATCTGCAAGTGAATAATATAGATGATAACAAACAGCCGGGGATAATAGGGTCTGGATGCGCGAAAACGATTGAGAAGGTGTGTTTAATCCTTCTTGGCTGCACGCTGCATGTTGGGAAAACTCATCAATCACATCCAGGTCTTCTCTCAAATGGGTTACAAAAGTAAGCGAGTGTGGAAATGCCCGAAAGTAATTGACCCGTTCGAGAAATTTGGCTGGGATCAATGTTGGAAACCGGTAGGGTTTTGCTCCAAAAGAATTGGCAAGCTCGATGAATTGGTCTTCAAAAAAAGTAATTAATAGCGTAACCAATGGGCCTAATGTAAAAATCCCGGGTGCTTCCTGATAGATTTGTCCAGATGAAAATAGAGCTGGATGGGGATCGTCGTGATATGGTATCCTGCGATCAAGGTGATCTTCAAGAATCTGGTATTTTGGTTGAATAGCCCCTTTTGCAAGAGATGAAACAACTCTCTGGACTTTTTCTTCGATTTCAATTCGTTGTTCTTTAGTAGCGGATTTACCTGCAAAAAGGTGTATGGAAATCTGTTCAGACCTTACATAAACAGAAGCGATTCGCTCATCAGCATAAGCGAGTTTAGATTGAATTTCACTAACCATGAAATCCGGAATTGCGATACCGGGGATGATTTCAATTATTTCGGATTCAGCCGGCATGTCCATTAAACTCCAGGTATTGGCATATTTGAGGAACACTGATTAATTGGGCGATCTCATCTGTGTTGATTGAAACGCCAAACTGATCTTCCAAGCGTAACATAATTTCCATATGACCAAGAGAATCCCATTGGGGAAGGTCGCCAAAAGCAAGGTCGGGGGTGATCAAATCGGGTGGTACCTGAAGTGCTTCAGCAAGCAGGGATTGAACTAATTCTATGGTGATAGGAGATATTTCGGGCATTAAGATTACTCTTCACATTGAGATTTTAAGCGACCATATGTTTATTTGTGATCTTATGATTTAGTTTTTTGGATACCAACGGGGAGATATTGTGGATCCCAGACACCGCCAGGCATGCCTTTATTATCAGATTTGAAGTAAAAGCTAGCCAGGTTATTGCGTAGTTCCGAACAATTTATTAATTCAACAAGTAACTGATCGTATTGGTTGAAATTTGAAGGTGTTTCTGGTGGCATCCTGAAATAACTTTTTATACTATGTTCGGAATAACACCATCCGCTGGAAGGTGAATGCCACCAATCTTGATTTTTCGCTGCGGTGAGAGTTGTGAGGAGCTTTCCACCTGGTTTCAGAATTCGCAATAATTCATCAACTACTTTTTGCAAGTGATCTGGTGCATTATGTTCAAGGGCTGAGAGAGAGACCACCGCATCCATTGAGTCATCTTGGATATCTATGAGTTCACTGAGGTCTTGGTTATAAATCCAAACATGACCACTGCTGCGTGGATTTTTTATATATCCGAATAAATCACGTGCTTGAATCAAGATTTTTTTTATCCATCGGCGACATAAAGATCCACAGACGCTCCGTTTAAATCCTTGCCAAAAAGCTTCTCTGTTCGGCATTAAATCGGAATTTCTAAGCCCGTAGGTATTAAACCGGCGGCGAAAACGTAAAGGAAGACTGGCTCGGCTCATCCGGTCCACACTAATCACATCGGCACCATTTTCCGAGAGAAACCATTGCAGGATTCCCGTTCCCGCGCCCGCATCTAAGATTTTACACCCTGCAATATGATCAAGGTTTTGCAGAATCCAGATTAGATCTAGCAAGTAGTGCCAGCCAAACTCCAAACCTATAGAATGCGCTAGCTTCTTTAACTCGGCTACTTTTTCCCGGTTCTCGTCTAATAAGGAAACAGGAAGCAGTTCAATGCGGTCGTGATGACTTCCTGCGAATGATTTATTGTCAGGTGCTTCCTTTGGGAGATTCAAGAAAGACTATCCTCGACAAGGAATTGGCTAGAGGTATTTTCGATTTTATAGCCTGGAATGATTCGATGGTTGGCGTCTTTTCCAGTAATACCTTCAACTAAAACTTTCAATGTAGGTGAATTCTCAGTGAGAAGTGCTTCCCACGAAAAAGGTTTCAAATGTACGAATCCTTTTCGCCCACCATCTTCGAGGTATTTTCCAAAGCTCAGCGAGGTGCGGAAGAGCTGGAAATATAAAAATTGGCGGGCGTTTTTTAGGTACTCTAATGGCAATTCAATTCGACTTGTTGAAATGAACTCTTCGGCTTTCTCTCGATATTCCTCGATAGACTGGGGAAAGAATACGATCGGATATTGAGTGTAGCGCGCCTTCCCGCCACATAGCACTGGAATGCCCATCAATACAGCTTCCATACCAATAGATGAGTTATAAACCATTATAAATTTCGAGAGTTTTATCACTTCGTATGAACTGATGTAATCCTGCGAGTCAATAAAAATAACATTTGGGAGATTGGTAACTTGATTTTGTTCGATCCAGCCTGCAACGCTTTCCCGACTGATTTTACGTGTCCCCGGTCGCATTTCATCTGGATGAGCGCGAATGACAAATAGGGTATCGGGGTTGGCACGAATGATTTCCAGCACTAGGTTCAACCAGGCGAACATATGGGGAAATACGGTATTTGCATGCACCTGGCTGGTGTCATAAACGACGTTAGTGAATACTGGGATAACCTGTCGGAAATGGGTGATTTTTTCCAGGATGGTATCACCTAACTGCCGTATTTCAGGCCAAAAACTGATACCAGCCATGGTGAACTGCCCTTTAAACCGATCCTGTAGATAGTTATCAAGTCGTCTGTTCTGTACTTCGGTGAGTTCGAAATTCTCCGGGATATGAATTGGGTATGCAGTTGCTTCCTCATCGGTAAAAAAGGCAGAAAAACGCTGAAAACCCACCTCATGGGTTATTACTCGGATCCCGCGTGCTTTTACCACCCAACGCGCTGTAGCCTCTGGAAACATTGTTCCGTTGAAAATAATCACACTCGATGGCTTATATTCATCGAGAAAAGCAGAAAAATTTTGGGCTATATTGTATGACGATAAAATATACGAGCGTAGAAGTTGGCGAGTTTCTTCGTCGTCATTCAACGTATGTCTACGAAGTGCCCAGCGGATAGATGGTAGAACAAAGCTTCCTAATGGAACTGCTCTTCCAGGTGTAACAAGGGGTGCTTTAATTCGACTGCATTCAAAGTTAGAAAGGTCTTGTACGTTTAGCTCTTTTAGATCTGCTGCCAGGTCGGCATCCAGGGAGTATTTAAACCAATGCACATTTCCATCCGCAAATAAGTGCCTGGATTGACGAATACATGCCTCGCAAGGTGGGGGGTTCCCCGGATTTTCGCGATCTGTCCCCAAAACACAATGACTCATCCCAGATTCGCATACAAAATGCATCACTAAAGTTCCGTTCAGGGACAACCCCCAACTGGTGAGAAGTGTAAAAGCTGCGTTTTGGCTGAGGTTGGAAATTCGGGAGGAAACGTTGAAGAAGACTACCGGGTTAGTACCTCGTTGTGCGTGAGAATGTAGTTTTACCTGACGGGAAATCCGCTTCTCGCGCAAAAAATTTTGCCAGCGCGAAAACCTACTTATAAAAAAATTTGTTTGATTTGTCTTCAACCTTTTTATAGTACCTTACTCGCAAAATAGGCTTCAGATAGTCGGTTGATGGCTATGAGGAAACCTTCCCCGTGTCTCTGATGACCACGCCAGATCTCTGGGATCATTGTGCCATGATAATCACCCATGATCTTGAAAAAGTGGATCCAATCAATTGCTCCTTCCCCAATTTGAAGCCCTTCACCGTCTAAACCAGCTCCATCGGACAGGTGGAGGTGACCAATGAGGTCAAGAATGGACTTTAGCTGTTCGTAGAAATCTACATGCGCCCAATTACAGTAAAGTTTGTGATGCGAAGAATCGTAGCAAAATTTTAAACCAAGAGGAACGATGAAATCGCGTATTTCGCTTGTGTCCATAAACGCATTGGTAAGCCATTGACCTCCAAAATACCAGGGATGGGGAGGAAGATTTTCCAACAGTAGCTCAACTCCCTGGCAATCCAGTTCGGATACTGAGAGTGATAAATTATCGTACAACTCCTGTTTATTCTTAATGGGATGGTCTAGGCTCATTGCTCCCGGGTGAATAATGACTTTAGGTATGCCAACAAAATAGGGTGACATCTCTCGTGTTAAATTGATGGTCTTTTGCAGTAATATACGTGAATCAACACGGTGTTTCTGATCCTGAGAACAAAGATCGACGAGGCTGCGATCCCAGAATTCTGGCGCATGAGCGATAAGTTTCAGAGGATTTCTAGACATTTCATTATAGTTGTTGCCCGGATAATGTTCATCCAAATCATGGTCGGTGAAATGGAATTCCAGGATTCGTGGGTTGAAAACTAGCATATCCTCAAAATCGCGGAAGCGAACAGTAAATCCAAACTCCATTGGCAGAACCTGATCTAAGTCTAAGAGAAACTTGATACCCAGGTCGCTTTCCAGGAAGGGTTCATCTGTTTCGATATCTCGTTTGGCAGTGCGACCAAGGAGACGGGTGTAATTTTGAGGTGAAAGACCTAATGCCGGACCTTTCACTGAGACTTTTTCAGCAGAGATAATCTCTCCAGAGGTGATATTGCATGCTGCAACAAGGCTTTTCCCCAGTACTTCGCGGTTTAATATTTCGCCGCGCGAAATGAACTTTTCTTCCCCTGTACCAAGTGCAAAGGAGACCTGGCGGATATCGCGTGCCATCTTCTGAAAACCTTGAGGTTCGAGACTTGCTGCGTGATCTGGACCATCCATTGTACGGTCTAAAGTCAGGTGTCGTTCGATTATGCAAGCACCAATGGCGGAAGCAACTGTCGATATGGCAATACCTCGTTCATGGCCGGAATACCCAACCGGCACCCCAAACTTAGCGAGTTGGTTCATGAAACGGAGATTGATATCCTCAAATGCTGCCGGATATGTGCTGTTGCAGTGTAGAAGTGCAAATTCAACGTTGCGCTCTTTAAGGAAATCGACAGTTAGCTCAACTTCGTGCATGTGAGACATTCCAGTCGATAGGATCATTGGTTTTTGTTTCCTGGCTAAATGATCTAGAAGAGGAAAATTTGTCAGGTCAGCAGAAGCAACTTTGTATGCGGGTAAGCCGAGTGTCTCAAGAAAATCAGCGCTCTCGATATCAAAAGCCGAGCAGAGAAATGTGATGTTTCGTTGTTTGCAATGATCTAAAATCGTCCGAAAGTTATCTTCTGTAAGTTCTACTTGCTGAAGAATCGGGAGTAAATATCTCAGAGTCTTTTCCCCAACGTTTGCATTTTCCAGGTATTTCTTTCCATAGAGTTGATCGAGTTTCCGCTTCTGGAACTTCACTGCGTCAGCCCCGGCTTCAACTGCTACATCAATCAACTTCAAAGCTAAGTCAAGAAAACCATTATGGTTAACACCTATCTCAGCGATAATATAGGTTGGTTGTCCATCACCGATGAGTCGGTCGCCAATACTCATATGGGGCATCATTACTCTCCAACTTGCATTTACAAAACAAAGCCTAACTCATCCAGCACAATTTCGCCATTTTCGAGCATGAGTTCAGCGCGTTGCCAATCTTCAGGCGAATCAATATCAATCCACTCTTTTTGGTCAATTATCAGTGGTAGAATGCGGTTTCCAGTCATTGATTTTTTCTGAAGGATTGTTTGGGTCCAGGCAGCATCGACATAACCTGTTTGCCAGTAGACCTCTGGCAGCATTTGCCGTGGTAAATTGTAAGCTTCGACAACGTCGGTCGATATCAAAGGTTGCATGGTACCATCCGTTTGAATTCTCCACATTTTAAAAGGGTTTTGAAATGGGATACATACCGAACGGACTGAATCAGCCTCTGGATGTTCAAGAAGGCGGTAGACAGCTTGATCGATGTGGTTTACTCGCCGCAATGGTGAGGTAGGGCGAAGTTGGACAATAATTTCGGGTTGGTACCCTTCTTTTTCCAGCAACCAATTCAAAGCATGTTCAAATACCGGGTAGTCGGTAGTATTATCCTGCGAGATCTCAACAGGACGCAGAAACGGTGTTTCTGCGCCGTAACCCCGGGCTATTGCAGCGATCTCTTCATCATCCGTTGAGACCAGCACACGAGACACTGTCTCTGAAGACAACCCAGCTGCAATGCTATAGGCAACCAGGGGATATCCAGCCAATTGGAGGATATTCTTGCGCAGGATACTCTTAGAGCCTCCCCGTGCGGGGATGAGGGCAAGGACTTCAGTCATTCAAGAAAGCCGGAACCAGGGCGAAAAAACTTTTTTTCGTCCTGATGCGTATATTTTTTGTTTATTCGAAATTGAATTATGCACATGCTATGGCAATAGTCTTACTTGGCTGAATTTCTTCACTTGCAGATTCCGCACCATTATCAGCCTGGGAAGTTTGGTTCAAGTGAACAATGGATTGGATGTATCCACGCTCTTCGAGGAAGCTTACAATTTTGCGGGCGTTATTTGCAGCGTCAAAACTGACTGTGTCCAAGGTAATTTCGGGATTAACTGGTTCTTCATAGGGATCGTCAACACCAGTAAAACCGGTTATCTGTCCACGCCGGGCTCGAGCGTATAAGCCTTTTACATCTCGCTGCTCGCAGACTTCAATTGGTGTGTCGACGAAAACCTCAATGAAGTTTTCGCCTACCATTTTTCGGGATTCATTGCGAGCTGCGCGGTAAGGGCTAATCGCAGCGGCAATTACTGTGCCACCATGACGCGCGATTTCACTGGCCACAAAACCTATACGTAAGATATTCGTGTCACGATCTTCACGGGAGAATCCCAGACCTTTAGAGAGATGGGTTCGCACAACATCTCCATCCAACAGTGTAGCCTGCCTGCCGCGTTCCAGAAGCATTGAGGTTAAGATCTCAGCAGTAGTTGATTTCCCTGAACCACTTAACCCTGTGAACCAGATGCAGATACCTTGCTTGTGACGTGGAGGATACATTTGCTGTAATATCTCTGCAGTTTCCATGCGTGTAAACCATTCGGGTAGTAGCTTTCCTTTTGACAAGTAATCTTCGCGAACCTGGGTCCCAGAGATAGAGAAGGTACTTGCCCCCTCCTTCACTTTAGTTACTTCTTCGTACCGGTCTTCGTCTGCTAAATAAAGCAGCTCTTTAAATTCCACTGGCTTTACGCCGATCTCATCTGAATATTGAGCCAGCATTAACTGTGCTTCGTATGGACCGTAAAATGGATGTCCCTGGCTATCGTTTCCTGGACCAGCGTGGTCCCGGCCTATGATCAAGTGGTTAGCGCCATAGTTGCGTCGGATCATAGCATGCCATAACGCTTCTCTCGGACCAGCCATTCGCATGGCAAGGGGGAAGAGGCTTAACAGCGTTTTTTTCTGATCGTAGTAATTCTCTACAAGCGCCCGGTAAACCCTTACACGGGTGTAATGGTCAACATCGCCTGGTCGGGTTAAACCAACTACGGGATGGATAAGCAGACTCCCTCCCACCTCTTCGGCTGCACGCTTGGTGAGTTCTTCGTGGATGCGGTGCATCGGATTCCTAGTCTGAAAGGCGACGACATTCGGGCAACCAATTTCCTCCAACCGGGCTCGTACATCCGCAGGTGTATGTCTGAGCTCAATAAAATCAAAATATTCTGGAAGGTTGATTACCTTTATTTCACCCGATATATAAACTTTCCCCCAACGCTTCAGCGTGTTTATCAAATTTTTCTTTCCCACCGATGAACTGGATGGACAAAAACATGAAACCAATGACAGCTGCCACTGCAAAAGCAGTAATGATGAAATTGTTTTTATTGCCATCATTCAGAAAACCCTGTTCAACATATTTCACCAATGTATCCAGTAATCCACTACCCAGGAACAAAATCATCGGAATAATATACATCCAGCTTTTTCTTGTCGATCGGTTTCCATCTGCTCTTCCACCCTGTGGCCAACTTGTAAGCGCTACTGCAACCAATGCTACTGCGATGCCTGCAATTTTGAGCATGGTAGCTTTTTCATTATAGAGATAAATGGAAAAAATAAAGGGAATAACCATCGACAATTTGTTAGCCACGGAGGCAATTGCAACACCAAGCTTTTGCGCAGTGAACCCGATGATATTGAACAGGAAGATGAAACCGAATCCCATCAGTCCTGCCCAGGGCAACCAGGGCTC
>Ga0209253_10004878_pt1 | contig 11650 bp, 9 predicted proteins | sample FrelakmetBRP12BR_FD_187145 | JGI IMG/M metagenome (GOLD analysis project Ga0209253, IMG submission 187145) | Freshwater lake sediment microbial communities from the University of Notre Dame, USA, for methane emissions studies - BRP12 BR (SPAdes)... | ecosystem: Environmental > Aquatic >...
ATCGTATGACAATGGAATATCGTTATCTGCACCCGCAGCGCGGCTTGCTGTGGATTAACCACTTGTCACACGCCACCGCCCACAATCTTCAGGGACGGACGATTCGACTATTCGGCGTTTTACAAGACGTCACCGAGCGCAAGCTGGCTGAGGAGGCCCTTAAAGAGCGCCTGCGGTTTGAACAGTTGCTTTCGAATCTCTCTGCCAGGTTCGTGAACTTACCTTCTGATCAGGTGGACTCTGAGATTGGGTACGGACTTAGACAGATTCTCGAATTCTTCCAGGTCGACCGCTGCGGGCTGGTTCGGACATTGACGGGTAAGTCCGCCCACCAGATCACCCACGTCGCTTATAGCGAGGATGTTCCGCCTGTTCCTGTAGGGGTCGAACTTCCCATATCGATCACCCCCTGGAGCTACGAGAAACTGATATTAAAGCATGAGGTGGTCGCTTATTCGAGGCTTGATGATCTACCGCCCGAGGCGTACGTGGACAGACAAACCTGGGCCGAATGGGGTATTCGATCCATTGTGAACATCCCCATCTTGATCGGCGAGTCCGTTGATCATATTATTTCCATCAATTCGGTGAAGAGGGAGCGTGTCTGGCCTGAGGAATATATCCCGCGACTGCGCCTGCTGGGGGAAATCTTAGTAAATGCCCTGGAGCGCAAGCAGGCGGAGGAGGCATCTCGAAAAAGCGAGAGGATCCTGAAACAGAATGAAGATGATCTCCGGAGACTTGCAGGGAGACTGATTTACGCTCAGGAGGAGGAGCGGAGCCGCTTGGCTCGTGAGCTCCATGATGATTTAGCGCAACGTTTGGCGGTTTTTGCGATCGATGTCGGAAAACTCGAAGCACAGTTGGTGGATCCACCGGCCCCTGTTCGGGAAGAGCTTCATGAGATGAAAAACGGTATTGTTAAAATTTCTCAAGACGTCCATAGCCTCTCGCGCCAACTTCACCCATCCATCCTGGACGATCTGGGGTTAATCAAGGCAGTCGAATCGGAATGCACCAACTTTTCGAGGAGGGAAGGGATTGAAATCGTCTTCAACCATGAGAACATCCCAACGGTCATCCCGAAGGATGTTTCTCTTTCCCTATACCGAATTATCCAGGAGGGACTGAGGAACATTTCCAAGTATGCCTGTGCGGAGCACATCTCTGTTTCTTTAAAGGGCATTGATCATGACGTCTTGTTATCTGTTCAGGATGATGGCATTGGATTCGATTCGGCAGAAGTAAAGGAGAACCCAGGCCTGGGATTCTCGAGCATGCGCGAACGGGCAAGGCTTATCCATGGTGAACTTTCCATTAAATCCCAGCCGGAAAAAGGAACAGTGATCACCGTTAGGGCGCCTTTAACAAGGGAGGGAGAATGAAAAAACCGCGTGTTCTTTTAGCGGATGATCATAAAATCGTGATCGAGGGATTGAAGAACCTTCTGGGAGGCGAGTTTGAAATTGTAGGAAGCGTGGAAGATGGACGAGCCCTCGTGGATCAAGCTGCCACACTCCATCCTGATGTGATTGTGGCGGATATCTCGATGCCCCAGCTCAACGGCATTGAAGCGGCCCGACAGATTAAAAAAACCGATAAAAATATTAAAATTGTATTTCTAACCATGCACCCAGACGCCACCTATGCAGCGAATGCCTTCGAGGCTGGTGCTTCAGGTTTCGTCTTGAAACACTCGGCACCATCCGAATTAATGACGGCGATCCATGAAGCAATGAAAGGACGAACGTACGTGACTCCCCTGATTGCAGGAGACCTTATCCGCACCTATCAGGAAGGGGGTTCACCGGAAAAGGATTTATTTAAGAAAATCAGCCCACGACAGCGGGAGATTCTACAGCTCCTGGCTGAAGGGAAGTCTGGTAAAGAAATCGCATCCATTTTAAATATCTCAGCAAGGACGGTTGAATTCCACAAATACAAGATGATGGAGCAACTTCACATTAAAACCAATTCCGAATTGGTCCAGTACGCCGTCAAACACGGCATCATCTCCGTATAACGCTCGAAATTACTAGGTAACAGATAAGTAATTTTTCTCTCCCAAACAGGTAATTTTCCCAGTTGTCCTATTACCGCCTTCTCGCTACTCTAAACCTAGATGCTTCAAATTGATCGACTCGGTTTGCACCGATCGGTTGAGATCTCGGTGACCTTAGCTGCGGAGACCGTCTGGGGGTAGGTTGATTGTCACCCCCCAATATTTCTTGAAGCGCTTACGAGCACTCATCGAGGAAGCACCCAAAGGAAACTCCATGCGACAAGGGCGTGTAATTCTCGCCGATAAACATTCAAATGTGCTGGGAGGGATTCGTCGTCTTCTTGAAGATGAGGTTGAGACGGTTCTGATGGTAGTCGACGAGATTTCGCTCTACCATGCCTTGGAGAATTTCAACCCCGATGTGGTGGTGGCAGATCTTTCGCTCCCAATTTCAACGGGAACAAACATCGCACGGGTGCTCAAGAAAAATTTTCCCAAAATAAAAGTCATCATCCTGAGCATCTATGATGAAGGATCAGTGGTAGACGATGTGATGGCATCAGGAGTTGAAGGGTTCGTTTTGAAACGGAGAGCGGTGATGGATTTGATTCCGGCCATTCGCGAAGTACTCCAGGGCCACAAATACATTTCGCCAGATATAAACGTGGCGTCGTGATGGGAAATCAGATTCAAAGCGGTCTTACACACAGCAGATGTAGAGACACGAGAAAAGGCAAGAGATTAGCTATCCTAGGGTGTTTGCATGATCACTTGGCGAGTTTCGATGAGTAAAGGGCAGCGCGCGGTTGCGGTCCTCGCGCTGCGCACTGGGGCGCTTGCCGCGGGGCAGGCGTCGCTGGCAAGGCTTAACCAACCGGAGAAGGAGGCAAAAAGATGAAGACATTGAATTTCAGAATGGCCACAGTATTGTTCGCGCTCGGGGTGCTCGCACTGTCGGCGACCGTCCCCACAGAGGTCCGGGCACAGGCGCCGGCGGTGGATCCGGCCGCCACGCAGATCCTTAAGCGGATGACCGACTACCTCGGCAGTCTGAAGCAGTTCAGCGTGCATACGCAGAACACCCTCGAGGATGTGCTCGACTCGGGGTACAAGGTCGATTTTGACGTCTCGGCGAACGTGATCGTCAGCCGGCCGAACAAGATTCGTGCCGAGCGCAAGGGCGATCTGATCGACCAGATCTTCTACTACGATGGTAAGACTCTAACGCTGTACAACCCATCAGACAAGGTCTATGCGACGGTGCCTGCACCCGGGACGTTCGAGGGGGTGTTCAAATTCATGTACGAGTCACTCGGGTTCCTCGTCCCGGTCTCCGACCTAGTCTACCCCGACGCCTTCCCGCTATTGATGCAGGACGTGACCTATGCAGTGGTGCTCGGCAAGACGTTTATCGGCGGGGTCAAGTGCAATCATTTGCTCTTCAGCCGCCCGGGTGTCGACTTTCAGGTATGGGTCGCCGACGCAGGCCGGCCGCTGCCGCGCAAGTATGTCGTCACCGACACAGGAACCCCTCACCTGCTGAGCATCACATCGGTCATGAGCGACTGGAACACAGCTCCGGCTGTGGCCGATGCCCGATTCACCTTCGTACCGCCCAAGGGGACGCAGGCGATCACTTTCATGCCGTTTACGGTCCAAACGCTGACACCAAAAGGAGGAAGCAAATGAAGACGATACCAAAGATTGCATTAGTAGCCATTGCCCTTGTCCTGATGCTCATCGCCGATATACCGCCTCTGCCCATGCAATTGGTGCCCGAAGCGCATGCGGTCATGGGCGTCCGGCGCCGCACTGCCGTCGTGGTAGGGGCCACAGTCCACGCTGCGGATTCGGCCCAGATGGCCCAGTCTCAGCAGCAGGCGGCCGCGGCTCAGCAGCAGGCCGCTGCCTCCCAGCAGCAGGCCACCGCTGCTAAGCAAGAGACCGCTGCCGCCCAACAGCAGGCCGCCGCCGCTAAGCAGGAAGCTGCCGCTGCCAAACAGCAGGCTGCTGCAGTGGCTCCCGCTCCGCCACCTGCAGCAGCCGGGGCACTGTTGCCGCTGGGCACTGTCGTTTCCGCCCTTCCCGCAGGTTGCGTCTCCACACCGGTCGGCGGCGTGGAGTACTACTACTGCGGCGGTAACTTCTATCGCGCGATGTTTCAGGGGAACACCTTGGTGTATGTGACGGCGCAGCCGAAATAAAAGAGACAGGCGGCACGATCGGTAGTTCGATCCACAGCGTGCCGGGCGCAAGATGTAACGTGAAACAGCCCAGGGAAGTGTCGGGTATGGCCGGCAAGCAATACTGCCGTCGAGTCTTTATCGAAGAGGAGGAATCGATATGATGAAAACGAGTAGCGGAACAAACGTCAACAAACGAAGCCGTGTGTGGCTCACCTGCATGCTTTTTCTTGCGGCGGCGCTTGTCTCAGCGCCGGCCAGGACCCAGGCGCAGGGAAGCGATGCAAAGTCCGTCCTCAAGGCCATGTCGGACTATGTGAGCAGCCAGAAAACGATCGAACTCACATTTGATAGCGATATCGAAGTCATCACGCCGCAACTGGAGAAAATCCAGTTCACCAATTCTGGCGAGGCGCTGTTGAGCCGCCCAGACAAGCTGCGCGCACACCGGGTGGGCGGCTATGCGGATGTGGCGCTGTTCTTCGACGGCAAGACTGTCAACGTCCTCAGCAAGAACATCAACGGCTACGCGCAGTTCGATGCTCCGGGCACCGTGGACCAGTTGATCGAAGCCCTGAGGACGGGCCATGGTATCGCGCTGCCGGGCGCAGACCTTCTCCTGTCGAATTCGTACGACGTCCTCGTTGCCGGGGTCAAGGAAGCCAAGCACATCGGTCGTGGCGTCATCGACGGACTGGAATGCGAGCACCTCGCCTTCCGCAACTTCGATACTGACTGGCAGCTCTGGGTGGAGGTGGGTGAGAAGCCCATCCCGCGCAAACTGGTGATCACCAGCAAGACCCTGAACAACGCACCGCAATACACTGTTCGCGTCAAGGGCTGGAAAACAGGCGTCCAGCCGGCGCCGGATGCATTCGCGTTCGTCCCGCCGACCGGAGCGAAAAAGCTCAGCCCGGACGCTCTGATCGGGCTCGATGAATTGCCGCAGGGTGCACCGGAAGGAGGAAATCAATGAAACACGTCATAGGTAGGTACATACTCATACTTAGCCTGGCTGCTGCCGGGTGGCTTTGGAATGGCGAAATCTGGCCGACCTCGAATGGATGCCTGGTTGCCACCGCGGAAGCGGTCGTCGGTGCACCAGCGACACCGGTCAGCTATGCCGGTGTGGCCCGACGCTCCACCGTCGGGGCAGGGGCGCCGGGTGTTGGTGTTACGCCCGGAGTCGGGGTAGGAGCGCCAGGTGTTGGTGCTGCGCCCGGAGTCGGGGCAGGGGCGCCGGGTGCTGGCGCTGCGCCCGCGAACCGAGGCGGACCCGTGAACAGAGTCGGGGTGCGCTGAACAAGCTCACGTCGCTGAGCGCCTGGGCAAGCCGTATACGGCGCTGGGCCAATTCAACGCCGGCGGCGGTGAAACGCGTGCCGTAGCCGGGACGGCAGCGACGGCTGGGCTTAAGGAAAGGAGTCAATCGACAATGACAGCAAAAGTTCGAAATAATGGACGACGCACGAAGCGATGGAAATGGGTCATCATCATAGCGGCGCCGCTGGTGTTGGCCGGAAGCTATCTATGGTTCACGGAATTGCGGCCATGGTTCTACGGCCTACAGGCGTACCTCTACGGCTTTCCGCTTGTCGTAATGGATGTAACACGGGAAGTGTCAACCGCCGTGCCCACAGCCGGGGAAATTACCGCCCCGGTAAATCAGTTCGCTATCATGACAAAATACCCTGACGCCTCTTTCAGGTTAATTCCCAGGACAGGTCTCGATACTCAGTTCGCAGTAGCCTGGGCTGATTTGGAAAAGGAACCGGTCGTGCTTTCGGTACCGAACACAGGCGGCCGTTACTATGTCATCGCACTTTTTGATATGTGGAGCAACGTATTCGCTTCCATTGGCAGCCGAACTACCGGCACAGATTCTGCAAACTTCCTAATGATCGGACCAGGATGGCAAGGCACTCCACCTTCCAATATCAAAAAGATTTTCAAGTCTCCAACAAGATTTGTATGGGTAAACGGGCAGATGCAATCGAACGGTTCGCAGGATTATGAAGTTGTGAATGCACTTCAGAGGCAATACAAACTAACCCCCCTCTCTCTATGGGTTCAGCCCTACACCCCGCCGGTTGAAGTGCCATTTAACCGTGATGTTAACACAAAGACTCCACCTCTGGAACAAGTAAAGAAGATGGATGCAAACACTTTCTTCGGACGACTTGCACGCCTGATGAAGGACAATCCTCCTTCACCAGAGGATGGTCCAATGTTAGAAAAGCTCATGCTGCTCGGCATCAAACCCGGGAAAGATTTCGACATCAGTAAGGTTAACGGGAATATTGCAAGGGGGCTGAAGCGTGCGATGGGCGCTTTCGAGAAGCTGCAGGAAGGCGTAAAGAAACTGAAGACAGAGAAAGGCTGGATTATTATCCCAAAAAATTTTGCTAACTATGGAACAGATTATGAGACTCGTGCAGGTATTGCGTTAATAGGGCTTGGCGGAATTCTACCTCAGGATATTTTATATCCTACAGCCTTTGATGATGGAGATGGCAATTCGCTGGATGGTGCAAACCGGCATGTCCTTCATTTTGAGAAGGAACAACTACCCCCCTGTAAGGCAACATGGTCTGTATCATTATACGATCCGAATGGTTTTTATGTACCTAACAAAATTAACCGTTACCATCTGGCACCCTGGATGCCGCTGAAATATAATTCTGACGGCTCCCTGGATATATTCATTCAGGCAGAATCTCCCGGAGCGGATAAGGAATCCAACTGGCTTCCGGCGCCTTCAAGCGGTTTGTTCAACCTTACAACGCGAATTTTCTGGCCGGCTGATGCAGCATTGGATGGCACCTGGAAAATGCCTGGGGTAAAAATTCTGAAATAAAAAATAGAACAGAAAGTTAATAGAGATAATTGAAAATAGTATTAACAATTCCATTAAATGAAAGGAGAACAAAATGAAAAGTAAAACCAAAATCATAGTGGCAATAGGTATTGTTGCGGTGCTTGTTATAATAGGAGGCATTATATACTCCAAAATGGTAGCTGATCTACCGAAGGACAACGCTCAACTCTCGGAGCTCAAGTTCGAGGGCCTCATGGGCAGCCGCTACACCGAAATTCTGCTGGTGTTCGGCAATGCCTTGACCCACAACTTCACGGCCGGAGTCTACAACACCATCGGCCTGAACGGCGCCAACCCCGCCGGTGGCGGCGACAGCACCCCTGCGGCCCTCGTGGACAAGATCGACATGAAGAAGGTCAAGGAAGACAACGGAGCTCTGAGCGCCATAAAGAACGGACCGCGCCTCTGGACGATCGACTACGTCGGCGTGAAGATCGGCAAGGAGCGCGATTTCCAGGGCCTCAAGGCACGCTGGGTCATGTGGTACCCGATTCCAGAGGAGATCCGCAAAGGCAGCACGGAGAACCCCTACCGGGTCATGACCGCGAATCGCGACACGAGCATGGGTATCAGGAAGGGATCTCGCGCCTACATCCTGGATGATCCCCAAGGCAACCCGTGGGTCATGAAATCGGCCAGCTTGATCAAAGATCCGAACCAGAAGTTCGAAGATCTGAAGGATCTCGGTTCGCGCCTGAAGCTGCCCCCGGGCTGGAAGTTCCGCTCCCCCATCCTTGAACAGGATCTGGTCTTCTTGACCGACAAGGGCAAAGCCCAGATCACTCAGGACGACCTTGGCAACACCTACGATCTCGTGGGGGGGGTATACAGCAACTACAAGCCGTAGCCGGGATTTTGTTGTGACGTTCAACCGAGACTTTGGAGGTTAAACCGATGAAATCGATCAAACGCAAAACCGCGGCCCTGTTCCTTGCGGCCCTGGCTCTCATTGCCATCGCCATAATAGTTTTCACCGCCAATCCGAAACATAAGATCGTCCGGGAGGCTTACATCTATGGCTATCCGCTGGTCACGATGGACATGACGCGCCGACAAGAGACTAATGTGCCTGAGCCCGATGACGCCCATGCTCCCGTGGGACAGCTCATCAAGATGCGGGCCTACCCCGCGGTGGATAATAAGGGCGCCGCCGCACCCAATGCGGACACCATGTACACGATGGTCTGGCTGGATGTCTCCACCGAGCCGTGGGTCTTCAACATTCCCGACATGGGTGACCGGTTCTATATCATGCCGATGTTGAGCGCTTTCAACGAGGTGTTCTTTGTCGCCGGTTCGCGTGCCACTGGCGGCAAGGCCCAGAAATACGTCATCACCGGGCCGGGTTGGTCGGGCGCGCTGCCCGAGGGCGTGAAGCAGGTCAAGTCGCCCACCGCCCTGGTGTGGATCCTTGGACGCATTTACTGCACCGGCACGCCGGAGGACTACAAGGCAGTGCACGCGCTGCAGGATCAATACTTATCCGTTCCTCTCAGTTCCTACGGCAAGCCCTACATGCCGCCACCCGGGGTGGTGGATGAGAAGTTCGACATGAAGAAGGCGGTCCGTAAACAGGTCAATGATATGCCCCTCGAAGAGTTCTTCAGCTACCTTGCCAGGCTGCTGAAGACAAATCCGCCGAAACCGGAAGACGGGCCGGTCATGGCGCGGATGGCGAAGATCGGGATCGTTCCGGGCCAGGAGTTAGACCGCAGCAAGTTGCCGGTGCTGGGCAAAAAGCTCAATCCCAAACTTGCGCTACTGGAAATGGTCAAAACCATGAAGGCCAAGAAGCCGGTCAACGGCTGGCTTTACTGGACCAGCAACGCCGGCAGTTATGGAACTGATTATGAGCAGCGGGCGATGGTCACGCTCATTGGCCCGGGCCTGAACTTCCCGCAAGACGCGCTCTACCCCTTCTCCGAGAAGGATGCGGACGGCAAGGAATACGACGGCTCGGCGCACAAGTACGTCATGCGGTTCGAGAAGGGACAGACGCCGCCGGTCGACGGCTTCTGGTCGCTGACGATGTACGATCCGGAGTTCTTCTTTGTGCCGAACCCCATCAACCGTTACAACCTGAGCCAGCGAAACACCCTTGTGACCAACCCGGACGGCTCGGTGGACCTGTATCTCCAGGCCGAATCCCCCGGCCCGGACAAGGAGGCCAACTGGCTTCCTGCCCCAAAGGGAAAATTCATCCCGATGCTGCGCTTGTATTGGCCGACGAAAACGCCGCCTTCCATCCTCGACGGCACCTGGAAGCCGCCGGGGGTCAAGAAAGTGCAGTAATCAGTAAATAGTAATCAGTGGAGAGTGTTGAGGGAAAAAAGCTAAGTCGTCAGTGAACAGTAATCAGTAATGAGACTCTTCTCGTTTATTTTCTCACTCGTCACTTGGCCCTCGCCCCTCCCACGTGATAACTGGTTTCTGATAAGGAATCGGAAAAAAGGAGGAGAAAGAACATGAAACGAACGACCGTCATTTATGCCCTCAGCCTTGCGGTTGTAGTACTTCTTTCATCGATGGTGGCAGTTACGCCCATCGCCGCTCAGAACGTACCATCGGCCCCCATTGTTGGGCCGACCGACCGGACGCTGCTGCCGATCCCGGAACCTCAGTACCCGCATAGCACTGTGCTCGATGCCCGGAATGCCACGCCACCACCACGATTCGAGGTTAAGGCGCCGGCGGGCGCCCCGAACGTGCTCATCGTGCTGATCGATGACATGGGGTTTGGCCAGTCGAGCGCTTTTGGCGGGCCCATCAACATGCCAACTGTGGATCGTCTGGCCGTGAATGGGCTGCGGTACAACGAGTTCCACACCACGGCTCTCTGCTCGCCTACCCGCATGGCGCTTCTCACCGGCCGCAATCATCACATGTGCAACACGGGCTCGATCATGGAGACTTCTACCTCCTTTCCGGGCAATACCGGGCAGCGCCCTGAGAGTGTAGCTACGCTGGCGATGATGTTACGGTACAACGGCTACTCCACAGCCCAATTCGGCAAGAATCACGAAACCGCCGCCTGGGAGGTCAGTCCTTCCGGTCCGACGGATCGCTGGCCAACCCGCTCCGGCTTCGACAAGTTCTACGGCTTTATGGGGGGTGAGACGAACCAGTGGGCGCCAGCAATATATGACGGTATGAACAAGATCGAGACGCCGGCATACCCCAACTACCACTTCATGACCGACATGACCAACCAGGCGATTGAATGGATGCGTTACCAGAAATCGCTCACACCGGACAAGCCTTTCTTTATCTACTTCGCGCCGGGCGCCACGCACGCTCCGCATCACGTGCCCAAGCAATGGATCGCCAAGTACAAGGGAAGATTCGACCAGGGCTGGGACAAGCTCCGCGAAGAAACATTGGCGCGACAGAAGAGACTGGGTGTGGTTCCTCCGGACACGAAGCTCGCCCCCAAACCCGAAGCCATCAAGGACTGGGATAAGCTGACTGCCGATGAGAAGAAGCTTTTTGTCCGCGAGATGGAGGTGTTTGCAGGATTCGGGGAGTACACCGACTATGAGATCGGCCGTTTGGTCAAGGCCATTGAGGATATGGGCCAGCTCGATAATACACTGATCTCTTACATCGTTGGAGACAATGGAGCAAGCGCCGAGGGCGGCATGAACGGTCTTTTCAACGAGATGACCTATTTTAACGCGGTGCCTGAAACCGTCCAGGAGATCCTGAAGCACTACGACGAACTCGGCGGTCCCATGTCATACCCCCACTATGCGGCCGGATGGGCGGTTGCGGGAGACACCCCTTTCACGTGGACCAAGCAGGTCGCATCGAACTATGGGGGAACACGGAACGGGATGGTCATCCAATGGCCCAAGAGGATCAAGGCGAAAAGTGAGGTGCGCTCACAGTGGCACCACGTCATTGACATTACTCCGACGATCCTGGAGGCAGCAGGTCTTCCCGAACCGAAAGTAGTGAACGGGATCACACAGGCTCCTATCGAAGGGGTGAGCATGGTCTACACATTCGAAAACTCCGAGGCTGACAGCATGCACACGACCCAGTACTTCGAGATCTTCGGCAACAGGGCCATTTACCATGACGGCTGGCTGGCTGGAACTGTTCACAGGGCGCCATGGGAGTATAAGCCCAGGGCAACGCTCGAAAACGATAAGTGGGAACTCTACAATACACGGAACGACTTTAGCCTGGCAAACGACCTGGCCGCGAAGAACCCCGATAAGCTCAGGGAAATGCAGGACCTATTCATGAAGGAAGCGGTTAAGTATTCCGTGCTGCCTATCGACGACCGCACGATCGAGCGCTTCGACGCCGCCCTTGTCGGTAGACCCGACCTGATGGCTGGCCGGACATCACTGACGGTCTACCAGGGGATGATCGGGATGTCGGAGAACGTCTTCATCAACGTGAAAAACCGCTCGCACACAATCATCGCCGAGGTGGAGATCCCGAAGCAGGGGGCCAACGGCGTGATTCTGGCTCAGGCAGGCCGGTTCGGCGGCTGGAGTCTCTACATGAAGGCTGGCGTACCGATGTACACTTACAATTGGTTGGGCTTAAAGCGCTACACCATCGCTGCCAAGCAGG
>Ga0209253_10004879_pt1 | contig 11649 bp, 8 predicted proteins | sample FrelakmetBRP12BR_FD_187145 | JGI IMG/M metagenome (GOLD analysis project Ga0209253, IMG submission 187145) | Freshwater lake sediment microbial communities from the University of Notre Dame, USA, for methane emissions studies - BRP12 BR (SPAdes)... | ecosystem: Environmental > Aquatic >...
CGAGCGCACGTGCGAGCGCATGCGCGAGTTTGCCGCGGCGTTCATGCCCACGCTCGGCGCGCGCGTCGAGCGCTACACCGGCAGCCGGCCGATCTTCGACCTGCACGGCGTCGAGGAGGAGATCCAGCGCTCGCTCGACCGCAAGGTGGCTCTCAAGTCGGGCGGTTACCTCGTGATCGACCAGACCGAGGCGCTCACGACCGTCGACGTGAACACGGGTGCGTACGTCGGGCACCGCAATCTCGAAGAGACGATCTACCGCACCAACCTCGAGGCGGCGGTCGCGATCGCCCGCCAGCTGCGCCTGCGCAACCTCGGCGGCATCATCATCATCGACTTCATCGACATGGAAGAGGAGGAGCACCGGCGCCAGGTGCTGCAGGCGCTCGAGAAGGCGCTCGCCAAGGACCACGCCAGGACGCACGTCTCGGCCCTCTCGCCCCTGGGTCTCGTCGAGATGACGCGCAAGCGCACTCGCGAGAGCCTCTCGCACCAGCTCTGCGCGCCGTGCCCGTCGTGCGAGGGCCGCGGGTTCGTGAAGACGCCGGAAACCGTGTGCTACGAGATCTTCCGCGAGGTGCTGCGGCAGGCCGGGCAGTTCGACTGCCAGCAGCTGCTCGTGCTCGCGCACCAGGACGTGATCGGCCGCCTGCTCGACGAGGAGTCCGCGGCGCTCGGCGAGCTCGAGGTGCAGGTCGGCAAGCCGGTCCGCCTGCAGACCGAAGCGCTCTACGTCCAGGACCAGTTCGACGTGGTGCTCATGTGACCGAACGGCCCGCGCGCACGCGTTCCGCCCGCCTGTGGCGAATCGCGGCGGGCGCGCTGGCGGTCCTGGTGTTCCTCGCGGCCATCGTGCTCGGCGGGCTGCGCGTGCTCGTGGCGCAGGTGCCGGAGAACGCGGCCCGCGTGCAGGCGTGGATCGAGCAGCAGACGCGCCTGCGCATCGAGTATCGCGGGCTCGACGCGCGCCTGCGCTGGTTCGGGCCGGAAGTCGTGCTGCGCAAAGTGCGCGTGCTCGATCGGGACGGCACGCAGGCGCTGTTCGAGACGCGCGAAGGCTCCGTCGGCCTCGACCTGTGGAATTTCTTCCGCACGGGCCAGCTGGTCGCGGGCCGCATCCGGTTCGTCGGGCCCGACATCACGGTCGTGCGCCTCGCGGACGGCCGCATCCGGCTCCTCGGCCAGCGTGAGCGGCCGGCCGACCAGCCGCCGTTCGATCTCGATCGCCTGCCCGCCGGCCGTGTCGTCATCGAGGAAGCGCGCGTGACCTACCGCGACCTCAAGACCGGCAAGGGCCCGTGGACGCTCGACGATCTCAACCTCACCTTGCGTCGCGACCGCGAGGACGTGACGACGGAAGGTTCGGCGCAGTTGCCCAAGGCGCTCGGCGGGCGCATCGAGTTCAAGGGACGGCTGAGCGGCTCGCTCGACGAATTCGCCAGGCTGCGCGCGCGCGTCGAATTGAAGGCGGGCCGGATCCGCCTCGCCGGCTGGAACGACTTCCTGCCCGGGTTTGCCGGGCGGGCGCGCGAGGGCGAGGGCAGCGTCGAGGCAATCGTCAGTGTCGCCGACGGCGGCCTGCGCCAGACGCGCCTGGATCTGGACCTCAATGACGTCGTGCTCGTCCTGCCGCCGCGCGCGCTGCCGCCGGTGACGGCCGTCGAAGTCTCGAAACCCTATCGCGAGCCCGGCCAGACCGGCATGCAGCTGCCGCAATCGGACATCGCGACGGTCGAGCGAGCGGCGCGCCCGCTGCCGCGCGAGCTCCGCTATCCCAGGCTGTCCGGCGACTTCCGGCTGCGGCGCGAGGAGGGCGTGTGGCTGTTTCGCGTGGAGGACCTGCGCACCGCAGGCAGCGCTTCGCGCAGTGCTGCGAGCACGCGGATCGTCGGCCGCCTGCGCGGCAATCCGGTGACGACGTTCGATCTCGCCGTCGATGCGGGCAACGTGCGGCCCGCGGAGATCTGGCCGCTGGCGCTCGTCTACGCGCCACCCGCCTTCGATCGGTGGGCGGGGCTCGACCCGCAAGGCGAAATCCGACTGCTGCATCTCGAGGTGAGCCGCACGCGCGCGGGCGCGCCGCCGGATTTTTCGCTCAGTGCCGACGTGGCGGGGCTCGGTGCGAGTCCCATCGGGCGCTGGCCCGGCGTGAGCGGACTCACCGCGGTGCTGTCCGGCACCGACGAGCGGGGCCGCATCGGGCTGCGCTCGGACGCCGTCGCATTCGACTGGCCTCGCGTGTTCCGCGCGCCCATCGCCCTGCGCAAGGCAACTGCAGACATCGAGTGGCGACGCGACGGCGACGCCTGGGTGCTGGCCTCGAGCGACGCACGGTTGTTGCATGCATCCGCGCGCGCGCGCGGTTCGTTCCAGGTCCGCATCCCGCGCAAGTCCGAATCGCCCGTGCTCGACATCGTGGCCGAGGTCGAAGGGTCCGATGCCGGCATCACGAAGCAGTTCCTGCCGGCGGCACGCCTGAAGCCGCGCACGCTCGCCTGGCTCGACCGCGCTTTCGTCAAAGGGACGCTCAGCAACGGCAAGTTCGTCTACCACGGTCCCGTGCGCAAGTTCCCGTTCCGCCAGGGCGAGGGCACGTTCGACGCCAGTGCCGATCTCTCCGACGCGACGCTCGACTATTTCGAGGGTTTTGCTCCGCTCACCGGCGCCGTCGGCCGGGTCGAGTTCCACAACACGGGAATGCGTGCGGAGTTGCGCGAAGGGCAGGTGGCCGGGCTCAAGCTTGCGCAGGGCGACTACAGCGTGGCGGATTTCAAGGAACCGCTGATGCTGATCAACGCCGCGGGGTCGGGCGATCTCGCGAAGGCGCTTGCCTACCTGCAGGGCAGCCCGCTCGGTCCGCACCTCGGGCGCTTCGTGATGGGCCTCGCCGGCAACGGCCCGGCGGATTTCAAGCTGTCCCTGACGTTGCCGCCGGAAAATCGGGACGGTTCTCCCGCGACGGTCGATTACCGCGTGCGAGCCGACCTCAAGTCGGTCGACGTCACGCTGCCGGCGGTGCGTGCGCCGGCACAGAAGGTCACCGGCAGCTTCGAGTTGCACAATCTCGAAATGACGGCGCCGTCGTTGCGCGGCACGATCCTCGGCGGCCCGTTCGAGGTTTCCGTTGCGCAAGGCGCGCTCGTTGGCGACACGACTGCGGCGATCGAGTTCAAGGGTCGCGGCCGCGCCACGGGTGCACTGCTGCCGGCGTTCATCGGCCTCCCGTCCGGCATCCGCATGAACGGCACGGCGGACTGGGACCTGAAAGGACGCGTCGAGCGGCGCGGCACGGCAGCGGACTGGCCGTTGCGACTCGACGTCGGCAGCACGCTGGCCGGGCTGGAGATCATCGCGCCCCATCCATTTGCAAAGGCGCCGGCCGAGACGCGCGCGACACGCGTGCGGCTCGAAGTCCCGAGCAATGGCGTCAACGACGTTTCCGTCGAGTCGGGTTCCGCGCGCGCGCGCCTGCGATTCACCGAAGGCAAGGACGGCAAGTGGTTGCTCGAGCGCGGGCTGGCCCGCTTCGATGCGCAGCCGGCCACGTTGCCGTCGCGACCGGGCCTGCTGGTGGCCGGCGAGTGGCCGCAATTCGATCTCGGCGAGTGGCTGGCGCTCAGCTCGGGCGCAGACTCTGGCCCGAAGCTTTCGGAGTGGCTCGGCCCGGTCGACGTGCACCTCGACCGCGCGCTGGTCGCCGGCTTCGAGCTGCGCGACGTGGTCGCGAACCTGCGCTTCGCCGGCAATACCTGGCAGATCGGCCTCGAGGGGCCGATGGCTGCAGGCGAGGTGGTCATCCCGGACGAGCTCGCGAGCGGACGGCCGATCGAGCTGAAGATGCGACGCCTCGTCCTGCAGTCGCCGCCGGCGACAGCAGGTGCGGCCGGCGAACCGCCGGTGGACCCGCGCACGCTCCCGGCGCTGTCCGTGCGCGCCGACGACTTCACCTGGCAGTCGCGACGATTCGGCAGCGTGCAGGCGAACGTCACCAAGATCCCGGCCGGGCTGCGCTTCGATACGCTCACCTCGACCGCGCCGTCGTTCACGGTGAACGCCCAGGGCAGCTGGTTGCGCGAAGGCGAGGGCAGCCGCACGCGCCTCGGGCTCGAACTCGCCAGCACCGACCTCGCCGCCACGGCCGCCGCGCTCGGCTTCCGCGAGGCGGTCGAGGCGAAGCGCGCCGTCATGAAGGCGAGCGTCGAATGGGAAGGCGGCCCTTCCGGCGACGCGATCGCCCGCATGGACGGCAAGGTCCACCTCGCGCTCGATGACGGCCAGCTGCTCGACGTGAAGCCAGGCGCCGGGCGCATGCTAGGCCTGCTGAGCGTGGTCGAGCTGCCGCGCCGCCTCTCGCTCGATTTTCGCGACGTCACCGAGAAGGGTCTCGCATTCGACAAGGTGCGCGGCGACTTCGACTTGCGCAAGGGCAGCGCCTATACGCAGAACCTGCTGCTCAAGGGCGCGGCCGTGGACATCGGCGTGGCCGGGCGGACCGGCATCGCGGCCGAGGACTACGACCAGACCATCGTCGTGAGCGGCAATCCGAGCGGCCCGCTGACGGTGGCGGGCGCACTGGCCGGCGGACCCGTCGGCGCCGCCGGCGCGCTGGTGATCTCGCAGCTGTTCAAGGGGCAGCTGGCGGGCCTCGCGCGCGCCTACTATCGCGTCACCGGACCGTGGTCTAATCCGGTCGTGGAACGTATTGCGGCGCCGGCCGGAGAGAACATCGCGGCCGGCGCTGGGAAACAGGGAGGCACGCCTTGAGCAAGGTCGCTGCGATTCAGATGACGTCCTGCGCGGACGTCGGCCGCAATCTCGAGTCCGCCGCGCTGATGATCCGTGGCGCGCGCGCCCAGGGAGCGGCGGTGGCCGCGCTGCCCGAGAACTTCGCGTTCATGGGCATGAGCGAGGCGGACAAGCTCGCCATCGCCGAAGATGCCGGGTCAGGCCCGATCCAGCAATTCCTCTCCGATACGGCCGCGCAGCACGGCCTGTGGATCGTCGGCGGCACGGTGCCGCTGCGTGTCGAGGGTGATTCGCGAGTCGCTGCTGCCTGCCTCGTGTACGACGCCCAGGGACGCCTCGCGGCGCGTTACGACAAGATCCACCTCTTCGACGTCGACATTCCGGGCAAGGCCGAGAAGTACCGCGAATCCGCGTCGGTCCGCGCCGGCTCCGAGCCCGTGTGCGTCGACACGCCGGCGGGCCGCCTCGGCCTTGCGGTTTGCTACGACCTGCGTTTCCCGGAGCTGTTCCGCCGTCTCCTCGGCATGGGCGCGGAGTGGTTCTGCCTGCCCTCCGCGTTCACCGCCCCGACCGGGCGGGCGCACTGGGAAGTCCTCCTGCGGGCCCGGGCCATCGAGAACCTGTGCCCTATGGTGGCTCCGGCGCAGTCCGGCTTCCACGAGAACGGCCGCGAGACCTACGGCGATTCCCTGATCACGGACTGCTGGGGCAAGGTGATGGCCCGCCTGCCGCGCGGAACCGGCGTCATTTCGGCCGAAATCGATCTCGTCCGCAGCCGGGAGGTCAGGCACAATTTCCCGGCCATCGCCCACCGCCGCCTGACGGATTCGCCGCAATGAAGCCCCAGATTCCTCCCGCGCTGTTCATGCCCCAGCCGCTGCCCTTGCGGCAGGACCCGGCGATGGACCCGCTCGACATCGCGCGGGCTGCGCTCTTCGCGCCGGCGGAACTCGACGAGAATCGCGTTGCGCGAGTGCTCGGCGACGTCATGGGCTACGCGGTCGATCACGCGGACGTGTATTTCCAGGCGACGCGCGAGGAGTCATGGTCGCTCGAGGACGGCATCGTCAAGGACGGCGCCCACAGCATCGACCAGGGCGTGGGCGTGAGGGCCCTCGCGGGCGAGAAGACCGGTTTCGCGTATTCCGACGAGATCGTGCTGCCGGCCCTGATGGAAGCTGCTCACGCCGCGCGGGCGATTTCTCGCGCGGGCGCCGCGGGCAGCCTGCAAGCTTGGCACGCGACGGGTGGCCGCCGGCTGTACCTGCCGATCGACCCGGTCGAGACGCTCGGCGATCCCGCCAAGGTAAAGCTGCTCGAGGCGATCGATCGCGAAGCGCGCGCGCTCGATTCGCGCATCACGCAGGTGATGGCGAGCCTCGCGGCGTCGCACGACACGATCCTCGTGATGGCGAGCGACGGCACGCTCGCGGCGGACGTGCGTCCGCTGGTGCGTCTCAACGTCAGCGTGATCATCGAGCACGACGGCCGCCGCGAACAGGGTTACGCGGGCGGAGGCGGGCGCTTCGCCTACACCGAATTCCTCGCCTCGGAGCGCTGGCGCCAGCTGGTGCGCGAAGCCGTGCGCACGGCGCAGGTGAATCTCGAGGCGGTGCCCGCGCCGGCCGGCACGATGAACGTGGTCCTCGGCTCGGGCTGGCCCGGCGTGCTGCTGCACGAAGCGGTCGGCCACGGCCTCGAAGGCGATTTCAATCGCAAGGGCACGTCGGCTTTCAGCGGCCGCATCGGCCAGCAGGTTGCCGCGGCCGGTGTCACCGTGGTCGACGACGGTACGCTCACGGCGCGACGAGGCTCGCTCAACGTCGACGACGAAGGCACGTCCACGCAGTGCACCACCCTGATCGAGAACGGCATCCTGCGCGGCTACCTGCAGGACAAGCTCAACGCGCGACTGATGGGCGTGAAGCCGACGGGCAACGGCCGGCGCGAGTCGTTCGCGCACCTGACGATGCCGCGCATGACCAACACCTACATGCTGCCGGGACAGCATGCGCCCGAGGAAATCATCGCGTCCGTCGACAAGGGCCTGTACTGCCGCAACTTCGGCGGCGGCCAGGTCGACATCACTTCCGGCAAGTTCGTGTTCTCGGCCAGCGAGGCCTACCTGATCGAGAACGGCAAGCTCGGCGCTCCGGTGAAGGGCGCGACGCTCATCGGCAACGGCCCCGACGTGATGACGCGCATCACCATGGTCGGCAACGACCTGAAGCTCGACGATGGCGTCGGCACCTGCGGCAAGGAAGGGCAGGATGTCCCGGTCGGCGTGGGGCAGCCGACGCTGCGCGTAGACGGTATCACTGTGGGGGGCACCGGCTGAGGCCGGGGCACGGCAGCGAGCGATGTGGATTCCGCGCCCTGTCTACGAAGCGATGCCCTACGTGTTCGCGGGGGCCGGGTCGGCCTTGATCGTGATCGCATTCGAAGTCGAGCGCGCGCCGCACGGCCTGTTCATGGCGCTCGGCGGCGGCCTGGTGACGCTGGGGCTGGTGCTCTGGATGAAGCGCCGCGATTACCGCACGACGCACACGGAGTACGATCCGCACTCGCTCGACAAGTAGCGGTTCACGTCTCGCGCTCTTCCTCGGTCTCACCCTCGGCATCCTCGGTGTCCGCTTCGTCGAGCACCATCGTGCGCGTTGCGCGCTCTTCCTCCAGTGCCGCCGGGTCGGTCTTGAAGTACGTGACTTCGTGCGTGCCGAACTTGAGGACGTCCCCGTCGGAGAGCTTGTGGCGCCGGACGCGCTTGCCGTTGAGGGACACGCCGTTGGTGCTGTTGAGGTCCTCGACCACGCTGCCGTCGACGGTCGTCACGACCTGGGCGTGATGGCGGCTCACGAACTTGCTGTCGATCTGCAGTTCGTTGTCCGAGGTGCGGCCGACCACGACGCGTCCCGGCGTCAGGAACGTCTCGCTGATGTGCGTGCCCCTCAGCGACAGCACCAGCCGCCCCACGGGCACTTGCGCGTGCGGCGCGGTGTCGTCGATGTCCGGCCGTAGGTGCGTGTGCGTGCGCGCCGCGAATTCGACCCACTGCAGCTCGGCGATGGCGGCGCGCAGGTCCGCGAGCGACACCGTGGTGCGGTCCTGCGCGAAGGCCGCCAGCAGCGCCGTGTCGCAGAGCGTGTTGACGAGGCGGGGCGTGCCACCCGTGTAGCGGAAGAGCTCGGGGTACGTCTCGGGCTCGAAGATCTCGCGGCCCTGCGCGCCCGCCACGTCGAGACGGTGGCGCACGTAGTGGCCCATGTCCGCCTCGCTGAGCGGCGTGAGGTGGAAGCGCAGGCGCACGCGCTGCTTGAGCTGCACGAGCTCCGCCGAGTCCAGCTTGTCGTTCAGCTCCGGCTGGCCGGCGAGGATGATGCGCAGGACCTTTTCCTTCGTCGTCTCGACGCCGGAGAGCAGGCGCACTTCCTCGAGCACCTTGTTGCTCAGGTTCTGCGCCTCGTCCACGATCAGCAGCACCTTGCGGCCGTTCGAGTACTGCTCGATGAGGAAGTTGTTGAGCGTCGCGAGCAGTTCCGCCTTGCGCATGCGGAACGGGCTGTAGCCGAACTGCGCGAGCACCGTCTGCAGGAACTCGATGGGCGAGACCTGCGTCTGGTTGATCTGGGCGACGACGACGTCCTGCTCGATTTCCTTCAGGAACGTCTCGATCAGCGTCGTCTTGCCCGAGCCGATCTCGCCGGTGATCACGACGAACCCGTCCGTGAACCAGATCGTCGACTCCATGTACGCCTTGGCGCGGGAGTGGATCTGGCTCAGGTACAGGAAGGCCGGGTCCGGGCTGAGCCGGAAGGGCAGTTCCTTGAGCGCGAAGTGTTCGAGGTACATGTAATGCTCCGGACGCTACTATAAGGGACGCGCCCGGGTCGGGGAAAAAGGGGTCGGTCACAGATTCGCAAGGGGTCTGCCGCGGTTGCGCGCCGCAAGCCGGTTCAGCGCGGCAGGAGCCTCTGCACCCGCTTCACGAGGCGGTCGCGCTCGGCGGCCGTCCGGGCGACGATCGTGCAATGCCCGATCTTGCGGCCCGGCCTGGCGGCCTTCCCGTAGTCGTGGAAATGCACGCCCGGCAGCGCCATGACCTGGTCGCGGTCGGGCATCGACCCGATGAAATTCACCATGGCGGCGTAGCCTACCGCTCTGGTGTCCCCGAGCGGCAGGCCGAGGATCGCGCGCAGGTGGTTCTCGAACTGCGAAGTGGCCGCGCCCTCGATCGTCCAGTGCCCCGAGTTGTGCACGCGCGGCGCCATTTCGTTGGCGACGAGGCGGCCCTTGCGCACGAAGAACTCGATGGTCAGGATGCCGGCGTAGTCGAAGTACCGGAGCAGTTTCCCGAGGTGCCGTTCGGCGGCTTTCTGCAGGGCCACGCTGCGGTGGGGCGCGACGGTCACGCGCAGGATGCCTTCGCGGTGGGTGTTGTCGACGATCGGGTAGGCGCGCACTTCGCCGCGCGTGCTGCGCGCGCCGATGATCGAGACTTCGCGATCGAACTTCACGAATCCCTCGAGGATCAGCGGCACCCCGCCGAGCGCCTGCCATGCAGGATCGACGTCCGCGGTCTTGCGGAGGTAGTGCTGGCCCTTGCCGTCGTACCCGAGCCGCCGCGTCTTCAGCACGCTCGGCAGCCCGATGGTCGCGACTGCAGCGCGCAGGTCCTCGAGCGAGTCGACGGCGCGGAATGGCGGGGTGGATATGCCGAGCTTCGTGAACAGTTCCTTCTCGAGCAGTCGATCCTGCGAAACGCGCAGCGCCTCGACCGGCGGCAGGCACGTGCGCGACTTCGACACGGCATTGAGCGCGCTCACCGGCACGTTCTCGAATTCGTAGGTGACGAGGTCGACGTCCGCGGCAAGGCGCTGCAGGCTCGTCGGATCGTCGAACGCCCCGGTGACGATCGGCCCCACCTGGCCGCCGGGCGAGTCCGCGCTCGAGTCGAGGAACCGGAACTGGAGCGCGAGCGGATAGCCCGCGAGGGCCAGCATGCGTCCGAGCTGGCCGGCGCCGATGATGCCGATCTTCATGGCGCGGGCGGGGGAACGCGCGGGTCCGGCTGGGCGAGGACCTTGTCGGTCTGCGCCTTGCGGAACGCGTCGAGCGCCTCGCGAATCTTCGGGTGCTGGTTGCCCAGGATCGAGGCTGCGAGCAGCGCAGCGTTCGTGGCGCCGGCGACGCCGATCGCCATGGTGCCGACGGGGATTCCGGCCGGCATCTGCACGATGGAGAGCAGCGAATCGAGGCCGTTCAGGGTCTTCGATTGCACGGGCACCCCGAGCACGGGCAGGGACGTCTTGGAGGCCGTCATGCCGGGCAGGTGGGCCGCGCCGCCGGCGCCCGCAATGAGGACCTGCAGGCCGCGCTCGCGGGCCGTGGCCGCGTACTCGAAGAGGAGATCCGGCGTGCGATGCGCCGAGACGACGCGCACCTCGTGCGGCACGCCGAGACGCTCGAGGGTCTCGGCGGCGGACTTGAGGGTCTCCCAGTCGGAGGTCGACCCCATGATGATGCCCACCAGCGGTTTCACCGCGGCATTGTACACGTTCGGCACAAAAACCTAGTTTTCGACGGGTTCCAGGGCAGTGCGGAGGCGCCGGAACAGCTGCCGGGACGCCGCCGGTGGGCGGGCCGCCACCTGTTCGGCACGGGCCTGGCGGACGAGCGAGCGCATCTGCTGCAGCTCAGCGGCCGGCACCAGCGCACCGATTTCGGTCCACGCTTCCGGCTCGTCGGCCAGCAGCCGCTCGCGCCAGCGTTCGATCGCGTGCTCGCTGCGGACCCGCTGCCGGTCCCTCTCGCCGCGCTTCGCCAGTGTTTCGCGGATGGGTTCGGCGTCGATCTTGCGCAGGATCTTGCCGATGTACATTTCCTGGCGCAGGCGGGCCCCGTGGCTGGTGATGGTCCGGCAGAGGTCGACCGCGTCGCGCAGGTTCTCGGGGAGGTCGAGCGCATCGAGCTCCGCCTGGGGCAGTTCGACGAGCGCGACGCCGAGGTCCCGCAGGTCGCGGTCCTGGCGCTTCAATTCGCTCTTGCTGGGGCCCTCGTCCCGGTCGTCGAAATCCCGCGGTTCGTTCATCGTGCCTCCGATTTGATGCTAGCACGGGCGGGGCCGGGGCCGCGGCCACTGCTAGAATCCGCATCTTTCGCCACAGGCGTCCGCATCATGGCCTCGACCGAACGCTCGCCCGCACTTGCCGCCGACGGCGCCGACCTGCTCGCGCTGGTGGAACTCGCGCTGGCCGAGGCGAAGACCCTGGGCGCTGCGCAGGCGGAAGCCGCGGTGAGCATGGACGTGGGCCTCAGCGTGTCCGCACGTCTCGGCGAAGTGGAGACGGTGGAGTACCAGCGCGATCGCGGCATGGGCGTGACCGTGTACTTCGGCACGCGCAAGGGCACCGCGAGCACGGCCGACCTGAGCGCCGCGGGCCTGCGCGAAACGGTGGCGAAGGCCTGCAGCATCGCGCGCTTCACCGCCGAGGACGAATGCGCGGGCCTGCCGGATCCCGACATGCTCGCGAAGGACGTGCCGGACCTCGATCTCTCGCATCCCTGGGACATCACGCCCGAGCGCGCGTGCGAGATGGCCATCGCGTGCGAAGCAGCGGCGATGGCGGTCGACAAGCGCATCACGAACTCGGAAGGCGCAGGCGTCAGCACGCATCGCGGCCTGCGCGCTTACGGCAATTCGCTCGGCTTCCTCGGCGCGTATCCGGGCACGGCGCACAGCATCAGCTGCTCGGTGCTCGGCTCGGAAGGCGAGCAGATGGAGCGCGACTACTGGTACAGCACGGCGCGCGACTGGCGCGAACTCGAGGACGCCGAGAGCGTGGGCCGGCGCAGCGGCGAGCGGGCGGTGCGGCGCCTCGGCGCGCGCAAGCTCGCGACGCAGAA
>Ga0209253_10004880_pt1 | contig 11649 bp, 13 predicted proteins | sample FrelakmetBRP12BR_FD_187145 | JGI IMG/M metagenome (GOLD analysis project Ga0209253, IMG submission 187145) | Freshwater lake sediment microbial communities from the University of Notre Dame, USA, for methane emissions studies - BRP12 BR (SPAdes)... | ecosystem: Environmental > Aquatic >...
TCAGACGGGTTACCGTGTGCGGCGAAGCCGCCTGTGGTTAACAACGCATTCGTTCCAGTTTGTCCGGGTAAGGATCATTTTGGATTGAGGAACGCATCCCGAGGGCCCCACATCGGGATGCGGCAAAGGAGAACAGGGTATGGTCGGTCTGGTGATCGTTTGTCACGAGGACATGGGCGCTGAACTGGTCAGGGCCGCGGAAATGATCGTCGGCAGGATCGAGGCGGTTGAGACGGTGAGCGTCAAGCAGGACAGCGCGCCGGAGACCCTCCGGGACCGGATCCAGAGCGCTATAAAAAAAGTGGACCGGAAGAAGGGCGTCATGCTCTTCACCGACATGTTCGGAGGCACACCCTCCAACATCGCCCTGGCGTTCCTGGGCGATTCTGCCGAGGTCGTCAGCGGCGTGAACCTTTCGATGGTCATCAAGTTCGCGAACCATCGTGACGAAAAGACCCTTCCGGAGCTTGCCAGGCTCGTGCAAGAGGCGGCCCAGAAGAGCATCGTCATTGCAAGCCAGATGCTCAAGGGGAAAAAATAACGGTCATGGTGATCCTCGCGAGGATAGACGACCGGCTGATCCACGGACAGGTGGTGGAAGGGTGGGTGAACTTCCTGAAGGCCACGTGCATCGTGGTGGCGGACGACACGGTGGCGGCGAACCCGCTCCAGCGCGCTATCATGGAGATCTCCGTACCGGAGGGGTTGAAGGTCATCATCGGGAAGGTGGATGAGATCTGCGGTAAACTCCTCTCCTCATCGCTGGACGGGGAACGGGTCATCCTGCTGTTCTCCAATCCGGCGGATGTGTTCCGGGCGCTTCAGGCGGGCCTGTCGTGCAGCTCGATAAACCTGGGCGGCCTTCACTACATGCCGGGCAAGAAAAAGATCATGGATGTCTGCGCGGTCAATGATACTGATCTTGAGGCGCTGCAGGCGCTCCTGCGCCGGGGGATCAAGATAGATATCCAGACCGTTCCTACGGAGAAACCCCAGCCGCTGGAAAAGGTGTTCAAGGCATGCCTTGGTGAGGAAAGCACCAAGTAACAAGCATCAAGCACCGAATGAAACAAGCTCCAAATAACAAAAAACAATTTCCAAATTTCAATTTTCAAATTGGAATTTGAAACTTGGTGCTTATTTAGATTTTGGTGCTTGTATTTTGGGATTTCCTATGCCAGATACTCACACGATCATCCAGGTCCTGATTGCCGCACTCATCGGTGGAATCATCGGTCTTGACCGGACGGCGCTGGGGCAGTTCATGATATCCCAGCCGGTGGTTGCCGGTCCGCTGACAGGCTGGCTCATGGGTGATGTGACGGCAGGGCTTGTCATCGGCGGGACGCTGGAGCTCATCTGGGTGCTCGATATGCCCATCGGCACCTTCGTTCCGGCGGACTCAACCGTGGCTGCCGTGGCCGCCACCGCGATCGCAGCCCTGGGCAGTACGACCCCCGGACAGCTTCCGGTGATAGGGTTCTGCCTCCTCCTGACCGTGGCGATGGTCCCGGTGACGATGTTCTCCGACCACCTCATGCGTCAACGGAACGCGCAGATCCCGGAACTGGCCATGACGTCCTCGGGACAGCCGACCGAGGCGAGCGTCACGTTCTGGCATCTCGGGGGGATGGTCGCGTTCTTCTTGAAAGCGTTCCTGCTCTGTCTCGCGCTGGTCCCGGCAGGTCTTATTCTTGTTTCAGGTTTCCTGGCGCTTCCCGATGCCATTCATCGGGCCATGTCGCTATTTATCACGTTCCTTCCCCTTCTCGGGGCGGCATCGGTGGCGCGTAAACTGTCGATGAACACGCTGGACCGGACCCTGCTGATCGGATTCGCGATAGGCGCGGTGAGTGTGCAGCTGTTCCATGTTCCCGAACTTGCAGCCATTATACTCGCGGCAGGGGGGGGATGGATGGGGATGCGTTTCCATGGCGCATAATGCCGCTTCCATACGCACCATTGACCTGCTGGGCGTGTTCTGGCGGTCATTCTTTATCCAGGCATCGTGGAGCTATGATCGGCTCCAGTCCCTGGGATTCGCCTTCGCGCTTATCCCCATCCTGCGGCGTCTGTATCCGGACCGGGATGAATTCGCTGGGCGTCTGGCCGTGCACATGGAGTATTTCAACACACAACCCTATCTTGCGTCGTTCGTCCTTGGCGCTGCGGCGAGGGCAGAGGAAGATCGTGCGACGGGCAGGAACACCGCCGCCGACGTTGAGGAGCTCAAGAAGACCCTCATGGCCCCTCTGGGCGCGCTCGGCGACAGTTTCTTCTGGGGGTCGCTGAAGCCCTTCGCGGCATCGGCAGCGGTCGCCGTGCTCCTCACCGGGGCATGGTGGGCCCCGCTCCTGTTCCTGGTCCTGTACAACATTGTCCATGTGGGGCTGAGGCTCAGCCTCGTGTTCGTCGGCTATGAAACGGAAGGCGACGTAGTCATCCTTATGTCACGGTATAATTTTACGAGGCTGGCAAGAAGGTACAAGGTTTTGTCCCTCGCCATCATCGGATGCATTGTCGGCACGCTTACCGCCTGGGGTCCAGAGTTCAGGACCGACCTGTCGGTTTCCCCGCCGCTTCTGGCGGCCGCAGGGCTGGCGCTCACGCTGGGCATGATCGTTCTGATACGCGTGGGCGCATCGCCGGTAAAGATCATGATCGGCCTGGCTGCGGCATGTCTGATACTCGCTTTGGGAGGATTTGCATAACCATGAAGAAAAGGGATCTGCTGATCGAGAACAAACTCGGGCTGCACGCGCGAGCGGCCGCCCAGATCGTGAAGACCGCAAGCGGCTACAACTCAAGGATCCTTCTGAGCAAGGACGGCGTCGAAGTGGACGGAAAGAGCATCATGGGCATCATGATGATGGCGGCAGCCAGGGGCACCACGATCCTGGTGCAGGCCGACGGCGGCGACGAGGACCGGGCGTTGGAAGGCATGGAAAAGCTTTTTAAGAACAAGTTCGGGGAAAAGGAATAGGGGAGACTCCAGACAGGAGATTGCAGATCACAGACAACGGACTAGTGAAATAGACTACATTATCCTTGCACCTAGACGTCTATTATCTGGTGCTTTTCCGAGTCAGTCTGCTGTCTGAAAGTCTGTTGTCCGATGTCTGAACTACTACTATGAGCGAAAAGATATTTAAAGGTATCGGGGCGTCGCCGGGCATCGTGATCGGCAGGGTCTACCTGCTGGACCGCAAAAAGGTCGTGGTGGCGGGACAGCGGATCGAAGATGTCAACGTCAAGAGCGAGGTTGCCCGGTTCAAAAAGGCCGTGGAGGTCTCCAAGGGACAGTTGGAGGAGATCCGGAAGCGTTATACCCGGGACCTCGGCAAATCCCACCGGTATATCCTGGACACGCACATCATGCTGCTTGAGGATAAGATGCTGGTGGAAGGGACCGTCAAAAGGATCAAGGACTCCCTGATCAACTCCGAAGGCGCCCTTCGGGAGACCATTGACGGCATCTCGAAGAAATTCGACGCCATCGAAGACGAATACCTGCGCGAGAGGAAGCATGACGTTGAGCAGGTGGCGGAGCGGGTGCTCCGGAACCTCACGGGAAAGAAGCAGGAAAACCTCGCGGAGATCAGCGAGGAGGTCATCGTCATCGCCCATGACCTTGCGCCGTCCGACACGCTGATGATGCGCAAGGACAAGGTCCTGGGTTTTGCGACCGAGATGGGTAGCCGTACATCCCATACGGCCATTGTCGCCCGCTCGATGGGCATCCCCGCGGCCGCGGGCCTGGAGAAGATCACGGCCTCCGTACGGACCGGCGACGTCGTCATCCTCGACGGCAACCACGGCACCGTGATCGTGGACCCCGATGAAGCGACCTTCCTCGACTACCTGAGAAGGCAGCAGCGGTATAAATACTTCGAGATGGAGCTGGACAAGCTCCGGGACCTTCCCGCCGAAACACTTGACGGCAAGCGGATCCACCTGCAGGGGAACATCGAACTGCCGGAGGAGGTTGCCACCGTCGCCAGGCACGGCGGCGCGGGGATCGGCCTCTACCGGACAGAGTTCCTTTTCCTGAACCGGCAGAATCTGCCGACGGAGGAACAGCACTACGCGGCCTACCGCGATGTTGCTGAACGGGCGGCGCCGGACGAGGTGGTGATCCGGACGCTTGATGTGGGCGGCGATAAGCTCGCTCTTCCCGACCAGTACGAACAGGAGCCGAACCCGGCCCTGGGACTCCGCGCCATCCGCTTCTGTCTTCAGAACCGCGACATCTTTCGCGCCCAATTGCGCGGCATCTTCCGGGCTTCGGCCCATGGCAAGATCAAGATCCTCTATCCCATGATATCGGCCCTGCCGGAACTGCAGGAGATAAAACGGTTGATGGAAGAGGTGCGGTCGGAGCTGCGGGCCGAGGGCATCCCTTTTGACGAACGGCTTGAGATCGGGGTCATGATCGAAATCCCGTCGGCAGCGCTGACGGCGGACCTCCTTGCGCCGGAGGTCGATTTCTTCAGCATCGGCACCAACGACCTGATCCAGTACACCCTCGCCATCGACCGCACCAATGAACATGTGGCCTTTATGTACGAACCGCTCGAACCGGCCGTGCTGCGCCTTCTGCAGAGGGTTTCCCACGCGGCTCACGAAGGAAAGGTCGGTCTGGCCATGTGCGGCGAAATGGCCGGCGATCCGCTCTATGCTGCCATCCTCATGGGGTTGGGCTTCGAGTATCTCAGTATGAACGTGGCGGCCATCCCCTGGGTCAAGAAGGTCGTCCGCTCGGTCCGCATGGAGGACGCCATAGAACTTGCCGATCTGGTGATGCGCCAGCCCACGGCTGTCCTCGCGCGGCAGGCGGCGTTGTCGTTCATGCACGATCGGTTTCCGGAACTGATGGCGGAAATATAGGAAGGCGAGCGGAACCCCGTCACGAAATAAAAAGGCCGCGAAGATATCCTTCGCGGCCTTGCTGTTTTCCTGCAGTGATCCGGGCTAATGCCGCTTGCTGGCCCGGTAGACCGTGGCGATGCCCAGCGTGAGTGAGTCGACGGCAACGTTCTCAAATCCGCTCCGGGCAATGACCTCCCGGAATTCCGGCGGCTGGTAGAAGGCCTCGATGGAACGGGGCAGGTAAAGATAGGGAGCCGACGACTTCATAACCAGATTGCTCACGAAGGGCATGAACCGTGAGAGGTACCAGCTGTACAGCCGGTGCAGGACAGGTGTCTGCGGCTGGGTGAGCTCCAGGCAGAGGAACTTCCCTCCCGGCTTCAGGACGCGCCGGATCTCCTTGAGCGCAAGGATCGTGTCCGGTATGTTCCGCATGCCGAATCCCACGGTCACGGCATCGAATGACCTGTCGGGGAAGGGAAGGGCCTTGGCGTCGGCGACCCGAAAGGTCATATTCCTATGGTTCCCGCCTTTTTTCCGCTTCGCTATCTCGAGCATGTTCTCGCAAAAGTCCGTGGCGGTTATGCTGCCGGACCCGCCCACGGCGGGCAGGAGGGCGAACGCCAGCTCTCCCGTGCCGGCGCAGATATCCAGCACCCGGTCTCCGGGCTTGATGCCCGACAGGGACACCGCCTTCTTCCGCCACGAACGGTCCAGTCCCAGGCTGAACCCGTGGCTCAAGGTGTCCACGTAAGGAGCCACGGTGGTGAAGATGTGTTTGATGAACTTGTCCCGTGTTTCAGTTGACATGATGGTTCAGGATCCTCTCGTTCGGGGTGATGATAGACAGCGCGGCAGGACGACGTTCTTGTTTATTATCGTTCTAACCAGAATTGTAGCAGAGCGTTGGTGCTTGTCAAGGCGGCCGAAGGAATTATTTCGGTCGTTCTTCAGTCCGGGCCGAGCGCTGCCGAACGGAGTCTATTGTTATGGTCAGGAAAAATGTTGAGCGCGGTCAAGGGCCCGCGTCTTCCTGCCAAGGCACATGACACGGTCCATCACCTGATCATGAGGGAGCAGGAGCGAGTCTCTCCACGCGCCCCTGTTCTCCCCATCATGCTCTTCGCTATGTCCTTCCTGGCGCTGTGCCACGGAGCATATTCACGATAGAGCCGGGCAGCTTCTTGATGAGCCATCTGCGGAAATGCCGGTAATCGGATTTTCCCGTGGGGATGTCGAGGTATTTGTCCAACGCCGTCCGGTCCGAGAAGAATATCTCGAGAAAGAGCTTCGGATACCTGTTCAGCATCCGCGCCAGCTGGAGCGAGATCCGCATCTCCTGCACGATCAGCCTGTCGCATTCCGCTGCGTACCATGTGAGCGGGTCCTTCTTTCCCCCAATGCCGTCTATGACCGCCTGTCCTGCCAGTCTCCCGGAAACGATGGCGCTTGCCATCCCCTCGCCGTGAAAGGGGTCGGCGAACCCGGCCGCATCACCCGCAAGAAGGATCCTTTTACCGACGACCGTTCTGTTAAACCCTCCCCAGGGGATCGTGTGGCCTTGAGGCCGGGCGACGGCAATTCCCCGGGCTGCGGCAAACTCGCTGAAGACCTTTTGAGGAGCGTCGAATGCAGACGCCTGCCCCATTACGCCCACGGTGCAATGGCCCCTGTGAGGAAATACCCATCCGTACCCCAGGGGCGTCACACCGAAATACAGATCGAGCAGGCCATCGAGGCGGGCATCGATCTCACGGTCGTCCATCGCGAACACACCGACAAGGGCGGCGGCGATCTCGTCCCTTCCGAACATCGGCCGGACCATCCTGCCCACGACGCTGTTCGCGCCATCGGCGCCGACGAGGCATCGGGCCTCATATCGCCCGCTGTTGGTCCCCACCTCCACGCGGTCCTGGTGCGACCTTACCTCCTGGACCGTCTCTCCCTCATGAATAATTGCCCCCCCATGAGCGGCCTGCCGGGCGAGGTAATGATCGAACTTTTCCCGGTTAATCATAACCGCGATCCGGAGTTCCTTCCTGACCTCGACGGTATACTTCCCGTAGTGGACGCGAATGCCGAAACATTCCCGTTCGATAAGATCGGAAGGCAGGGAGAGGCCAAGGTGGGAGAGCCCCCGCTCGGACAAGGCTCCACCGCAGGGCTTGGGCCTCGGAAAGGTCTCCCGTTCGAGCAGCAGGACGCGGAGACCTGCATTCGCACAGATACGGGCACAGGTGGAGCCGGCGGGGCCGGCACCGGCGATGATGAGGTCGTATTCCATAGATGGGGCAAATCACAAATCACAAATAACAAATAAGCACCAAAGACCAAATGGTCAGACGTACACTATTGGGAAATTGAATATTGGGATTTAATTGAAATTTGTAGTTTGGGATTTGGTGCTTATCCTTTCTTCCCGTGGAACAGTTCGCTTCCGGCGCCCGGATAGATCTTCCGTTCATGCTTCGGCGTCGGGTGTGACACGGTTTGCCACCGGCCGGGCTGCGGCTCGGGACCTTCCTGTGCGGTCTGCGTGGGCTCCCGGTCCGCCATCACCGGCGTCCGACCGATGTCGCAGCCGGCGATGACGCGGCTGAATTCGAGGGGGATGCCGTTCGGATCATACGTGTAAATGGAGTGGATAAAGCCGTGGTCGATCACTTCGGAGACCCAGATGCCGGAGGCGGTGATGCGGTCCTTGAGTTCCCAGAGGCCTTCCTCGGTCTCGATCCCGAAAGATACGTGGTCGAAAGCGAAGGGACCGGTTGCCGGCCTGCCATGTTCCTTTTCCTCGACCGGCAGGACGCCCGGCCACTCGAAAAAGGCGATCAGGTCATTGTCAGAGATCTGAAAGAAGTACTGGCGATAACCGGGCCCGCCCAAACCTGCAACAAGCCGCATTCCCAGGAGGTCTCGCCAGAACCGGATGGTTTCATCCATCGCCCCTGTTGCCAGGGCAAGGTGGTTCACGCCGCTGTACTTGATCATAGCTCGTTCCCTGCCTTCCGTAGGTGAGTGTTATGCATATGCGAATCCCTGATATTCACATGATTATGGTCTTTCCATTATCTGCTGCACCTATCAAATATTGTTAATTCTACTCTGTTGAGGTGATTTTTCCAAGAGAATGAACACTAAATTGCAGAAGAAATACCGGTGCATTTTTTTTTTGATAGAATAGAGCCATGGATAATAACATTCTGAACGAAGTGATCGAGGCCGAAAAAGAGATCCAGCATTGCATTGAAGACGAGCAGGCTAAACTGCGGATCCGGCTCGACCAGGTGAAGCGGGACGCGTCCGAGGCAGTTGCACGTGAGGAGAATAACGACCGTGATCTGCTGACGAGGGCACTGGAAGACGCAAAGCGGAGCGCAGAGGCGAAAGCAAAACAGGTGGTGGATGATGCCGCGCAGCGTTCGTTGAGGATCGAGAAACTGGATGATGGTACCTTGACCGGGATCATTCTCAAGCAGATGCCCCGGATCCTTCTGGAATAAAACCATGATCGTCAGAATGTCAAAGGTCGAGATCGTCGGGCCGAAGGACCTCCTCCAGAAGTCCATCGTGCTTCTGCGGAACGCGGGTATCTTTCAGATCGACCCGGCAGCCGTGGGGTTCATCGAGAAGGAGGACCAGGAGCATATACGGTCGTTCTCGCTCGATGAAAAGACCGCTGCGGAACGGCTTTATCTCGAAGACCTGCGGCTGAAGATCAATGAGCTTTTTTCCTTTCTGCCCGCCATCCCGGTGCGTGAAAGCTACATCGAACCGGCAGGCATCGCCCATACCATAGCAGGCACGGTGGAGCGGCATACCGCCCAGACACGGGAACTTTCCGATCGGCGGGACGTACTGCAGAAGGAGCGGACCGAGCTCGAACAGTATGCGATCTTCCTCGGGGGGTTGTCAACGCTGATGGACAGCACCCGGGAGACGCCGGACCTTGAATTCATCGGTCTTACCATCAAGGAGCCGGAGATGGTCCCGCGGCTTCGCGAGGTCATCTCGCGCATCACGGACTGGAAGTTCGAACTCCAGACCGAACCGGCCGAGGACGGTACGCTGGTAGGTCTCATCACGGTTGAAAAGTCGATCGCCGACCGGGTGAAGAAGACGCTCTCCGATGAGCATGTGCCCGAACTTACATTCCCGGCATCCTTCGGTACGCTCACGTTCCCGCAAAAGATCGCCTACGTAAAGGAACGGACCGTACGGGTCTCAACAGAGATCGACAGGCTTCAAGAGGACCTCCTGAGGTTCGCCCGGAGATGGACGCCGCTCTATAAGAACGTTCGGGATTGGATCGACGACCGGTTGGCGCTTCTGAAGACCTCGGCTTCCGCGTATGAGACGCGGATGTGCTTCTTTATCCACGGCTGGATGCCGTCGCGGGACCTGGTTCGCCTCAGTAAGATCATGGAAGGGGCCTTCTCGACCAAAGTCATCGTAGAGGAGAAGGAGATGCGCGAGGAGGACCTGGAGCGGGTACCCATCGTGCTGAAGAATCCCGCCTATTTCCGACCCTTCGAGCTCATGACGAGCCTCCTGCCGCTGCCGGCGTACACGTCCTACGATCCCACGCCGTTCATCGGCATATTTTTCCCCATCTTCTTCGGGATCATCCTGGGCGACGCAGGCTACGGCCTGGTGCTGATCCTGCTCACCCTATACCTCCGAAAGCGGTTCCGGAAGAACAAGGCGGTCCATGACGGGGCGACGATCCTGCTTGTTGCTTCGCTCTACTCAATATTCTTCGGTGTGTTGTACGGTGAGTTCTTCGGCGACCTCCCGGAGAGGTATCTCCACCTCCAGCCGCTTGTCGTTGAACGCCGTACGGCGATCGTTCCCATGCTGCTGTTCTCCCTGGCCATCGGCGTGGCGCATATCCTGTTCGGGCTGGTCCTGGGGGCCGTCAATGCGTTCCAGCGGAACGTAAAGCGGGAGGGACTGTTCAAGGTCCTGAGCATTGTCATCATTTGCTGCATCATAACGATCCTTGCCTCTCTTTCCGGCAGCATCCCGCTGGTGTTCACGCGGCCCGTCGTCCTTGTTATCCTGTTCCTTACCCCGCTCCTGTTCATCGCCGGCGGGGTCCTGGCCCCTCTGGAGTTCCTGAAGAGCATCGGGAACATCATCTCCTATGTCCGCATCATGGCCATCGGCCTAACGTCGGTGCTCCTTGCCTATACAGCGAACGAGCTCGGCGGATCGGCCGGCAACATTGTGACCGGCGTGATCATTGCCGGTCTGATCCATGTCCTGAACATTGTTCTGGGCGTATTTTCCCCCACGATCCACGCGCTCCGGCTCCACTATGTTGAGTTCTTCAGCAAGTTCATCGAACACGGGGGAAGGAAGTTCGAACCGCTGAAGAAGTAATACGTTCACCATGGAAACACGGAGGTGCGCAGCAGAAGAAATAACAATATTCAAATAGCAAATAAGCGCCAAGATCCAATGGTCAATGTCCTAAACAATTGGGTAATTTGAAATTGGGATTTATTTGTTATTTGGTGCTTGTCATTTGGAATTTGCAGTTAACTAAAGGAGGTCTCTATGAATCTCGAAAAAGTGTTGATCGCATTTTGTGCCGCGCTGGCCATCGGTATTCCCGCCATTGCCACGGCATGGGCCCAGTCCAAGATCGGTGCCGCGGGCGCGGGCGCCCTCGCGGAGAAACCGGAGCTGACCGGAACCATCATCATCCTGGTGGCGATCCCGGAAACCATGGTGATCCTCGGCTTCGTGGTCTCGACGATGATCCTCTTCACGGTGAAATAGGATGGGCTGCAAAGAGCTTATCGAGTCGCTCCGGGCCGCGGGAGATGAGCAGATCAAGACCATGCGCGCTGAAGCGGAGCAGGAGGCGGAGCACGTGCGGGCCGAAGCCGCGCGAAGGATCGCAGAGGTGCAGGCGGATCATGCGCGAAAGCGATCGGCAGCGGCGGCCGCGTATGTGGAGCAGTATCTTGCTGAAGCGAACGGGACCGTGCGGCAGAAGAGACTGCTGGCGGAGCGGGCACTGGCGGACCGCTTGTACGGTTTGGCACGCTCGTCGCTCCCTGGATTGCGAAATGTCGGCTACCGGGACATGTTCGCTGCATTCGCGCAGGAGCTTCCGCGTTTCACCTGGAAGACGATACGCGTGAACCCGGCCGATGGAGAACTTGCCCGTGAACAGTTCCCTGGTGCCGAGATACAGTTCGATATAGTCATCACCGGGGGGTTGGAAGCGATCTCTGATGAGGGCCAGGTGATGGTCGTGAACACATTCGAAAAACGGCTGGAGCGAATGTGGGAAGAAATGCTTCCGGAGATCATGAAGGACGTACAGGAGTGGTGCCCATGAGCCTTTCCACCAGAAAGAGCAACGACCGGGACGCTGTATTCCCTGATGGTCCCCGGGGGCTGCTGAGGCAGGGTAGGGAGCGGGGTTATCCCATGGAATATCTGCTTTCCAGGATCCGAGGGCGGCGCTCGCGTCTCATCCGGGACTGGCGGTCCATCGTGTATGATGCTGCGCCCGGCGAGTTCCTGGCTTCCGCCCAGTACCAGGGGTTCGTGCGGGAGCGTACGGCCGAGGGGATGTGGAGGGCGTTGTTGCGGGAATATGGCTGGGTATTCGGACAGATGGAGGAGGAGCTAAGGAGGGTATTTGCCCCCTACATACTGTATTCTGAGCTGCGGACGGTGTTCCTCTGCCTGAGGTATCTTCACGGTGACAGGGCACAAAAGGCCGGGGAGATCCTGGGCGAGAGTTTGCTTGCGGACAGC
>Ga0209253_10004881_pt1 | contig 11646 bp, 10 predicted proteins | sample FrelakmetBRP12BR_FD_187145 | JGI IMG/M metagenome (GOLD analysis project Ga0209253, IMG submission 187145) | Freshwater lake sediment microbial communities from the University of Notre Dame, USA, for methane emissions studies - BRP12 BR (SPAdes)... | ecosystem: Environmental > Aquatic >...
CAACAGGCGCCAGGTGGCCAGCAGCATCGACAGGGCGAGCCCGCCGATCGCCCAGGGCACGACCGCGGCCAGCCAGCTCACTGGACTACCCTCCGCGCTGCGCGCTCGGGGATGAGCGCTTCGGAGCGGCCGTGCGCGCTCATGCATTCCCCTCGAAGATGCGCCTCAGCGGCGCTTCGTACCGGGTCTTGATCGACGCGACGAGCGCAGTCTCGTCGGCGACATTGAGCGCGTGGACCAGCAGGTGCTTCCGGTCCTCCGTCAGGTCCGCGGACAGCGTCCCGGGCGTCATCGTGATGATCCCGGCCAGGGTGGCGATCCCATGCGGATCGCGGATCGCGAGCGGCAGCCAGACGAAGCGGGGATGGATGCGGCGCTCCGGGCCGACGATCAGCCACGCCACCTGCACATTCGAGACGACGATGTCCCACAGCACGGTCGCCGCGAGGGCCACGAGCGTCGGCCACGAGCGCAGGCGAAACCGGTCGGGCCGGAACGGTTCCGTGAACCACGGGATCGCGATGCCGAGCACGGCCGCCAGCACAACGTGCCCCGCCGAGACGCCGTTGAGCAGCAGCCATGCGCCGAAGAGGACCACGCTCAGCAGGGGCGCGGGAACGAGTCGCGACATCACGGTTTCTTCATCCCTTCGCGCGGCGTCCACGCTGGCGGAACCGGCTGCGCCCCGAGCACCGCGCCGACGTAGGCGCGGCGATCCAGCAGTTGCGCCGCGGTCGACTCGGCGTACTGCGTCATCGGGCCGGCGTTCAGCACGACGAGCAGCATCGCGACCGTCAGCCAGCCGATCGCAAGGCGCTCGACGCGCGCTGGTCGCGCCGCCGCCGCCTGCGCCCGGTTCGCGTCAGCCGCCTTCCAGAACACGGTGGATCCCGCGCGCGCGACGGCAATCATCATGCCGAGGCCGGAGAGGAGCAGCGCGGCCCAGGTGGCAGCCATCAGCGGCAGGTCCGTGGTCGCGCGCAAGAGCAGCGCCTTGCCGATGAAGCCGCCCATCGGCGGCAGGCCCGCCGCTTCGAGCGCGAACACGAAGAACAGCACGCCGTACGCCGCGCGGTACGCGAGCGGTGCGGGAATCATCGCGTCGTCCGCCTCGCCGCGGCCGCTGGCGATCGAGTCGACCAGCAGGAACAGCGCGGCGGCGACGAGCGTGCTGTTGACGAGATAGAAGAGGGCCGCGCTCAGCGTCGCCGCCGACCCGAGCCCGATTGCCAGCAGCAGCGTGCCGGCCGAGGCGATGACGAGGTACGACACCAGGGTGCGCAACCGGACCGCCGCCAGCGTGCCGAGCGCGGCCAGGGCCAGCGTGCCGATCGCGAGCCACGGCAGCCAGGGGTCGGCAACGTCCGTCGCTACCCCGGCGTCGTCGCCGAAGATCAGCGTGGTGACGCGCGCGACGCAATAGACGCCGACCTTGGTCATGATCGCGAACAGCGCAGCCACCGGCGCCGACGCGGCGCGATACGTGTCCGGCAGCCAGAAGTACAGCGGCAGGAGCGCGGCCTTGACGCCGAACACGACGATCAGCAGCAGCGCCGCCGCGCGGACGAGCGCCGCCTGGTCCGGGCCGAGCGCAGCCACGCGCTGCGAAAGGTCGGCCATGTTCAGCGTCCCCGTGATGCCGTACAGCAGCGCGACCGCCACGAGGAACAGCGCCGAGCCGGCGAGGTTGAAGCCGACGTAGTGGATCGCCGCCCTCACGCGCGCAGCCCCGCCGCCGTGCAGCAGGAGGCCGTACGACGCGATGAGCAGGACCTCGAAGAACACGAACAGGTTGAAGAGGTCGGCCGTGAGGAACGCGCCGTTCAGGCCCATCAGCTGGAACTGGAACAGCGCGTGGTAGTGGAGTCCCTGCGCATCGTGCGCGCCGCGCGCTCCGCCGCCGCGCGCGTACAGCACGCTCGCGATGGCCACGACGGCCGTCAGCACCAGCATCAGCGCGGCCAAGCGGTCGAGCGCCAGCGCGATGCCGAACGGCGCCCTCCAGTTGCCGAGCAGGTAGGGATGAACCTCCCCGCTCGCCGCAACTCCGGCCAGGTGAAGCGCAACGCCGAGCAGCACGAACGTCGTTCCGATCGACAAAAAGCGCGCGATGCTGGCCGCTCGCCGCTCGAGCAGCAGGCAGGCCGCCCCGGCGATCAGCGGCAGCACCACGGGTACGACGATCCAGTGCGGCGAGTTCACGGCCGCCTCCTCTGCGCCTGCGGCTCCTCGCCGTCGACGTGATCGCTGTCGGTCTCCGCGCGCGCCACGAGCGCGATCACGAGCAGCAGGGCCGTCATCGCGAAGCTGATCACGATGGCGGTCAGCACGAGCGCCTGCGGCAGCGGGTCGGCGTAGTTGGCCAGCGCCGGCATCTGGCCGCCGTCGAGAATCGGCGGCCGTCCCACGGTCAGGCGCCCCATCACGAAGATCAGCAGGTTGACGGCGTAGGACAACAGGGTGAGGCCGAGCACCAGGTCGAAGGTGCGCGCGCGCAGCATCAGGTAGATGCCGGTGCCGGTGAGAACGCCCACGAAGATGGCGACCATCAGTTCCATCGCGTCGCTCCCGGTCCCGCCGCCGGCTGCAGGCGGCCGATGGCGGTCAGCATCACCATGGTCCCGCCCACGACCGTGAGGAACACGCCAAGGTCGAAGAGGCTGGCGCTCGCGAGCGGCACGGCACCGACCAGTGGAAGCACCGGATAGTCGTAGCTGCTGGTCAGGAAGGGATGTCCCAGCAGCCCGCTGCCGACCCCGGTCAGCGCCGCGATCAGCAGGCCGGCGGCGATCCAGCGCCGGAAGTCCGTGCGCAGCCGCTCGTTCACCCAGCGCTCTCCATGGGCGAGGCTCAGCAGCACCATCGCGATCGCGAGCACCAGTCCCGCGATGAAGCCGCCTCCGGGAAGGTTGTGGCCACGCAGGAACAGGTGCATGGCCACCAGCACGGCGAGCGGCAGCAGCAGGCGCGTGACGAGCTTCAGCATCAGCGGGTGCGCGTTGCGTTCGGTCGGCGCCGGCAAGCGCGTTCCCTGCATCGCCGGCGGGCGCCGTCCATCCAGCAGCGCCGCGATGATCAGAGCGGCAATGCCGAGCACGGTGATCTCGCCCAGGGTGTCGAAGCCCCGGTAGTCGACGATGATCACGTTGACGGCGTTCGCACCGCCTCCCATCGGGACCGCGGTCTGCAGGAAGTACGGCGAGATCGGGTCGAAGGGCTGCGCCAGCACCAGCCACACCACGGCCGTTGCGCCCAGCCCTGCCGCGCAGGCGAGGATCGCATGCAGCGTTCGCCGCGCGGCAGATCGTTCGGGCGCGCTCTCCTGCGGCAGCCAGTTCAGCGCGAGCATCATCAGGATGACGGTCGCCACCTCGACCAGCAGTTGCGTCAGCGCGAGGTCCGGGGCCGACAGGTATACGAACACCAGCGCGACGACGAGGCCGACCGCGCCGAGGACCGTGATGGCGAGCAGGCGACGCCGGAACTCGACCAGCGTCGCGAGCGCCGCCGCGATGCCGACGAACCACAGCAACGCGAACGCAAGGGAAGGCGGCGTCGACGGCCCGGGCGTCATGTGGAAGGTGGCGTCGAGCAGGAAGGGAAGCAGGCCGGCCGTCAGCGCCATCGCCACGAGCAGCATCAGGTAGCGCTGCAGGCTGCCGTTCTGCAGGCCGAGCGTCAGGTCGCGCGCCGCCTTCACCGTCCTCGCCAGGACGAACGTGAACGCTTCGCGACCGCCGCGCGGCACCTGGACGATCAGGTGCAGGTTGATGAGGCGCTGCAAGCCGAAGTACAGCGCGACGCCGCCGGCGAGCGCGATGAGCGACATCACAAGCGGCGTGTTGAACCCGTGCCACACGGCCAGGCTGTACGCGGGAAGCGGCGCGCCCAGCGCCGCGCGGGCCCCGGCCGCGAGGATCGGGCCGACCGTCAGTCCCGGGGCGATTCCGACGGCCAGGCAGACAAGGGCCAGGACCTCCACCGGGACGCGCATGAAGCGCGGCGGCTCATGCGGGGTCTTCGGCAAGCCGACGGGCTCGCCGTTGAAGAACACGTCGTGGATGAAGCGTGTGCTGTAGGCGACGCTGAACACCCCCGCCAGCGTCGCGCCGACCGGCAGCAGCCACGCCATCAGCGGGTGCGCGTCGCTCTCGAGCGCCTCCGCGAAGAACATCTCCTTCGAGAGGAAGCCGTTCAGCAAAGGCACGCCCGCCATCGCTGCGCTCGCGACGATCGCGAGCAGCGCGGTCCACGGCATGTACTTCCACAGGCCGTTCAGCTTCCGCATGTCGCGCGACCCGGTCTCGTGATCGATGATTCCCGCGGCCATGAAGAGCGAGGCCTTGAAGGTCGCGTGGTTGAGGATGTGGAAGACCCCGGCCACGACGGCCAGCGGCGAGTCGAGGCCGAACAGCAGCGTGATCAGCCCCAGGTGGCTGATCGTCGAATACGCCAGCAGGCCCTTCAGGTCGTGCTTGAAGATCGCGAAGTACGCGCCGAGCAGCAGCGTCGCGAGCCCGGTCGGCGCGACGATCCAGAACCACGCGTCGGAGGCGCCGAGCGCCGGATAGAGCCGCGCGAGCAGGAACACCCCTGCCTTGACCATGGTGGCCGAGTGAAGGTAGGCCGACACGGGCGTCGGCGCCGCCATCGCGTGCGGCAGCCAGAAGTGGAACGGGAACTGCGCGCTCTTCGTGAACGCGCCGAGCAGCACGAGCACGAGCGCTGGCACGTACAGCGGGTGCGCACGGATCGTCGCGCCGGCCGCCAGCACCGCGTCGAGCTTCACGCTGCCGACGATGTGCCCGATCAGCAGGACGCCGCCGAGCAGGGCGAGCCCGCCGGCACCGGTGATCGCCAGCGCCATGCGCGCGCCTTCGCGCGCCTCCTTGCGGTCCTTCCAGTAGCCGATCAGCAGGAACGACGACAGGCTGGTGGCCTCCCAGAATACGACGAGCAGCACCAGGTTGTCGGCCAGCACCACGCCCAGCATCGCCCCCATGAACAGCAGCAGGAACTGGAAGAAGCGCGCCGGAGGATCGTCGTGATGCAGGTAGTACGCCGCGTACAGCACGACGAGCGCGCCGATGCCGAGGATCAGCAGCGCGAACAGCCACGCGAGGCCGTCCATGCGGAAGCCGAAGTCGAGGCCCAGCGCCGGCACCCAGTCGACCGACCAGCGCAGCACGTCGCCGGCGAGGATCGACGGCGCGCTCAGCAGCGAGAGCACGAGCCCGGCGAGCGGGAAAACGCCGGCCAGCCACGCGCTGAGCCGACGGCGTTCGTTCGGCAGCAGCGCCAGCAGCAGCGCGCCGGCGAAGGGCAACAGGGCAATCAGAGCCGGCATCAGCGCGGTGCGGCGTTCGAGCGCAGCAGGCCGACGGCGAGGGCGATCAGCCCGAGGACGAAGAAGACAAGGCTCATGGCGCCGGTTTCGATGGGCCGAGCACCGGCCCGGCAGCGCCCGAGTATAGGTGCCGGGGCCGGCGGACGCGGCCCCGGCGGGCTCGGGGAAAGCGACGGGCGCTACAGCACGTAGCGCGCGAGGTCCTCGTTGCGAGCCAGTTCGGCCAGGCGGTCATCGACATACGCGGCGTCCACCCGCACGCGGTTCTCGCCGCCCGACACGCCACTGCCCGCCGCGAACGAGACGTCCTCGACCAGCTTCTCCATCACCGTGTACAGGCGACGGGCGCCGATGTTCTCTGTCTTCTCGTTGACGGCGAACGCGATCTCGGCCATGCGGTGGATCCCGTCCTCGGTGAACTCCAGCGTGCAGCCGTCGGTCGCGAGCAGCGCCGTGTACTGCTCCGTGAGGCTCGCGTCCGTCGTCTTCAGGATGCGCTCGAAGTCGCCGACCGTGAGGGAGTCGAGCTCGACGCGGATCGGGAAGCGCCCCTGCATCTCGGGTATCAGGTCGGACGGCTTGGAAAGATGGAACGCGCCCGACGCGATGAACAGGATGTGATCCGTCTTCACCATGCCGTACTTGGTGTTGACCGTGGTGCCTTCGACCAGCGGCAGCAGGTCGCGCTGCACGCCCTGGCGCGAGACGTCGGCGCCGTGCATCTCGGAGCGCGACGCGATCTTGTCGATCTCGTCGATGAACACGATGCCGTTGCTCTCGGCGTTGGCCACCGCGCGCGTCTTCAGTTCCTCGTCATTGACGAGGCGGGCAGCCTCCTCGTCGGCCAGCAGCTTCAGCGCTTCCTTGACCGGCAGCTTGCGCGGCTTGCGGCGGTCGCGTCCCATGTTGGCGAACATCGACTGGATCTGCTGGGTCAGTTCCTCCATTCCAGGAGGCGCCATCACGTCGAGCGACGCCGGCACCGCCGACACCTCGATCTCGATTTCCTTGTCGTCGAGTTCGCCCTCGCGCAGCTTCTTGCGGAATTTCTGCCGTGTGGCGCTGTCCTCGTCGCGCTCCGGCGGCGCGGCGAAGCCGACTGTCCTTGCGGGCGGCAGCAGGACGTCGAGGACGCGATCCTCGGCGGCATCCTGCGCGCGCGTCGCGACCTTCTTCATCTCAGCCTCGCGTGTCTGCTTGATCGAGATGTCGACGAGGTCGCGGATGATGGTGTCGACGTCGCGCCCGACGTAGCCGACCTCCGTGAACTTGGTGGCCTCGACCTTGATGAATGGCGCATCGGCCAGCCGCGCGAGCCGGCGCGCGATCTCGGTCTTGCCGACCCCGGTCGGGCCGATCATCAGGATGTTCTTCGGGGTGATCTCCGAACGCAGCGGCTCCGCGACCTGCTGGCGGCGCCAGCGGTTGCGCAACGCGACGGCGACCGCGCGCTTGGCGCGGTCCTGGCCGACGATGTACTTGTTCAGTTCGTGGACGATTTCGCGGGGGGTCATCATAAAAAATTCACTGCGCGTGTACGCGACCCTTCGGGTCGCACGTGCACGCGCAGTGCTCAGTTAGGCGCCCGCCCTTCGGGGCGGCCGGGCGGACGGGCGCAATGCAAAAGCAACGGGTGCTCCGTCACCGACTCGCCGCTGCGTCACTCGAGCGACTCGATGGTGTGCGACTGGTTGGTGTAGATGCAGATGTCGCCGGCGATCGTGAGGGCCTTCTTGACGATCTCAACCGGTTGCAGTTCGGTGTTGTCGAGCAGCGCCTTCGCGGCGGCGTGGGCGTAGGGACCGCCGGAGCCGATCGAGATCAGCCCGCCCTCGGGTTCGAGCACGTCGCCGTTGCCGGTGATGATCAGCGACGCTTCCCGATCCGCGACGGCAAGCATCGCCTCGAGCCGTCGCAGGATGCGGTCGGTGCGCCAGTCCTTCGCCAGTTCCACGGCGGACCGCACGAGGTTGCCCTGGTGCTTGTCGAGCTTCGCCTCGAAGCGCTCGAACAGCGTGAACGCGTCTGCGGTCGCGCCGGCGAAACCGGCGAGGATGCGGTCCTGGTAGAGGCGACGGACCTTGCGCGCTCCCTGCTTGATCACGATGTTGCCCAGCGTGACCTGGCCGTCGCCTCCGAGCGCGACCTTGCCGCCGCGGCGCACGGAGACGATGGTGGTGCCGTGGAAGGATTCCATTGGGGACTTGGTGGAAGGTGTCGGACCCGGCCAACGCCGTAGGCGCTACATGGGGCCGCCTGCCCGGGACTCAATCCCGTACGGGAAAGGCGCTCAAGCCCGGCGCAGCTGGATCTGGGCGACCGCGTCGATGCCGAGCAGCGAGAACAGCGCGGCGATCAGGTAATTCACATTGCGGAACTCGACGGCCGCCCCGACTTGCCGGATCTTGGTGAGCATGGAGAGCATCGCCGTGGCGGTCGCGAACTCGACGCGCTTCAGGTAGGTGCAATCGACGACGATCTGCTTGTCGATCCTGGCCTGCGCGATCAAGCGGCCGAAGTGCGGTTCGCCCTCGCCCCGCAGCGTGCCCCGCCATTGCAGTCCTTCGACGGCCGCTTCGACTGCCTGCGGCGCCCGCGGCTGGGCTTCGCGCGTCTTGAGATTCGAAGGCGCCGGTTCCCACGACGGCGGCGACACCTCGTAGGTGATGCAGTACTGGATGCCCGTTTCCTCGAAGTCGTGCTGCCGGTTCAGGAGGCGGAACACCTCGAGAAGCAGCATCCAGACCGCGTCGCCGGGATCGCGGCGGCCGGCTTCGACGGCGGCACGCAGGGGCGTGATCAGGAGGTCGGCCCCGACCACGGTGAGGTCGTGGCTCGCACGCTTGAACGCGTGGATGACGCGCAGCAGCAGTTCGGCGCCGACCATGTCGACCATCCGCACGTTCGACGTGTCGATCGTGATCGACTGGTGGACCAGCGACTGCTGCTTCAACTGCTCCAGTTGCTTGACCACTCCGGCGTCGATGGCCTCGGGCAGCACGATGAGCGCGGCCCCGGCCGGCTTCGCGGGGCCGGCCGGCGTCCGCGCCGGCGCCTCGTCCTTGTATTCGATCCACGCTGGCGGCGAGCTCTCGAACCGCAGCACGTACTCGATCGTGAGGCTCTCGAACGCCGCCTTGTCGTTTCGCTGCTGCAGCAGTTCGAACAGCATCAGCCAACCGCGCTGCGCCGCGTCCCCGAGCGCATCCGACTCGATGGCGGCGCGCAGGCCGGCTTCGGCGGGTTCGATGAGGCCGTTGGCAAACAGGATGGCGGTCTCCTCGATCGCCGATCCGCCGCCCTCGTCTTGCAGTTCGATGGCGTTGGAGCGCGCCTGCCAGTCATCGATGTTCGTGAGGAGATCCTCGAGCCCCGGAGGAGACTTGTTCTCCACCGGCGGCGGCGCCGGAGGCACGGGCTGCTGCGAAGGCCTGGCGAGCGTCGAGTTGGCAGCCGAGTTCGAGAACTCCGGGCCTGTGCTGCCGACCGGGCGAAGAAAGTCGCGCGCCATTTCGGACTCGATCGCGTCGATCTTGGCGGCCGTTTCCATGGCCAGCGAGCGGGCGAGTTCCTTCTCCGGCGACGGCGTGGTGGCGGTGGAACTGGGCTTCTGGCCCGTGGCCGGCGGCGTACGGTTCACGGGACCGGGCAACGGGCGGCCGACGGAACGGGCGCCCTGGCGGGTCCCGGCTTTGCCGCTGGCATCGCCCCGCTCCTTGGGGTCCTTCTTGAAAAATGAAAAGGCCACGAACGCCTACCGTTCCAGGGAACTTGCTGCCGGATGTTGCCGCTGACCGGCGATCACCGCACCTAGAGAAACTTCGGCATCGATGCCCGCAGCAGACATCCCCAGCGAGGGGCGCTTCAGGTCATTCGTTCGGCCGAGGCGAGCCCCGCGTCGATCCGGACGCGCGCGATCAACCGCCGGAAGATCCGACCGGAGAGCCATAGTCGCGTCGATAGTAACAACTTTGCCTCTCGGCAAACCGCTGATCTGGACGGGAATCCCGCTTGTCGGCTACCCCTGCCGTCCTAACGGCTGGCAGAGGACAACTGGGCGTCGGTCAGGCGGTAGTACAGGCCGAAGGGGTCACTGCGGAGCACGTTCAGCCGCCCGGCGACGACGACCGGCTCGTACGTGTGCTTGATCGGGCTGCGGGACTTCACTTCCACGATGTACTCGGGCCCGAGCGACAGGCAGAACGGGCAGTGCGGCGGCCGCATCGTCAGCAGGAAGTGATCGTGCGTCTCGCCGGCCACGATCGGGAGCATGTAGCCCTGCAGCCGGACGTCCTGCTGGTCGAGCTTGCGGATTTCCGGCGAGAACTCCGGAACCGGGCGCCCGCCGGCCTGACCGGTCGTGACCTGCCCCAGAATCCGCCACGGAACGACGCCCTTCAGTTCCGGCAGGTCGTTCAGCAACTGGGGATCGACCGGCAGGGCCATGGAGCCGCGCGGCGCGGGCGGCGTCTGGGCAGCGACCGGGCCGATGGCAACCAGCGCGAAGACAAGCATCGGAAATACATTCCTGAAAGTCACCGGATCACCCCTGGTTCACTTGCGCAGCTCAATGGCCGTGACGCATCCCGCAGTACTGCCCCACCGCGATGCCCTTGCACATCTCCCGTAGCCGCTCCTGGCACTGCTTTTCCGGCGCGCCGCCTTCGAGGCACCGCGCCGCTTCTTCATGCGCCCGCGCCATCTGCCGGTGGCGAGCGATATCTTCGCTCCGGTGCTCCGTTTCGTTCGACTTCGGCGCGGGCGCCGAGTTCTTCGCCGGGGCCGGGGCCTGTGCCATGACAGCGAGCGGCAACGCGAACGCAACGGCAATCGACCAGTTCATCGAGGCTCCTTCAACCGCGCGCCAGGGTGCCGGCGATGTCCATGCGGCTCGCCCGCCAGGCCGGCAACGCCGCCGCGAGCGTGGCGGCCGCAAGCGCAACGATAGCAATCCAGAGCAGCTCGGGCGCGAAGGTCCCCGGCGACACCACGAAGGCGCGCGACCGCGCCAGCCAGGCGCCCACGATCGCGACGGCGGCGAGCCCGGTCGCAAGGCCGGCCAGCAGGGCCACGAGGGCGAGCAGCCATGATTCGATCAGCAAGAGCGTCGCAACCCGCGCGCGGCTCGCTCCCAGCAGCCGCATGATCGCGATGTCGTAACGCCGCTCCTCGAGGGCGTTGTAGAGGGTGACGAACAGCGCCAGCAGCGACGAGGCGACCAGCACGCCGCCGAAGACCCGCATCGTGTCGATCCCGACGCCCATCACCGCGAACAGCCGCGCGAGTTCGTTGGCCGGCGACGCGGCCATCAGCCGGCTCTCGGCGTTCACCTGGCGCGGCACGATCGCCGCCGCCATCGGCGACGCGTACCGCACGAGCAGCGCGGTTACTTCGCGTTCCTCCTCGAGCACGCGGCGCTCGGCGTCGTCCGCCGGGTCGCCCTCGTGCACGCGCCAGACGCTCGCCTTGTCCGTAAGCACGAGCCGGTCCAGCACGGTGCCCGTCGGCGCGAGGACGCCCACGACCTCGTAACGCGCCTCCTCGTGCACGGCGCCGCCCTGCGCCAGGCCGTGCGTGCCGCTGAGCACGCCGCCGACCGCGAGCTGCGTCACCCGCGCGACCTCGGACCCGATCAGCGCCTGCATCGGCGCCGTCCAGAGTGCGCCGGCGGCCAGGCGCGCGCCGTAGTGTTCGATCAGCGCAGGCTCGGTGCCAACGATGCGAAAGCCGCGGAAATTGTCGCCCAGCGAAATCGGAATCACCTGCGCCACCAGGCGGTTGCGGCGGAGTTGATCCACCGAAGCGAGCGGCACGTTCCCGGTCGGAACGTCGACGTGATACAGCGCCGAGAGGATCAGCTGCAGCGGAGAGCCCTTGGCGCCGACGACGAGATCGATGCCCTGCGCATCGCGCGCCAGCTGCTTCGACAGCTGTCCCTGCACGAGGACCACGAACGTGAGCGTGGCCACGCCGAGCGCCAGCAGCACGATCGCCAGCACGGTCTGGAGCGGCCGCCGGGCCAGTTGCGCGAGGACGATCCGCAGGGCGTTCACTGGACTACCCTCCGCGCTGCGCGCTCCGGGATGAGCGCTTCGGAGCGGCCGTGCGCGCTCACTGGACTACCCTCCGCGCTGCGCGCTCCGGGATGAGCGCTTCGGAGCGGCCGTGCGCGCTCACTGGACTACCCTCGCGCTGCGCGCGCGGGATGAGCGCTTCGGAGCGGCCGTGCGCGCTCACTGGACTACCCTCGCGCTGCGCGCGCGGGATGAGCGCTTCGGAGCGGCCGTGCGCGCTCATGC
>Ga0209253_10004882_pt1 | contig 11646 bp, 10 predicted proteins | sample FrelakmetBRP12BR_FD_187145 | JGI IMG/M metagenome (GOLD analysis project Ga0209253, IMG submission 187145) | Freshwater lake sediment microbial communities from the University of Notre Dame, USA, for methane emissions studies - BRP12 BR (SPAdes)... | ecosystem: Environmental > Aquatic >...
CCTCGCCGAGCGCGGTCGCCGGCGTCAGCACTCCGCCGCGTGCCGCGCCACCGGGCAGGCGATCGCCATCGAACGCCAGGCACAGCCCTGACTCGCAAAGAAACCGCAACGTGGCGCGATTGCCCGGGTCGCCATCGAAGGCGATCTCGGCCCGCGCCAGCCGGCCGTCGGCCGCGCGCGCAACGAGTTCGGTGACGAACCAGCCGCTGGCCATGGTCGTCTCCGACGGGCCGGCACCGGGCTTCGGCAGCAGTCTCTTCAGCAAGCCGCGCAGCGAGGGACGCGACATCACGCTGTCGTATCCGCTCATCAGCCCGGTGACGAGAGCCGCCTTGGCATGCGCCATCGGCGCGCCGTACTTCGTGTACTCCTGGTAGCGGAAACGCGGGCCGTAGCCCTCTCCCCAGCGCGCATGCAGCGCGGCGGATCGGCGCACGACACGCGTGTTGATGGGTCCCATCACGAACGGGCCGACCCAGGCGCCGACCGATGCGTCGAAGTGCGTGCCCTGCGGGTCGCGGTTGCGCTCGATCTCCTCACGCGAGTGACCGTCGGCCGGATCGAGCACGAACGGATCGCGGCCCATCTCGATCTCGCCGCTTTCGCGCCGGTGGATGTCGGAGGCGATGGTGCCGCCGTTGAAGCCACCCATCATGCGGAAATACGCAGCGACCTCGACCGGCTCGGCGCTGAGTGCCCGCTGTAACTGCCGCACCACCAGCAGGGTGCCCAGGTCGGACGGCACCGAATCGAAGCCGGCGAACGGCACGATGCGCGTGCCGTCGCGCTCGGCGCGCGCGTGGTGGCGATCGATCAGCGAGCGGACCCAGGCGGTCTCGCCGGTGATGTCGGCGTAATGCGTGCGCCTGGCTACGCAGGCCTCGACCAGCGCATCGCCGTACAGCGCAAACGGACCGGCTGTGCTCAGCACGACGCGCGCGTCACCGGCAATGGCGCGCAGCGCCCGCACGTCGCCGCTGTCGGCAACGCGCAGGTCGGGCCGGCCGCCGAGTCGCCGCCGCAGCGCTTCGAGCTTGCCCTGGTCGCGGCCGGCAATTGCCCATCGCCGCCGGGACTGCAACTGCTCGTGCGATGCGAGGTACTCGGCCGCGCGGCTGCCGACGAATCCGGTCGCGCCGTACAGCACGATGTCGTACTTGCGCCCTGCCATGTCCCGCCTCCGCGCCGTCGCAACATATCGGGGTCAGCGCTCGCTTGCCGGCAGCGCACGATGAGCGTTGGCGCCACTCTCCGCAGGCGCAGCCGAAGCCAGTTTGCGCCACATCGGGTCCGATCGTTCGCCCTCATCTGAGCGGCCGATACCTGCGGCGGGTGCCGTCGCTCACAATCGCTGCACCTGTGTCCTACCGCATTCATGCGACTGGCACAGCGCTTTGCGAAGCACTGCACACCCTGTTTCGAACAACCGGTACATGGAAGGCCGCAGGAAAGAAGAATCGGATCCGATCCTCGTCGCGCGCGACATGGCCGACAACGATCGGCGCAGTTTCGCGCGCTACGGCGTTCGAGGTCTGTGGCGCGTGCACGATCGCGCCCGCAGCCGCGCCATTGGCGTGGTCTGCGACATCGGCCTCGGCGGCCTGCGCATGGAAGCGCCCGACCCGATTCCGCCGGCGCGCCGCTTTGCGCTGTCGATCGAAGTGTGCGTCGAAGGCGTGGAGCGGTCGCGCATCGAGGTCATCGCCCGCTGCGCCTGGCACCGCGCCCGGCCCGACCTGCAGTTCGAGACCGGCTTCGAGTTCGTCGAGATGACGCCGCAGATGCGCGCCCGCATCGCGCAGTACATCGACGAACTCGCCGTCTGACCGCGCCCCAAGCCCGCACTCGCTTCCGGGTTTGCCGCCGCGAACGCACGGCGTAGCATCGCCGCGCCCTCCTTCGCGGAAGTTCCCACGATGCGCAAACCCGTCACCGCGTTGCTGCTCTCCCTCGCCACGGCATCGGCCGCGTGCGCCGAGTTGCCGATCTTCGACGCGCACCTGCACTACAGCCACGACGCCTGGGACGACCTGCCACCTGAGAAAGCGGTCGAACTGCTGAAGGCGGCCGGCGTCAGGCGCGGCCTGGTGTCGAGTTCCAACGACGAAGGGCAGCAGCGCCTCGCGGCTGCCGCGCCCGACCGCATCCTGCTGTCGCTGCGGCCGTACCGTCGGCGCGGCGACCAGGGCACGTGGATGCGCGACGACACCGTGCCCGTCTATCTCGAGGAGAAGCTGGCCCGCTACCGCTATGTGGCGATCGGCGAATTCCACATCTTCGGCGCCGATGTCGACCTGCCGGTGCCACGGCGGATGGTCCAGCTGGCGCGCCGGCACAACCTGGTGCTGCACTCCCATTCGGATGCCGACGCGGTCGAGCGGCAGTTCATGCAGTGGCCGCAGGCGCGCATCCTGTGGGCGCACGCCGGCTTCGATACGCCGGCGCGGGTGCGCGAGATGCTGCGCCGGCATAAGAACCTGTGGTGCGATCTCGCCTTCCGCAGCGACCACGCGCCCGGCGGCGAGCTGGACCCGGAGTGGCAGGCGCTGTTCGTCGCGTTTCCCGACCGCTTCATGGTCGGCACCGACACCTTCACGCCCGAGCGCTGGCCGTATGTCATCGAGCACGCCAGGCTGGCGCGCAAGTGGCTGGCGCAGCTGCCGCCCCCGGTGGCCGAGCGCATCGCCTGGCGCAATGGCGAGGCGCTGTTCGCCTCGGCGATCCGATGAAGTCGGTCGCCGCCGCACTGGCCGCCGCGCTGCCGACGGCCTCGGCGATCGCCTGCGATCCGCCGCTCGCCGGCGCCGGCGTGCAGCGGATCGAGGGCAGGCAGCACGTCGTCGCCTGGCGCTCGCCGCAGCCAGTGCCGCTGGCGCAGTTCTTCACGCTGGACTTTGCTGCTTGCGCGCAAAACGGCGAGCAGATCACGGCGCCGCGCGTCGATGCGACGATGCCCCAGCACGGCCACGGCATGAACTACCGGCCGACCGTCGAGGCGCTTGGCGGCGGCCGCTTCCGCGCCAACGGGCTGCTGCTGCACATGCCTGGCCGCTGGCAGCTGTCGTTCGTGGTGGGCGGCGAGACGCTGCGCGCCGCGCTGACGGTCGACTGATCGCCCGGCGGCGGTTCCTCAGTCGCAGCATCGCCGAGGCAGAACCAACGATGCGCACGGTCCGGCGCGCACTGCTACCGAGCCTGCTGCTCGCCGCGCTGCTTGCAGCGCCCCATCGCGTCGCCGCCGCCCCGCTCGACTTCAGCGCGCAGGAACGAAAGCAGATCGTCTCGCTCGGCCCTTGGCCGCAGCGCATGCCGCCTGATCCGAGCAACCGCGCCTCGGGCAACCCGGACGCGATCGCGCTTGGCGCGCGGCTTTTCTTCGACGCGCGCCTGTCGCCGTCGGCGCGCATCGCCTGCGTGACCTGCCACCAGCCCGACCGCGGCTGGGCCGACGGCCGGCTGCGCGCGCAGGGCCTCGCCGACCTGGAACGCAACACGCCGGCGCTCGCCAACCTGCGGCTGCAGCGCTGGTTCGGCTGGGGCGGCGGATCCGACAGCCTGTGGATGGCCAGCCTGCGGCCGCTGCTCGATCCGCGCGAGTTCGATTCGAACGCGGCGACGGTCGCCGGCCTCTACGCGCGCGACGCCGATCTCGCCTGCCGATACCAGCGTGCGTTCGGTCATGCGCCGGGTGACGGTCGCGATGATGTCGACGAAGTGCTGCTGAACACCGCCAAGGCGCTGGCGGCCTTCCAGGAGACCTTGATCACCGGTCGTACGCCGTTCGACGAGTTCCGCGACGCGCTGGCGCGCGGCGACGAGGCAACGGCGGCGCGCTTCCCGCTGGCCGCGCGGCAGGGGCTGAAGCTCTTCATCGGCCGCGGCAACTGCATGTCCTGCCACAACGGGCCCAACTTGAGCAACGGCGAGTTTGCCGATGTCGGCGTGCCCCACTTCGTCGCCCCGGGCAAGGTCGACGCCGGACGGCACGATGACCTGCAACGGCTTCGCGCAAGCCAGTACAACCTGCGCGGCCGCTACAGCGACGACGCCGGTCGCACGAGTGCGACGGCAACGCGGCATGCGCTGCTCGAGCCGCGCCACTGGGGCGAGTTCAAGGTGCCCAGCCTGCGCAACGTCGCCGCCAGCGCCCCGTACATGCACAACGGATCGATGGCGACGCTGCGCGACGTCGTGCTGCATTACTCGACGCTCGACGAATCACGCATCCATTCGAGCGCCCAGCCGCTGCTGCGCGCGCTGCGGCTTTCGCCTGGCGAGATCGATGCGCTGATCGCATTTCTCGAAACGCTGACCGATGTGCAGGGCGCCCATCGGCCGAGACCGTCGATGCCGGAGCCGTGCGACCCGGCGGCTGCTCAGGCGAAGTAGCCGATCGCCGCCACGGCCAGCGCCACGATCGTGGCCAGCCAGACGATCGGCCAGCGTGGCCTCTCGGCTTCCGCCGACGGCTGTTCATCCTTGCTCGGCGCGGACCGGCCACGTGTGGTCGCCACGCGGGGCAGCATCGGGCTGACGGTCCGCTCCGGCTCGAGCGGCGGCAGCTTGTCGAGCGGTATGCGCGCGGTGAGATCCATCGCCTCCACCATCAGTTCCGGCGGCAGTTCGCCGCGCACCTGGCGCGCCAGGCCGAACGCAATCAGGCGCGCGGCATCGCGCGCCAGCCGCACCGGCTGCAGGCGAGGATCGGTATCGGCGCAGTCGCCCAGGGAACGCAGGCCATCGAACTGCCCGAGCAGGCGGCGCTGGTGGCCGTGCAGGCCGAAACGCGGCTGCTCCAGCTCTTCGCGCCCACGCCGCGTCAGTTCGAGCACCACCGCCGACGGCTCGGCAGCGCTGCGCGGCTGCTGGCCTGCGACCTCGGACGCTGACGGCAATCGATGCATCGTTCTGCTGTCGCGTGAAGGAATCTCGACCACATTGCGATGCTAGGCGAGCCGCGCGCGCGCGTGCTTAATGCAGAAGGATGTCGCACGAGTGACGACATCAGCGATGTCAGTCATCACCCACTTGCGAGCTGCGGAGGCCTGCTACCGTGCCGGTCATGCACACGGCTGACGAGATCCCTCTCGACAAACTGGCCGCCACCGCGCTGGCTAATGTCGGCACCGAATACCCGTTTCACCTGACGCACCTCGCGCGCAGCGGCGCCGATGTGCTGGCGCCGCGCGCGCTGCATCCGGTGTTCCACGGCGCCTACGACTGGCACTCCTGCGTGCACATGCACTGGACGCTGGCGCGCTGCCTGCGGTTGCGCGTAGATGGCGAGCTTGCAGCGTCGATCGCCGCGCACTTCGACGCGCGGTTCACGCCCGCCGCAGTGGCCGGCGAGTGCGCCTATTTCTCCGCCCCGGGGCGGGCGACGTTCGAGCGGCCCTATGGCTGGGGCTGGCTGCTGCAACTGGCGATCGAACTCGATGCGCTGGCAGGTCACGACTCTGCCGCCGCGCGCTGGCGCGATGCCCTGGCCCCGCTCGCCGCGCTGATTGCGGGGCGCCTTGTCAGCTGGCTGCCGCGCGCGGAGTTTCCGGTGCGCGCCGGCGCGCACGGCAACACCGCGTTCGCATCGGTGCTGGCACTGCAGTACGCGCGGCGCCGCGATGCCGCGCTGGCAGCTTCGATCGAGGAGCGCGCGCGCCGCTGGTTCGGAGCCGATCGCAGCTATCCGACCGGCTACGAGCCGGGCGGCGATGACTTTCTCTCCGGCGGGCTGTGCGAGGCACTGCTGATGGCACGCGTGCTGCCGGCCGACCAATGGGCATCGTGGTGGTCGACCTTCCTGCCCGCAGAAGCTGCGGTGGCGTCGTGGCTGGCGCCGGTGCCGGTCGCCGATCCGAGCGACGCCAAGATCGTCCATCTGCACGGACTTAACCTGTCGCGCGCCTGGTGCTGGCGGCAACTGGTGCCGCTGCTGCCGGCGCCGCAGCGCGCGAGCGCTGCGCAGGCGGCCGAGGCGCACCTGCGGGCCTCAGTCGCCGCAGCCACCGAGGGCGACTATGTCGGCACGCACTGGCTCGCTTCCTTCGCCCTGCTGGCGGCCACCGGTGAGTCGGTCGACGGCTGTTGACCGCCATCAACGCCGCTGGCGGCCGGGCTGGTCTGATTGCCTCCGGAGGGAGAGATGAACAAGTCCTGGGATGCGATCGTCATCGGCTCCGGCATCGGCGGGCTCGCCGCCGCTGCCGCGCTATCGACCTGCGGCAAGCGGGTGCTCGTTCTCGAGCGGCACGCGCAGCCGGGAGGGTTGACGCAGACCTTCCAGCGCCAGGGCTGGCGCTTCAACGTCGGCGTGCATTACCTCGGCGGCTTCGGTCCAGGCGAAGCGAACCGTCTCCTGCTCGACCACTTGTCCGGCGGCCGCATCGAGATGGCGCCCATTGCCGGCGCCTACGACCGCATTCGCCTGCCGGGCCTGACGCTGCCGTTCGCGCCGCCGCGCAGCGCGCTGATCACCACGCTGAAGGACGCCTTCCCGCGCGAAGCGGAAGGCATCGACCGCTATTTCGAAGCGGTCGACCGCGCCGCGGCGACGATGGGCACGGTGTTCATGGCACGCAGCATGCCGGGTCCGCTGGCCGCCCCGCTGGCATGGTTCCGGCGCAGGGAGATCGAACGCTGGGTCGGCCGCACGACCTGGGAGGTGGTGCAGGGGTTCACCGACGACCCGAAGCTGCGCGCGGCGCTGACCGCCCAGTGGATCGATTACGGCAGCCGGCCCGCTGAGAGCTCCTTCGGCGTGCACGCGATGGTCACCCGCTCGTATCTCGACGGCGCCTGGTATCCGGTCGGAGGCAGCCAGGTCTTCGCGCGCGAACTCGGACGCACGATCGGCGAGGGCGGCGGCGAGATCCGCACGCGCAGCGAAGTCGCCGGCATCACGGTCGAGGGCCGGCGGGTGACCGGCGTGCGGCTGCGCAGCGGCGAGCGCATCGATTCGCGCTGCGTGATCTCGGACGCCGGCGCGCACAACACGCTGCGGCTGCTGCCTTCGGGCGAGGTCGATTACAGCTGGGCGCAGGACGTCACGGAGCTGGACGCCTCGACCGGCTACATCGGCCTGTACCTCGGCCTGTCGGGCGACATCGAACAAGCGGGGGCGGACGCTGCCAACACCTGGATCTACGAGTCGTGGGACGTCAACCAGGGCTGGGACGATCCCCTCAATCAATCGCGCGCTCCGGCGCTGTTCGTCGCCTTCCCGTCGCTGCGCGATCCGGCGCACGAACCGGGGCCGCAGAAGCGGCACACCTGCGAGATCGTCGCGCTGGTGAACTGGAGTGCGTTCTCGCAATGGGACCATTCCGACGACCCCGAAGGCATGGCGGCCGGCGCGGGACGAGAGAAGGGCTATGCGGAGCTGAAGGACAAGCTGACGCGCAGCCTGCTGGCGCAGTTCGGCGAGCACTTCCCGGCATTGGCGCGGATGGTGCAGTTCACCGAGGCATCGACGCCGATCACCGTGGCCAGTTTCACCGGCGCCGAGCACGGCGCGATGTATGGACTGGCGACCACGCCGCAGCGGTTCCTGTCACCGGCACTGCGGCCGCGCACCCCCATCGGCGGCCTGCTGCTCGCCGGCCAGGATGCCTGCATGCCGGGGGTCACCGGCGCGATGATGGGCGGGCTGATGGCGGCGGCGAACCTCGAACCGCAGCTGTGGCGGCTGCTGCGCTGATCCCATTGCTTCCGGCCGGGCCGTCGTCGGCCGCGGCAGAAGTGAGGTTGATGCGGACGCCGCCGGCCAGCGCCTGGCGTAGGCTTGCGGCGAGGTCAGTTGAGATGTTCCGGTACGTTCTCGGCACAGTGTTCGAGAGCTTGGGCGCGCGGCAGCGGCGGCCATTGGCGCAGATGCTGCGCGCGGCCGGCCTGCTGCTCGTGCTGTCGCTGACGGGCTGCGCCTGGCTGATCGACAAGCAGCACGCCCTCGCGCTGCGGCCCACCCCGGGCCAGCCGGCCAACTTCAACGGCCTGCGCTCCGGCGACGAACGACGCCTGGTCCCGGTGAATGGGACAGGCGAGACGCAGCTGCTGGCGCTGTGGTGGCTGCCCAATGCCGACCCCGCCGCGCCGACGCTGCTGTACCTGCACGGCACGTTCCGCAACCTGTACCAGAACCTGCCGAAGATCGAGGCGCTGCGCGAGGCCGGCTTCTCGGTCGTGGCGGTCGACTATCGCGGCTGGGGCGACAGCACGTCGATCATTCCGTCGGAGGCGACCATCGTTGCCGATGCCTGGCGCGCATGGGACGAACTGGCGCAGCGCCAGCCCAATCCCCGCAAGCGCGTGATCTACGGCCACTCGATGGGCGGCACCGTGGCCGTGGCGCTGGCCAGCCAGCTCCACTACGGCAGCGACTACGGCGCGCTGGCGCTGGAATCGACCTTCACCAGCCTGCCCGATGTCGCTGCAGCAGCGGGTTTCTGGGGGCGCGTCGGCGCGGCACTGACCACCATGGAGTTCGACGCCCGGTCGCGCATCGGCGTCGTCGACGCGCCGGTGTGGATGCTGCACGGCACCGAGGACCGGACCGTGCCGGTCGAACTCGGCCGCCAGTTGCGCGACGCCGCCCCGCCCGGCGTGCACTGGGTCGAATTTCCCGACGGCCGCCACAGCCGGCTGCACAGCCAGTTCCCGGAGCAATATCGGCAGACCTTCCGCGAACTGATCGAGCAGTTGTCCCAACCGGTCGCCGTTCGATGAGTGCGTTCGCCGGCGGCGGGATCGTCCGGCTCAGCCCGCCGGCTCGAGCCGCAGGATCGCGCCATTGGGCTGGTCGGTCAGCAGGTAGACGAGGCCGTCCGGCCCGACGCGCACGTCGCGTATGCGCGCCACGGCGCCCGACAGCATGAACTCGTCCTCGACGAACTTCTCGCCGTCCAGCCGCACGCGGATCAGGCTTTGCCCGCGCAGCGCGCCGATCAGCACGTTACCGCGCCACTTCGGAAACCGGTCGCCCTCGTAGAAGGCCATGCCCGAAAGCGCCGGTGACGGCACCCAGTACTTGACCGGCTGCGCCATGCCGGGCTTCTCGGTGCCTTCGCCGATCTTCGTCCCCGAGACGTAGTTGACGCCGTAGGTGATGACCGGCCAGCCGTAGTTGACGCCGGCCTTGATGACGTTCAGCTCGTCGCCGCCCTGCGGCCCGTGCTCGTGCGCCCACAGCACGCCGGTCTTGGGGTGAAGCGCCGCGCCCTGCACGTTGCGGTTGCCGAGCGCATAGATTTCCGGCTTCGCCTTCGGATCGCCCGCGAACGGGTTGCCCGGCGCCGGCTTGCCGTCGTCGGTCAGGCGCAGGATCTTGCCGGCGTGATCGTCGAGCTTCTGCGCGCGCGCCATCTCGCCGCGGTCGCCAAGCGTCACGTACAGGAAGATCGCGGGGTCAGAGCCCGGCCGGTCAGCGGCGCGGCCTGCCGGTGAACCTGCGGCTGTCGGGGTCTGACCCCTTGTCGACGAATCGTCGAACACCAGCCGCGAGCCGAAGTGAAAGCTGGTGTTCGACTTCGGCGCCATGCGGAAGATGACCTCGACGTTCTCCATCTTCCACGCGCCGGGGCCGCCGGCGAGCCTGCCGCGCGCCACCTCGGTGCCGTTCTCCCCCGCGGCGTCGCGCTGCGCATAGCTCCAGTAGACCAAGCCGTTGTCGCGGTGCTTCGGATGCAGCGCGATGTCGAGCAGCCCGCCCTGACCCTGCGCGTCGACGCGCGGCAGGCCCGCCACCGGCACCGGGTCGAGCCTGCCGTCCTTGCCGACCACGCGCAGCCGCCCGGGGCGCTCGGTGACGAGCATGCGGCCGTCGGGCAGGAAGGCGAGCCCCCACGGGCGATCGAGCCCCTCGGTGACAGTGGTGAGCCGCACCGCGTGCTCGCGGGTCTGGACGACCTGGGCGTCGACGATCGGGGAAGCCGCCAGCAGCGCGGCCAGAAGCAAAGTGGTCCGGTTCATCTTGGTGCCGAAAGACGTGCAGCCTGCCTCAGTGGACCGTGCCTGCCCAGCCGGGATTGCCCCGATTGGGCGCCGTCAGCCGATGCGGTTTTCCTCGACGGCGTGGCAGGCGACCTGCGCCTCGACGCCCGCATGGCGATGTGGCTTCAGCACCGGTGCTTCGCGCTTGCAGCGCTCGTCGGCATGCGGGCAGCGCGGATGGAAGGTGCAGCCCGACGGCGGGTTGAGCGGATTCGGCACCTCGCCGGCCACCGGCGTGCGCGCGCGGCCGGTCATGTCGAGGTCCGGGATCGCGTCGAGCAGCATGCGCGTGTACGGATGGCTCGGCGCCGAGAACAGCCTGCTCTTGGGCGCCAGTTCGACGATCCGCCCGAGGTACATCACGCCGACCCGGTCCGAGATGTGGTGAACGACCGCCAGGTTGTGCGAGATGAACAGATACGTCAGGCCGAGTTCGCGCTGCAGGTCCTTCATCAGGTTCAGCACCTGCGCCTGCACCGAGACGTCGAGCGCCGAGGTCGGCTCGTCGCAGACCAGGAACTCGGGATTGGTCGCCAGCGCGCGCGCGATCGAGATGCGCTGCCGCTGGCCGCCTGAGAACTGGTGCGGGTACTTGGCCTTGTCGGCAGGCGACAGGCGCACCAGCTTGAGCAGTTCGTCGACGCGGGCGGTGACGCTCTGCGGATCCGACATCAGCCCGTGCGCCTTCAGCGGTTCGGCCACGATGTCGGCGACCCGCCAGCGCGGATTAAGGCTCGCGTACGGGTCCTGGAAGATCATCTGCAGCTTCTGCCGCAGGCTGCGGCCGGCGGCGGCGTTCATCTCGCGCAGGTCGTGGCCGAAGAACTCGACGCGGCCCCGGGTCGGCGCATACAGGTTCACCAGCAGGCGCGCCACAGTCGACTTGCCGCAGCCCGATTCGCCGACCAGCGCAAGCGTTTCGCCGCGGCGGATCTCGAAGCTGACCTCGTCGACGGCGTGCAGGATCGTCCGCGGCTTGCCCTCGAGCACCCGGTTCAGCCACGGCGACGAGACGTCAAAGTACTTGGAGATGCCCTCGGCACGGACGATTACGTCGCCCTGCGCGACGGCATTGTTAGCGGGCTTGCGAACGGCGCTCATGCGGCAATCCTCCCGCCGCCGGCATCGTGCAGCCAGCACGCTGCCTGCGAGGTGCCGGCCGGCATCAGCTCGGGCCGCTCGCGGCTGCAGCGCTCGAATGTCTTCTCGCAGCGCGGGTGGAAGGCGCAGCCCGACGGGATCTCGGTGAGCCGCGGCATGCTGCCCTCGATCTGCGTCAGCCGCTCGGTCTCGTGCTCCATGCTCGGGATCGAGCCCATCAGGCCGACCGTGTAAGGATGCTGCGGCCGGTGGATGACCTCGGCCACCGGGCCGATCTCGGCGATGCGGCCGGCGTACATCACGGCCACCCGGTCGGCGGTCTCGGCGATCACGCCCATGTCGTGCGTGATCAGCATCACCGCCGTCTTCTTCTCCCGGCACAGCGTCTTCAGCAGCTGGATGATCTGCGCCTGGATCGACACGTCCAGGGCCGTGGTCGGCTCGTCGGCGATCACCAGCTTCGGCTCGGCGGCCAGGGCCAGCGCGATCACCACCCGCTGCCGCATGCCGCCGGAGAACTGGTGCGGGTAGTGGTCGACGCGCCGCTCCGGCGCCGGGATGCCG
>Ga0209253_10004883_pt1 | contig 11646 bp, 13 predicted proteins | sample FrelakmetBRP12BR_FD_187145 | JGI IMG/M metagenome (GOLD analysis project Ga0209253, IMG submission 187145) | Freshwater lake sediment microbial communities from the University of Notre Dame, USA, for methane emissions studies - BRP12 BR (SPAdes)... | ecosystem: Environmental > Aquatic >...
CCCTCTACGTTTCGGAGGCTTCATGCGCAGGATCGCACTCCTTTCGACCGTCGCCTTTCTCGCCGCTTGCGGCGGCAGCAGCAGCAGCAGCGGCACCGGCTACCTCCGGGTGGCCAACCTCTCCGCCGATCTAGGAGCCCTCGACTTCTGTGTCGCGACGGCCGGCGGAACTTTCGGTAGCCCGGTCATGGCCGGCGCCGGAACCATGGCCGCATCCGGACTCGTCCGCGCCAGTTCGTTGAACGAGGGCGCGCTCGCGGTCTCCAAGTACTTCTCGTATCCGGCCGGTACCTATGACGTCCGGGTGTTCAGCATGACCCAAGTCGGCTCGAGCTGCGCGAGCCCGCTCCTCACCGCGACCAACGTCTCCCTCGGCAACGGTGTCTACAAGCTCATCGCCGCCGTGGGCATGACGGGGGCCACCGGCGCTCCCCACTCGCTCGCCACCTTCACCGACGAGGCGACCGTGGCCACGGGCAACGTGGCCATCCGCTTCGCGAACACGGGCATCCTGGCGCTGCCCGGCGCCACCCCCGTGGCGCTGCCCCCGATCGACGTGGGCGTCATCCCTGCAGTGACCGGGGCGACCTACACGCTCATCTTCGGGAACGTCGCCTACCCCGGCGTCGCCGCGGGAGGCATCGTCGACACGAACGGCTACGCCATCGTCCCGGCCGCCGGCTTCGCCGCGGGTGCAGCCCTCTGGGTCTGCTCCGCCGGCGTGGCCCCGCCGTCCCCTGCGTGCCAGGCGACGACGGTCGCCGCGGGGGTCATCGCCGGCGGCACAGTGGCGACCGCCTACGTCATCGGGCTCGCCGGCGTGGCGCCCAACGCGCTGCTCTGCGGCGACAACCAGGCTCCGCCCGTCGTCGGCTACCCGTACTCGATGTGCACGACGAACCCGAATCCCGTGTAGCTCGCCTCGTCCGATCGCATCGAAGTTCGAGGCCCGGCGTGCACGCGCACGCCGGGCCTTCTCCTGCCCTCAGCCGCCCTTCGTTCCCCGGGCCGGCTCGGCCGGGCGCGGCGCCGCTGGCGCCTCCCCGACCGTCAGCATCCCCTTCACCTTCGTGAACCAGGGCTGGCTGAGCCCCTTCACGCGCAGCACCTCGTCCGTCTTGCGGAAGGGGCGCTTGTCGCGCGTGGCCACGATGGCCTCGGCCCGCTTCTTCCCCACCCCGGGCAGGCGCATCAGCTCGGCGGCGGTGGCGGAGTTGAGGTCGATCCGCTCGCCGGGGCCGAGCGGCTTCTTCTCGGCCTGGGCGGGCGTCGCGACGAGGAGCGCGAGCAGCCCGAGCAGCGGCAGCAGGCCGCGCCCGGCGCTCACGTCTGCGCCTCCTCCTCGGCCGGGTGGGGCGCGCCGTTGCCGTTTCCGGGGCGGGCGTCGTCCTGGAAGCGCTGCTCCCGGATCTGGAGCCGGTTGGTGCTGGACGGGAACGCGTCGAGCACCACCGTCAGGCTGCTGTCACGGTTGGTGAATGCCGCCCCCACCTTCATCCAGTAGGGGCGCCCTCCGTCCTTGCGGTCGAGGACCGCGTACACGGAGAGGGGCTTGCGGCCGGTTTGGCCGCCGTTCGAGTCGGTCATGGTCGGTTCTCCCTTGCTGCGGGTTCGCCGCCCTGGAAGAGCAACGCGCGTGCCCGCGCCGGAAGCGCGACGAAGGCCCATGAATCCCCGCGTCCCGGTCCGCGGCGCGGACGACGGTGCGGCGCCCGGTCAGGCGCTCCCGGGGCGATCCGGCCCAGCCATCCGGCTCAGTTCACGCCGGGGCGCGGGAAGTGGGGCGACGGGGTCGCGTCCACGATGCCGAACAGCGACTCGTAGCGGGTCAGGTTCTCCTGCATCGCGATCAGCAACCGCTTCATGTGGCGGGGCGTCAGGATGGCGCGGGCCCTCACCGTGGCCTTGGGGGCCTCGGGATGCAGGTAGAGGAGGTCGAGCGTGAACTCGCTGTCGGTGTGGTTCACCATGGCGAAGTTGACGAAGACCCCGTTTGCGGTGGCGGCGTCGATCTCGATCTGCACCTGGACCTGCTGCGGGGCGGCCGGCGTGGCGGGCTTGTCGGACATGCCGGGAGCCTACCGCGGAAAGGCCGGTGCGGGGCGTCCCGCCGTCGTGCTAAGGGACCACGATGGTCGGACGCAACCACCCCCAGGGAGACGGCGGCCCCTTCGACCTGCCGGGCCGCCCCGACCAGCCCGGCCGCCCGGGCGGGGCCGACGTCGCGCTCCTCCTGCACGGCCTGACCGGTTCCCCGTTCGAGCTGCGACCGGTGGCCGACCGGCTCGCCCAGGCGGGGGTTCGCTGCGTGGCGCCGGTCATGCCGGGTCACGAGAGCCCGGAGGCGCTGGCCCGGACCACCTGGCTCGACTGGGTGGCCGGCGCACGCGACGCCCTGCGAGGGCTCGGGGAGGCCCGGCGCACCCTGGTCGTCGGTTCGTCGATGGGGGCGCTCGCCGCCTGCGCGCTGGCCGCCGAGAGCCCGGGCCGGGTCGACGGCCTCGCGCTGCTCGCGCCGGCGCTCGAGCTCATGCCGATGGGGAAGCTGGCCGGATGGCTTTCGCGCCACACGCCGGTCGCCCGGTTCCTCCCGAACATCCACAAGCGCGGAGGCTCCGACGTCGCCGACCGGGCCATGCGCGCCGCGAACCCCTGCATGCACGCCGTCCCGTTCCGCTCGGTGGCCCAGCTGGAGGCCTTCCAGAAGCACGTCGACGCGATCCTGCCCCGGGTGCGATGCCCGGCGCTGGTGGTGGCGGGCGCGCTCGACGGCACGGTGACCGTGGCCGGCGCGCGACGGATGGCCGGGCGGCTGGGCGGCGGGGCTCGCTTCCTCGTGCTGCCCCGCAGCCGCCACCTGGTCGGCATCGACGTGGAGCGGGATCGCTGCGCCGCGGAAGTTGCCGCCTTCTTCGACTCCATCCCGGCGCACGGCGGCGGCCGCGCCCGCAAGACGGCGAGGTGACGCATGGCGAAGTACGTCGTGGCCATCGACCAGGGGACCACCGGCACCACCGTGCTGGTGCTCGACAAGAAACTCTCGGTGAAGAGCAAGGTCACCCAGGAGTTTCCGCAGCACTTCCCGAGGCCGGGCCAGGTGGAGCACGACCTGGAGGAGATCTGGAGATCGACCCTCTCCACGCTGCGCCGAGCGCTCGTCCGCGCCGGTGCGTCGGGGCGCGACGTGGCGGCCGTGGGCATCACCAACCAGCGCGAGACGGTGGCGCTCTGGAGCCGTCGCGACGACGCGCCGCTGGCCCGGGCCATCGTGTGGCAGGATCGGCGGACCGCCGGCGAATGCCAGCGCCTGCGCGACGCCGGGCACGAGGACTGGGTCCGCGAGCGGACCGGGCTGGTGCTCGACCCCTACTTCTCCGCCACCAAGCTCGGCTGGCTCCTCGACCACGTGAAGGGCGCGAGGGCCCGGGCCCGGAAGGGGGAGATCGCCTTCGGGACCATCGACACCTTCCTGGCCTGGCGGCTCACCGGCGGGAAGGCCCACGTCACCGACCCGTCCAATGCCAGCCGCACCATGCTCATGAACCTGCGCACGCTGCGCTGGGATCCGGAGCTGCTCGACCTGTTCGGCGTCCCGGCCGGGATCCTCCCCGAGATCCGCATGAGCTCGGAGGTCTACGGGACGACCCTGGGATTGCGGGTGCTCCCCGACGGCGTGCCGGTGGCGGGCATCGCCGGCGACCAGCAGGCGGCCCTCTTCGGCCAGGCCTGCTTCACCCCGGGTGACGCGAAGATCACCTACGGCACGGGCGCCTTCGTGCTCGCCAACACCGGCCCGGAGCCGGTGACCTCCCGGCACGGCCTGCTCTCCACCGTGGCCTGGTCGATCCCCGGCGAGGTGGCCTACGCGCTCGAAGGCTCGGCCTTCATCGCCGGCGCGGCCGTGCAGTGGCTTCGCGACGGGCTGGGGCTGGTCCGCTCGGCGTCGGAGATCGAGGCCCTGGCCCGCAGCGTGCCCGACACCGGCGGGGTGGTCTTCGTGCCGGCGCTGACCGGCCTGGGCGCCCCGCACTGGCGCGCCGGCGCCCGCGGCCTCATCGCCGGGATCGACCGGGGCACCCGCGCCGCGCACGTCGCCCGGGCGGCCCTCGAGGGAATTGCACTGGAAGTGTACGACCTGGTCGCCGCCATGCGCCAGGAGTCACGCCACCGCCTGCCGGCGGTCCGGGTCGACGGCGGCGCCTGCAACAACGACCTGCTCATGCAGCTGCAGGCCGACCTGCTCGAGGTGCCGGTGATCCGGCCGAAGATGGTGGAGACCACCGCGCTCGGCGCGGCCTTCCTGGCCGGGCTGGCGGTCGGCTACTGGAAGTCGCGCGACGAGATCGGCCGGGCCTGGAAGGTGGACCGGCGCTTCGTGCCGAAGATGAAGGCGGAGACCCGCCGGAAGATGCACGAGCGCTGGCGGTGGGCGCTGGAGCGGGCCTGACGGCGTCGGCCCCCGGGTAGGCGCCTACAGCAACCGGTCGAGCGCGTCGCCCACCGTCTCGACGCCCACCACCTCGATCGACGACGGGACCTCTGCGTGCCTGGCATTTCCCGCCGGGACCACCGCGCGCCGGAAGCCCAGCCGCGCCGCCTCCGTCAGCCGGGCCTCGGCCTGCGCCACCGCCCGGACCTCGCCGGCCAGCCCCACCTCGCCGAGCACCAGCGTCCGGGCGTCGATGACCTTGTCGCGGAAGGAGGAGGCCAGCGCCGCCACCGTGGCCAGGTCGGCGGCCGGGTCCTCCAGCGTCATGCCGCCCGCCACGTTCACGAAGAGGTCGCAGCCCAGGATGTCGAGGCCGACCTTCTTCTCGAGCACGGCGGCGAGCAGCGCCACCCTCGCCGGGTCGAGCCCCAGCGCCGTGCGGCGCGGCGTGCCGAAGCCGGTGGGCGCGACCAGCGCCTGCACCTCGACGAGGAGCGTGCGGGTCCCGGAGAGCGCCGCGGTGACCGCGCTCCCGGCCGCGTCCTGGGGGCGCTCGGCCAGGAAGAGGGCCGACGGGTTCGCGACCTCGGCGAGGCCGCGCGACTTCATCTCGAAGACGCCGATCTCGCTGGCCGATCCGAAGCGGTTCTTGTGGGCGCGCAGCACGCGGTACGGGTGGGCGCCGCCTCCCTCGAAGTAGAGCACCGTGTCGACGATGTGCTCGAGCACCCTCGGGCCGGCGATGGACCCGTCCTTGGTGACGTGCCCGACCAGGAAGACCGGCGTCTCGGTGGTCTTGGCGTAACCCATGAGCCGGGCCGTCACCTCCCGGATCTGGGTCACCGTTCCGGGCGCCGACGCGAGCTCGGGCAGGTACTGGGTCTGGATCGAGTCTACCGCCAGCACGGCCGGCTCGAGCTGCGATGCCACGTGGAGCACCCGCGACGCATCGGTCTCGGCGAGCAGGTGGAGGTTCGGTGCGTCGACGCCCAGCCGGTCGGCCCGAAGCTTCACCTGCCGCGCCGACTCCTCGCCCGACACGTAGAGCACCGGACGCCCGGAGAGCTGCTTGGCGAGACGGTCGAGGGCCGTGAGCATGAGCGTGCTCTTGCCGATGCCCGGGTCGCCGCCGAGGAGCACCAGCATCCCGGGAACCACGCCCCCGCCCAGCACCCGGTCGAGCTCGGTGATGCCGGTGCGGATCCGCTCGTCCTCGCTCGCGACCACCTCGGCGAGCCGGATCGGTTTCGCCGCGCCGCCTGGCGAGGGTGCGCGCGACGAACTGCGGACGTCCGGCGCGACCTCCTCGTGGAGGGTGTTCCAGCGGTGGCAGGAGGGGCACTGGCCCATCCACTTGGGAGAGGAATGGCCACACTCCGCGCAGGCATAGATGCTCTTCTGACGGGGAGCGGGGCGGGCCATGCGCGACCTTGTCATGCAACCCTGACGCCAGCGACAGGCACTCCTGCTAGGCTCCGTCTGGATGTCCCGTTCGAGCCAGCATGAACCACCGTCCGGAGCGCAACTCGGCGTCGCCGCCGCCGCCGACGTCACCGCCGACGTCACGCTCATCGACTCGATGCTGGCCCTCTCGCCCGAGGAGCGTCTCCGCCAGAACGACCGGATGATTCGCACCATCGAGGAGCTCCGCCATGGATTCGCCGCCGCCCGGGCTCACGACGCTGCTCGCCAGGCTGGCGGCGAGCGGGACTGACTTCGTCCTGGTCGGCGCGCTGGCAGCGGTCGCCCAGGGCGCGCCGCTGACGACGTTCGACGTGGACGTGGTCCACCGTCGCGGCGCCGACAACGTCGACCGCCTGCTCGGCTTTCTCGCCTCGATCGACGCCAGATACCGGGGGCGCCCCGCGGGGCAGGTCCTCCGCCCCACTCGCGATGCGCTCCTCGGCACGGGGCATCAGCTCCTCACCACCGACCTCGGCCCGCTCGACGTCCTCGGCGCCATCGAGGGGGGGCGCGGCTACGACGACCTCGTTCCCGAGAGCGTCGTGGTCGAGGTCGAAGGGAAGCGGGTGAAGGTCCTTCGACTCCGGATGCTTGCGGAGCTCAAGCGCGGAGCAACCAGCGCAAAGGACCAGCTGTCCCTGGCGGTCCTCGAGGAGACGATCCGGCGCGCCGGAGCCGGGTGACACAGCCCCGCCCCGTTCCCCCGAAGGAGTGGTTCACCTGGTTGAACCACGACACGCCTGTCGCGTTTCGTCCAGGTGAACCGGAGTCGTCAACCCGTCCCTCGTCCCGGGTTGACGACGGTCAGGGGCCGGGTATCCTGCCGCCCCATGTGCGAGACCCGCGCCGCGCTCCCCCCCGGAATCGAGCCCATCTCCACTGACGAGGCCCGCCGCCTCATCCGGCTCACCTCCGGCCCCGAGTTCGAGTCCCTGCTCGACCGCGCCGCCGCCATCCGCCACGCCGTCCACGGCGACGAGGTGAGCCTGTGCGGCATCACCAACGCCAAGTCGGGGCTCTGCCCGGAGGACTGCGGCTTCTGCTCCCAGTCGGCCCACTACCAGGACGCCGACGCGCCGGTCTACTCGCTCCTCACCGCCCGCGACATGCTCGAGCAGGCCAAGGCCGCCGAGGCCGCCGGCGCGCGCGAGTTCTCCATCGTCTGCAGCGGCACCCGGGTCTCGAAGGAGGAGGAGCTCTCGGTCATCGAGGAGGCCATCCGGCTCATCAAGGCCGAGACCACCGTCGAGCCGTGCGCCTCGCTCGGCCTCATGAAGGAGAAGGACATCGCCCGGCTCAAGGCGGCCGGCCTCATGCACCTGCACCACAACCTCGAGACCGCCCCCAGCCACTTCGACCAGGTCTGCACCACCCACACCTTCCAGGAGCAGATCGACACGGTGCGCACCGCCAAGGGGCTGGGGCTCAAGCTCTGCACCGGCGGGATCCTCGGCATGGGCGAGTCACCGGAGCAGCGGGTCGAGCTCGCCGAGGTGCTGCGCGACCTCGACGTGGACTGCGTGCCGGTGAACTTCCTGAACCCGCGCCCCGGCACGCCGATGGGGCACCTGAAAGCCATCAGCGCCGAGGAGTGCCTGGCCGCCGTGGCGGTCTACCGGCTCATGATGCCCACCGCACACATCTTCGTGATGGGTGGACGGGAAGTGAACCTGGGCGACCGGCAGGACGACATCTTCCGCGCCGGCGCCAACGGCACCATGGTGGGCAACTACCTGACCAGCGCCGGGAAGACCCCGGAGCAGGTGATCGAGATGATCGCCGGCCAGGGCATGACGGTTCGCCCCACTCCCGACCCCGAGCACTGGGCCTTTCACGGAGAGGCGCCGGCGGAGATCGGCTGGAACCGTCGGGCCACCGAGCCGGGCCGCCGCTCGCTTCGGGTCGTCCGCTAGCCGGTGGCGTTCCCTCGCCCGTGAATCCCTCCGGCCTTCACGTCGTCTTCGGAGCCGGCCAGGTCGGCCTGCCTCTGGCCCGCCTGCTCGCCGCCCGCGGCCGCCAGGTGCGGCTGGTGAGCCGCTCGGGAAGGCCGCCTCCCGGCGGCACCGGCGTCGACGGAGCGATCCAGGTCTCGGCAGCCGACGCCATGGACGCGGCCGCCTGCCGCAAGGCCGTCGAGGGGGCCGCCGTCGTCTACCACTGCATGAATCCAGTGTACGACGCGGCCGCCTGGGAGGCGCAGTTGCCCCCCATCCAGGAGAACCTCGTCGCGGCGGCCGGCCGGGCCAGGGCCCGCCTCGTCGTTCTCGACAACCTCTACGCGGTGGGGCGCACCGGTGGCCGTCCCATGAACGAGTCCACGCCCGCCGCCCCGTGCAGCCGCAAGGGGGAGACCCGCGCCCGGGTGGCGTCCTCGCTCCGCGAGGCGGTCCGCCGCGGCGACGTCCGCGCGGTCACCGGCCGTGCATCCGACTTCTTCGGCCCCGGCGGCGTGCTGACCGCCTACGGAGAGCGGTTCTGGAAGCGGCTCTTCGCGGGGAAGGGAGCCGAGGTCCTGGGAAACCCGGAAACCCTGCACACCTACCATTTCATCCCCGACGTGGCGGCCGGCCTTGCGGCGCTGGGGGAGGCGACGGAGGAGGCGAGCGGGGCCGAGAACGGAGAAGCGTGGATCCTGCCCTGCGCGCCGGCGGGGAGCACGCGCCAGCTGGTCGCCGGGTTCGAGGCCGCTGCGGGTATTCCCGCGGCGGTGCAAAGAATGCCTCGACCCATGGTGAAGATCCTGGGGCTCTTCATGCCCATCCTCCGCGAGGTGGACGAGATGCTCTACCAGTGGGACGAGCCCTACGTCGCCGACGACCAGGCCTTTCGTGCACGATTCGGCGTGCTGCCCACGCCACCGGCCGAGGCCGCCCGCCAGACCGTCGCCTGGGCCAGATCCGCGTACGCCCGCCAGGCCTGAACCGCTAGCGCAGGACCGAGAGCAGCCGCGCCACCTCGACGATCGCGTCGCGGTCGATGCCCTTCACGAGCACCCTTCGGCGCCCGCTGGCGAGATCCCGCCAGGCCACGGCGTCGCTCCACCCCAGGAGGACCTCGCCGTCGAGGCGGGGCCCTTCCCCGTCATCCCTCGCGCGGAGCAGCTCGATCACCTTCTCCAGCTGCAGCCGGGTGCGCGGGCGGAGGAGGAGATCCACCGAGGACCGGCCGGTGACGTAGGGCTCGCCGGTGACGTGCTGCCAGGCGAGCGGGCCGGTCACCGACAGCGGAACCCCGGCATTCGCGGCGGCCCTGTCCAGGGCGAGGAGGGGCCTGTGCCAGTCCGGAGGCGCAGCGGGGATGACCTCGCCGAGCGGCAGCGGAGGTTCCATCCGGGTGATCGCCCCGCGCACCACGGTGAAGCGGATGCTGGCGAGCCACCGCGAGGCCGGAAGGGTGACGAAGAGCGCGACCCCCGGCCCGTCACCGGGACCGCGGCGGCGCACCATCGCCGGTCTGCCTCGGGTGAACCAGTCGACGAGCGCCGCCCGCGCCTGCCTCGCCATCGGCGACGTGACGTGCACCTGCCAGGAGAGGCCGACCCAGGCCAGGTCGTGCTGGGACAGACGTCCATGGATGTCCGCGCGCACGGGGTGGTGAACATCCTTCCATGAAGCGGCGCCCCGGTGTCAAACGACCCTGTCTCGTCCCGGCTTCTCCTGTGGCCCGGCGGTGCTACCATGCGCGGCCGCACGATGGCTCGAAACCGCCAGGCTCGAAGGCAGAAGGCCACCCCGGCTGGCGAGACGACAGCGAGCGTCCCGGCCCAGGACCCATCGCGGTTCGCCTCGATCCTGCGGAGCCCGTGGCTGCTGGCGATCCCGCTCGTCCTCGTGGTGGTGGTCTACGTGCGGGTCCTGAACGGCCAGTTCCAGTGGGACGATGTGGGCAGCATCACCCAGAACCTCGCGATCAAGGACCTGCGCAGCTACGCGGCGGGGTTCCTCCCGTCGCTCTTCCACAGCGGGCGACCGGTCACCGAGCTCACCTTCGCCGCCAATTACGCGATCGGCCGGCTGGATCCCTTCTCGTACCACCTGGTCAACGTCGCCATTCACCTCTGTGCGGTGGTGCTGGTCTACTTCTTCACGCGGACGGTGCTGAGGCTGGCCGGCGCGGCGCAAGCAGGGCCCGTCGCGCTGGTGGTCTCGGGCCTCTTCGCGCTGCACCCGCTTCAGACGCAGGCCGTGACCTACGTCGTCCAGCGCGCGGAGTCGCTCGCCTCCGTGTTCTACCTGGCCACCATCCTCCTGTTGCTCGCGGCCGAGCGGAACGGGAGGACCGTGCGGGGTGCTCTGGCCTATGCCGGGGCGGCCGCCGCGCTCTTCCTGGGGCTCGGGACGAAGGTGATCATCGTCACGGTGCCGGTTGCCTACGTCCTGCTGGTCGGGATGGTGCCCGACCAGAGCGGACGGAGGTCTCTCACGACCTGGAGCCGGCGGGCGATGATGTTCGCGCCCGGGGTGGTCGTCGTCGCCTACTTCGCCACCACGACGCTCCGGAGCCTTTCCGGCCTGGCCTATGCCGGGTTCGGCATCCCAGACCTATCGTCGGAGATGTACTTCGCGACCGAGCTTCGGGTGTGGGTCACCTACCTGCGACTCCTGGTCTGGCCCGCGGGCCAGAACGTGGACTGGTTCTTCCTGGTCTCGACGGGGCTCGCGGACCCTGCCGCGATCAGGGCGGGGCTATTCCTGGCGGCGCTGCTCGGGGCAGTCGGCGGCCTCTTCCTGTACTGCCGGAGGCGGGACGATGCCCTGGGCGCGGCCGGGCGGGTGGCGGCGTTCGGGGTTCTCTGGTTCTTCCTCGTGCTCTCCCCCACCTCGAGCTTCGTCCCGCTCATGGACGTCCTCGCGGAGCACCGGGTCTACCTCCCGTCCTGGGGGATCTTCGCCGCCGCCTGCGTGCTCGGCGAGCGCTGGCTGGCGGGGCTCCGCTCCGACCGAAGGCGCGTGACGGCAGCCGTCCTGGTCGGCGTGCTCTGGGTGGCGCTCGCGACCACGACCTTCCAGCGCAACGCGGTGTGGCAGACCCGGCTCTCCCTCTGGCGAGACTCCATCGAGAAGAGCCCGCGATTCTGGCGGCCACACATGAACGTGGCCTTTGCGTACCAGGAACTCGGCGACCACGAGAACGCACTTCGGGAGTATCGCCTGGCCTACGATCTCGGCGGGAAGATCCTCCCAGGGACAGCCGCGATCCTCCTCAACAACATCGGCTCGGTTCTGGCAAACTCCGGGCGCATCCACGAGGCCATCGAGTCGTTGCGACGCGCCTTCGAGATCGATCCGCGTTCCGCCGAGACCGCCATCAACATCGCGGCGGCGATGGTGGGCACGGGCGACATGCCCGGCGCGGAGGAGTGGGCCAACCGCGCCATCGCCCTCCAGCCGGGCAATCCCCGCGCGCTCGGACTGCTTGGACTGGTGAAGGGAGCGCGCGGAGACATCGACGGGGCATTGGAGATCCAGCGCCGCGCCGTTGCGGCCGACCCCGACAGCGCAGAACTGCTCTTCAACCTGGGAAAGTTCCACGCCCTGGCCGGGCACAACGCCGAGGCATGTCAGGCCCTCAGGCGGGCTGCTGCTGCGCCGACCCCGGTCGCCGCCTGGCACGACAACATCGTGGCTGCGCTGAACCAGTCCGGCTGCGGCGCTCCGTAGCCGACGCCATCCACCCGAAGGGGCCGTGGCGAATCCTACACCCGCTCGACCTGGTACCCCTGCTCCCGGAGCCCGCCCAGGATCTCCTCGACG